>Ga0134126_10006312_pt1 | contig 14833 bp, 14 predicted proteins | sample KB31752_FD_96881 | JGI IMG/M metagenome (GOLD analysis project Ga0134126, IMG submission 96881) | Terrestrial soil microbial communities with excess Nitrogen fertilizer from Kellogg Biological Station, Michigan, USA - KB3-175-2 | ecosystem: Environmental > Terrestrial > Soil > Unclassified ...
AGCGATGCAGATAAGTGTTCAGGAAAGTATTCGCAACGCCTTTTATTTTTCATTCGGCAGTTTGCTTGTAGAAATGATTTACGTCAGGATTTCCCTTGTGGGCATCAATTGGATCCGGAAGCAAAAGAAATTATTCAGGTGGATGGAATGGATTGCTTTAGCCATTGTAGTGGCGCTGGCTATAGGCAGTTTTGTCGCAGCGTCCCAACCACATTCTGCCAAGAACGTGATCCTTGACAATAACATCAACCGCTTCTTACTGGGACTAATGATGAGTGCTATTAGCCCAATGCAAATTCCTTTTTGGTTTGGATGGAGCGCGGTTCTTTTTTCGAAAAATATTCTACAACCCAAAAATTCCTATTATAATATTTATATCATTGGTATTGGCCTCGGAACGCTGATGGGCAACTGTGTTTTTATTTTTGGCGGCAAATGGATTGTGCAAAAACTAAATGGCAATCAAAGCCTGATGAATTGGATCATTGGAGGAATCTTTGCCGTAACTGCTGTAATCTTTCTAATAAAGATTCTTATGAATAAAGGAGGGATGAAGAAGTTGGAGAACCAGGTTTAAAAATTGTTAGATCCGGTAAACAAACAAATTCTTTCGATTCCTATTTCACAAATTCTTTCCTATTTCTTGTTACATTAGAACTATTTTGTTAATTCAATCATTTAATAGATTTTTTTTCAAAAAATAAAAAAATAAATTTGCTGCTTTCAATTTCTGACTTATTTTTGCGCAGCAATGAAAATTACAAATGCATTTACAGGCTTCTTTTATTTTAGCTACTTTAGAAATAGCCCGGGAAGCCTTTGTTAAAACTGAAATAAACAGATAACGATAAAAGAATCCCGGCAGAAAAAGCCGGGATTTTTGTTTTTAAAATGAGCAAGAAAATAGCCATACAAGGTTTTGAAGGTAGCTTTCACCAGGCTGCCGCCCGAAAATTCTTCGGCAATGATGTAGAAATAATTTGTTGTTCCACTTTTCGCGATGTAGTGAAGATTGCGAACGACAAATCTCTCAGCGATGGTGGTTTGATGGCCATTGAAAATTCAATCGCCGGAAGTATTTTGCCTAATTATAATCTGATGCTGAAAAGTAATTTGAAAATCATTGGTGAAATTTATCTCCAGATAGACCAGAATCTTTTGGTGAATCCCGGTGTCTCACTCGATGACATTCGCGAGGTTCATTCCCATCCAATGGCACTGTTACAATGTTCTGATTTCTTAGAAAAATATAACTGGAAATTAATTGAAACGGAGGACACTGCGCTTAGCGCTCAACATGTGCATGAACATAGAAGCAAGCACATTGCCGCTATTGCCGGTGAACTGGCTGCTGAACTTTTTCAATTAAATATGATTGCGCCAAACATCCATACTCAAAAAAATAATTATACAAGATTCTGGGCATTGCAGCCTGCAGATTTGGTAAAGGAAATTGATGATGCCAATAAGGCTTCCATCATTTTCGAAACCGATCATTCCAAAGGCAGCCTTGCGAAAGTGCTCTCAAAAATTTCCGAAGGAGACGTAAACCTGAGCAAGTTGCAATCAATGCCTATCCCTGGCAGCGACTGGAAATATGCTTTTCATGCCGATTGTGAGTTTACGGATATTCAACATTTGAATCATGTTTTAGAAAGTATAAAACCTTTTACAGCAGCGGTTAAAGTTTATGGTGTTTATAAAAATGGCAAAACACCACGATCGTGGCCGCAAGTGTTGGTTAAACAAAATGAAAAATAATGGAAAATAAAATTGAAAATAATGTTTCTGGCAAATCAGTCTCAAGATCTGTTGGGGGCGTAGCGGATCGTTTAAGTGGCATTGAAGAATATTATTTTTCAACGAAACTCAGGCAAATTGATGAGATGAATAAAGCGGGAAAAAATGTAATCAATCTTGGTATTGGCAGTCCTGATCTGCCACCGCATCCTGATGTAATCAAAACATTGTCTGAAGAGGCGGAAAAGCGCAATCAGCACGGATATCAGAATTATAAAGGAAGTCCTGTACTTAGAAATGCAATTGCAAAATGGTATAAAAGATGGTATGATGTTGATTTGAATCCTGATGCAGAAATTTTACCATTAATCGGAAGTAAAGAAGGCATCATGCATATCTGCATGACTTACATTAATCCGGGTGATTCTGTGTTAATTCCTAATCCTGGCTATCCTACTTACAGGAGCGCGGCAAAAATTGCTGGTGCTAACGTGCAGCCTTACACGCTTAAAGGGGAAAACAAATGGTGCCCTGACTTTGCAGAACTGGAAAAACAGGATTTGGATAATGTAAAGCTGATGTTTGTGAATTATCCCCAGATGCCAACAGGGCAATTGCCTACAAATGAAATGTTCACAGAATTAATTTCTTTTGCTAAAAAACATCAGGTACTTATTGTTCATGATAATCCTTATAGTTTTATCCTTAATGATCATCCGATGAGTCTGTTGAGTTTTGAGGGAGCAAAAGATGTGGTAATTGAATTAAATTCTTTCAGCAAAAGCCATAACATGGCCGGGTGGCGGGTTGGCATGCTGTGCGGAGCAAAAGAAAGAATAGAGGAAGTTCTCAGGTTCAAAAGTAATATGGACAGCGGCATGTTTCTGCCCCTGCAACTGGCGGCAGCAAAGGCTTTGGAACTTGGACAGGATTGGTATGATTCAGTAAATGCCGTTTATAAAAAACGGAGAGAGAAAGTTTTTGAATTACTGGATTTGTTGAAATGCGCGTATAATAAAAACCAGGCTGGATTATTTGTTTGGGCTGCCATCCCCGGAAATTATAAGGATGGATATGAATTGAGTGACAAAGTACTGAATGATTGCAATGTGTTTATCACACCAGGAGGAATCTTTGGTGACGCAGGTAATAAATATATTAGGGTGAGTTTGTGTGCAACAGCCGAAAAATTAGACGAGGCAATAACAAGAATTAAAATTCGATAGTTAATCGGATTGAATTAATTAACAGATTATGTTTGATAATATCACAATTGTTGGGGTGGGTTTAATAAGCGGTTCTTTTGCATTGGCTTTGAAGGATAAAGGCTTTGCAAAAAATATAATCGGCGTAAGCAGAACCCAGGCAAGCCTGGATAAAGCAAAAGAACTCGGTATCATTGATGAAGCATTGCCATTAGAAGAGGCGGTAAAGAAAAGTGATTTTATTTATGTGGCTATCCCGGTTGATGTTACAGTGCCGGTGATGAAACAAATCATGGATAACATCAATGACAAACAGATCGTAGCAGATGCAGGTTCTACAAAATATGCCTTGTGCAAATCATTGGAAAATCATCCGAAAAGAAAATGTTTTGTAGCGACACATCCTATGTGGGGTACTGAGTACAGTGGTCCGGAAGCCGCTGTGAGAGATGCTTTTAAAGACAGGTCTTGTGTGATTTGTGAAAAAGAAAAAAGTGATAAAGATGCGGTTGATATTGTTGAAAGTATTTATAAAAGTTTAGGGATGCGTATCGTGTATATGAATGCGGAAAACCATGATGTTCATGCTGCTTATGTAAGCCATATTTCGCACATTACATCTTTTGCCCTGGCGAATACGGTTTTAGAAAAAGAAAAGGAAGAGGATGCTATTTTTGAATTGGCCGGTGGTGGTTTTGAAAGTACTGTAAGGCTCGCAAAAAGTAACCCTTCAATGTGGGCGCCTATTTTTATGCAAAACAAAGAGAATGTGCTGGATGTTTTAAATGAACATATTTCGCAGTTAAGAAAATTTAAAGCGAGTTTGGAAAAAGAGAATTTAGAATATCTGACTGAGTTAATGGTGAATGCGAATAAGATAAAAAAGATTATAAAGTGAGTGCGGATAATGAACAGGGAATGGTGAATATAAATCTTAAATAATTGTTGATTTACTGTAAAAGTAATTCGTGGTAAAAAAAGTATAGTTAAAATAAAACAAAAACAATGAACGAAACGATTCAAAAACTATGGGACAAACGTCCGCTAATCATCAGTGGCCCATGCAGCGCTGAAACGGAAGAACAAGTTGTAGAAACTGCAACCAGGCTGGCTAAAACCGGAAAGGTTGATGTGCTTCGCGCAGGTATCTGGAAACCTCGTACCAAGCCTGGCATGTTTGAAGGTATTGGTGTAAAAGGCTTGCCATGGTTAGCACAGGCAAAGAAAGTTTCCGGCCTTCCTATCGCTGTAGAGGTAGCCACGGCTAAGCATGTGGAAATGGCTTTGCAATTTGATGTGGATATACTCTGGATTGGTGCGAGAACAACAGTGAATCCGTTCAGCGTGCAGGAAGTGTGTGATGCTTTGCGCGGAACAGATGTTCCCGTTCTGATCAAAAATCCTATCAATCCGGATTTGGAATTATGGAGTGGTGGCATCGAGCGTTTGCAAAAAGTAGGCGTCAAAGATATTGGTATGATCCATCGCGGATTTTCTAATTATGGCAACACAGAATTTCGGAATGCTCCCATGTGGCATTTGCCAATTGAAATGAAAAGAAGGTATCCTGACATGCTTATCGTTTGTGATCCTTCGCATATCTGTGGTAATCGCACCGGTTTACATGCTATTGCTCAAAAAAGTATTGACCTTGATTTTGGTGGTTTGATGATCGAGTCACACATTGATCCGGATAAGGCGTGGAGCGATGCCAAACAGCAAATTACTACCGAGCGCTTGTCTGAACTTCTTGGTGAACTGAAATGGCGTTTGGAAAATACAGACGAAAAAGAATTTGTAAATGCATTGGCAACGCTCAGAGAGCAGATTAACCAGATAGATGATGAATTAATGGCGCTTCTTGGCCAACGCATGAAGATTTCTAATAAAATAGGTGAATACAAAAGAGCCAATAATATCACCATTTTGCAAACTAACCGGTGGAATGAAATTCTTGCCAAGGCTTTTGTAAAAGGAGAAAAATTAGATTTAAGTAAAGATTTTATCACCAAATATTTTGATGCGGTACACATGGAAAGTATCAACCACCAAAATAAAGTGATGAATGAAGCATAAAGCAATGATTGAAAAAAAATACCAGTTTTCAGGAAAATCCATTAATGGTTATTTCGACGCAGATTTTTCCATTTTGGAAGATCTGTTGAATAAGGAAAATACCATTCTTATTACCGATGAAAATATTTTTGCGAAGCAAGCCGGAAAATTCAGTGGCTGGAAAGCGATCGTAATAAAGGCCGGTGAACAATTTAAAAATCAAAAAGCTGTTGATGAAATTATCAACCGGCTAATTGAAATGAATGCAGACCGGCAGAGTTTTATTGTTGGTGTTGGAGGAGGCGTAGTCACTGACGTCGCGGGTTACGCGGCATCAATTTATATGCGTGGAATAAAATTCGCATTTGCGCCCACGAGTATTCTTGGAATGGTCGATGCCAGTAACGGCGGAAAAAATGGTGTTGATGTGGGGGTGTATAAAAATCTTGTTGGCGTTATCAATCATCCCGAATTTTTGTTGTATGACTATACATTTTTAGATACGCTTCCCGATGAGGAATGGATCAATGGTTATGCAGAAATTATAAAGCATGCATGCATTAAAGATGACAATCTGTTTCATTTCCTGGAAGAAAAGACATTGGAAGAATTTCAATGTTCAAAGGAAAATATCGGGAAATTGATTGAGCGGAACGTAGATATAAAATACAATGTGGTTGCTAATGATGAGCGGGAAACCGGCGAAAGAAAATTATTGAATTTCGGACACACCATTGGCCATGCTATCGAGAACACCGCTCAGCTTCCTCACGGAAGCGCAGTGAGTATAGGGATGGTTGCGGCGTGTATTATTTCGGAGAAGATAAACGGATTTTCATACGAAGAAACTGAAAAGGTAAAACGGCTTATTTCGAAATATAAACTGCCCATCGCCTTTGATATTGATAAGGAAAAAACGTGGGATATTTTATTGCATGATAAAAAGAAATCCGGAATGGATATGAATTTTGTGGTGCTGGATAAAATAGGAAAAGCGTCCATAAAGAAAATCTCTCTAACCGATTTGAGAGAAATATTTTTCACTCACTTATAACTCATAACTCATTACTCATCACTCATAACTTCTCCCGTGATCATAACAATAACTCCATCTCCCGTTTCCGGAAAAATAAAAGTACCCCCTTCCAAAAGTTCGATGCAGCGCGCATGTGCAGCAGCACTCATTACTCCCGGGACAACTGTCATTGACAATTTTGGTAACAGCAATGATGAAAAAGCAGCGGTGAATATTATTACTAAACTTGGCGCTGTTATTAATACTGTGAGTAATAAGATGGCCATTACTTCCAACGATTATATTTTTAAGTCTCAGTTTCCCGAAAAAAATGTGATAGTAAATGTTGGTGAGAGTGGTTTGTCTATGCGGATGTTTGCGCCGATAGCAGGCCTTTTTAATTATGATATTACCTTTACCGGTGAAGGAAGCATTTTAAAAAGGCCGATGAATTCCTTTGACGAAATTCTTCCTTTGCTTGATGTCGAAGTGAATTCCAATGGAGGAAAATTGCCGGTTACTTTAAGGGGCCCTCTTCATCCAAAAAATATTACGGTAGATGGTTCATTAAGTTCTCAGTTTTTAACCGGTCTTCTTTTTGCTTTTGCAAAAGCGTGTACGGCTCCCGTTAGTATTACTGTAAAAGACTTGTCAAGCAGGCCTTATATTGACCTTACGATTGCTGTTTTGAAGGAGTTTGGATTCCGGATTGACAACCATAATTACGAAGTCTTTACGATTCATCCGCGCAAACCTTTACCGGCACATAGTATTAAATACACAGTAGAAGGCGATTGGAGCAACGCGGCTTTTCTTTTGGTAGCTGGGGCTGTCGCTGGTGAAATTACTTTGAAAGGCGCTGATTTGAATTCAAGCCAGGGTGATAAAAATATTATAGAAGCATTGTACGACTGCGGTGCTGAAGTAAACATTCATGATAAAGAGATTACAATAAAGAAAGGAAAATTAAAAGCATTTGATTTTGACGCCACGCATTGCCCTGACTTGTTTCCACCGCTGGTAGCTCTTGCAGGCTATTGCAAAGGCGCAACGACCATAAAAGGAGTAAACAGGTTACTGCATAAAGAAAGCAATCGCGCTATTGCTTTGCGGGATGAGTTCAGAAAGATGAATGTGGACGTAGAACTTAATGGCGACCTGATGACGATTAATGGTGGCAAAGAAGTGAAAGGCGCAAAAGTTTCTTCGCAGAATGACCACAGGATTGCAATGGCAACTGCGGTGGCAGGACTGTCTGCGAAAGGAAATACTGCGATTCATGATGCGGAAGCAATCAATAAATCTTATCCTGATTTTTATAAAGATTTGAAATCAATAAAAACTGTTTCCGGAGATGTGAAGAATAAAGATATTATTTAAAATACCGCTCCCGGTATCCGGATATTGTAGTTCACAACGGCAATCATTTTCGTGAATTTATTTATTAGAATGTTTTTCTGTTGCAATCACACACCAATCTTCCCCCGATTTTTTAAATGCTGAATTAAAAAATGTCAGTTGCTGTACTGAACCTGTATTTTTTATCTCATAGAAAACCTGTGAAAACAAAATTTCGTAACTTTAACGATGAAATTAAACACGATTGGGCACATGCTATTGATGATTTTGGTGATAAGTTTTACAGCATGCGTTCAAAAACAGCAAACTTCAAAAATAAATAAAGACATGAATCATCCTGAATGGAATCAACTGACACCTGAAGAAGCAAGAGTAATCGTAAATAAAGGAACCGAGCGTCCCGGTACGGGAGCGCTTCTTCATAACACCGCCAAAGGCACTTATGTGTGCAGGAGGTGTAATGCGCCATTATATAATTCTTCTGACAAATTTCAGTCAACCTGTGGCTGGCCCAGCTTTGATGATGAAATAAAGGGAGCCGTAAAACGTATTCCTGATGCTGATGGCATGCGTACAGAAATTGTGTGTACCAATTGCGGCGCGCATCTCGGGCACGTTTTCCTGGGAGAACATGAGACGGCTAAAAATGTCCGCCATTGTGTGAATTCGATTTCACTTAAATTCATTCCTGCTGAAAATTAACAGCTTAAAAGAAAACCAGTCCGGTCGTAAAATAGAAATTCAAGATATTCTTTTGTTTACTGTAACTTTTCTAAGGGCGGTAGGTAAGACGATTATTTTTGTGTACCCCAATTGTTGACTTTTCTCATTTTTCAGACGGTATCGTTTTCTTCAGGTCGGCGCTTAAATCATTTCCCTGGTAGTTGAAATAGACCGTAAGCACATTGTGGTTAAGTTTGCCGGTAACATGAATGATTTCTCCATTATAAGTTATGTCATAAGAAATACTGTCACCCATTATTTTTCCATTGTTGATGTCGGAAACTGATCCGTCATAGTGGGTAGATTTTCCCGTAAGCGAATCGCCGTTCGCCACGTAGTCGGTTGCGACATCATATTGATCCATAATTCTCCCCGTCCAATGTCCCGTTAAATTTTTATCCTGTGCAAACAAAAATGATATTGAAATGAAGGTAAATAGTGTGGTAAATAAAATTTTCTTTTTCATGCCTTGATTATTAACGGGTTTATAAAAATGTGCTTTTAACAAGTGTCGGATATAAAGGTGTAATATCACTTTTATTGTGCAAATAAAACAGCTTTTTGATATGAACTGTTTTTTATGGCGAAATTTAAAATAATTGAACCAATCGTCTTTCACAATTTTATTGCCGGGGTTTTAAGACGTTTATAGAAGGTTTGTAATAGACAAGCCCGGTTTCTTTGCTTGCCTAAAATGCAAAAGATGTGATTGTATGATAGTCATCATTTCTGAGACTGATTTCTGTCATTTTTTAACTGAGGCGGCAAGCTAACTTTACAAAAAAATAAAAATGATGTTCGCCGCACTGTCAAATAAGCAAATGATTGAGGTTATTTCCAATAGTATTGTTGGGAGGTTAGGTTGCCATGCCGATGGCAAAACTTATGTGGTACCGATTAGTTACGCTTATCATGATGACTATATTTATTTCCGAACCTTTGATGGAATGAAGATTTCCATGATGAGAAAAAATCCGGACGTTTGTTTCCAGGTGGATAGGATGGACGACATGGCCGACTGGCAATCTGTAATTGTCTGGGGAATTTTTGAAGAAATTACTGATGCAACGGAAAGAAAAAAGGGATTAGAAATTTTGCTGAACCGGACGCTACCAAAAGTTGTCAGCGAAACCGTAAAATTTACTTCGGAATGGCCCTTTCCGCCCACCGACGATTTAAATAAGATTGATGGCATTATTTTTAGAATCCATATAACTGAAATGACCGGACGCTCCGAAAAACCGGACACGGACCTTTACAGAAAATGACCCGCAATGTTAAGGCTATGCTTTACCTTATGATGACAATCATCTCTGGAAATGTTATTTATCATTCTTGCGTCAATTTAAATAATTCAATTTTGTAAATAAGTACTCTTTTTTAAAGAGTTTTTATTTGATTAAATTAAAAATAAACTCGTTGAATGATACGGCCGGTAATAAATCAATTGGAACATGAATACAATTCGTGGAAACGGAAACTCGAATTTTTCAAACAGGAAAACGCGTTGTTGAAATATCGCCTTAGTGAAATGGTTGATTCTTATGAGGGAACCAATTTTCTTCAAATGGCGGAATATTTTCAAAATGAATTGCTCTTGAAAGATGAAGGCCTTAAAAAATTAACCGTTAGCGTGCAGGAGTTTGTAAATGAAGCCGGGGAAATGAGCAACCAGGAAAGACACGAGGAACAATTGATTGCCAAACAAAAAGAACTCCGAAAAAAGATTCTAAAATTTGAGAAAACCTTTTTGAGTTTATCCAACGAATTTAATGAGAAAATGCTAAAAATACCTGAACATTAATTTAGCATATCGAGCAATTTTTTTTCATTTAACACCTTTACGTACCCTGCCTCGGCTTCTACCAACCCTTCATTTTTAAAATCACTCAGTGTTCGTATCAGCGATTCAGTGGTGGTTCCCGCAATGTGCGCCAGGTCTTCCCTGGAAATATATATCAGGAATTCTGGCTGTTCTTCTTTCTTATATTTTTTTAGTAAGGTTATAATGGAATCAGCAACCCTTTTGCGAAGGGAATTGTAGGCAAGGTTTATCAGTTGTTCCTCCTTCTCTGTTACATTATTTGCCAATAATTTAATAAACTTTTGGGCTACTTCTTTATTGTTATTAACCAGTATTTCAAAATCAGCACGATCAATAACACCTATCTCAGATTCTTCCAATGTTTCTGCAGTTTCTTTATACATGGTATTTTCCAAAAGTGCGTTGTATCCGAAGAAGTCTCCGGAGTTGTAGAGACTTAGCGTAAGTTCCTTTCCGTTGTCATTGATTTTATACGTTCTTATTTTACCGGAATTCAAATAATATAGACTGTGCGGATGATTTCCTTCAGAGTATACGCGATGTTTCTTTTTATAGTGATTGATTATATTAGAATCGGTTAATTTTTCTAATGCATCTTCATTCTTAATTTGATTAAAAAAATCATTTAGATTTTGAGAAACGGTGGCGTGCTCTTTTTGGAATTCGATTTTTCTTAAACGGCTCTCAACAGCGTTTAATAATTCAATGTCAGTAAACGGTTTTGTGATATAATCGTCCGCGCCCATTTCCATTCCTTTTCTAAAATCGCCGCGCTCTGTTTTAGCAGTGAGAAAAATAAATGGTATGCTTTTTAATTCCTCATTTTTAATAATGAGATGCAAAAGGCCATAGCCGTCCAAAACCGGCATCATAATATCGCAGATAATAAGATCAGGCCGGTCTCTTAATGCCATTTCGTACCCCTCCTTTCCATTTGCGGCAGTCGAAACTTTGTATTCAGCCAGTTCAAGAATTTCGGCGGTATTCTCTCTTATTTCATCATTGTCTTCTACCAATAATATTTTTGTCATTGCGCAAAGATTATATTTATTTCGGTTCCTTTATCTAATTCACTTTTTATTTCTAATTTTCCATTCATCATTTCTACGTATTTCGCTACAATGTGCAGTCCGACACCGGTGCCAGGTATATTTACTGCATTGGTAGCACGAAAAAATATTTCACATAAATGGTCCTGGTCCTTTTTTGAAATGCCTATGCCCTTGTCTTTGATACTGAATGTTAATTTACCATTACTATTATTAGTGGTTACAAAAACAGGCTTGTTTTCTCCGGAAAACTTTGCTGCATTCGAAAGCAGGTTAATTAAAATATTTGTAAAAAGTACTTCATCGAGCGTTACTTCCGGATTGCCGGTATGAGCGTAATTTACTTTTTGACCGGGTTTAAAAATTTCAATCATTTCATTTATCTGCTGCAGGATAAGATCTTTGATATCAAAATTCGATTTGTGCGCAGTTATTTTTCCATCTTCTATCTTTCCCAATGACAGAAATTCATTCAGGATGTTATTCAGATTGATAACAGAAGATTTGATGCGTTGAACATGCTTGTCTCTCTTTTCCTGTTCTTCTGTCAATTTATATTTTGCCAGAAGGGATGCGGAAGAAAGTATCGTGCTAAGCGGCGTTCTGAATTCATGTGAAGCCATGGAAACAAAAGCGCTTTTTAACTCTCCCAAATCTTTTTCTTTGCTAAGCGCCTTTGAAAGCTCATCTTTCGAAGCTTCTAATTGCTGAAGGGCTTGCTGTAGTTTGAAAGTCCGTCTTTCTACTTTTTTTTCCAGTTGTTCGTTTAGCGCTTCCATTTTTTTATTGATGGTGGCAAGTTCAAGCCTTTGTTCCCTCAACTTATTCTGTACTTCTATTCTTTGTGTAATATCGCTGATAAATGCGATTGAAAAGACGTCCTCATTGTTTTTATAGCTGCTCAGGCTTATTTCCAGCGGCATTTCTGTTCCATCTTTTCTCATGCCAAAAAGATCTCTTCCCATTCCCATTGGCCTTGTTACGGGATGCTCCATGTAGTGGGCCCTGTCGACCACATGCTGATGGTGATACCTGCCCGGAATGAGAATTTCCATTTTTCTTCCTATTAATTCGTCGGCATCTGAATAACCGAATTGCGTGAGTAAAAAATCATTGGCAAGTGTAATTGTACCCTGTTTATTGATTACAAGAATCCCTAAAGAGGCATTTTGAAATACCGCTTTAAATTTTTCCTGCTCACTACGAAGAAGTTTATCCATTACCGATGCTTTTTGCAAAAGAAGCGTAAAGTTCCTCTAAAAAAAATAAATTTTTACCTATCGGTTGTAATTTATTCAAAGTAGGGAAAGGTCGCGACCTTTTCCTGCTTCTCTGAAGTTTTGTTTTTGACATGACAAGGCTCATATCATTTGCTGACTATTGTTAGTTTTCACGGAAAATATACAAACGAATTTTGCCTCGCATTTTAAATCAATCCTCTCATGAAAATAAAATTAACAACTCAGAAATTGCTTGCCACTTTCTTATTTTTATCAATAACGATTTTTTATACACCTTCTCTTTTTGCGCAAAATGAAAATGAAGAATTAAAATTAAATATCCAGTTGCGCCCACGTGCTGAATTTAGGAATGGCCTTTTTACGCCGATATTGGACGGACAAAAACCGGCTTCTTTTGTTTCACAACGCAGTCGTATCGGATTAACTTATTCGAAAAACCAAAAATTGATAATCGGGTTGAGTACCCAGGTAGTTACTACCTGGGGAAATGACCCACAGGTGCAAACTACCGCGAATGATGTTTCACTTTATGAGGCCTGGGCAAAACTTTATTTTAACCCCGATTGGAGTTTAAAAGTTGGTCGCCAGGTTTTTGCTTATGATGACGAAAGGATTTTGGGCGCATTGGATTGGAACAACGCCGCGCGCAAACACGACGCCGCATTGCTTGGCTTTGAGAAAAATAAATTCACGGCAAATGCAGCTTTTGCATTTAATCAAAATGCAGAAAAACTAAATAGTACTTTCTTTGATAATTCATTAAGCCAGCCTTATAAGTCAATGCAATTTTTGTGGATGAAATATAAGTTCACCAATGCATTATCAGCGTCAGCATTGATTATGAATCTTGATACACAAAACAAAATTGATTCTTCTATTTCAAGCTTACAAACCCTCGGTGGAAATATTTATTATAAAAAAGATAAGTGGAACGTAAGCGGTACTTATTACTACCAAACAGGAAGAAATCCTGTAAAAAATGCTTCATCTATAAAAACAAATGCATGGATGGCGGCATTAAAAGCGGATTATAGCTTTAATAAAAAGTTCGGTTTAGGTGTCGGCAGTGATTATTTAAGTGGTCGCAATATGGATGCTACTTCATCCAATATTTCTTACTTCAATCCACTGTACGGAACAGGACATAAATTCTACGGTTCTATGGATTACTTCTATGTTTCAAGTGCACATGATAATGTAGGACTTTGGGATTCTTATGTGAATCTGAATTTGAATGCTGCTGAAAAACTGAGTTGGCAACTTGCGTTGCATCATTTTGAATCTGCTGACAGAATCATCAATTATTCAGGCGGCAAAGCCTCTTCTACATTGGGCAATGAAGCAGACCTTACTTTTGGTTACAAGGTGATGAATGATGTAAAGCTTACCGGTGGCTATTCACAGATGTTCACAGATCCTTCAATGAAATATGTAAAGAATGTATTGCCAACTCAAAGCATGAAATCAATGCAAAACTGGGTTTGGTTATCAATAAATATTAATCCGGATATTTTGGTTTATAAGTCAAAATAAAAGGTGAAGCCAGGAATTTTAATTTGATTTAATATCAAAGTTTTTGGACGTTCTTAAATTGGCCATATGACTTAAGCGTTTAATCTATAAATTTTGTAATTGTTGAATCGTAACATTATAGCTGAAATAAAAGGAGCGTTCAAAAATATAATGCATGTTCAGACCTAAATTATTTGACACCTTAAAAAATTACAATAAAAAGCAATTTGCTAATGATGTCCTGGCGGGAATAATTGTGGGCATTGTCGCATTACCACTCGCTATTGCATTTGGTATTGCATCGGGAGTTACGCCGGAAAAAGGTTTAATAACTGCTGTAGTCGCGGGTTTTATTATTTCTGCTTTGGGAGGTAGCCGGGTGCAAATTGGCGGCCCTACTGGTGCATTTATTGTAATTGTCTATGGCATTGTGCAGACTTATGGCATTAACGGTTTAATTATTGCCACATTTATGGCCGGCATTATGCTCATTATTATGGGGCTTGCCAGGGCTGGAGCTGTCATAAAATTTATTCCACATCCTTTGATTATCGGATTCACAAGCGGCATTGCCGTTATTATTTTTTCTTCACAGGTAAAAGATTTTCTCGGATTAAAGATGGGTGCTGTTCCGGCAGATTTTATTGAAAAATGGAGAAGCTATTTCATGCATATCGGGAGCATTAATTTGTATGCATTACTTATAGCAATCAGCACGATTCTTATTATTGTCCTTTGGCCAAAAGTTACCCAAAAAATTCCCGGCTCGTTGATTGCCATCGTTGTAACTACACTTGCTGTTCAATTTTTGCAACTGCCTGTAGAAACCATAGGTAGTCGCTTTGGAGTTATTTCATCTTCATTTCCAACGCCTGAAATACCTCATATGGATTTTTCGACTTTTAAACACCTGGTAGCTCCTGCTTTTACAATTGCCTTATTGTGTGCGATAGAATCGTTATTATCTGCGGTAGTGGCTGACGGCATGATTGGTGGCAATCACAGATCTAACATGGAATTGGTGGCCCAGGGAACTGCGAATATCTTTTCTTCTCTATTCGGTGGAATACCGGCTACAGGCGCCATTGCCCGAACGGCAACAAATGTAA
>Ga0134126_10006314_pt1 | contig 14830 bp, 6 predicted proteins | sample KB31752_FD_96881 | JGI IMG/M metagenome (GOLD analysis project Ga0134126, IMG submission 96881) | Terrestrial soil microbial communities with excess Nitrogen fertilizer from Kellogg Biological Station, Michigan, USA - KB3-175-2 | ecosystem: Environmental > Terrestrial > Soil > Unclassified ...
CCAGCCGAGCGGCGCGATCTCATGGGCGCGGGTGCTCGAGTACAACCGGAAAAGAAATTCACGGTCATCGAGGCGTACGGGGCGCAGGGTCGGCTTCATTCGTGAAAGTTGGTCCTCGAGCTTGAGGCGGCTTTGCCGCGCCGGTTCGAAACCAGGATCCAGGCTGCAGGCTTCACGCATGAACTCCAGGGCTTCCTGATGCCGGTTCATTCCCTGGCAGCACAAGCCGAGGTTGAAGCTCGTGGCTGCAGAGGGTTCGAAGAGCTGCTGCGATTTCCTGAACATCTCATACGCTTCCGAAAAAAAGCCCATTTCCAGCAGGACGGCGCCGCAGTGAAAAGCCAAAATGTTTTCCGGCCGGGAGAGCGGATAGTGGTTTTCCCAGGTTCGCAGGACGGCGTCGTGCAAGTCGTTCCGCTCCGCTCCGGCATCTCGCGCCTGGCGAACAATGGCTGGAAAGAGCCGCGCGAAGGCGGTCGGGTCCCAGCGGGTAAGGCGCAGCAGAGAGATTGCCTGACTGAGGGGGACCTGATCCAAATGGTCATTCAGCCACATCATCACGGTAAATAGGTCGTCGGGCCCAAAAGCGTCTATCGCCCGGTGATAAGCGCGACGAGTGGCGGGGAAATCCTCTCCCGAAAGGTGTTGAAGAAAGCCGCACACATTCAGGGTGGTAAAGTGCTTCTGCGGAAGGAGCGCCGCTCCGCCCTTGCCGCGGAAATATCTCGCAATGGCATCAAAGTTCACGAGCTGCGAGAAACACTGGCGTGATGCATGAAATTCCAGTGTGGGCTCTCCCTGAAGAGACGCGAGGTCCGCTCCATGACTGATGCCTTTATCGGCCGCGAGCACGAGCATTCTGCCGTCACTGTTTTCGCTCAGATGTCGCAGCGTAGTCAGCGTTGTTGTGGGAAAGAGCACGGTAGCAGCAGACAGACTCGTTTGATATTGCTCGAGAATGCCGGTCCAGCAAGGATCGCTATAGTGGTTTGATGAAACGGTTGATTTCGCAAACGAAAATTTCAGATCTCCTGGATTGAGACCGTTTCCTTCGCCAGAAGTAGTTAGCAATATCTCATACAGTTGGCCGCGATCGACGGCGAATGCGTCCTGCGGAAGACTATCGAAAACATAATTGGCGATTACAATCAGCGGCCCACGGGCTTTGTTTGCGCCCCAGGCATTTGGCTGATGGTTATTTTCCAGCCCTGCTGAAAAAGTGCCAAAGTGAAGCATGCCCTCGCTCACGAATTGGGCAAGGTATGAATTCCTGTGCCAATCTTCCAGCAAGCTCTCCGAGCATTCGGTCATCACATATTGAAAACTATCCAAAGGCAGGGCTCGCATCTTCAGCAACCCGACCAACCTGCGCAGAAACAGGTAAGCGAATTTACCTGTGCCCGCGCCAATTTCCAAAATACGCAAGGGAGTCTCGCGCGATGGCGGTGCTGGTTTCAGCGAGCCGCAATCGTCAAGAAAAGCTGCGATCACCTCAGCATAAATGTCCGCGATGAATGGATTGTTTGTGATGTAGCTGGGAACCTGATCTTCGGTCCAGGCCTTCAGCGCCCTGGTTGAGTAGAAATCACGTTGCGCACGCCAAATCAGAGAGCGCGATAGAGGAACGTCCTTCTCCAGTATGCGTGGTGCAGTAGCGGGCGCGTTGATAGGCGGATTTGCGCTTTCGTGCTCGGGCATGATGCATGGGTAATCATACGGCAAAAAGAAAAGGGCCTCAGGCAAGCTGAGGCCCAGAGCAGAAAATCGTGTTCAGGATCGCGCTGGGAAAACGCCTTGCAGCGCAATGATGAACATGAGGCCCAGGAACGGCGGCATGTTATTGTGCGGTAAGTTGCCCCCGGCGATGGACAATGCAAACGGGTTCATTTGCACGTTGTTTCCTGAAGGCGCGTACGCCGGCGGATGGCCCTTGAGTCCCGATGCCCAGGCGTTGTTTTCCGGGCTGGTAATACCGCCTCCGGTGAGCGAGCACTGCACCGTATGGGAGTGCGCAGGCATCTCGGTTTGCAGAAGAGTTACGTTTTGCTCTCCGCCGGTTTCTCCCAGATCGCGCAGGCTCAAACCGGGCCCCTGGCCGGCCTGCATGGGAGCGCAGCCCTGGAGATTGGGTAGGGCGAAGGTGCTCTTTCCGTCACCGCCGTACGTGGTCCCCAACAGCGAGAACAGCGCGGTGTTCTGGCTAATTGGCATGATCTGGCCAGCGCACTGCGCCCATCCTTTGGGAGCGAAATTTCCAGCAAAGATCCTGATTTCAGCCACAAATGGATTCGACATATGCTCTTCGCTCCTAGTTCTGCGAGGGGAAAATCCCCTGCAATGCAATGATGAAATTCAACACCAAATAAGGTGACATGTTCTCGTGTGGCTGGTTCCCACCGGCAGGCACAATACATGCGGGATTCATGCTGGTCGACGGGGAGGGCGTGAATGGATTTGAACTGTCACTGGCCCACAGGTTCCCGGTTGCTGCAGTAAGAGTAGCTTGGTTCGAGGTACCCACAGGCACGTGGTTATGCGCCGGTAGTTCAGAGATGTTCAAGGTGTGAGCTGTCTCACCGCCCATTTCACCCAAAACAATTCCGTTGCCCACGTGAACTGGGCTCCTTCCCTGAAGATTCGGCAGCCCAAAGGTGCGCATTCCATCGCCTCCGTACGTGGTGCCCAGGATGGAAAAAAGGGCTTGGTTCTGGTTGATGGGCAGCAACTGCCCATTGCAAAAAGTCCATCCCTTGGGAGGGAAGTTCCAACTAATAATCTTAATTTCGCCCAAAAATGGCTCTGACATTCTTTATCTCCTTGTCGCTTCCAGCATTTGGCGACCGGCTTCAGCCTGCGGCTATAAGTAAAAGAACCTGCTCTCAGTAATCTGCTTTGCTCATCTACGACTGCGACGGGAAAATTCCGAACAGCGAGATGATGAAGTTGACCACCAGGAACGGAATCATGTTGTCATGAGGCTGCGATCCACCCGCAGAGCCGCACGCCGCGGCATTCATTGCCGAAGACGGTGCGTCAGATGAGTAATTATTGAGAACGGATTGCGCCCAGACGTTATTGGCCGGACTGGAAGCATTGGGCGGGCTTACTGCACTGGTGGAACACTGGGGAACGTGGGAGTGTGCCGGAATCTGGCTGGTTGTCAAGGTAACGCTCTCCGCTCCCGCGGCCTGGCCCAAAGCAAAACCAGGCCCAACGTGAACCGGGACGCGGCTGCTGAGATTGGGCAAGGCGAAGGTGTTTACCCCGTCGCCTCCGTAGGTCGTGCCGATCAACTGGAACAGCGTCTCATTCTCGGAAATCGGCATAATCTGTCCCTGGCAGAACGCCCAGCCTACAGGAGCGAAGTTGCCTGCGAACATCCGGATTTCACCTACATAGGGTGATGACATTCTTGTTTGTCTCCTATCTCAAACTGACTGCTGATTACTGCACCACCAGGTCGAAACTGCTGGTAGCGGTAAAGCTGGGATTAGTTGCAGTTGCAGTGCTGGTTGCTGACACCGTGATGGTAAAAGTTCCCGCCGGTGTGCCATGGACCGGGACAGGTTGGGCCGGAGCCGCACCGCAGCCCACCAGGGCCAGCAGAAGCAGCAAGCCTACGAAGATCGGCACGGACCAGCGGATGAACCGCTTCCTGCGCTTCCCTCCGAGTCCAGTCAACACGATACCGAAGAATGGCAGGGACCACATGGCGAAAAGCGGCGCATGGTCACGCCTGCCTGGCCGCTCCGGCACGAAAAAGCTTGCTGAGCTTTTGGCGGTGACAACAGAAACCGTGATGTTCGTGGGTCCCGGCGTCACCGAGGGATCGATCAAGATCGGATTGAACAGGCAAGCCGATGCGGTGGGCAGTCCACTACAACTGAACGTGATTGCCCCCAGCGTCGGATCCGGCGCATCAACGCTGATGACCATGCTCGCGCTGCCGCCGGCTCTCGCGCTGGTACTGCTGGACTGCGGCGTCAGCACAATCGGCGGGCCCAGATTGATTGGATCGGTAGCCGTATTGTTGTTGGGATTGACATCACCGCCGCCGGAAACCTTGGCCGTGTTAGTGAAACTGTTCCGGATATTCTGGGGAATATTCACGGTCAGAGTAATGGGCGGATAGCTGCTGCCGGATGCAAGAGCGTCAGACCGGGTGCAGGTGAGTGTTGCCAGAGTGCAGGTCCAGCCCGTGCCGCTGATCGCTGTCGGTACCGGCGGGTTCGGGATGTTGGGCAAGGTATCAACGACCGTGACTGTGCCAGACGTCGGTCCAAAGCCAACGTTGCTCACGGTGATAGTCCATTGCGCGCCCGTCTGGCCACGCTTGAAGGTTCCGGAATGTGTTTTGGTAATCGTCGGATCCGGAGCCAGGACATCAATTGATGCTGTCGCCTGGTTGCCGGAGCCCGCGTTCGTGGAAGTAACAGTACCGGTAGTATTCACCTTGTGGCCGCTGGTTGTTCCAGTCACGTTCACTGAGAAGGTGCAGGAGCCGCCTGCAGCAATGGTACCACCTGTGAGGCTCACGGACGAGGCGGAGGTTGTGATCGTTCCGGAACCACAGGATCCGGTGAGGCCGTTTGGATTGGCGACAACAAGGCCCGCCGGCAGCGCGTCAGTGAACGCCACCCCAGACAAGGCAACGGTCGCGTTGGGATTGGTGATGGTGAAGCTCAGAGTCGTGCTCTGGTTCAGGTTGATGCTGGCCGCGCCGAAGGCCTTGGCGATCGAGGGCGGTCCAATCACCGTGACAGTGGCGGTATTGCTACCTGCACCCGCGCCTGTCTGAGTGGACGAGACGGGTCCGGTTGTGTTGTTCTGCACACCCGCCGCAACGCCAGTCACTTTCACACTGAGCGTACAAGAACCGTTCGCCGCGACACTTCCACCCGATAGAGTGATGGACCCAGACCCCGCCGCAGCGGTTACTGTGCCAGCGCAAGTGTTGTTCAGGCCATTGGGAGTACTAACCACCAACCCTGCCGGCAGCGCGTCTGTAAAGGCAACGCCGCTAAGCGCGAGCGTGGTATTCGGATTTGTAATGGTGAAGGTCACCGAGGTGCTCTGGTTGAGCAGTATATTGGCCGCGCCAAACGCCTTGGTGATGCTCGGCGGCGTAGCCACACTGAGATTCGCGGACGCCGTATTGCCGGTCCCACCGTTCGTGGACGTCACAGCTCCGGTCGTGTTGGTGTACTGCCCGGCGGCCGCGCCCGTCACAGTCACGCTGAATTGACACTGCGCGTTGGCAGCGATGGTTGCGCCGGAAAGCGCGATTCCGGTCGGAGCTGTGGTTGTCAATGTTCCACCGCAAACAGTCGAGGTCGAGTTGGCTACGGTCAGGCCGGTTGGAAGAGTATCAGTGAAGGCCACTCCCGCCAGGGCTACGCTATTGGCCGCAGGATTTGTGATTGTGAAGGTCAGTGACGTGGTCGCGTTCAGCGCGATATTCGCTGGGTTGAACACCTTGGCGATCGAGGGCGGCGCAACCACGTTGATTGAGGCCGAGGCCGTTCCGCCTGTCCCGGCTTCGTTTGACGTGACGGCGCTGGTGGTGTTGTTCTGAGTTCCCGCCGCAATGCCAGTTACGTTGACCGAGAAGGTGCAGGAAGCGTTCGCCGCCAGCGTGCCACCGGACAGGCTGATGACGTTGGTTCCTTGTGTTGCCGTGATGGTTCCCGTGCCGCAGGAGCCGGTGAAGCCATTGGGTGTCGAGATGACAAGACCGGCAGGCAGGGTGTCACTGAAAGAGACGCCGCTCAGGGCAGTTGTAAGGTTCGGATTGCTGATGGTGAAGCTTAGAGACGTGGAGCCGTTCAGCGGAATGCTAGCCGCACCAAACGCTTTGGTGATGGCCGGAGGCGAAACCACGGTCAGGGAAGCGTTTGAGGTGTTACCTGTGCCGGCTTCGGTTGAGGTCACCTGAACACTGTTGTTCTTCACGCCCGCTGTCGTCCCCTGCACATTGACTGACACCGTGCAGCTTGCGCCCGCAGCCAGGGTTCCAGCCGATAGGCTCACACTTCCTGAACCGCCGACCGCAGTCGCAGTTCCGCCGCAGGCGTTGCTCAGATTCGGCGTTGAAGCCACGACAAGGCCCGCAGGCAAATTATCACTGAAGGCAATGCCGCTAAGCGCGAGTGTGGTGTTCGGGTTACTGATGCTGAACGTGAGCGAAGTGGTTCCTTTTAGCGGAATCGTGGTCGCGCCAAACGTCTTGGTGATGCTCGGCGGCGAGGCGACGGTCAGGTTTGCGCTTGCTGTATTACCGGTCCCGCCGTTCGTGGAAGTCACAGCTCCGGTCGTGTTTGTGTACTGGCCCGAAGCCGCGCCGGTAACGGTCACGCTGAACTGACACTGGCTATTTACAGCTAGAGTGGCACCACTGAGCGAAATTCCGGTCGGTGCCGTCGTCGTCAATGTTCCACCGCAAACTGTGGCCGTAGCGTTCGCTACGGTCAGCCCTGTGGGCAATGTGTCAGTGAATGCAACTCCCGTGAGCGCATCCACATTGGCTGCTGGATTGGTGATGGTGAAGGTCAGCGACGTGGTCGCATTCAGAGTGATGGCCGAAGGGTTGAATACTTTGACGATCGAGGGCGGCGCCACTACCTTGATAGTGGCTGAAGCCGTGTTACCCGGTCCTGTTTCGGTCGAGGTTACATTGCCGGTGGTGTTGTTCTGTGTGCCGGCGGCGATTCCTTTAACATTCACCGCGAACGTGCAGGATGTGTTCGCTGCGAGCGTCCCGCCCGACAAGCTGATCGCGTTTGTTCCGGCTGTCGCGCTGATGGTTCCAGCTCCGCAGGAACCGGTCAAGCCGTTGGGCGTGGCAACCACCAGTCCAGCAGGAAGTGTGTCACTGAATGCAACTCCAGTGAGCGCAGAGGGATTCTGGTTCTGAATAGTGAAGCTCAGGGACGTGGAACCGTTCAAGGGAATACTGGCAGCACCGAAACCCTTGGTGATCACCGGAACCAACAGTTTCACTGTGAGGTTCGCAGATCCTGTATTGCCTGTGCCACCGTTAGTGGAAGTTACGTTCCCAGTGGTATTGGTGAAGTTTCCTGCAGCCGCGCCGGTCACCGTCACGCTGAACTGGCACTGGCCGTTGGCGGTGATAGTCGCACCCGAAAGCGCGATTCCCGTTGGCGCAGTGGTGGTAAGCGTTTCTCCGCAGACCGTGGCGGTTCCACTCGCTACCGTGAGGCCGGTGGGCAGCGTGTCAGTAAACGCGACTCCTGTCAGGGCCACCATATTCGCGGTCGGATTGGTAATGGTGAACGTCAGTGACGTGGTTGCGTTCACATTGATCGTAGAAGGATTGAACACTTTCGCGATAGAGGGCGGCGCTACTACATTCACCGAAGCTGAGGCTGTTCCGCCCGTACTACCTTCAACTGAGGTCACGTTGCCGGTGGTGTTGTTCTGCGTGCCTGCGGTAATCCCGGTCACATTCACTGAGAAGGTGCAGGAAGCGTTCGCCGCCAGCGTGCCACCTGACAGGCTGATGACGTTAGTCCCCTGCGTTGCCGTGATCGTTCCCGTGCCGCAGGAGCCCGTGAGTCCATTGGGCGTAGAGATCACCAGGCCAGCAGGCAAGGTATCACTGAATGCGACGCCGCTCAGCGCAGCAGTAAGGTTCGGATTGCTGATGGTAAAGCTCAGAGACGTGGAGCCGTTCAGCGGAATGCTGGCCGCGCCAAACGTCTTGGCAAGGGCCGGAGGCGATACCACGGTCAGGGAAGCGTTGGAGGTGTTACCTGTGCCGGCTTCGGTTGAGGTTACCTGAACGCTGTTGTTCTTTACTCCTGCGGTTACTCCCTGGACGGTAACTGCCACTATGCAGGAGGCGCCTGCCGCAAGCGTGCCGCCGGAAAGCGTAACCGAAGATGCGCCTGCAGCCGCCGTCGCCGTGCCGGCGCATGTATTGCTCAGGCCCGGAGTTGGTGCGACCACTAATCCAGCAGGCAGGTTATCTGTGAAGGCCAGGCCGGTCAGGGCGAGCCCGGTATTCGGATTCTGAATGGTGAACGTCAGCGAGGTAGTCCCATTTAGCGGAATCGTGGTCGCGCCGAAGACCTTCGTGATCGCGGGCGGCGAGGCTACCGTCAGATTAGCGGAGGCAGTGTTGCCCGTGCCTCCGTTTGTCGAAGTCACATTTCCAGTAGTGTTTGTATATTGCCCTGAAGCCGCGCCGGTTACCGTTACGCTGAACTGGCACTGGCTGTTGGCCGCGATGGTCGCGCCTGAAAGCGCGATTCCCGTTGGCGCGGTGGTGGTGAGCGTTCCGCCGCACACCGTGGCGGTTGCACTCGCTACCGTGAGGCCTGTGGGCAGCGTGTCAGTAAACGTGACCCCGGTCAGTGACGCCGTATTGGCCGCAGGATTGGTGATAGTGAACGTCAAGGACGTGGTCGCATTCAAACCAATCTCCGCAGGGTTGAACACTTTGGCAATCGAAGGCGGCGCTACAACATTGATTGAAGCCGACGCCGTCCCACCCGTGCCGCCTTCAACTGAGGTGACATTCCCGGTGGTGTTGTTCTGTGTGCCTGCCGTGATACCAGTGACGTTGACAGAGAACGTGCAGGAGGCGTTCGCCGCCAGCGTACCACCGGACAGGCTGATGACGTTGGTCCCTTGCGTTGCCGTGACGGTTCCAGTGCCGCAGGAGCCGGTGAGTCCATTGGGCGTAGAGATGACCAGGCCCGCAGGCAAGGTATCAGTGAAGGCGACGCCCGACAGTGCAGCCGTAACATTCGGGTTGCTGATGGTAAAGCTCAGAGACGTGGAGCCGTTCAGCGGAATGCTGGCCGCTCCAAATGCTTTGTCGATGACCGGTGGGGCAACCACAGTAACCGACGCATTGGAGGTGTTACCTGTGCCTGCATTGATTGAGGTCACCTGGACGCTATTGTTCTTCACGCCTCCTGTGGTCCCCTGAACGTTAGCACTAACCGTGCAGCTTGCACCTGGAGCTAATGTGGCCCCGCTGAGGCTTACGCTGGATGCTCCGGCAGTCGCAGTCGCTGTGCCCCCGCACGTGTTGTTCAGGTTGGGCGTGGGAGCTACCACCAGTCCGGCAGGCAGATTGTCAGTGAATGCGGCACCGGAGATGCTGAGGTTCTGGTTGGCGCTGGTCAAAGTGAATGTCAGGCTGGTGGTTCCGTTCAGCGGAATCGTGGACGCGCCGAACGCTTTGGCGATAGTCGGCGGATCAATGACTGTGAGATTCGCTGACGAGGTATTGCCGTTTCCAGCATCCGTGGAATCAATGGTGACGCTATTGGTGTAATTGTTATCCACCGTCCCGGTGATGTTCACCGAGATGCTGCAGGCCCCAACCGGCGTCAGGTTGTTGCTGAAGCTGATAGTTCCCGAACCTGCAGTCGCCGTGACCGTGCCTCCGCAGGTATTGGTCACACCGGGCGTCGACGCCACCTGTAATCCAACAGGCAAAGTATCGGTAAAGCTGGTGTTGATGGCCACCACGTTGGGATTGTTGATGCTGAAGCTCAGCGTAGTTGTGCCGTTCACGGGAATCCGCGCGGCGCCAAACGATTTGGTAATTTGCGGCGGCTCAAGAACCACTATGCCCACGTTGGCCGTGCCGCCGCTGGATGCGCCAAGGCCAGCGGTCGGATCCGTGTAAGTAAATGTGGTTATCGTCGGAGTGGCATTAATAATAAAGGTGCCGTTATATCCGCTCACACCGACGCCGGAAATCACCGCAGTCTCACCCGCGGAGAACCCGTGCGCGCCCACAGTGGTAATCGTCACGGTTGTGCCGGCTTCAGTCGCGCTGGCGATCAGGCTGTCATTGGCCAGGGCCGTTACTTGGTCGACACCGCCAATCGGCTCCATGCCGGCGGTCGGGTTCGCACGGCCGGATGTCCCGCCTGCATTGAAGGTGGCGGTGGCCTGTGCGCTGGCGTTCAACGTCTCAGGTTGCGCCTGCGGAATGCTTCCCAGCGAATCGGGCGCGAACGTGATCGGCAGCCCCACAATCTGGTCAAGATTCGCGGCGGCAATAGCCGTGCCGTGATTGTCGTGGCCCAGATCGCCGGTAAGCGTTGCGCTCTGGTTGATGCGGATTTTCGCGGGAACGCCTTTGTGCGTCAGCACATAAAAGGGATCGCTGGTCAATGTCCCCGAGCCAACCTTGTTGATGGTGGCGCTCGGGAGGTTCGTTCCCCACCAGTTGTTGGCGGCATTCACAGTTGCGCCAGCCACTGACTGCCAATCAAGATTGCTTCCCGTATGCGCGGTATTTCCCGCGATACGGTTGGCAGTGAGAGTGAGCGAGAGGCCCGCTCCGGTAGAAACTTCGATTCCGCCGCCGTTACCAGCCGTAGCGCTTGCCGCGTTACCAACAATGGTCGAGTGCGTGATGGATCCCGTTCGCGGCGATGCTGCGTTGAACCAGATGCCGCCGCCGCTGCCCGCTCCGCTGGTTCCGGCAGTGTTGTTGCTGATCACCGTGCCACCCGAGATGGTGAGGCCGGATGTCGCCCATATACCGCCGCCATCCCCGGCAGACTTGTTACCTGAGATAGTTCCGCCGGTGATTGAAGTGGGGTTATCAAAGTTACTGCCACCGATCAGAAACAAACCACCGGCTGTGCCGATGCCTGTGCCTTGCACTTGCGTAGCATCGTTGTTCAGCACGTTGGTGTTCTGCATGATGAGACGGGCGGGAAATGCAATGGTGATTCCGCCGCCGTTGCCGGCTGCATTCGGATCGCCATTGGCCGGATTACGACGCGTCTTGTTGTTCTGAACTGTACTGTTGCTGATCTGGGCGAAGCCTGTGGTGGCCGCGGTGCCGCCGGTATTAAAAACTTCGAAGCCGCCGCCTTCACCGTCCGTCGTTTGATTGTCAGTGATGGTGCAATTGGTAATCGTGAGGGTAGCGCCGCTGTTATCAATGTCAAAATCGAATGCGCCTCCGAAGCCATCCTGCAAGGTAAGTGCATTTCCCAGGTTGCGTCCAAACCGCAGCACCAGGTTGGACAGATTAGCCGAGGCCGTGGTAAGGGGGCCGATATCCTGATTAATGGACATGATTTTGTCCACGCCATTTGCATTCGTCGTGCCGGCCTGAATGATGGAAATAGGCGCTCCAGCGCCGTCGACGGCCCCCGTGATCGTCACCGTGTCAGTAATTTCCAGTGTTCCATGCTGGCCACTGAAATCGCCGGCAACCCTGGGAATGGTGAGGGTATACGTGCCTGCGGGCAGAATAATGGTATCGGCTCCAGAAATTGAATTGGCCTTCAGGATGGCCTCACGCAAGCTGCAATCATTGGGTACGCCATTGCAGGCATTCCCAATGGGCGAAACCGGCGTTGGATCGTCAGTGCGATTTACCGTAAAGGTTGGATCGGGTAAAGGCATCATCAGCGAAGGCAAAGTTTCACCCTGATCGATGGCCACGATTCCAGGGCGAGCGTCCACATTGACCCATACAGACACGGCAGCCATGGGAGCGCCGTTATACGGCCGCGTTGCAATCTCTCCGGGAACAAACGTGAGAGCGTCACTGGGAAGGTTGGCGTGCGAGATCACAACCATCTGGCCCCTGGAAGCGTTCAGCCACACAATGTCGTCGGCCCCGTTCGCCGACACGCGGCCGCGGAAGAACACGGGTGGGATGCCGGGCGCAACCGTGCCAACAGACGGGAAAGTCTCAACAATCTTCCACCCGTTCACAGGGAAGGCGTGAACCGGGGCGAGGGGGTTCTGGTGACCGCGAAGGCCCGCCGCGCGGATGGTTTGCAGTTCTGAGGCGCTAAGAGGCCGGGAGTCAAACTCATTATGGGCCGCGATCTGAATGCTGCCATCCGAAGCAAGCAAAGCGATCTGCAGGCTGGAATTGCGATCGTAAATAAACCCGCCCAACGCCATGGCGACCGCATTGACGGGAAGTGCGACGGGTTCCACCTTCATGGATGAGGAGCGCAAGATGTAAACTTTGCCGCCGCTAAGAAAGGCTGCGTCCGGACCTGGGTCGCCAAACTCACCAAAGAGCACGTTGGATGGAGCGGCGGGGAGAGAGTAACTGCCAATAGCGGTAAGGCCCTGCGGGGTTTTGCTGAAAACCTGGAGTCCGGTTTTTGTGCCAACCACAATCGTCTGCCGGTGGAGGCTGCCAAATTTATCCGCAGCCAGCGCCGTGATTCCACCCTGCACTTTCACGGTCTGCGGATCGGAAAAGTTGCCCTTCCCATCGCCGGCCAGGACGTAAAATGCGGTGCCGCCGCGCGCGGCCACGATCAGATCGAGTTTCCCCTTGCCGACGAAGTCGCCGAGCACCAGAAAATCCGGCGTGATGGGAACGGGAATGCTCAAAGCTTCCGCTTTAAAGGGTGCAGGGAACTGGCCGTTGGCGACTCCCTGCAGTGACTCATCGCTCTGAGGGGCAAGCGCGTCCAAGTTGCCGCGGAAGATGGTTACAACACCGCTTCCACCCGCATTGTATCCAACTACCAGGTCTGCGACGCCGTCACCATCGATATCACCCGCGCCAATGCTTAGCGGCTGTGGACCTGCAGCTTCCGTGCCCGACACAGTAGCGAAAGCTCCCGTCTGCTGGATGGCTATTGGCTGGTTTTGTCCCAGCCAGATCTTTGGGCCGCTAGTTTGTGCCTGGGGAGCTTGAACTGGCACAACAAGACCAGAGGCAGGAAGGAAAGAAAGGCTGATGAGGACAAAGAACAACGCGAAGCAGATGCGGACAGAAATCCCTCGCATACACGAACTACTCCTGACACACGCAAACGTGTGAATTCCAGAAAATTTAGTTAAGGGGGCTTTTGTTGTTAATCCGTCGTTACAAGTCTAAAGTTTTGAATTGGTTCGGAGACGCGACTAAAGTACTCTGCTTTCTGTGTAGATATTTGTCAAGGACAAAACTTTCCTATAAGTACTTAAAAATTACTGACGTAACAAGACTTACGGCCTAAAGCAAATACTTGATGACGGCCGGCTTCCATGTAATAGATTGGAAGATTCTCATTCCCATGAAAAAATCTGGCTACCTTCAGAGTTCCCTCATTTGCTCCGAATGTAAACCACACGACTTGCAAACGGAGAATTAAACTACACGATCTTGAACCGCCTGCGGACGATGGTAGTGATTCATCTATTAGTCCAGATTGCCGGACCAGCTCATGAGGAAGTGGAATCCTTCCTGCTGGACCGCGGTGAAGCCGAGCCGTTGAAACAATCGCAAGGAAGGATTAAACGTTTCCACAAAGATGCTGACCGGCTTGCCGGCCTGGGCGGCTTCCGCCATGATCTGGCGAACCAGCAGAGAGCCGGCGCCGCTGTTGCGATATTCTGGCAACAACGTGACATCGAGGATGTGAAAGGCTTCGGCAGAGCGGTCGAGGTACAAACGGCCGCCCGGCTCGCCGTTAATGTAGATCACCGTATGCGCGGCCCCAGGGTGCTCTGCGGCGTAATGCATCTTCTGCGCTTCAAACTGCGCTCGCACGAACTGCTTTTTTTGTTCCGGCGTCCAGGGCACAAGCGCCAGTTCCTGGGAGCGGGTGCTTCCGTATACCTTCAACAGGAATGTGTCGTCAGAATCCTGGACGGGACGAAGTGTGAGCTCGGCGGTTAACTTTCTAGCGGAATCTGTTGCCAAAACCTTTGCTTTCCAAACCCTCAGCTCTTGCGGAAGCGATGGAAGACCGCTTCATACACGGTCCCTTTCTCCTGATCCGCTTCAACCGGCGTGAGCAGGATTTCAATCTGGCCCAACTTCTCATGTTCCAGCGCATGGCTCTGCTGCCGCAGCCGGGGAGTAAACGGCCCGCGGAAGTAGAGTGAGAAGGCTTCCATTTTGGGTGAAGTATTTCCTTCCACTACATCCACAAGCTCCAGGGGAATGGTTCCGGCTGTGCCATTGTGGACGTTAAACTTTGTGCCCAGATGCTCCCGAAAAATATTAGCGTTCAGACTATCCAGCGGAGTTGACATAAGAACTTTACAGGCTAGTCAAGATGGTTTGCCTGTGTCAACTACAGGTGGATCGGAATTGTTCGGCCAACTTGTCCAACCTCTTATTGGGCGCGCTTCATCGCCTTGGCGGTCTGGTTTGGCCGAATGGAAAACGCAACATCCGGATAGATGGCTGCGACTTTCAGGTTGCCATTCTTGGCAAGCGCGGCCGGCGCCGTCAGCGTTGCAATGTGATGCCCGGTGGCATGATCCACCAGAAAAAACATCAGCGTTGCGTTGTTTGCCGTGGTATTCCACAGCGGATCGGCCGTGAAGTCGGGCAGTTCCATGGAGAAACTTCCGTCCGCCTGCACAGCATTTTTCGTTACCGCCAAGGGCGAGATGGAGATGCCGGGAACGCCGAAGAATCTCCCCGCCCACTGCACCACGTACATCGACTCAACATCCACTTGGTGTTGGCGCTGCGAGCTGGGCACTGTTCCGCGCAGTTCAACAGTGGGCAGCTTGAGGCACTGGAAGTCGCCCTGCTGGTTGCTCGTCGACAGGTCTTCAACCTTAAAGGTCACAAACTGGCATCCCGGAGCGTAGGCGATGGCGCTGAATCCTTTGGCCGCGCGGCCCGTGGTATCGGCATTAATCAAGATCTTGGCTTGCTTCACCGTAGCCGCCGTGGATGACCAGCGCGCGCCGGACTCATCCGTAAGGAAATAACGGACCTGAACATCTTTGGCCGCGGTGGGCGCCTGTACCGAGATCGTAAAGATCGAGTCATCATTATTGTTAGCGCCGGTCTGGGATGTCAGAAAGCTTGCCGGAAGAGTGAAAAACAGTGAGAGGAGGAGTGGGCGTA
>Ga0134126_10006316_pt1 | contig 14830 bp, 14 predicted proteins | sample KB31752_FD_96881 | JGI IMG/M metagenome (GOLD analysis project Ga0134126, IMG submission 96881) | Terrestrial soil microbial communities with excess Nitrogen fertilizer from Kellogg Biological Station, Michigan, USA - KB3-175-2 | ecosystem: Environmental > Terrestrial > Soil > Unclassified ...
AAGCCGGTAGAACCAGGGCACGATGGCGTCCTGATCCCGCACCCCGTCGCCGCGAACGATGGCGCGCACGATGGCGTCGTGGAGGATCTCCTCGGCGACGTCCGCTCGTCCGACCCGGCGCCGAACGAAGCGCAGGAAGCGAGCCCGGTTCTCGGCCAGCGCGCGGCGCACCGCGAGCGACAGCTCGACCCCTGACGGTCGGGTTGCAGCCGAGCCGTCGTCTCGCGGTGAGCCGCTCATCTCGCGCGGTTCATCCGCCGCACGGGCACGGGCAGCCGGGCGGGCACGGATCGCACGGGCACTCTGAGTCCTGATCGGTTCCTTCGTTGCGCATGGGGTCCTCCTTGGGGCCGTTTCATTCGGCCCTCTCCCTGCTGACGGACGACCCATTCTGTTCTTACACCTCATCGAGCGTGGCCGGTCGGTCCTTGCAGGCGCCGGTAGATGACGTACGAGTAGACGATGGGGATCAGCGGGGCGGCCAGCGACACCGCGACGATCGGCGCCGCGCCGCCGCTCCCGAGGAGCCCCGCGATCGCCAGGACCAGACCGGCCACCACGAAGACCCGCCCGCCCAGGCGGTGCGTGCGCAGCCAGACCTCGTCGCTGGCCAGCGTCCAGGGGGTGCGGATGCCGACGAAGAAGTTCTTCGTCACCTTGCCGAGCACGTTCCCGAGGACGACGAACAGCACCCCCACCCCGAACGGCACGGCGCGCGCCACGGAGACGTCGAACCCCGCGCCCGCCAGCAGCGCCAGCAGCGTGGCGAAGAAGAGAAAGCCCAGGATGGCCGTCCGGATGAGGTCGTAGGTCCCCCGGAACCGGTCGAAACGAAAACCTTGCGGCGAGATGCGCGGCAGGATCGACAACAGCGCGTAGGTCCCCAGCGTCACGAGCGGCAGCACCAGGACGCCCCAGGGCTTGGGCATGAACCCGTTGACCTGCCCGTGCGCGTCCCAGTGGACGGGGACCGGATCAGGCAGTCTGCGGTAGAGCACGGCGGCGGCGGCGAACGAGCCGGCGACCAGCGCCAGGCTGAGCAGGTGGGCGCGATTCGACTGGCGACTCGGGGTGCGCTCTGGCTCCATCAGCCGTCTCCTTTCGATTTCGATTGTCGATCGCGAACAGGTCGAGCAGCAGGGCGGCGGCGTCCTGGAAGACCGTGGTGTTGAGCGAGTAGACGAGCTGCTGCCCGCGCCGCTCACAACGGATCAGGTCGGCCGCCTTGAGGACGTTGAAGTGATGGGACAGCGACCCCTTGGTGATGTCGAACGCCTCGGCCAACTGGCCGGCCGTCCGCGACCCGCGCTGCAGGAGCTTGAGCACCCTGCGGCGCGACGGATCGGAAATCGCCTTGAAGACCTCTTGGACGCGCATCGTGGTTTGATATTTTGAAGACAATCAAAATATAGCTCACGGCGCGCGCCCGTTCAAGCGGCCGGGCAGGGCGGGATCGCCCCGGGAGCCCGGCCGGTCGAGGCGGCCGCCGCGGTCAGCTGATCGGGATGGCGGGGAGACAGCAGCCGTTGGCGCAGACGAGGCCGGACGGGCAGGTGACGCCGTCGGGCCCGCCGCCGCCGCAGGCGGAGGTGCCCGACGGACAGCTCGGCCCGCCGCCGGAGCCGCCCGCGCCGCCGGTCTCGCAGGTCCCGGTCGTCTCGCAGTCGTCGCTGCCCGCGCAGAAGAGGACGCAGGCCTCGCCCGAGTCGCCGCCCGACTGGTTCTGGTCGCCGTCGTGGACGAGGACCTGGACGCGGTACGAGTGGCCGGCCACGAAGGGGACGTTCCAGACCACCTCGGCGCCGTACCCTTCGTCCATGAGACCCGACGGCGCCGTGTCCGGGCCGCCGAGGTTCCAGTCGTTCTTGGCCGGATCGGCGTCGGGCGTGATCGTGACCTTGGCGGGCGAGGCGGTCTCGTCGACGGTGCGCACGGCGGCCTTCCAGGTCCCGTAGACGGAGTTGGGCCCGATCGGCCGCCCGCCTTGCTGCCAGTCGCCCACCCGGCTGGTCCCGTCGGTGCTCACGTCGGTGATGAACAGCGCCGGCCACATCGGGCGCAGCGACTGATCGAGACCGTTCTGATCGCCGGCCAGGATGGTCGAGCCGGTCTCGGGCGAGGTCACGCTCCCCGGATCGGCGGGGAGGGCCGAGACCGGGTAGTCCGTCGTCGTTGCGCCGGAGGCGGAGGTCACCACGACGCTGCGGACGCCGAGCGTCAGCGCGTGCTCGTCGTTGTAGAACAGCCTCACCACGCCCGACGAAGCCGAGCCCGAGGGCTGGATGGCGCGCAGGATGTCGCTCTCGTTGAAGGTGACGCTGGTGAGGACGTCGCTGCTGCTGGTCGGGTAGCCGCAGTCGACGACGACGGTCTGCTGCTGGCCCGACGTGCAGGTGGTCCCGGCGCCGGCCGCGCCGGTCGATCCGGAGCCCGGCCCTTTCATGCCCATCCCCATCCCGCCGGCGCCGGGGCCGGCCGGCCCGCCCCCGGGTGCGCCGCCCATTCCCGGCATCGTCGTGCCGCCGGGGCCACTCTTCGCGGGCGAGCCGCCGCAGCTCGCGAGCGCGGCCAGAGCGCCGGCGACCGCGGTGGCGGCGAGGCCGAACATTCGAGATGGGGGACGCAGCTTCCGCATGGTCGATCCTCCTCCCACTTCAGGGGCGGCCCGAGCGCGCGCGGTTAGGAAAATTCGTCGCCCCGCGCGTCGAATCTCGATCGAGGGGGACGGAGCTAACCGGTCGGGGCGCGCCGGCCCCTAACGGACAGGAGGCCGCCCATGACCGTCAGCGACGTCACGCCGATCGAGACCGACCCGAACTTCGGCCGCCGGCAGGGGCGCCTCGACCTCGACGTCGCCGTCCACCTCGCGACCCACGAAGGCGGGTCGCTCGGCGTCGTCAAGAACGTCTCGAGCGGCGGAATGTTCGTCGCCACATCGCGGCTCCTGTCGGTGGGAGACCAGGTCGCGGTCTGTCTCTCGATGCTCGACGAAGCCCAGATCGTCGAGGCGGAGGCGGAGGTCCGCTGGCTCCGGCGCCTCCCCGAGGGCGACGGCAAGCCGGCGGGAATGGGGCTCCGGTTCGTCGACCGACGTCCGGAGGCGACGGCGTTCCTGCGCAGCATCCTCCGTCTGCGCACCCGCTCCTGGGCCTGACGCCCGAGCTGAGGCCGCCCCCGCACGCCGGCGGCGGTCGGTAGTTTGCCAAGATCGGACGGCTCGAGACAAACAGGTATGCGTTTCTCATCGTCGACCCCTAAGATGGGAAGCGGTCATGCTCGGCTCGCTCCGTCTCCCTCGGGTCTCCTGGACAGGCGTGGCCGCCTGTGCGGCCCTCTCCTTGGTCGCGTGCACGAACGGCGGAGCGGCCGGTGCCGGCGGAACGCCGGGGAGCGGCGGCACGCAAGCGTCCGGCGGGACGACCGGCTCGGGGGGAACCAGCACAGGCGGCGCCTCGGGCGCGGGCGGCTCGGGGACGACCTGCGCGCTGCCGAGCAAGTTCACGTGGACCTCGTCGGGGCCGCTCGCCATGCCGACGGCGCCCGCCGGCAAGACCTGGGTCGCGCTCAAGGACTTCTCGGACGTCGTCATGAACGGCGTGCACGTCGTCTACATGTCGACCCACGACGATGCGACCAGCTACGGCTCGGCCATGTTCTCGTTCGCCGATTGGCCCGACGCCGCCACGGCGACGCAGAACGTGACGCCCCACGGTGTGGCGCCGACGCTGTTCTACTTCGCGCCCAAGAGCACCTGGGTGCTCGCCTACCAGTGGGGCTCGACGGCCTTCAGCTACGTGACGTCATCTGATCCCACCAACCCCACCGGCTGGTCGTCCGAGAAGGCGCTCTTCGCGGGCACGCTCCCGAGCGCGAGCTCGAGCACCGGGCCCATCGATCAGACGGTGATCTGCGACAGCGCGAGCTGCTACCTCTTCTTCGCCGGCGACAACGGCAGCATCTACCGCTCGTCGATGGCGATCGGAGACTTCCCCGCCACCTTCGGCGCGCAGACCACGGTCATGTCCGACACGACAGCGAACCTGTTCGAGGCGGTGGAGGTCTACACCGTCCAGGGGACCGCCAATCAGTACCTGATGATCGTCGAGGCCCAGGGAGCCAACGGCCGCTACTTCCGTTCTTTCACCGCCAGCAGCCTGGGCGGCTCCTGGACCGCGCTGGCGGCGACGGAGAGCAGCCCCTTCGCCGGCAAGGCCAACGTGACCTTCACCGGGACGGCCTGGACCAACGACATCAGCCACGGCGACATGGTCCGCAACAACCCCGACCAGACGATGACCGTCGACCCCTGCAACTTGCAGTTCCTCTACCAGGGCCGCAGTCCCGGCTCGGACGGCACCACCTACGACCTCTTGCCCTACCAGCCGGGCCTGCTCACGCTGCAGCCGTAGAGCGCGGCCCCCGGCTACGGTCGCCCGACGAAGGTGGTCACGCTCTGCGCGCCGAGGATGGCCGAGAAGCGCGACTTCGAGACCGAGTAGGCCGTGCCTGGGGCGAGGGAGTTGTTCGCGTCGGTGACGAATGGCGTGACGGTGCAGGGCGCGCCCCCCGAGACGTAGAACGAGGTCAGCGTCCCGCCGGTGTTGTTGTTGATCGCGACGATGACCACCGTGCCGTCGGTGGGGTTGGTGAAGGCCGAGACCAGCACGCCGGAGGGCGGGGTGCCGCTGGTCGCGACGCGCTGGTAGCCGGGGCGCACGAAGCGGGCGTAGTTCCCCTCGACCCACAGACGTTTGCTGGCGGCGTTGGTCCCCTGATCCCAGAGGGCGCCGTTGTCGGCGGCCCCGGGGTAGACCCACCAGTAGTGCCAGGCGTTCATGTTGGCGATGGTCAGCGCGTCGTTGATCAGCTTCGCCACCCGCAGCGCGCTCCCCATGCCGGGGTCCGCGGTGGTGACGCTGTCGTAGATCTCCGTTTGCCAGAACTCCTTGCCGGCGGCGGCGATGTCCGGGTACGCCTTGGGGCTGCAGCCGTATTCGTGGGTGGCGATGATCGAGACGTAACTGTCCTTGACCAACGTCGGCTCGAAGTTGGGGAAGCCGCACCAGTTCTGCGTCTCGGGGGCCATGATCTTGACGCCGCTGCCGGCGAACGCCGGCCCCATGTTGGTCGAGATGAAGGCGTCCATCGTGGCGCCCGTGTAGACGCACGATTCGTAGGTCACGTTGGCGTCCGGCTCGTTGCCGGCGGACACCGCGTAGATCGGCACGCCCTGGCCCTTCATGTAGCTGACGAAGCCGGTGAGGAACGTGGCGTAGGCGGCGCCGTTGGTGAGCGTCCCCTCGACGGAGCTGTCGTTCGACTTGTCGGCGATGGGCGGCGTCCAGGGCGTCGCCCAGACCGTCACCCCGTAGCCGACCGCCAGCTTCGCGATGTTGAGCTCACTGGTGTGTCCGTTGGTGTAGTCGATGCGGATGCGGTGAAGCGAGAGGCCCGCGCCGGTGGTCGTCGACCAGAGCGTCGCCGCGTCGGCTGCGCTCATGGTCGAGCTCCAGGCGGTCGAGGCGCCGAAGCCCGAGATCTTCTGCTGCAGGCTGCCGAGGCTCACGGTCACGTCGCCGGTCATCGTCGGGCCGCCGCCGCAGGTGCCCGAGCCGACGCCCCCGCTCCCGGGGACGCCGCCCGTCGCGCCGCCGGTGCCCGTCGTGCCGCCCGCGCTGCCGGCGTTACCGGTGGTGCCGCCCCCCGCGCCGCCCCTGCCGGCCACCCCACCCGAGCCTCCGCCGCTGCCCGCCAAGCCGGTCACACCGCCGCCGCCGCTGGGCGTGATCCCGCCGGTGCCGGGGGCGCCGCCGCTCGCTTCACCGCCGGTTCCGTCGGATAGCCCGCCGCTCCCGGTCGTCCCGGCCTGGTCGGCGCCGATTCCGCCCGAGCCGCCGTCGGCGCTCTCGTTGCTCGTGCAGGCGACGGCGAAGAGCGCGGCGCTGGCCAGATACACGACCGCGCTGGAGAAGGCCATCGAAGAGAGGCGATGCATGAAATCCTTTGGGTACGGAATGTGCCGCCGCCGTCTCGCCGCCCGCCTTGTAAGAATCGGCGTATTGCTGCGAAAACTGTCGTAACGCGGGGCGGCGGCGCCGCCGTCTGCCCGTTTTAGGGCAGCGGGTCGGCCATCCGGCGGACGGCCGCGAGGACCGGGCTCCGCGGGAAGCGCCGCTCGAAGGCGGCGATGGCGCGGCGCGCCTCGGCGCTGCGCCCGAGCTCCGCGAGCGCCGTCACGCGCAGCGCTTCGCGCTCCTCGGCCAGACGCCCCTCTCTGAAGCGGCGAGCGTGCTCGGCGAGCGGAATCATCGCCGCTTCGAAGTCCCCTCGGGCCACCGCGGCGCGCGCGCGCTCGAGCAGGTGCAGCTCCTCGCGGGCCAGGTCGGCGCGCGAAGCGGACGGCGCGCGCGGCAGGGCGGGGAGCGCCGCCGGTCGATCGATCGTCCGCACCACCGAGCGAACGGCGACAACCGGCGGCGCCGGCGCGATGGTGGGCTGCCGGCGCGCGCCGAGCTCGTACGCGGCGGCTCCACCCGCGACGCCGGCCAGCAAGATCAGGGCGGCGGCCGTGGCCCAGCGGATGGTGTGGGGCGGCGCAGCGACCGTCGCGCGCTCGGCGGGCGGGTGCGAGGTCCGCGCCGCGCGCGCGCGGACCACCGCCCGCGCGCGGACAGCCGCGGGAAGCGCGGGGATCGACCGTTCCCGTTCGAGCAGCGCGTGGACCTCGGGGGAGAGCGCGTCACGCCGGAAGAACATGGGCCCCCACCTCCCTCAGCATTCGCCGGACCGCCGCCTGCAGCTCTCGTCGCGCCTTGCGCAACCGCGAGTAGGCCGTGAAGAGCGGGATCGAGAGCACCGACGCCACCTCGGCGACCGGAACCTCGTCGAGCTCGTGCATGACGAGCACGGCGCGCCTCGGGAGCGGGACCCGCTCGAGCGCCGCCAGCAGCAGCGCCCGCGACTGCTTGGCCCGGAGCGCGTCGTCGGGGCCGGGCCCGGCGTCATCAACCTCGAGGATCCCGAATGCCACCTCCCGGCTCCGTTTCCGCTGGTGCGCCGACGCGATCCGGAAGGCGATGCCGAAGAGATACGGCCGCAACGGGCGGGACGGATCGTACTCGGGCCAGGAGCGACGGAGCGCCAGGAACAGGTCCTGCGCCAGGTCGTCCACCTCGGAGGGCGCGGTCCCGAGCCGCCGGAACGTGCGGTAGACGTAGTCGAGCTCGCGCTGGAAGGCGTCGAGACAGGCGTCGTCGGCGCTGACCCGCGGTGGCGGCGGTGGAACCAGACGGAGATGAGTCAAAGGACCCCACTGACCTTTGTCGGGCCGGGGGCCGCGTTGTCAGAAAAACCAGCCACCCGCGCGGGGCCAGAACCGCGGCGCGTCAGTTTCCCGACGAGGCGGCATCCGGGCGCGCGCCGGCCGGGAGGAGCGCGCCGCCCGCGATCCGCGCCACCTCGTCGGCGCGCAGCGCGCGCCGATAGAGCATCACGTCGTCGAGCTGGCCCGGGACGAGCTCCGAGACGGCGTGCGAGGTGTCGTTGCCGTTGCCTGACAGGACGACCGGGTTCGTCTCGGCCGCGAACGGGCCGCTGACCGGCAGGCTGGCCACCTCGACGCCGTTGACGTAGAGCCGCGCCTCGCTGCCGTCGTAGGTCCCGGCGAGGTGCATCCAGGTCTGCTGCGGCACCGCCGTCGGGCTGCCGAGCACGACTTGTCCGGAGTTCGGCGTGGTGATGAAGAGGATCGCCTGCAGTCCGGAGTTCACGGACAGGTGGTAGTGCTGGCCGAAGCCGGTTCCGATCTGGCGCGAGATGGCGGTCGCGTAGCTCCCGGAGGCGATCGTCCCTTGCAAGTTCATCCAGGCCGCCACCGTCACCTCGGTGGTGATCGAATCGATCGACGGCGAGTCGGGCACGTCGACGTAGCCTTGCCCCTGCACCGAGAGCGCCCGCCCCTCCGGCCCGTCCGCCACCCAGGCCGTCGTGGGGTCGAGGCCGACCAGCGTGCCGTCGTTCCCCCACCCCGTGGCGTCGTGCGCGGTGGCGCTGCCGGTCGGGTCGTCGAGGTGCCAGTAGCCGACGAGATCGTCGAGCAGGGCGGGCGGGCAGCCGCTCGCGCCGCCGTCCTCGCAGGGGTAGGGATCGACCACCACGATCGTTCGTGGCGAGCAGCCGCCGCCGACGACAATCGCCAGGCCCAGGGCCGCGGCGCCGAGCGCGCTAGAACCGCGCAAGCAGCCCTCCGTGAGCGAACAGCGACGCCCCCTCGAGGTGCGCGGCCTGGGCCGTGCCGACGTCGACGTTCACCGCCGGGCGGAACAGCAAGGCTTGCGCCTCCACGACGAGGGCGACCCGCGCGGCGACCGCGAACGCCAACCCGCCGCTGGCGGTGAGGACCCCGGTGAACACCTGACCGTCGTGCGGCGCGCCCAGCGACCGCATCGCGCTGGTGCCGTGCGCGCGAATGTCTTGCCACCCCAGGCCGGCGGCCAACAGCGGTTGAACGATCCGGCCATAGCGAAAGAAACGCACCAGCTCGAGCGTCATGAGGAAACGATCGATCGTCGCCACGCCGTCCGGCCGGCTGACGTCGGCGCTGGGCCCGAAGCCGCTCACCGTCAGGCGGCCGGCGAACGCCGAGGGCCGACCGAGCGCGACGGCCAACCGGGGGAGCACGAAGGCCGGGCCGGCGCCCAGATCGCCGATCACGCCGGCGCCGACGCCGACGGCCAGCGCCGGTTCTTTGGGCGCGGGCGCGGGCGGCGCGGTGGTCGCCACCGCCGCCGGGACGTCGGGAGGTTGGGTCTCGGGGAGCGGGGCCGGTGGCTCGGCGACCGGTTTGCCGGGTGGGCTCACCCCGAGGCGCGCCAGCAACTGGATCTGGATCGCCGTCGCCAGCGCCATCGCCCGCGCCATCTGGACGCAGCTGTCGCTGCGAGAGGAGAAGGTCCGCTCCCCCTCCCATTCGTCGTGGGCGTCGCGCCACTCGACGCGCCCCGCTGTGCGCGCGCCCGAGGCGGTGAGGCGGACCACCAGGCGCCTGGGCGCGTCGTCCCGAAACGGGTCGCGTCCCAGCTGCCGGACGACGTCCCGGCGGAAGTCAGCCGCGCTCGGGCAGTCCGGCAGCGCGGGATCGGTCGCGAAATCGAGCGCCACGAAGATCCCTCCCTCGGCGTGCGCGGGAAGCGGGACCAGCAGCAGGAGAGACGACGACATCGCTGCCAAGCTCCGGAAAAAGATCGGTAAGAGCAACGCCGAGAACGCGCGCGGTCCGGGCGCCAACGGCTTCACGGTGAGATCAGGATACGCCGACCCGAGGGGGGACATCCACCGGCGCGGGCGCGTCCAGGGCGGTGGTCGATTTCATGACAAGAAAGGCCCCCGCGCGACGAGTGCCAACGGAGTCTTGCCAGTCGATCGGGGCTAACCACCGCGCGGACCAACGCCACCAATCGTTCGTAGCCTGCATGGACGTTCCCATCAGAGCGCGCGCCTCGGGGGCGGGGCCGCTGAGGCGCTCCGCGCGCGTGGACCTGGAGGTGTCGGTTCGTTTTCGCTGGCGCCGGGGATCCGGCGTCGGTCTCACCAAGAACCTCGGCGCGGGCGGGCTCTTCGTGTCCACGCTGCGAACGGCCGTGGTGGGCGACCGCGTCGTCTTGAAGCTCACCTTTCCCCACGACGCGGCGCCGGTCGAGGTTCTGGGCGAGGTTCGCTGGCGGCGTTCGTTTCAGGAGCTCGACGACCGCCCGCCCGGGTGGGGCGTGAGGTTCATCGACACGCCGGTCCGCGCCTCGTTCTACGCGCGGCGATCGCGCGCCGGCACCGCCTCGACCTGAGACCGCCGGCCCGCCTAGAAGCGGGAGGTGCTGGCGAGCGGCGCACACGCGGTCGAGCCGCCCGAGAGCGTGGCGCAGAGCGTTCCGGCGCAGCAGGCGGCGTCCGTCGCGGTGCACGGTTCGCCCGGGCCGGCGCAGCTGGTCCCGGTGACGGTGGGATCGGTGGGCGTGCAGATCAGGCTGCCGGGGCTGCCGGCGCAGGCCGCGCCGGCGTAGCAGTCGCCGGTCGCCGTGCAGGGGGCGCCGAGCGGCGCGCGGCTCGTGTGACAGGAGAGGACGCCGTCGGCGTCGGGCAGGCAGTGCGTCCCGCAGCATTCGACGTCGAGCGCGCAGGGATACCCGTCGGGGACACACTGCGAGCTGGACGGGGTGCAGCGCATCTCCGGGCCGCAGGTCGCGCCGTTGCAGCAGTCGGTCGGCTTCTTACAGACCTCGCCGATGTCGAGGCACTGACTCATCATCTTCGGTCCGGGCATCCCGCCGCAGCGACCAACGCCGGGCGGGCCCATCATGCAGGTGCCGGAGCCGGAGCAGCATTCGGTCGAGGCGCAGCGCTCCTGCGCCGGCCGGCAGCCGGGCGCCCAGGCGCAGCGGCTCACCCCGTCCGACGTGGCGCAGAGGCCAGAGCAGCAGTCCATCGGCATCTTGCAGAGCTCGAGGGCCGGGTGGCAGGCGGGGAGCGGCTGGCACTTCGTTTGCCCCATGCCGCCGCACTGACCGCTGCAGCAGTCGCTGGCCGTCGTGCAGAGCTCGCCCGCCACGCGACAGTCGGAGAGCAGCGCGCAGAGCAGCGGGCCGCCCTCGGTGAGGTTGGTGCAGAGGCTGCCGCAGCAGTCGGCGCCGGTCAGGCACGTCTCGCCCGCGGGCCGGCAGCCGGGCATCAGCGCCGCGCAGCTGCCGCCCGTGCAGGTGCCGTCGCAGCAGTCGGCGTCGGCGAGGCAGGGGCCGCCCGCCGGCGCGCACATCGGCGCTGCGCAAACGCCGTTTGCGCAGCCGAGGCTGCAGCAGCTCCCCGCGCGCGCGCACGCCTGGCCGTCCGAGGAACACCCGGCCGGGTTCAAGCAGACGGTCGCCGGGCCGCCCGCGGGGCTCGGGCCGCACAGAAACGAGCAGCAGTCGGCGGCCAGGGCGCAGGCGCTCCCTTCGGGCAGGCAAGCGGCCGCCGCGCAGCCGCCGGCGGTGCAGCTCCCGGAGCAGCAATCGGCGGCCGTGGCGCAGGCGGCGCCGTTGGCCGCGCAGGCCGCCGGGGCCGGCCGTAGCGGCGAGGTCAGCTCGACGTCGTTGCGGCAGCCGGCGGTGAGCGCGAGGACGGCGCTGGCGAAGGCCGTCCGCGCCGCCCAGCGCGCCGCCCGCGAGTCGGACCTGTCCGGAGACGGCGGTCTCAACGCGCGGGGCCGCCGCCCGCCAGCCGGCGCGCCGTCGCCGCGCCGATGCCGGTCGGGAACTCGGCGAGGTAACGGTGGGCGAGCGCGCTGGCGCGGCCTGCGTTCCCGGCGCTGTGCTCGGTCTCCATCGCGCCGAGGAGGATCTCCTCGCGCAGGCCGCCCCGCGGCGCGACTTTCAGCCCGCGCTCGTAGTCGAGGCGCGCCGCGCCGTCGTGGCCGCGCCGGCGCTCGATCTCGGCCGCCGCGTAGAGCGCGTTCTGGCGCATGGCCGGCGGGGCGTTTCGCCGATCGAGCGCATGATAGGCGCCGATCGCCTCGTCGAGGCGGCCGGCCTGGTTGAGGGTCTCGGCGCGCAGGTAGCGAAGCTCGTCCTGGCAGGCGGAGAGCTCCTCGCCCCCGCACCGCCCCTCGAGCTCGAACGTCGCGCGGCCGCGCTCGGACAGCGTCCGGAGCGCGCGCGCCGGATCGCCGGCGCGCATGCTGGCCCGCACGGCGCCCGTGGTGTCGCGGCAGAAGCGCATCGCGCCCGCGCAGGTCGGCGGCCGGACCACGGGGGCCTCGAGGCCGGCGGCCGGCGGCGCGACCAGGCTCGGCGCCGGGGGCTCCAAGGCCGGTTCGACCGAGTCCGCGCTCTCGCCGGTGGAGACGAACCGCGTCCGTCCGTCGGCGAATTGAACCAGCACGCGCCCCTCGTCGACGTGGACGCGCGAGCCCTCGGCGCTGCGCAGGACCGAGAACCGCGTCCCCTTGACCTCCACGCGCAGGTCCGGCGTCACGACGGCGAAGGTCTCGCCGGCCAGGCGGTGCGCCACCGCGGCGGTGAGCGCGCCGTCGTCGAGGCGGACGGTCACGGCCGTCGCGGTCCCGGCGAGCGCGACGTGCGCCGGCCCGGCGACGTGCACCAGGGTCCCGCGCGCCATCGCCAGGTCCGCCTCCGCGCCGGCGCCGAGCGCCAGCGTGGATCCCGCCGGCACCGTCATCGACGGCGCGAGCGCGCGCGAATCGACGGTCAGCGCCCCGACCACCCGCGCGACCGTGGCGAACCCGTCCACTTCGAATGCCCGGCCCGCGTCCGGCGGCGGCGCCGGCCGGTGGAGCCAGAGCAGCAGCGCCGCGGCCGCGCCGCAGAGGCCGAGCAGGCTGGGCGCCCAGATCCAGCGCCAGCGAGGCGGCGGCGCGGCGCCCGCCAGGCCGGCCAGCTGCCGTTCGATCTCCACCTGCATGCGCCGGGTCGCCATCGCCGCGGGGAAAGCGGGCTCGAGCGCGCGCAGGGCAGGGGTGAGCTCCCGCCAGAGCGCCGCCCGCTCGCGGCAGCCGGCGCACGACTCGATGTGCGCGTGCAGGCGCACGCTGGCGGCGGGGTCGAGCCGTCCGTCGACGGCGTCGACCAGCCGGGCCTCGACCTCGCGGCAGCGCCAGCCGGTCACGACGTCCCCTCCCGCCCGCTCAGGGCCGCCAAGAGCTCCGGGTGATGCTTGAGCCGGCGCTCGAAGTGGCGGCGGGCGTCGTGGACGCGGACCTTCACCGCCGTCGTCGAGGCGCCGAGGATGGCGGCCACCTCGTCCATCGAATGTCCTTCGAGCACGTTGAGGACGAACGCCGCGCGCCGCTTGGGGCGAAGCTCGCCGAGGAGCCGCTCGAGCACGCCCAGCGCTTCGCGCGCGCCGGCGAGCCGCTCGGGGCCGGGCGCCTCCCCGGCGCGTTCGAGCGCCTGGTCGAGCGAGATGGTCGGCGCCGGTCGTTGCCGGGCGGCGCGCAGGGCAACGCGGACGGCGATCCGCGTGAGCCAGGTCGAGAAGAGCGCGTCTCCGCGAAAGTCCGACAGCGAGCGGAACGCCTCGACGAACGAGGTCTGGACGATGTCCTCGACGTCGGCGCTGGGGCCGTAGATACGGGTGCAGATGCGATGCACGGCGCGCACGTGCGTCTGGAAGAGCTCGCGGAAGGCGGCTGGATCCTGTCGCCGCGCCCGGTCGACCAAGTCGGTCAAACCGGTAGGGATCGACGGCGAGGGATCGGACACAGCCCGCACGTCATCTATAGTGGCGCATTCGCCGGGCGGGGTTAGCTGCGAAATCACGGAAATCTCAACCCCAGGCCGGCGCCCAGCGCCATCTGCAGGCGCGTCGTGTCGAGCACCGGGACCCCTTCGATGTCGTAGCGGGGACCGCCGAGCACGCCGAGCGCGCTGGCGCGCAGGTAACCCCAGGCCGGCCCGCCGATCTTGAGGCGCAGCTCTCCTTCGGCGCCGAGCGCCAGAAGGATGTCGCGGCTCGAATGGACGGGGACCAAGGAGACCACGGAAGGGAGGCTGGAGGCCGTGACATCGATGATGGCCACCTCGGCGAGCGGACCCACCGCCAGCTCGACGCGCTCTTTTCGCCAGCGGGCGCGGACGCCGATCATCAGCGGGACCAGGCTGACCACGGCGTCGACGTCGCCGCTCGAGACGTGCGTCGCGCCGAGCTCGGCCGTCCCCACCGTCAGATCGAACCGCCGCGGGAGGCTGTACGTCGCGCTGATGCCGATCCCTTGCAGCACGACGCCGGAGGCCGAGAGCGAGAGCGCCGCATACCCGGCCTCGACCTCGAGCGGACCCGGGGGCCGCGGCGCGTTCGGCGCCACCGCGGGCGGCGTCTCTTCTGAGACCAGCCGCCCCACGGCGGACTTCGGATCGAGGCGGGTGCGCGCCTCCGAGAGCGTCGCCCGGAGGAGCGCCTGGATCTTGAGCGCCAGCGTCCGGTAGAGGTCCTCGTCGCGCGCCGCCTTGGGCATGGTGGCGATGAGCGTCTTGTCGGTGGCCAGGTCCGTCAGCTCGATGTCGACCTCGTCGGGTGTGCCGCGCTCGGCGCGGATGACCGCCACCGCCCGCACGCTCTCGCCGAGGCGCCGGGCGTCGGCGATCCGCTGGCGCAGATCGTCCGCCTGGTCCGGAGCGGCGCTCTCCACGGCGATCCCGAACTCGCTCAGGTAGACGCGCAGCGCGTCCGCCAGCCGCTGCGTGTCGAGCGGCGGCGCGGCGGTGACGACGATCTTGTCGAGCGGTGGGACGCGGGGCGCCTGGAGGTCGCGCGCCTGGACGTCGAACGCCTGGCTCTGGAGCAGGAGCACCCCCGCCACCACCGAAGCGAGCATCGACCTTCATCATACGCGTCGGATCGTAGAGGGCGCGCTCTCCGCGCCCGCGCGGTCGCGTTTTTTTTCTCCTAACCGACGCTCTCGCGACGGTCACTGCATACGACGGAGGAATCATGACCAGCCGACGCGGCCCCCTCGCCTTGCTCACGCTCATTTGTCTCTCGGTGTTGACGGCGGCCGGGTGCGGGTTCTCCGGCTCGCAGTCTGGGAACGGGAGCGGCGGCGCGGGCTCGTCGCCCAAGTTGTCCGGCAGCGGCGGGACCGGCGGCCCGGGGAGCGGCCTTTCGGGCCAGGGCGGCTCCGGCGTCGGCGCGAACGGAGGCGCGGGCAGCTCCACGACGGGCGGGGGCGGCAGCTCGGGCGGTTGCGCCTCGACCTGCGCGACGGGCGACGTCTGCCTGGGCGGCCTCTGCCAGCCCGATCCGTGTGCGGCCAGCAAGATGGCCTGCGGCGGCGGGTCGACCTGCA
>Ga0134126_10006321_pt1 | contig 14826 bp, 14 predicted proteins | sample KB31752_FD_96881 | JGI IMG/M metagenome (GOLD analysis project Ga0134126, IMG submission 96881) | Terrestrial soil microbial communities with excess Nitrogen fertilizer from Kellogg Biological Station, Michigan, USA - KB3-175-2 | ecosystem: Environmental > Terrestrial > Soil > Unclassified ...
ATGATCCGGATCATGTCGATCACGGGCCACAAGGACAAAGGCCCGACCCGCGCCGGCTTCGCGCTGTGCGACACGATCGGCGGGATGACCGCGGCCTTCGCCGTCTCCAGCGCGCTCTACCAGCGCACCCATACCGGCATCGGCCAGTTTGTCGACGTGGCAATGCTCGACGCGGCACTGAGTTTCCTCTCCGGGCCGGTCGCCGAACACACGATGACCGGACACAAGCATGGGCAGTACGGTAACGGCTCGACCACCGGCAAGCCGACCGGCAACCGCTTTAAGGCCGGCGACGGCGATCTGATGCTGGCGGTGATGACCGATCCCCAATTCACAAGGCTGATGAAGGGGCTCGGCCGCGAGGACGCACTCGCCGACCCGCGTTTTCAGGACTGGCCGAGCCGCAGCGCCAACGAGCCCGCGCTGCGCCGGATCATCGAGGACGCGCTCGCCAGCGACAGCGCCAAGAATTGGGAGCAGCGCCTGACCGCGCTCGACGTACCCTGCGCCGGGATCTGGTCTATCTCGGAGATCGTCCACCACCCCCAGCTCGCCCATCGCGACGTGATCCAGCATGTCGCCTCGGCCGACGGCGACCTGACCCTCGTCGGCTCGGGATTCAAACTCGCCCATGGCGGCGGCGCCATCGACACTCCGCCCCCGCATATCGGCGAGCACAACGACGCGATCTTGGCGGAGGCGGGGTACAGCGCGTCGGAGATCGCCGGGTTTCAAAAAGACGGCGTCGTCTAGGACCGCTACGTCTGCTCCCGCGTTTCCTTGAAGCGGATCGCGGGGAACTCGTCCATCGTCGTCCGTAGATCCCACGAGTTGCGGGCGAGGAAGACCGGGACGCCGTCGTGGTCCTCTGCGAAGGCGCTGGCGCTGCGGGCGCGGAGCTTGTCGAGATCGGCGCGATCGCCATCGAGCCAGCGCGCGGCCTCGTAAGGCGCGCCTTCGAGCCGGGTCGCGAGGTTGTATTCGGCTTCGAGACGGGCCTGCAGCACGTCGAGCTGCAACGCGCCGACGACACCGATCACCCAATCGCTGCCGCTCGACGGTTTAAACACCCGGGTTACCCCCTCTTCGGCGAGCTGCTCGAGCGCGTGTCGCAGGTGCTTCGACCGCATCGGGTCCTCGATCCGCACCCGGCGCAGCAGCTCGGGCGCGAAGCTCGGGATTCCGGTGACGCGGATGTCGTCGCCCTCGGTCAGCGTGTCGCCGATCCTGAGCGATCCGTGATTGGGGATGCCGATGATGTCGCCGGGCCACGCCTCCTCGGCGAGGTTGCGTTCGCGCGCGAGAAAGAACACCGGGCTTTGCACCGACATGACCCGTCCGGTGCGGACATTCTTCAGTTTCATGCCGCGCTGGAACCGGCCCGAGCACATCCGCACGAGCGCGATGCGGTCGCGGTGCTGCGGGTCGATATTGGCCTGGACTTTGAAGACAAAGGCCGAGACTTTGCCGCCCTCGGGCACGATCGGCTCGGGCTCGGCCGGCTGCGGGCGCGGCGGCGGGCTCTCGGCGGCGACGCCGTGCAGCAATTCGCGCACCCCGAAATTGTTGAGCGCGCTGCCGAAATAAACCGGCGTCAGATGCCCTTCACGGAACGCCTGGAGGTCGAACGGCTTGCAGAGCCCGCGCGCCATCTCGACCTCTTCGCGCAAGGTCGCGATCGCTTTTTCGGGCAGCAAGGTCGGCAGCTTCGGGTCGTCGAGCCCGGTGCAGCGGATCGGGTCGGTCAGCCGGTCGTGGCTGTTGCGATCGAACAGTAACAGCGCGTCGTGGATCAGATCGTAGGTGCCGAGAAAATCGCGGCCCATCCCGATCGGCCAACTCGCCGGGGTGACGTCGAGCGCCAGGGTCTGTTCGATCTCGTCGATCAAGTCGAACGGCTCGCGCGCCTCTCGGTCCATCTTGTTGATAAAGGTGACGATCGGCACGTCCCTGAGGCGGCATACCTCGAAGAGCTTGCGCGTCTGCTCCTCGATGCCGCGCGCCGCGTCGATCACCATGACGGCGCTGTCGACGGCGGTAAGCGTGCGATAGGTGTCCTCGCTAAAATCCTGGTGGCCGGGCGTGTCGAGCAGGTTGAAGGTGAGCCCGTCATACTCGAACGTCATCACCGCCGACGACACCGAGATGCCGCGCTCGCGCTCGATCGCCATCCAGTCCGACCGCGTCCGCCGCCGCTCGCCGCGCGCCCGCACCTCGCCCGCAAGCTGGATCGCGCCGCCGAACAGCAGCAGCTTCTCGGTCAGCGTGGTCTTGCCGGCATCCGGGTGCGAGATGATCGCAAAGGTGCGCCGGCGCGCGATTTCATCGGATAAGGAGGGCATGGCCCTTCAGATGTCATTGCGAGCGCAGCGAAGCAATCCCCATCCGCAGGGGGCGCTGCGCGCCCGCAGTGACAGCGGGGTCAGGACAGCAGTTTCTTCATCCGCTCGGCGATCTTGTCGGCCGGGTCGTCGGGGGCGAAGCTGGCGGTGAAGCGGCCTTCCGGGTCCATGACGTAGATCAGCGCGCTGTGGTCCATGTCGTAGCCGCCGTCCTTGGTCGGGTGCTTGGCATAGTAGACGCGGTAATCCTTGGCGGCTTGGGCGATATTGGGGGCGGCGCCGGTCAGCGCGACGACCGGGGCGGAAAAGCTCGACACGTATTCCTTCAGCACCGCGGCGGTGTCGCGGTCGGGGTCGACGGTGATGAACACGACGCCGATCTTGTTCTTCGCCGAGGGCCCGAGCTTGTCAAAGGCGAGCGACAATTCGTTGAGCGTCGTCGGGCAGACATCGGGGCAATGGGTATAGCCAAAGAAGACGAGCTGCCATTTTCCCTTCATGTCGGCGTCGGTGAAGGGTTTGCCATTCTGGTCGGTCAGCGAAAACTTGCCGCCGATCATCGCCGAGAGGGCCGAGCCCGCCGCGCCTTGCGGGCGGTCTCTCATCGCGTAGAGCAGCAGCGCCCCCGCTACCAGGACCAGCATCCCGGCGACGGCCACAAAGATCAGCAGCAGGCGTTGCGCAGCAGCCGGTGGTGTCGGAGGCGTCGGAGGGGTCTGCACCGCCGGGTCGCGCTCAGTGGCCCATGGGCATTTTCATTGCCCCGTCGGTCGGACCCATCGCGCCGACCTTCCCGACCGGCACAGTGATCTCGCGGCGTCCCGATTTGGCGAATTCGAGCATCAGCGGAATGCTGTCCCCCTCGCGCAGGGGTCCGGCCAGCGCCGTCAGCATGATATGCATCCCGCCGGGCTTTAGCGTCACCTTCTGGCCGGCCGGCAGATCGATGCCGCCGGGCACCGGGCGCATCTTCATGACCCCGTTATCCATCGTCATCGTGTGCAGATCGGCCTGTTTCGCGGCCGGTGTCGAGACCGAGACCAGATGATCGGCGGCCGGGGCGGTGAGGCTCAGATAGATCGCGGCGGCCGATGCGCCGGCCGGTGTCGCCCGTGCCCAGGGGTCGGTGATCTCAACCTGGCCAGTCTGCGCCGCGGCGACCCCGACAAGGCCGAACAGCGCGGCGGCGAAAGCAAGGAGTCTCAGTCGCATCGAATTCTTTCCTGGCCTCGCGCGCAAGGATACAGAAGCGGCGACATCCGGGACGGTGACCTTTGGTCGCGCCCTATTCGGTCAAGAGGTGCTCGACCTCTTCGATCAGATGGCGCAGGTGAAACGGCTTTGCCAGTACCCGAGGCCGGTTGGGGGTCAGCGATTCGTCGTGCAGCGTCACGACCGCGAACCCGGTGATAAACATCACCCTAATCCCCGGCTGCAACGCCGACACCCGTCGCGCCAGCTCGATCCCGTCGAGCTCGGGCATCACGATATCGGTCAGCAGCAGGTCGTAATTGACCTTTTCGGCCATTGCCAACGCCGCCGCCCCATCCGCCAGCGCATCCACCGCGTAGCCGGCCCGGTGCAGCCCGCGCTGGAGAAAACCGCGGAGCTGGTCGTCGTCTTCGGCAAAAAGGATACGGGCCATTGTCTCGAAAAGCGCCAGGCGGCCTCAGCATCTAGCATGGAGACGGGCGCGGCGGAAGGCGGGCGCGCTACCGCCGTCGCCGGGGATTACGGCAGCCCCGTGACAGCGGCGCGGCGCGGCACTAATCTCGCGCTATGGATGGTCCCGAGATGCGGCAATCCGCGCATAACGACGCCTTCGAGCTGCGCCAGCCGATAGCGCATCTGCTGCCGCTCGTCCTCGCGTCCCCGCATAGCGGCCGCAACTATCCGGAGGCCTTTGTCGCTGCGTCCCGGCTCGACCCGCAGACGCTGCGCCGATCTGAGGACAGTTTTGTCGACGAGATATTCGGTGCGGCGCCCGAGCTCGGCGCACCGTTGATCGCAGCCTCGTTCCCGCGCGCGTATCTCGACGTCAACCGCGAGCCCTACGAGCTCGACCCGACGATGTTTTCGGACGCGCTTCCGAGCTTTGTCAACGCGCGGTCGCCGCGAGTCAGGATGGGGCTCGGCACGATTGCGCGCGTCGTCGCCAGCGGCGAGGAAATCTATGCCGGCAAGCTGTGCTTTGCCGAGGCCACGCAGCGCATCGACGCGCTCTACCAGCCCTATCATGCCGGGCTGCGCGGGCTCGTGGCAGCGACCGAGGCGCGGTTTGGCGGGTGCCTATTGATCGATTGCCACTCGATGCCGTCGGCGGCGGGCGCGGTCGACGGCCGCGACGGCGCCGACATCGTGCTCGGCGACTGCCACGGCGCGGCGTGCGGCGAGCGCATCGTCGAGGGCGCCCGCCGTTTTCTCGGCGAGCGCGGCTTTGCCGTCGCACTCAACGCGCCCTATGCCGGCGGCTTTACGACGGGGCATTACGGACATCCGCGACGCGGCCGCCATGCGTTGCAGATCGAGATCAACCGCGGCCTCTACATGGACGAGCGCAGCTACAGCCGCAAACCGGCCTTCGACCGGCTGACCCGCGAGATGACCGGGCTGATCGGGCGGCTGGGCGAGCTGATGAACGAGGGCTTGGGCCGCGCGGCCTGAGGCGGCACATCTGCGAACCCCATCGAATCTCGGCGCGGCGCAAAAAAAACGGGCCGTGCACGCACGGCCCGAGTTCAGGGAGGAAACGCCTAGAAGACGTACGATACGGTCATCGCGTGACGACCCATATCGCACTGCACAATTTAATCTCTGGACCTCCAGTGTCAACCCTTCATTTGAAAAATCATTTTGCTGCCTACGCTTGATGACAATACGTCGCATCCCCTGACCTTTCCCTGTCACGCTGCGGCGCACAATGATTTCCGGAGGTTCGGTCTCATAACCGACATGGGCGTTTTGGCATCGTGGAACAAAAGCCAGGCGCGCTTGTCGTAACAACGAGAGGTGGTGATGACGGGATCGGCGGCTGCGGAGACTTGGCTCGTCGGCGATATCGGCGGGACCAATGCTCGGTTCGGGCTGATGTCGCCGAAGCGCGATCTGCTGCACTCTCAGATCCTCGCCGACTCCGACTATACCGGCGTCGCCGAGGCGATCGAGGCGTTTCTCGACAAAAGCGGCGACCTGCCCAAGCCACGGCGGGGCGCGATCGCGATCGCTTCGCCGATCACCGGCGACCGGGTCAGCATGACCAACCACCCGTGGCGTTTTTCGATCACCGAGTTGCGCCGGCAACTCGGTTTCGACCGGCTCGAGGTCATCAATGATTTTACCGCCCAGGCCTTGGCTCTGCCGCATCTCGGTGCCGAGCACAAGATGCCGCTCGGCGGCGGGGCGCCCATTGCCGGCCGGCCGCTTGCGGTGCTCGGCCCCGGCTCGGGGCTCGGCGTCTCCGGGCTGATTCCCGCAGGCGGGAAATGGGTGCCGTTGACCGGCGAGGGCGGGCACGCGACCATGGCGCCGGCGACCGACCGCGAAGGCGCGGTGCTCGGCCACATGCGGCGGCAATTCGACCACGTCTCCGCCGAGCGCTGCCTGTCGGGGCCGGGGCTGGTCAACCTCTACAACGCGCTGGCCGGGATCGACGGCGTGCCGGCGGTGCAATACACCGCGGCACAGATCACCGACCCGGAGACTTGCGCCGGGGACCGGCTGTGCCGTGAGGCGACCGACATGTTCTGTGCGATGCTCGGCGGCGCGGCCGGCGACCTCGCGCTGACGCTCGGCGCGCAAGGCGGCGTGTTTATCGCCGGCGGGATCGTGCCGCGCCTCGGCCGCCGCTTCGCCGCCTCGCCGTTCCGCGCACGCTTTGAGGCGAAAGGCCGGTTCCAGGCCTATCTCGCGGCGATCCCGACCGCCGTGGTGACCCACCCGCTTGCGGCGTTTGTTGGCTGCGGCGCGGCGTTGGCGGATTAACCCCGAGGCGCGGCGGCCCGCCGCAGCCTGTCGTTGATCGCCCGGCCGAGCCCGGTTTCCGGGATCGGCATCACCGCGATCGCCGAAAACGCGGGCCGGTCGAGGACCCGCAGGGATGCGAACAGATTGGCCGCGGCCTCTGTGAGATCGCCGGAGCGCGACAGGAACCGCACCGCGGCAAACCCTTCCGGCGGCTCGCCAAAGGCCAGCAGCGCTTCGCCCGGCCGCGCCGACGCCGCATCGAGCCGCACCGGCAGGTTGGGCGCGTAGTGACTTCGCAATTGTCCGGGCGAGCGCGGCGCGGCGGGGTTGGAGACCGGCATGGCGACCTCACCCAGCGCCGCCGTCAGCATCTCCAGCGTAACACCTCCAGCGCGCAGTAGCGCGGGGGCCTCACCGCTCAGGTCCAGGATCGTCGACTCGATCCCGACCGCGCACCTCCCGCCGTCGAGCACCAGCGCGACGCTCTCGCCGAGTTCGGCCACATGCGCCGCCTCGGTCGGGCTGACCCGGCCGGAGCGGTTGGCCGACGGCGCCGCCAGCGGTACGCCGACCGCGCGCAACAGCGCCTGCGCCACCGGATGCGCCGGCACCCGCACCGCCACGGTATCGAGTCCGGCGCAGGCGAGCAGCGACACGCGGGTTTCCGGACGCCGGCGCAGCACCACCGTCAGCGGCCCCGGCCAGAACCGCGCCGCGATGTCGCGCGACCGCGCGTCGAATTCGCCGATCGCCTCGGCCGCGGCGAGGTCGGCGACATGCACGATCAGCGGGTTGAAGCGTGGCCGGCCCTTCGCGGCGAAGATGCGGGCGACGGCGCGGTCGTCGGCGGCATCGCCGCCGAGCCCGTACACCGTCTCGGTCGGAAATGCGACAAGCTGTCCGGTGCGCAGGAGTGCGGCGGCCTCAGCGATCGCGACTGGCGTTGCGGCGACTTCTCTCACCTTGCCGTCCCGCGCTTCGCGCGCCGAGCTTGGGCTATCGCGGCCCGCGGCCCGGCTGCGCGTCGACGCCCATTCGGCCCGAGCGGTTCTGGTAGAGGTGGACCTCCTTGACCATCGGCCGCGCCGGGTCGCCTTCGAGCCACAGGCGGTAAAGCAGCCGCTTGCGACCGGGCTCGTCCCAATCGACGAAGGCGGTGCGGGCGTGCAGGATTTCGTAATTGTTGATAAACGACGCCTCGCCCGGGTTGAGGCGGATTTCGAAGCGCACGTCGTCGCGCGTCGCTACCTCCTCGAAAGCCGCGAGCGCGGCCTCCTCCAGCGGCGACAGCTTCTGACCGAGGCTCTGCGCGCCGCGGTCGATGACGCCGCGCACATAGCGGCAGCTCACCAGCCCGCCCATCGCGGAATAGACCGGCACCCGGTACGGCGTCACCGGATCGTCCTCCGGCGATTCCTCGCCGCGCCGGTCGCAGCGGAACCCGCGCTCCAGCACCGGGAGGTATTCGGGGTGCTCGCGCGCGATGATCTCGCGGATTTTCAGCGAGCTCGAATAGATGCTCATCCCGCCCTGCCGGGCGTCGCGCACGCAGAGCAGCCCGACGATCTCGGCGGAATCGGTGTGCAGGCTCAATTCACGCGCCGTCGTGTAACCGCGCGACGCCTTTTCGACATTGGTGACGTGGCCGAGATAGTCGCCGTCCGCGCTCTGCGACACGGCATGACCGAAATGGCTGCCGACGCCGAAATAGACCGCCTGCATCTCGTTGGGCGTGTACTTGTCGACCGGAAACCCGCGCATGATCAACAGGCCCGGCCCGGTCTTGATCCGATGCAGCACCTCGGTCAGCGCACCGTCGAGGTCGGGGTGTGAGAAGTCGCGCCTGTCGATCAGGTGGGGCGGCCGGTCGCTGCCCAGGATCGGCCGCATCAATTCGTCGATCGCGCGAAGCTGCGCCGGGCCGAAATCCCAGTACAGCGCCTCGCGGTCGAGCTGCTTGCCAAGCCAGGCGGTCATTGCGCTGTCCTCCGTTATCGCGTGCCGCGCACGCGGCCGGTGATGAGAGTCGGCCACGGGTCGGGCATCTCGCCGACCGGCACCTCTATGAGGGTCGGGCCACGCCGCTTGATCGCCGCCGCCAGCTCGCGCCGCAACTCGGCCGGGCTCAGCGCCCGGGTGCCGGCGATGCCGTAGCTTTCGGCCATCTTCGGAAAATTCGGGTTGAGCAGCTCGGTCGCGATCAGCCGGTTGCCGTAGTCGTTTTTCTGCATGCGGCGGACATTGCCATAGGCGCCGTCGGCGAAGACGATCGCGATCGCGTCGATTCCGTGCAGCGCCGCGGTCGACAATTCCTGCACATTGTACATGAACCCGCCATCGCCGGAGATCGAGACGACCGGCACGTCGGGCTTCGCCACCTTGGCGCCGAGCGCGGTCGCGTAGCTGAACCCGAGCGTGCCCTGATACCCGCTGTGGATATAGGTGCGCGGCTTATAGACCGGGAAGCCGAGCCGGCCGACATAGCCGACCTGGGTCAGATCCTCGACATAGACGCCGTCATCCGGCAATTCGGCGCGGATCGCGTCGAGGTATTCGCATTGCGGTCCGAGCTTGTCGCGCAGATGGGAGAGGCTCTTGGCCTTGACCCCCTCCAGCTCCTCCTTCCGCGAGGCCGGCTTGCCGCCGCGGGTTTCGAGCGCGGCGAGCAGGGCCACCGCGGCCTCCTTCGCGTCGGCGACCAACGAGATGGCGGGCCGCGACACGCGGGAAATCTCGACCGGGTCAAGGTCGACGCGAATGATCTTGAGGTGCGCGTCGGTGCCCCAGCGGGTCAGCGGCTGGTTGAGGCGGGTGCCGATCGCCAGTGCGACATCGCAGGTCTTCCACAATTCCCGGCCGCCCAGCATGTTCTGCGTCGACCAGTGCCGGTCGCTGACGACACCCTTGCCGCCGGTATAGGTGACCACCGGCGCCTGCAGCCGCTCGGCGAGCGCGGTGATCTCGGCGCTCGCCTCCATCGCCCCGCTGCCGACATAGATGAGCGGCTGGCTGGCCGCGGCGAGGAGGTCGGCGGCCTTGTCGACAAGGTCGCTGTCGGGCGCCGGATGCGCGGGCGGCGCGCCGGCTTCGGGCAGAGTCAGCTCGGCGGTCAGCGCCATGATGTCGAGCGGCATCTCCAGCGCCACCGGACGCGGCCGGCCGTCCGCGAGCTGGCGGAACGCCTCGTTGACGAGCTTGCCTGCCTCGGTCGGGTGGCTGATGCGGGCGGCGTATTTGGTCAGCCCCTTGAGGATCGCGAGCTGGTCCGGGATCTCGTGCAGGAGGCCGAACCCGCGCCCGATCAGATCGGACGGGATCTGGCCGCTGATGCACAGGACCGGCGCGTTCGTCGCCCAGGCGGTCGCGAGCGCGGCGGTGGTATTGAGCAGCCCCGGCCCCGGCACCACCGCGAAAGCGCCGGGCTTGCCGGCGGCACGGGAATAGCCAAAGGCCATATAGGCCGCCGCCTGCTCGTGGCGCGGATGGATCACCCGGATCGACTCGCCGGCGTCATAGAGCGCGACGAACAGCGCGTCGTTCTGCACCCCCGGCAGGGCGAAAAGCGTGTCGACGCCGTTCCGCGTCAGCATCTCGACGAGAGCCCCGCCGCCCGTCATTCTCGTCATGGCGCCCTCCTAATGCGTGTCCGCCGCCAGCCGGTCCATCCACGCGAGCAGCACCCCGGCCACCGCAAAGGCCAGAAACACGGCGATCTTCCACAGTATCCGTCCCTGGTCCACCGTATCGATCTCGATATAGGTTTCCAACAGGTCGACACCGGAGATCGCGACGATCGAGACGATGACCTTGAGCTTGAGCCCCGAGAAATCCTCCTTGCCCATCCACGCGGGGCGCGACCGCAAGCCCTCGACGACGCGGCGCGACACGACCGTGTCGATCCCGGCGCCGATCACGATCAGCACCAGGTTGCCGACCAGCACCAGGTCGATCAGATGCAGCGTCGCGAGTATCACGCCGTCGCGCTGCAGATCGGCCAGGCCCCGAACCGTCTCGGCCAGCTCGTGAAAAAAGGCGATGATGACGACGACCAGCGCCACCATCAGCCCGATAAAGAGCGGAGCCATCAGCCAGCGGCTGGCGATCAGCAGATTGGCAAGGAATTTCTCGCAAGCTTGGAGCATGGTTGCGCTTAGACAGCGGCCTGGAAGATGTCAACCTTCGGCCGCCGGCAACCCAGCGTTGCCGAAGCTGCGCTTGTGGCCCGCCACAAGGCTTGCCTACTTTGAGGGCACAATGGGCGGAGAGGCGATTGACAGCATGACGAGCGTGACCGCCGCAATGGGCGGCGGGAAGAAAGAGGCCGGTGAAGTCCACGCAATCGCGCTGGTTTCGCTCGCCCACTTTACCAACCACTTCCAAAACCTCGTCCTGCCACCCCTGTTTCCGCTGCTCAAGGCGAAGCTGGGAATCGGGTTTGTCGAGCTCGGCTTTGCGCTGACGGTCGCCAACCTTCTCTCGGTCGCGGCGCAATTGCCGGTCGGGTTCCTCGTCGACCGGATCGGCTCGCGGCGGATGCTGATCGCCGGACTGCTGCTGGCGGGGCTCGCCTTTATCGGTTTTGGGCTCTCGCCGACCTACCCGCATCTGCTGCTGGCGATGGTGTTTATTGGCCTGTCGAACAGCACGTTCCACCCGGCCGACTATGCGATCCTGTCGGCGGTGGTGCCGGCGGTGCGGGTCGGGCGGGCGTTTTCGATCCACACCTTCTCCGGCTTTCTCGGCAACGCGGTCGCGCCGGTGACCCTCTTGGCGATCGCGGCAAATTTCGGGCTTGGCCCGGCGATCGTCGTGGCCGGCTCGATCGGGTTGTTTGTCGCCGCGCCGCTGCTGCTGTCGCGCAGCCTCGACGGCAACGTGCAGCATTCGGGGGTCGCGCATTCGGGGGGCCGTCCGGGCGGGCTCACATCGATCCTGACGCCGACGATCATCTTCCTGACCGGGTTCTTCGCCCTGTTGAGCCTGTCGGGGAGCGGGATCAGCAATTTCTCGGTCGTCGCGCTCGGGGCCGCATACGGCACGCCGATCGCGATCGCCAGCGTCGCGCTGACCGTCTATCTGAGCGCGCAGGCGCTGGGGGTGCTCGCCGGCGGGTTCATCGCCGACAAGACGCGTCGCCACGCCGAGGTCGCCTCGGTCGGGTACGCGATCAATGCCTGCATCGTGCTGGCGATCGGCACTCTGGGGCTCGCGACGCCGCTGCTGATCGCGGCAATGGCGGGGGCCGGGCTGTTGGGCGGGCTCATCATGCCGTCGCGGGACATGCTGGTGCGCGCCGCGGCGCCGCCGGGCGCGGTCGGCCGTACTTTTGGGGTCGTCACCAGCGGGTTCAATATCGGCGGCATGGTCGGGCCGCTGATGTTCGGCTTTATCATGGACCACGGGATGCCGCGCTGGGTGTTTGGCGCCAGCGTCATCGTGATGATCACGGTCGCGATCGTGGCCTTGGTCGGCGACCGCCGCTCGGCGCGGCCAAAGGCGGCGGTGGAACCGGCCGAGTAATTATCGCGTCATCGACGACAGGCTGACCCGCTGCTCGCCCAGCGCGTCGAAGTTTTCCGGCGCGAGCCAGCGCGCGAACGCATCCTTGAGCCCAGGCCAGTCGCCATCGGTTATCGCGAACCAGGCGGTGTCGCGGTTGCGGCCCTTGACCACGTCGGCCTGACGGAAAATCCCCTCGTAGCGAAATCCGAGCCGCTCCGCCGCCGCGCGCGAGGGCTCGTTGAGCGCGTTGCACTTCCACTCGTAGCGGCGATAGCCGAGCTCGTCGAACACGCGGCGCATCATGAGGAACATCGCCTCGGTCGAGGCCGGACGGCGCTGTAAGGCCGGCGAATAGGCGAGCGCCCCGACCTCGATGCTGCCCGAGGCCGGTTTGATGTTGAGATAGCTCGCAACCCCCACCGCCTTGTCGGTCGCGCTGTCGACGATCGCGTAGGTCAGCCGCTCGCGGCTCGCCGCGGCGGCGCGCAGGGCGGCGGTGTACGCGGCGAGGTCGGGGTAGGGGCCAAACGGCAGATAGGTCCACATCCGCCCCTCGCGGTCCTCGCTGTTGGCGGCATGGAGCTCGGCGGCGTGGCGGTCGGGGTCGAGCGGCTCCAAGCGGCAGAACCGTCCCGCCATCCCCGTGCGCGCCGGTTGCGCGCGCGCCTCCCAATCCTTGACGGGGAACCCGATCGGCTGCCCTAATTCGTTCGTCTCGTGGTTGGTCGTGTTGGGGCTCATTTGACCGGTCCGTAAAAGACGACCCAGGCGGCGAAGTCGTCGGTGAAATTCTCGAAGCGGTGGGCCTCGTGCGCGGCGACGTAGAGGAGAGCGCCCGGCGCGAAGACATCGACCCGGTCGCCGACCCGGAAATTGCCGCTGCCCGAGGCGACGACATAAAGCTCGTCGCGGTCGTGCGGGGTTTGCGGGTCGTGCCCTTTCGGCGCGTAGAGGCGGATTTCCAGGTCGCCGTCGACAAACACCTCGGCCGAACGCCGCCCCTCAGGCAGCGGCAGGGCGAGGGCCGCGGCAAGCGATAGCGGCGGCGAACTCTTGTCCATCAGGCGGTCTCCCGGCGTGCCAGCGCCAACAATACCTGGTCGAGCACGGCGCCCTCGGCGAAATGCCCGATTTCGGGTTCTGATGGCGTGCGCGGCAGTGCCTTGGGGTCGGGGATCGGCGCGCCGAGATGCTGCGCGATCGGGATCGTGCCGGCCCAGCAATCGGCGCCGTAATCGCCTTCGATGTCGAGCGGTCCGCCCGTGCGGATCTTGGCCGAGGCCTCGTCGATGCCCATGCTCATGAGGCTCGTCGCCTTGATCTCCTGGGGCAGGATGTCGCGCATGATCCCGGTGCGTCCGGGGTAGAGCCGCTCGATAAAGGCATTGAACCCCGCCTCCTTGTGCTTCGGGTCGGCGACGATTGCTGCGCTACCGAACACCATCACGGCGCGATAGTTCATCGAGTGGCGAAACGCCGAGCGCGCGAGGATGAGCCCGTCCATGTGCGCGACCGTCAGGCACACCGGAATCCCGGCCGATTGCGCGCGCAGCATCCGGCTCGCCGACGAGCCGTGCCAATAAAGCCGCTCCCCTTCGCGCCAGAACAGCGTGGGGGTCACGTAAGGCATCCCGTCGATGACATAGCCGATATGGCAAATCAGGGCGGAATCAAGGATCGCGAACACCGCGTCGCGATCGTAATGCGCGCGCTCCGGGTGGCGGCGGATGCGGGTCCGCGGTGTGTGGGCAAAGGCGGGCGGAGGCGCGGCATCAGGCATCGTTCGGCGCTCCAGAATGGTGCGGCGCACAATCTAGGGAACGATGCGGTATGATAGAAGGTCCGGTTCTGGCGAACTTATCAGACCGGTTGGGTGGCGAAGATTTCTCCCATGCGCTCGACCGCGCGGGCCATCGCCGCCTCGCTGTGCCCGGTATAACCGAGCATCAGGCCGGGCGGCCGCCTGGTCTCGTGCACGAGCGACGACAGCGGCACTGAGACGACTCCGCCCTGGGTCAACGCCCTCGCCGCCGCGATGTCGGACCAGCCCTCGGGCAGCCAGGCGATCAGGTACATGCCGCTTTCGCTAGGGTAGACCCGGAGCGTGTCCCCCATCCGCCGCCGGATCGCCTCGGCGAGAAAGCGGTGGCGTTGCGCGTAGAGCGCCCGCATTCGCTTCAGATGCCGGGCGAAATGCCCGCCGAGCATGAAATCGGTCAGGATCGGCTGGATCAGCCCCGAGCTTTGCCGGTCGGTCAGGTAGCGCGCCGCGGTGACCAGCCCGACCAGGTCCCCGGGCAAGACGGCGTAGCCAAGCCGGAGCGACGGGAACACCAGCTTGCTGAAGGTGCCGAGATAGATGACGCGCCCGCCGCGGTCGAGCCCCTGCAACGACGGCAGCATCCGGCCGGGCGCCTGGAACTCGCTTTCGTAATCGTCCTCGACGATCCAGGCCCCGGCGCTTTCGGCCCATTCCAACAGCTCGACCCGCCGCGCATACGGCATCGCCATGCCGAGCGGGTATTGCCGCGACGGGGTCGTGTAGACGAGGCGCGGCGGCGCGGTTTCGGGGGATTGCGCGATCGCCAGACCGTGCTCGTCGACCGGCACCGGCACGATCCGCGCCTGCGCCATCGCCAGGATCTCGTAGGCCGAGCCGTAGCACGGGTCCTCGACCCAGGCGGTGTCGCCGGGGTCGAGCAGGATGCGGGCGGCGAGGTGCAGCCCGTGCTGCGTCCCGCCGGTCAGCACGATCTGCTCGGCCCGGCAGCGCACCCCGCGCGCGGCGCCGAGGTAATCGGCGATCGCCTGGCGCAGTTCGGGCTCGCCCTGCGGATCGCCATACGCCCATTGCGAGCGCGAACGGTCGGCCAGCACCTTGGCAGTAAGCCGCTTCCAATCCGCCATAAAGCGGCTGTCGATCTCGGCATAGCCGGTCTCGAACGGCCGCGGCTCGCCGCGGCGCGGGGTGTTGTACTGCGCCAGCCGCCGCGCCTCGCGCGAGACCGGCCGGGGCGAA
>Ga0134126_10006324_pt1 | contig 14822 bp, 11 predicted proteins | sample KB31752_FD_96881 | JGI IMG/M metagenome (GOLD analysis project Ga0134126, IMG submission 96881) | Terrestrial soil microbial communities with excess Nitrogen fertilizer from Kellogg Biological Station, Michigan, USA - KB3-175-2 | ecosystem: Environmental > Terrestrial > Soil > Unclassified ...
ATGCTGAGAATTTTGTCAAGGTAACCGATGGTCAAGACGCCTAATAGCGTCAATCCAATGCCGCCGCGTCCGCCCATAAGGTTTGTCCCGCCGATGACCACCATAGCAATGGCGATCAATTCATAACCCGATCCAGCTTCGGGATCTCCCTGTTGCTCCTGCGCGGCCTGGCACAGTCCGGCGATGGCCGCGAATAACCCACATGCCACGTAAGCGCACGCCTTGGCCCATTGCACTGGCACTCCCGACAAGCGCGCCGATTCCTCATTGCCGCCGATCGCGTAGAGATAACGGCCCCATCGGTGTTTTGCGAGTGCAGCCCAGGCAAATGCCACACAGATCAAAAAAATCACCGTCACCACCGATAAGTTGCCGCCGAGAATCCGATGATCAATGACGCGGAAGACCGGCGGGACGTCTACATAGCGATAGCTGCCGTCAGCATTCTGCAACGCGGTGGAGACTTTCATGCCGCCTGAGGCATATTTGGCCATGCCGCGCGCGAACACCATCATGGCGAGCGTCGCTATGAACGATTGCACGCCCAGCCGGGCCACGATAAATCCGGATAATGCCCCCGCCAATCCCCCGACCATCAGACTTGCAGGAATTGTCACCCAACCGGAATAACCCCAATGAATCGACATCTTGGCCGCGCATACGGCGACCAGCGCCAATACGCTGCCTACGGAAAGATCGATGCCGCCGGAAATAATAACGAGCGTCATGCCGCAGGCCAAAATTCCATAAACCGACGCCTGGCGGAGCGTATCACGATGTGTGTCGATCTTGAAAAAGGCGCCGCCCGCGTTAAAGACCGCACCCAAAATCAGCACAAGCGCCAGGGCGACGAACGCTCGCGAGGCAGGGCTCCTCAGAAAACCTCTTAACCTGCCTTGCGCCGGGGTGAACAGTTCGTTCATGTGGGAATGGTCGAAGGATTAGTGGGTGCGTGATCCTGGCCCATTGCGGCAGCCAGAATCAACTCGGACGTCGCCTGGGCGCGGGAAAATTCCGCCGTAATCCGTCCGCGATCCATGACCATGATGCGGTCGCTGAGACTCAGGAGTTCGGGCATCTCGGATGTGATCAAAAGAATCGCGATTCCTTCCGAGGTCCACTGGTCCATTAACTGATAAATCTCACGTTTTGCGGCAACATCGATGCCGCGTGTCGGCTCATCGAGCAACAGGAGTCGCGGGCCGGTTTGCAGTCCCTTCGCCAGCGCAACTTTTTGTTGATTGCCGCCGGACAGGGTGCCTGCTTCTGCGTCCAGCGACGCGGCATTCAGGTGCAATGAAAAAGCCATGCGTTTTGTCTCTGTCCGTTCGCGAGACTCACGCCGCCAACCCGCGGGTGACAAATGCGGCAGCGCGGCCAGTGTCGTGTTGGCGATGATGGACAGCGAAAGCACCAATCCCGTCGCCTTGCGGTCGTTCGTCAGCATTGCAATGCCGGCTTCAAGGGCCTGCCGCGGAGTTCGAAAATGGACTGCTCTGCCGTTCAACCGCATCTCGCCACGTGTTGCCGCGCCGTAAGCGCCAAATATTCCGAAGAAAAGTTCGGAGGCCCCCGAATGTTGCAAACCACCGATGCCAAGTATTTCCCCGGCGCGTACGTATAAAGAAGCGTCGGTTACCGCCGGCGGTTTTGCAAAGCCAGCGGGGAACACACTGAAGTTTTCCAGTCGCAGCCGTTCTTCACCCAGATGCGGCGCCCGGCGGGGGAATTGTTCTCCGATATCTCGCCCCACCATCCAGTGGATGAATTTCGCGGGCGGCAATTCCGATGCGGGCGCCGTTCCGACCCATCGTCCGTCGCGCAGCACTGTGATGCGATCCGCTATCCGGTCGATTTCCTCCATCTTGTGAGTGATGTAAACGATTCCGCAGCCGAGCTCTTTAAGGAATTTGATCAATGTGAATAGTTTTTCAACCTCCGGCGCATTGAGCGCGCTGGTCGGTTCGTCCATTACAATCACCCGGGCGTTCTGACTCAACCCTTTGGCGATTTCAATTAATTGCTGGACGGCGATGGGAAATCGTTCGACCGGCTGGCGCACATCCAAATCCAAACCGAGCCGCCGGATCCAGTAACGCGCGGCCTCCTCTTGTTCATTCTCGCGCACAATCCCAAACGTGGCTGGGGTCCGGCCGAGAAACAAATTATCGGCCACACTCATCGGTCCTATGAGCGACAATTCCTGGTGAATGACCGCCACACCGAGAGCGCTTGCCTCCAGCGTATTGCGTGGGCGCGCCGGGCGTCCGCAATATTCGATCCGGCCTTCGAAATCGGTGTGAATGCCCGCCAGAATCTTCATCAACGTACTTTTGCCCGCTCCATTTTCTCCAGCCAGCACATGCACCTCGCCGGCCATTACTTCAAAGCGCGCATCTTTCAGAACGGTGACCGGACCGAAACTTTTTGTGATTCCGGCCATGCGAACGAGCGTTGTTGCGGAAGCGATGTCAGGCATGACGGGGGCAATCAATCAGCTCAATCAGTCGCAATCATTCTTCGCGGCGGATGGATTTGGTGTTAATGCAGTTCAAGTTCGTCCTTGGAGGGCAGGGGCGGGAACTTTTTGTGCGGCTCCATCTGATACCAGAATGCCACGGAGGCGATATCGTCTTGCAGGGGCAGGTAACGTCCGCCGGATTGCCAGCCAAGGGCCTGGATGGTGACTTTCAAATCCTTTTCAAAACGAATGGGATCCTGAATGTGCCAGCGGTACAATCCAAAACGCTGTTGCGATTCATAATGTCCGTCAGGCCGGATGACTTGCGGCATGCCGCTGTAAGGCGTGGAAAATTCCGTATAGTGACTTTTGCCGTCCGGTCCGGTGGTGTCAAAATCATAGGATCCGCAGAAATAATCTTCTGTTCCTGTTCCGCAGATCGTTGGAAATTTCTTGTCGCCATCAATGAAGAATTTGACTTCGCCCTCACCCCACCAACCGCGATTGTGCACGCCCCACGCGAGGTAGGTCCCGACGTATTGGCCGGTGCCTTCAACGCCATCCAGAATCGTGTAAGTGCCTTTGGTTTTTAGAGGGTTTTCACGGCGGAATTGGGCGTGAAAATAGGCTGCGTTTTCCGGAACGTCGGTTAGCGTATAATTGATTTGATAGTAAATCCCCATCGGCTGGTCATCCAAATTCTGGAGGGTGATCTTCGCTTTTTTGCGAAATGGCATCTGCCAGTAGCAATTGAAGGCGCTGCCGGGGTTTACGCAGACAGGCAACGAACTGATTTGGCAATATTGTGCCCAGCCGCACGCAAAAAAATCTCCGAGCGGACACTCCACCGAGGGCTCGCTCTCATCATCCCAGTAAAAGCGCAGAATATACCATCGTGTTTTGGCCAACGGCGATGGAGTGAGCCAGATCTGCTGGATGGCGCCCGGCCCGGAAATATCCGCCAAAGTAACCGTGGCTCCGGCGGGAACGTGTATGGCGGGAGAGACCTTCCATCCTTGTCCCAAATCCCTTGCGGCGTACATGCCCGAGCCATTCGTGGACATGCCGCCCATTCCCTTCTCCCCCGTAAAATTTTCCGCGCTAATCGATCGGCTTTTCGCCTTGGAGATGAGGCTGAGGTTCCCCAAATTCATATTAAGCCCGTTGAAGGGTTCGGCGGCGATGGCTGCCGTGGCCAAAAAAATTGCGGCCACAAGAAACGCGGTGAGTTTGTGTGTGGGTTTCATTTTGCTGTATCATTTCGATTTGAACCAAAAACTTGCGCCCAGTTTTGCGCGCGATCTCCAAACATTTCAAATTCATTATGGAGATTACGAAGTGGAAAGAAATTCGCGACAAATTCAAAGGCGAACTTTTTTCCTGCAGAGGGTTTAGCCGCCACAAACGCAGTTACCAGCTAAATCTGCTCGGGATGCTGTCATTTCTACCGAATCGCCGCCTGTTCACCCGCAAATAATGGCCCCGACTCATCGTCGAATTGATTGAATTCCGCCTTCCGGACCTGCCTGGCACGTCTGTAATTTAGTCTCAAAATTGTGGGAAGATTTTCTGACGAAAAAATATAGGTTTTGCTTTGATTGCGGGGGCACTTCAACATTTAGACATGAAACGCCAACCGATCGGCAGGTTTATCGGGACAGTCCTCGTTGTGCTTGGATTGTTGGATTGTTTCATCCTGCTGGCGAATATTGCAAAAGCCGGGGAACCTCCGGCGATTCCGATCGGGTTGGACGCTTATCGAAAGTGGGAGCGCTGGCCCTATCAGCGCATTGGCGAGCGTGCCTACATGCGCAGCACGTATGATCGTTCCGGCGGCAATGAAGGAGCCGATGGCAGTCATTTCCTGTATCAATTGTCTGACTCAAATAATATCACTCTGGATGTGGCCGGGCCTGGCGTTCTCTATTTCGCTCGTTTCAACCATTGGCACGGCAGTCCCTGGCATTACATCGTGGATGGTGCGGATCATCTCATTAAAGAAAGCAGCACCGCCGATCCAAATCACCCGGTGCCGGGATCGGTGTATATTCCTTCGGCGCCTTTCCCGGAGCCGCTCGCATTCACTTGGTCCGCTACCAAAGGCGCGGATTTGAATTGGGTGCCCATCTCGTTCGAAAAATCATTCTGCATGGGCTATTCCCGGACGCATTACGGCACCGGTTATTACATCTACCACCAGTTCGTGGAGGGGATTCCGCTTTCACAACCGATTAAGGCCTGGGATGGCAAAATGCCGGCGACAGACGTGCTTGATCTCATCAATCGCGCCGGAACCGATCTCGCGCCCCCCGTCAATACACCCGGCGTGGTGCAGGTGAGCGGTGACGTGCCGGCGCTCAGTAAAAACGCAACGATGCTTCTGCAAAAAATCACGCCCAAAAAACCGGCCATGTTGCGTGCCTTGGAAATCTCGGCCCCACGCGCCGAGGCCATACCGTTGAGCAGCGCCCGATTGCGAGTCACGTGGGATGGCGAATCCAGTCCTTCCATCGATGCTCCGGTGGCGCTCTTTTTTGGTGCCGGAACTCTCTACAATCGTGATAACCGGGAATATCTGGTTAAAGCTTTTCCTTTGACTATTCGATTTGCTCAGGAGCGGGTCTATCTGGCGTGTTACTTTCCGATGCCGTTTTTTCGGTCTGCCCGGATCGAGCTGATTGGCAATGGCTCCTCTGATCTCACCGGATTGCACTGGAGCGCGCGCTATCAACCATATCGGGATCCGCAGAATCAAGTTGGCTATTTTCACGCAACATATCGCGACCATGCCCATCCCGTGCTCGGCCAGGATTTGGTGTTGCTCGACACGCGTGAAACAGAAGGCGGCGGGGATTGGTCCGGGAGTTTTGTCGGCACTTCATTTATTTTTTCGGACCGGGCAAACCTCACCACGTTGGAAGGGGATCCGCGCTTTTTTTTCGATGACAGCCAAACGCCGCAAGCGCAGGGCACCGGAACCGAGGAATGGGGTGGAGGCGGGGATTATTGGGGAGGACAAAACATGACCCTGCCCTTTGCGGGGCATCCCACCGGAGCCCCGAACAAAAAATCGGCGCAGAATAGCGAAGACATGGTCGAGTCCGCCTATCGCATCCTGTTGGCGGACCTCATGCCCTTCGGAAAGAATGCTCTCATCCGTCTCGAACACGGAGGCGCCAATACCTCAACGGAACATTACCGGACCGTTGCCTATTGGTATGGCAGTCATGGCGCTTCTCTGGTGAAGACCGACACGCTTAAGATTGGCGACGCTGCAAGTGAAGCCGCGCATAAGTACTTTTCGCCTCAGGCCTCCGAGCCGTACCAAATAACCTCCCGATACGAATGGGGGCCGGATACGGTGTCAAATGTCGTGAATGGCTCAACCGGCACAATCACGAATGTGGAATGTTTTCCCGCAACCACGGACGAAGGACGCAAAACGACCGGTACGTCTGAATTCACATTAAAACTTGATCCGAAAAATGTGGGCGTTCTTTTGCGTCGCAAACTGGATTACCAATTTCCCAACCAGCGTGCCGAAGTTTTCATCGCCGGCGAGAAAGGCGGCGATTGGAAGTTTGCGGGCATTTGGTATCTGGCCGGCTCGTCCACCTGCGTTCGATCTTACCCAAAAGCTGAACTCGGTGCGGCCGACCACCAGGTGCAGACTTCGAACCGGCGCTTTCGCGATGACGAATTCCTCGTCTCACGCCGTCTGACGGCCGGGCGCAGCGCCATCCGCGTGCGGGTCAAATTCACGCCATCAAACATCCCGCTTTTTCCGGGCCGCCCGCTCGATGAGCAGGCCTGGAGCGAAATTCGCTACGACGCTTATTCTTTCATCGTGCCTCACGAAAAATCGTTTTGAAATGAGGCTGTGGGCCGCAGCGCGGGATTCCAGTTCTGGTTGCGGTTGTTAATCGAAATTGTGCATGTCATTTAAAGTGCTCATCGTTCCGGACAAATTCAAAGGCACACTCACTGCCCGAGCCGCCGCGCGGACTATTGCGAAGGGCTGGAGCAAAGTGCGAACAAGCGACTCGGTTCATCCTTGCCCGATGAGCGATGGCGGGGATGGTTTTGGAGAAGTCATCAGTGCGTTGTTCGGGGCCAAAGTGCAAATGACAAAAACGGTGGACGCAGCCCATCGAACAATCACCGCTCACTGGTGGTGGGAGCCTCGAAAGAAAATAGCCATCATAGAATCGGCGTCGGTGATTGGACTGGCGAAACTTCCGCCCGGGCGGTTCCATCCTTTTGAATTGGACACCCTCGGCCTGGCAACCATGGTGCGCGCGGCGGCGGCAAAAGGAGCGAAACGTTGTTTGATTGGAATTGGCGGAAGCGCGACGAATGACGGAGGGTTTGGGTTGGCGCGCGGCTTGGGTTGGGAGTTTCTGGATGCCGCAGGCGATTCAATTGAGCGTTGGACCCAATTGCACCGGCTCGTTCGCGTCCGGTCGCCGCGGGAAATTCATTGGTTCGATGAAACACTCGTGGCTGTGGATGTGCGGAACCCATTGCTCGGCCCTCGTGGAGCAAGCCGAATCTACGGTCCGCAAAAAGGATTGCGAAAGGAAGATTTCAAAGCGAGTGAACGCTGTCTTCGCCGGTTGGCGCGAGTTGTAAAAAAACAATTTGCAACCGACGTTGTCCGCATGCCTGGAGCTGGTGCTGCAGGCGGCCTGGGATTTGGCTTGCTGGCATTTATGGGAGCCCGTTTGGAGCCGGGATTCGACTTGTTTGTCCGCTATTCAAAATTGGAACAGCAATTGAAGACCGCCGATCTGGTGGTGACCGGGGAAGGCTCGATTGATAAATCCACGCTCATGGGCAAGGGAGTTGGCCAGCTTGCGAAACGCTGCCGCAAATTGAAAATACCCTGCCTCGGTATTGCCGGGATGATTGGCGCGGGCGTTGGAGAAAGACGTGTTTTCAATCAGCTTCACGCATTGACCGATTTCACGACATTGTCCGAGGCGAAAGCGCGGCCGGCATTCTGGCTCGAACGTTTGGCGTCGGAATCTGCGAAGCAGTTTTTGGAAACCAGCCAAGTATGAATATTCCTTCCGCGTTTACCGGGTTTGCTATGGTATCTCTCGGCATAGTGGTTGCGGCCGGGCAGAACACAAACTTGCCAATGCCTGGCGACACCGTTTTAAAATCATCTTCTCTCTCAAAAAAGATTGTTCTTATCGGTGGCAAAAAGAGCCACGGCCCGGGCGAGCACGATTTTCCAAACGGGATCCCATTGATGGCCTCATGGTTGAAATCTTCGCCGAGCTTCACAAACGTGGAGGTGGTTGCTTTCCCGGGTGGATTTCCAACCAATCTCAATGCGCTTGATGGTGCGTCGTGCGTTATTTGTTATTTCGATGGTGTGCAGGAAACACCGGCGCCGCTGAGCAATCCGGCACGCATCGCAGTTTTGCAAAAACTTATGGACGCCGGTGCCGGACTTGTGTGTTTGCACCAGGCGTCCACGTTGCCGAAAGACGATCAAGCCATCCCGCTTGGCGAATGGCTCGGCGCCTATCGGAACGGCATGTACGACCGAATCATTGCACAGGTGACGCTCAAGCCCGCGAGTCCTCAGCATCCCGTCAGTTCGGGTGTCGGCGAATTCACCTATACGGATGAGTTCTATCCCACGCTTATTTTTAGCAGCCGATCGAACATTACTCCGATTCTAAGAGCACGATTGACTCCTCATCTTGCCGGTCAGGGCAATCAAGGGATGTCCGGAAAAACAGCCGACTATATTCTTGCCTGGGCTTATGAACGGCCCGGTGGCGGGCGCAGCTTTGGCTTCACAGGCGGGCACTTCATCAAAGGCTTTCAAGAGCCTGAGCTAAAAAAGCTGCTCATGAATGCCATCGCGTGGACCGCCAGGATAGACGTTCCGAAAAATGGAATGACCATACCCGACGCGATTCCCAGCGCGCCGGCTCATTGAGCAAGGTCAGTGAAAAAACGGCGGTGCGCCGTTCGTCATGTTTGGAAGAGATAAACTGGGTGCAGGAACATCGAACTGCCCGGGTGCTTGCCCTCTCTGACCCGCTTGCGAATAGTTGAGGTCGACAATGATGCACGTCAATTTGCAGGCATGCCCTGTCACGTTTTGCTGCGACTTGACCTTCAATTAAAACAATGAACAAACCGGCATTCGTTCGGATTATTCCGGGATCGATTCTGGCCGAGAAGGATCCGAACCGGAAAGCCGCAGGCATTCAATATTTGGCGCAGGAGAGCCGGGTGGATGTTCTCGATACGCTGCATGCGAAGGGCACCGGACATTGGGGCGGCGCATCGTCAGCAGCGGAGTTGCTGGCCGCGCTTTATTTTCACGGGATGAATATCCGGCCTCAGGAAGCGAAATGGGCGGATCGCGACCGCCTTGTCGTGAGCAAAGGGCATTCTTCGGCGATGCTTTATACGATTCTTGCCAAGCGTGGATTTTTTCCACTGAAGGAGGTAATGGCCACCTTTCGTCAACTGGACAGTCGAATGCAAGGGCATCCCTGTATGAACAAGACGCCTGGCGTTGAAATGTCCACCGGCGCATTGGGGCATGGCCTCTCGGTTGCGCTGGGCATGGCGCTGGCTGCCCGCGTTCAGGGGCGTAACTATTGGACCCATGTGATCGTGGGTGACGGATGCTTGAATGAGGGCCAGACTTGGGAAGGCATCATGGCGGCGGCCAAGTTCAAGCCCGAGCGGTTGGTCCTGCACATTGATTACAACAAGGTCCAACTGGATGGTCCAAGCGCGGAAATTATGCCGCTTGATCCGTTGCCGGAAAAACTCCTGGCGTTTAATTGGAATGTCGCTCCCGAAATTTGCGATGGTCATTCTGTGCGTTCGATTTTCGCCGCCCTGGATTGGTTGCGCGCGCAGAATAGGTGGCCATCTGCAATCATTTACCGGACGCACAAAGGGCATGGCGTTTCGTTCATGGCAGACACAGCAAGATGGCATGGTTCGCCGGTAGATGACGAATCTTATGCCAAGGCACGGCCAGAATTGATGGCCGAACTCGAAAAATTGGGGAAGGCGATATGAGTAAAGATGCAGTTCCAACGCCCATAATTGCCGGACGCGATGCCTTCGGCCAGGCGTTGCTCGAACTTGCAGAAACTTGTCCCGAAATGGTTGTCCTGGACGCCGACGTTTCTTCCAGCACAAAAACACTCGCGTTTGGGAAAAAATACCCTTCACGTTTTTTTAACGTTGGTGTGGCTGAGGCGAACATGGCGGACATTGCGGGCGGCATGGCGACCTGTGGCTTGCGGCCCGTGGTGAGCACCTTCGCGCTTTTCCTGGCATTGAAGGCGGCTGACCAGATTCGGAACGTTACCTGTTATAACAACCTGCCTGTGATCTTCGCCGGTGGCTACGCGGGTCTCTCGGATTCCTATGACGGCGCGAGCCACCAATCCATCGCTGACCTGGCTGTATTCCGTGCGCTGCCGAATATGACCGTGGTTGTGCCAGGTGATGCCGCTGAAGTGAAACCAGCGCTTGAACAGGCACTGCGTCGAAACGGGCCGACTTACATTCGTCTTGGCCGGAATCCCAGTCCGGTCCTGTTTGAAAACGCGCCGCTGCTCGAAACTGGAAAAATCCGCAAGCTGCGTGACGGCGCGGATATCACCTTGGCTGTCTGCGGCATCCCGACCTATATGGCCATCCAAGCCGCCGCACTTCTGTCGGAACGAGGCGTCGAGGCGGACCTGCTTGAAGTCTCCACATTGAAGCCGCTGGATTCCGAACAACTGATCGCGTCCGCCCGGAAAACCGGCTGCGTTCTTTCCATTGAGGAACACAATATTATCGGTGGCCTGGGCAGCGCTATAGCAGAGGCGGTTGCCAAATTCGCGCCGGCCAAAATGGATTTCATCGGTATTCGGGACCGATTTCCGGAATCGGGTGATTACCTGCTTTTATTAAAAAAATATGGAATTTCTGTGGAAGATATTGTTAAGAAATCCCTCGAGCTGACGCGGAAGGAAAAATTTCGAGGGAACTCAAAGAAACTCGCGGGGAATATTGCCGCGGGTTGACGGAGCCGCACTCTTTCATTCGCTTCCCCCTGCAATTTATTTTTTTCCGCATTGTGCCATCACCATCTCACGAAATTTGGCGGCGTACGGCGTTTCAAACTCGCCCTTGCGACGCACGTAATAGATCGGCTCTTCCCCGAACAGATCGGCGACGTCGCGCAGTACCATGCCGGAGTGGAGTAATTGTTGTTTCAGAGCCGACGCGGGCGGCAGGGGACTCATCGCCACACCCATGCCGAGACGCACATATTCGAAATGCATCACGGGGAAGTTTGATTCCAACACGATGTTCGTTTTTTCCAACAAGCCGGCCCGGCTCATTACCGTATCGAAATGCCGGCGGCAGTACGTGGCATTGCTGGCCAAAATCAGTGGGTGCCGGGTAAAATCGGTTAAGGTTAATTTTTTCTTCGTCAGCAACGGATGTTTTGGCGGACAGATCAACGTGAACGCATAGGTCGTCAGCGGCGCGTATTCGAGCGAAGATTTCATCGGGATATTGTCCGGCCGCGAAGCGACCGCCAGATCCGCGCCGCCTTGATCCAGAAGCTCGATGGCCGCCGGGGAATTTCGTTCGAGAAAAGTCAGGTGGAGTTTCGGGTATAAAGCGTGAAAACGGGAAATGGGCGCATGCAACTCATAAACAATAAAGCTCGGCGCAGTGGCGATGGCCAAGGTCTTCGGCAGGGCGTTGTGAGCGGTGGCAAAAGCGGGCTTGATGGAATCAAATCCCGCCACCAGCGGCGCAATCATCTCGACGAGTTTGCGGCCGGCATTGGTTAATTCCACCCGGTGCTCCCGCGTTCGTAAAAGGGTGCACGCGAGTTCTTTTTCCAGGGCACGCACCTGCTGCCAGACGGAAGCGCGGGTCAGTTTCAGTGAATTTGCCGCGGCGGAGAATGTCTGATGACGTGAAAGAGCCAAGAGACCTCGAAATTGTTGGAGCCTTAGTTCCTTGAAATAATGCCTGGCCGGTTCTTGCATCGTGCGCTTGGGTGTTAATTCGAGGTCAAATTAATAAAAAAACACACTCTCACCAATCGATTTTTCGGACGGGCCAAGCGCAGAGCGCGCGTCTCTTGACACTGTCCTTGATTTGCGAGGGGTGCTCGAAATTTCGGGAGTGATTCACGATTTGTCTCCGTGGAAGGAAAGCATTAGGATGCCTCATTTATCCTGCCTCTTTTGCCGAAAAAATTTTGGGGGTAAAATACCGCAAAATACCGCAAAAAAGTCGGATGAAGGGTCGGGGGTCGAGAGTCGAGGAAACGGCGCGCGCGGAGCGACGCGCCCTACCAATACAGGAGGATACGCTTTGTTCACTTTGATTAGGCGTGATTGGCTGTGATTCAGCGTTAGTGGGCGAAGAAACGAAGTTCCAAGGTCCAAAATCCAGGTTCCAAGGTCCGTTGCGGACCCGAACTGCTGTCTTTTCTCATTCATTTGGCCTGCCCTTTTCTTTCCATTCTCCTCTGCGACGACCTTAGCGCGATTTCTGGAACTTGGAAGGAAAAACTTTTAACCCGAACGAGGACAGTGTTCGGAGGCACCCCAAGCGCGGCACGATTCATTTGCACAGCACCAATCAGCGTCTCACTTCCACCTTCGCCATATTTTCATAATAGCGGACCAAGGCCCCGTGATCGGATTCGCCGACGCCTGCAACTTTCAGAGCCTGCATCATTTCCAGGACGGCAGCCGTCAACGGCAGAGGCGCGCCGAATTCGTGTGCGGTTTCAAGAGCATTTGCAAGGTCTTTGATGTGAAGATTGATGCGGAAGCCGGGTTGGAATTTTCGATCCATCACCAGGGGAGCTTTGGCGTCCAAAACCGTGCTGCCGGCGAGCCCCCTGCGGATCGCCTGGTAAACCACCTCCGGCGAAACCCCGGCTTTTGTCGCCAGGACCAATGCTTCCGACATTGCCGCGATATTCAAAGCCACGATTACCTGGTTCGCCAGTTTGGTGACGTTTCCAGCGCCAACATCGCCAGTCAAAACCACCGACGCGGCCATGGCCTTCAGCAGCGGAAGGCATTTTTCAAAGACCTCTTTTTTTCCGCCCACCATGACAGCGAGGGTTCCGTCGATGGCTTTCGGCTGCCCACCGCTTACCGGAGCATCCAGCATTGCACAGCCTTTGGCTTCCAGTATGTCCGCGAGTTCCCGGCTTGTTCCCGGGGCAATCGAGCTCATATCGATGAGGGTTGTTCCGGGCCTGATTCCTTCAACAACTCCATTCTCTCCCAGGATGACCTCTCGCACCTGCGGAGAATTTGGCAGCATGGTGATGATGATCTCCGTCTGTTCGGCAACTTGTTTGGGAGTGGCGGCTGCCTTGGCCCCGGCGGCGATGAGTTCTTCGACAGGTGATTTTGCCACGTGCCCGCAAACCACAAGCTCGTATCCCGCTTTCAACAAGTTTTTGCTCATGGGCTTGCCCATGATGCCCAGGCCGATGAATCCAATTTTCATTGCGTATTCTTTTGATTTTATTTTTTTCCTGAGACGTCAGCGTTTGAAGCCAAACTCTTCAATCCAGGCAAATGAAGCATTGCTGTCCGGCTTCGGAATATATTCCAGACCGACGTATCCCTGATAGCCCAGAGCGTCAATTTCTTTAAAAATAAACGGGTAATCAATTTCGCCCGTGCCCGGTTGATGGCGTCCCGGATTATCCGCAACTTGAATATGGCGAATCCGAGCCATGTGGTTTCGCAGCGTGCCTGCAATTTCGCCTTCTTCACGTTGGGCGTGATAAAGGTCGTATTGTATTCCAACGTTCGGCAAGCCGACATCTTCAAGAAGCTTCAAAACTTGTTCCGTGCGATTCAGAAAAAATCCGGGAAGATCAAAATGGTTGACGGCCTCCACCACCAATGTCAGTCCATTCTGGTGGAGGAGCGTGCCGGCAAAATGGATGTTCTCTACCAAAGCATTCCAGTGTTCCTTCTCGGTGAATTGAGGTGATGACTTGCCGGCCAGACAGTTCAATTGAGTAACACCCAGTGCCTTCGCGTATTCGATGGCCATTTCTACACCGGCACAAAACTCGGCAACCCGATCCGGCCTCGCGCCGATGCCCCGGTCGCCCGCAGCCCAATCACCGCAAGGGAGATTGAAAAGGACCTGCTTCAAGCCGTTCTCTTCGAGGCAGGTTTTCAATTCCTTAATGCTGTAATCGTAAGGCAACAAATATTCCACGCAGGTGAATCCCGCCTCGCGAGCCCGGCGAAATCGTTCAAGGAACGGAACCTCGGTAAAAAGCATGGTAAGATTCGCGGCAAATCGAGGCATAATATTTTATGTTGTTGCTTCGCGTGTTTCGGCCTTCTGCACGAGGCAGGCATTATATTTTTTGATCAGCGGCAGGATGGAATTCGCCGCCGCGGCGGCCGCGGTATCCGGATCTGGCGAAGGTAATATCTCGATGGACGCCCAACCTTTGAATTGAGCCTCTTTTAACGCTTCGAAAACCTCATCAAAATCGAGATGGCCCTGCCCGGGAGCCAGCCTGTTTGAATCCGCCAAATGAATGTACCGGATAAGACCCGCATGTCGGAGCAAACTTTCGCGGATATTCGCGTCCTCGATATTCATGTGGAAAACATCAGGCATGAGCCCGACATTCTGGCAAGCGAGCTTTTTGAGCAGAGCGGCTCCCTCATCGAGGTTGTTTACAAAATTTATTTCGTAGCGATTCACCGGTTCTATGAGAATGGTGACCCCGTGACGCTGTGCAATCGCGCAGACTTGTTCCGCGGTCTCAACGAACAGCCTTTCCGCCTCCTGCCGGGGTTGTCCATCAGCCACGCCGCCCCTGGTGCGGCCTATATTTATAATTTTCCCAAAATCCTTCGCCAGCAGGATCAAGCCCTCGAAGACCTTTACGGCCTGCCTTCTTACGGCAGTATTTGGATGAGTAAAATAAATTCCCAGCAATGCAAATACTTGTCCGGTGCTGATGCAGCTCACTTCCATTTTATGCGTTTCGAGGAGCCGGTTTAACTTGTCGGGGTCGACGTCTTTAGCGGTCTTTAAAGCAAGCTCAACGCCGTGATATCCATATTCCGACGCCTTCCGTATGGAATTCTCAAATCCTCTCCACACAACAAAAGCTGAAGCAGGAGCGTCAGCCGAGGCGATGGCGATGGCGAGTTTCATAGTGCCTATTCAACGACGTCCACCGGAATATCCATTAATTCACAATACATTTTAATCGCCTCGACGTGGTCACCCGCCGCCACGTGCATATGGTTTGCGTTGAAGAGGTCAATCAGTTCCGCGGGTTTGATGC
>Ga0134126_10006325_pt1 | contig 14821 bp, 13 predicted proteins | sample KB31752_FD_96881 | JGI IMG/M metagenome (GOLD analysis project Ga0134126, IMG submission 96881) | Terrestrial soil microbial communities with excess Nitrogen fertilizer from Kellogg Biological Station, Michigan, USA - KB3-175-2 | ecosystem: Environmental > Terrestrial > Soil > Unclassified ...
AAGCAAACAATTTTTATTCTTTTTATTACGCTGATTATGTCTGCAATTACAAATGCGCAATCACCGAAGGCGACTGATTACTTAAAGGTTCCCGGCCCCATAGTTTTTGACAACCAAGCTTATTTATTAAGCTGGAGCTCACACCCCGCAGCTAATTTTTACAAGCAGGAATACATTGTAAAAGGTGATAATCCTGACCAGTTTAAAACAATGATTCTTACAGATGTAGTTACCGGCGAGGCCGAAATTAAAAAAGTGGTGGGTGCAAAAATTGCAGAATTGAAACAAATGAAAGCATCAAACCCGGTAGTCAATTATGAAGTGATCAGTAATCCCAAAACCGGCGAGTACTTGCTTGACTTTTTATTATCTGCCAACAACGCAGATGGGAGCATGAGTGTGGTAGAGCGCAATGTCTATCGCTATAAAACATTTACAGATAAGGCCGGTCACAAGGGTGTTCAATTATTTGGTGTAAGTACAAGAAGTTATGGCGCAGCCATAGATAAATTCTTTACAGCGCTTAAAGCAACCAGGAAAGACTTAATAAACAAAGTGTCACTTTATAAAATGCCGGAGATAAAGATCTGATAAATAGACTAAGCGCCAACCGGGTTGCGCGCATTTAAAATTGTCGCATTGCCGTGCTGCTCGTGGGCGGTGAAGACACCGCCCACGGCTGGGTGCCCCGGTGGATGTCCCCACCAACCGGCTACAATTTTAAGTGCCCACCGGATTTTCGATCTGCCTTTGAAAGATTGAAGGAAAATTTAAACACAATTAATCAAATATATCATGGCATTATTCAATTTTTTAAAACAAAAGCCAGCGGCTGCCATAATGATGAATCCCACAGCTTCAAACAACCACGAATGCGACATTAATAAAACAAAAATTATTACAGAACTATTAAAACTTCCCCCGGAAAGAAGAGATAAACGTTGGCAACAATCCCTTTATCAAAATGTGGCTACAGCAAGTTTTGCCTGCGCAACGCCTCAAACATTGACCGGCCCGGACGGATTTACATATTTCATTTTGAAAACGCCTGAAGTAAATAAACATTTTGAATCTTTTTGTATTCAAAATATGAAAGATGATTTTTTATTGAATAACGGTTGGGGCGTTGTAATAAATCCGCTGGAAGACAAATCAGCGGCCTGGGTGCTTAACTACGGATCAATTGTCAACCTGCACCTGAATCATGAATTATGGTCGGAGGATGAGACCAATGAAAATATTGAGTTTACGAAAACAGTGGGTGTCATTAAGAAAGGTGAAAAAGTAATGATAGCGCAGCCTTCAGAAAGTTATCTACCTAAAGCAACAAGGCATGCATTAAAGACTTTTTTGCAAAGCAAGGGCATTGTGAGGCCAAAGATTGCGATGCTAACTTCGAACAATAATGGGAAGCTGGTTAGAAAGCTTGCCTTTAATATTCACCCGGAAAATTATCCGGTTGCCAGCAATTTGGATTATCTGATGCAACAGGTAGGCTGGTTTTTGCCGAATACTTACCTACTCGTTCCCCTTTCTAAAAACACAGACATGGTAAGTGATTTAAGTGATATGTAAATTCAACGCAGTTATTGGTCTCACCAGCAGTTGTTTCATTAATATTTATAAGTCTTGACCGCACAATTAAGTTATTATGTTTAAAAAAGTATTATGGTTAAAATAATTTGGGCGCTTGTATCTATTAATTCAATTGCCTTATTAATATTTATAGGCGCTTATTTTGTGTATTCTAATGACAGGCAGGGAGATAGCATAGAAAAGGGATGGACTTTTGTAATGGCAGTTGTTGGTTTGCTGGTAATACTATTAGCGGCTATCCCACTACGTTATAGTCATTCAATTGGAACTATTATTTTCTCAGGTATTTTTGCGGTACTCCCGTTAGCGATTGTAATGGGAATCTTTGTGTCGAAAAAAATAGCTGCATTAAAACATGAGCCCACATCTGCTGAAACATACTATACAGATAAAACACAGCAAAGTATAGCATCAGCTATTGAAAATAATGACACCGCACTATTGAAGCAATTAATTAAAGGACAAAACCTGGATATACAAGGCACAAGAGTTTGGGGTGTTGATGGCCTGAATTATCTGCAGTTTGCAATTCGTGTGAGAAGTAACCCATCAGTTATACGCGTTTTGATTGAGAACGGTATTGCTACAACACCTGCACTTGCGGAAGCTACCATGTATCTACCGAAGGAACAGATTTTATTATTGTTAGATGCAGGCGCTGACCCTAACAGTTCGGGACGTATTAGCGCTGAGCCACTTTTATTTGATTTAATTAGTATGGATCCGAAGCAAAATGATATTGCTATTTTATTAATTCAGAGAGGCGCCAATGTAAATTCAAAAAACTTTGATGGGTACACACCTGTGATGTATGCCGGCTGCAGAGCAGGTACATCAGAGTATTGGGTAGATGCCTGGCGGTTAGTCCGTTACCTGTTGGAAGTAGCACATGCAGATTATCATTACGTGTCCGCCAAGGGCATTCGTTTAAATACAATTATGCAAGGGATAAAAACAGAAGCTAAAGAGAAAAACATTACGATGCCAACAGAATTTGACGAAGTGGTGAAATGGCTACACGAACATCATGTAGATGAAGTAACATTTCCACAAAAATAAAAATATAGCAATGAAATATTTTTATTTAGGATTTCTGATAATTTGCTTAGGCGTTTGGCAATCAACCTTTGCAAAGGGATTTGCAATTAAGGGAAATAACGCCAAACCCGTTCAGGGCAATAATGATTGATTAGGTGACTATATTAACTCAACTCTAAAAAAATAATATCCATGTATTTCGGCCGATTCAAAGATAGCAACCTCAGTGTTTTATTTAGACCAATCCAGTGGATAGTTAAAACGACGGTAGTGATCATCGGTATTTTACCATTTGCAAAATGCAGTTCCGGTTATAGTGACGAGAAAGGCAAAGTCACTTTTAATGGCAAGGAAATTACGGACAGAACTTTTGTAGTGCTTAGCCCTGAATTTGCCAAAGATTCAACAAGTGCCTATTATAAAGAATATGCCTTGCCGTATGTGGATGTGGCTACGTTTGAAGCGGTTGACGAACATTATGCAAAAGATAAAAACAAAGTGTATTACTGCGATGAATACAGGGAAGGACAGAATTATTACCTGACAAAAAAGGAAACAATTACAGAACTGAAAAATGCGAATCCTGTTTCCTTTGTTAGTCTGCAGAATGGGTATGGAAGAGATAATAAACATGCATGGTTCGATGGAAAAACGTTTGCGGTAAAAGATGTAACGACTTTAAAAAGCATAGATAGAAATTTTGCCAAAGATACTATGCAGGCGTATTTAAATTGTAAATCCATCGCGGGAAGTGATGGAAATACATTTCAATTAATAGATGGAAATTTTGCAAAAGATACAAATCATATTTACTACTACACGTTAGAGGGCGCACGCGGATACAACATTGCTTTACTTCCGTGTGATCATCAAACTTTCGAAGTGATCAACTCCTACTATTCAAAGGATAAGACAAATGTTTTCTTTTTAGGCTTTACAATAAAAGATGCAGATGTTTCGACTTTTACAATTTTAAAATCTGGCTATGCAAAAGACATCAATGGTGTGTACTTTCAATCCAATAAGGTTAACGGCGTTCATGCTGCCACTTTCCGGGTGTTTGATGAAAACGATGAATTTAACCAGGATGTGGTGTACGCAAAAGATAATAATTCAGTGTATGTTGATGACAAGAAAATTAATGATGCCGATGTGGTGACATTTAAACTATTAGGAGCCAATTACGGAAGTGACGGCCAGTGTGTTTTTTATAAAACAAAGCTTGTAAAAAATGCACACCCTCCATCTTTTAAAGTATATCCACATGATATGGGCAATGCCGATGCAGAAGATGGGACTATTAAATTTCATGAAGGAATAAAGGTGGAGGAATAATGAAAGCAGTTTTTCAAAAATATATATAAATGACATCATTAAAATCAATTGGCAGTTTTTTACTATGCCTTCTGCTTTCATTTGGCAGCCACGGTCAGGATTCATTACTGTCACAAATAGCAAAAAATCATTTTACTCTTTTTTCGCCGGGAAAAACGTCATTTACGGGTGCGGGTTGGGATACTTTATTAAACCGGATACAGAAGTCTGATTTTGTGTTAATCGGTGAAGATCATTTTACCAATGAAATTCCAGCATTTTTCAAAGCAATTGCTTCGGAGGTGAAGTTTGATAATTTCTTCTGTGAGATTGATCCCTATTCGTCAAAAATTATTCAGGAAAAAATTGCAACCCTGACAGAAGAAAAACTAGGAAAGTATGTTGCCAGCTATGGAAATGCTTTTTCCTTTTATGCACTCGATCCTGAATTTCGACTGATGAAACAATTAGTGGAATCAAAGACCAATATTTATGGTCTTGATCAAATTTTGTTAGTGGCAGATAGACTTATATGCAATGAATTAAAAGAGAAAACACTTAATGCGCAGGCAAGGAAAATATATGAAACAATCCAAAGCAACTCAGAAATCTATTTTGATGATTTCTTAAAAAATCCGGAAAAGCCGTTTTATTTTCTTACGGATAATTTTGAGCAAAATCTCAAAAGCCTTGATAGTCTTCAACTGAACAGGCAGGAGAAAGAAGTGATCGCAGCTTTCAAAATAAGTGTAAAGATCTATAAAGAACAAAACCATCCGTTGCGGGTGCAACTAATGAAAGATCAATTAATGAAAAATTATAGTGACTGGTCAGACAAGAAAAATCTTTTTAAGTTCGGAGCCAATCATTTGGCCAAAGGGGAGAGCTTTTTAAAAATCTATGACCTTGGTAATCTCGTGAATAACATTGCCGACAGCAAATTTAAGAAGTCGTTACATATTATGATAGTTGGAAAGGCGGGTATGCAAGCCGCTCCATTTAAGAATTTGCCTGCTACCAGGGTTGATGAAAATAGTGAAGACCTTAAAATGTTGAAACCATTCTTTAACCTTATAACCGGGCATGAATGGTATAGCTTTGATATGCTACCACTAAGGAAGGCACTCGAAGAAAAGCAAATTAATTGTGCAGATGGGCTTCGGCGTGTTATTGAGGGTTATGATTACCTGGTGATTATTCCTGAAGTAAGTGCGTCCAAATTTGTAAATAGTGAAGAATGAGAAAGGTCCACTTTGGGCCTGTAGTTTGAAATAAATTGCCCGAAATATTCTTCAATACGGTTGTTCACATTTTTAAATACCCGGCTAAACGCAGCCCTCCAGTCACACATTTTCCCTTTTGCAATAGCAGCCTTTTAGTAACCGATGTTGAATACCACTAAAAACTTTCAATACCGTAAGCATTCAAAATGATACAGTCCGGATGACTTTTTTTAAACTCAAGTTTAATGAAAGAACTTACCGGCGGCAAGGCGAAGGCTTTTAAATTTTGAAAACTATCCAGCATGGTCAAACTTCCTTTATAACTGGTTTTGGAAAGGTCGAGAAACTGGAGTCCCGTTAATTTTTTTAAAAAATCAATGTCGATAATTCGATATTTGCCACTGACAATTGCCATCTCATTTTCTCCAACAGATAATTTTTTTAATTTTTTCAACCTGGCAAGGTCAGGCACTTTTTTACAGCCTTTGATATACAGCTCTTCCAAATTTGCCAATCCTGAAACCACGCCAACATTCTCCACTTTTGACCCGACTGTTAAACTTCTTAAATTAACCAATTTTTTTAACGGCGCAAGGCTGGTGACACCGCTATTACCACAATCTAATTCCCGTAAATTAACCAGGTCTTCTATTGGCTCTAACGATTCTAAAACATGGGAAGAACAATGTAGTATTTCTAATTTTTGTAAATGACGCAATGGTTCCAGGTCTAAAAGTTGTTTCTTCAGCGGGATATTATATCCTCCACCACAATGGTTAATGATCAACACTTTCAGGTTGGGAAAATTTTTAAGTGGTGTAAGATCCCCAGGGCCGTTTACCATATAAATCTCATCAAGAGTGGCTAAAGTTGAAAGATCTATCTTTTCATTTTTCACTACATAATTTGTCCGCAGTGCCCTGGCATAGAAATCATAATAACTCAGGCCAAATCTTTTCATGTCAACAAAATCATACAGTGGTTTATTCATCTCAGAATAATTCTCCTCGCCGCCACTATTCATCCGGTTTATATAATCTTCCTGGATGGAGTAAATATTTACGCGTTGCTGTTGAAAGCTTTGGCTGATGATAAAAATGGTCTGCCATTCTTCACTCAATACATCCCACCACACTTTATCGATAGGCGTTTCTATTGGTTTAGCTCTTTTAGCAACTGAACGATAAAAAAATAATAACCCCGCTAACATCATCATTGAAATGGAAATTTTTAATGTCATCATCTTATTAGTTTTTGTATTATTCTTAATCATAGTTTGGAAAGGAAATATAACCGATCTGCCATCCATTCTTCTCTTTGTACATTTCAATCTCGTATTCAATCGCGCCACCTCCGGTCAATTTTACATTAATTAAGGCTGCGGATCTATTAATAGAAATGGTTTTAAATTTCATTCGGTTTATTTGTTGTAAAACCAAATCAGGCTCCTGTGTTATCAAAACAAAGTCCTCATCAAATCCTTCCGGAATATCCGACTGTACGTGATTTTTTTTCAGGTCATCTGCTTTCTCATCAAAAAAGGTTTGCCAATAATGGATGTATTTTTCTGAAAGGCAATTGCGGCTTTTTAAAAAATTGAGGTAGGCTGTGCATGCCAATTTATCAATCATAAAATTACCCTTGCTGTCCTTTTTTAAAATAGAGAAATTGTTGGTTTTATGCAGGTTTACTTTATACCATTGTAAGAATTTGATGATCGTATTTATGGCAGCCTTGGGGTCTTCTTTTACCAGGATTTTATTGGTTTTCTCTTTGATTATTGCAATGGCCTTTACATTAAAGCCATAACCAATGCAGGTACTCACTAAAATTATTTTTATAATGCTAGTTGGCAAAGTTGTCGTTTTCATTTTTTTTAAATTGATTGCTATATTTTATTTTCTACCACTGGTAACACCAGTGAATATATCTTTTGCTATGCCCGCTATTTCAATGTTGTGCATTCAACCAATCTTCTTTTTCATAATCCGGATTTATCATTGAAATAATCATACTTTTTTAAAGGGCCATTTTTTAGATCCACGATGAGCAACACGTTAAATTCCTTGCTATCCAAATCTTTGTTATCCCTGCCGAAAATAAATAGGCGGTTGTCCTTGCAAATCCAATCATTCCATTCGGAAAATCCCGTTTCAAACTGCCAATTCACTATTCCATTTTTTGAAATCGAGGCAAGAATTATTTTGCTATCACTGGCAATACTGCTTTTATAGGAAATCAAAAAATCAGTTGTGTTGGCAGGATGGATAATTGACCCGGATGATTTATCCCGAAGAAACCCGGCATCTAAAAAATAAGTGTTGTTTACTTTTTGTATTCCTGGTAAATCAATAACAAAGTTGGATTGTGCCAGGCTGTAAGAAGAAGCGTATAATTGGCGGCGCTGCTGGCGTTGGTTTTCAGGAGCAAAAGAAATCGTTTGATTCAATTTATTGATTTCCTCATCAGAGTATAAACCTGTCCACCTGGCATTAGAAGTATCCTGGTTGGTCAGGCTTTCGCCAAGAGAACTGTTCTTTTCGATAACATCTTTTAAAGCCTTCTGCGCATATTTTTGTGCAGCATCTATTGTACTATTTTCAGTTGGTTCAAAAGGTTCGGCCTTTAATGTCGTAGTATTTAAAATCCATTCAGCGCCATCATTTGCAGTAAAGCGAATTGTTTTATCCGTTTCATTAAAATGATAATATTGTCGCTCTTTCGGCAGCATGCCTTTTAGAACCCGGTTGTTATTTTCAATTGTTTTTACATCCGCAAAACGGGCGAATGTAAATGCATTAATCGCTACTAATTCATTCAAAAAAATCCATACATTATTGCCGGAAGCACCCATTACCTCCTGGGGAAATCTTTCTGTTTTTTCATCACTTTTTATTTCCTGTTGCGCAATTTTTTCAGCGGTTACCGCATTATTGGTTTGTATGAAGTATTGAATCCTTACTGTTTTATGAATCAATCCGCGATTGCGTGAATACGATGTTGCCTTTGAAAACTTTACAAGACTGAATAAAATGGCGTTGCTGTCATTTTTAAAATACAATGCCCGGGGTAGGGCAGAACGTTCATCATACTTAGACAAACAGCTTCGAAGCCCCATAATAGTACCAAAGATAAAAATGGCAATAAGCAAGAAAGTTACCGATATTGTTTTTGTAATACCAATCATTTGAATATTTAACAGCAAGCCTATTTTAAAAGGTTTTTACAATGATATTGCTGCATCTCGGTGTTAAACCTGCAAACCAAAATATCGTTGCAAAAAAAATATTGTCTGGTACAGCAACGAAAAAGGTTTCTATAAATGCTGTTGCTCTTGTAAAAGTATTTTTAAATCAATAGCTATTTTTTGTAAAGAAACTAACGGTAGTTCTCAAGTAGCAGATGGTAGTTGCTTTTTATTCTTTGGAACCTTAGAGAAAATTTTGCATATTATTTTTATTTCATCTTATTATTTCTTCCAACTCAAATAGTGTCAGTCTATAAAATGATGTATATCTCACAGAGACACCAAGGACACAAAGTAATATTCTTTGTGGTCTTTGTTTCCCTGTCCGGCGCCAGGCAGGTTCGTGGGATTTTCTTTGACCTCATGATATACCTGAAACGACACAAGTTTGTAAATAACCTAAAAGAGCATCGTTAAAAGGTTTTCGAAAAGTTGAATCAGCGGGGTGTATCGGCGAAAAAATTGGTGTGATGTTTTTGGATTGTATCTTAACCCCTGGCCATATACTTATTGAAATGGATATGAACACTCACAATTTAGACTCATCTTTTATTAGCCGCTTTCCTTGGTTAACATCGCAATACAGTAAACCAACAAAAAAGAGTAATTTCTATTCAAATTTGCGTTCTCGCCTCATTTGGATTGGCTGCTTCCGTTGGTTATATTTCCATCAACCTGTTTGCGTAAAAACATGGGCTTTTTGAGATCCGCTTTTCCCTGCTTTGTTTTTAAATAATTAGGATCATTTTTGTGTGCTTGCATTCTTTTGTAAACGTCAAGCATTTCATTATTATTAGCTATATTTCTGGTTGGTACTGTCCATTGCATTTTTGATATTCATGATATTCATACGACTGATTCAATTTAATAAGGTTGCACGACCCAGCGCAATCTGACTATTACCCAAAGTCTGCGGAATGCCCAAGGGAATGGCATTACCGGGATCAAAAATTACCAACCTTTTATCCAAATCCTGCGTTTTCACTATCACTTTTTGTCTCCTTGTATTTTCCCTACAGATTTGAATGTGCCTTGTAATTTTAGAATTTTGTTATTGTACTATTCAGTTTCTCCACATCAATCAACTTCGCCATCTTTTCAACATTTATTTTATCACCAGAAATATTTATAGATATATTTTGCACCTTATCACTCTCTATTTTTTTCGGCGTATGCTCATCGCCCTGTCCGTTGAAATTAAAACCTGCCTTATAAACATTTTCTGCGCCTGGTTTTGCCTGAAAATTGCCGAGCAATATCAGCAGTACATTATTCCATTTTACGAGATCCTTGTTTTCCTGGTTGGTGGGAATAGAATACAGCCTTGAAACTATAGTACCGCTTATAGGAAAAGCTGCTGATGTGGATTCTATTGGTCCTAACGATTGGTTTAATGCTATGGCACTATAATTATTTACACTAAACTTCACCTGCACAACGGTATGATTTCTGAACCGGAGTGTTTCGTCTTTCCTCTTGTCTTCTGCCTGCTCTGTTCCTGAGTTATCTTGTGTTTGTTGCGTCATGGCGGTCATTTTATTGATAAACTCATTTTCCTTCTGCATATAATATTTGGGTTGCTTGTCTTTGGTGTATAAGGCTGCACCTTCATCCTGGTGAGCAGTTGTGTAGGTAGTGTACAGTTTCATATAATGATTTACAGAATCCTGGTATTGTTGGTACAAAGGGCCTTCTGTTATGGTTTGCAAATTGCTATAATTTGCTTGCTGGCTATTCATTCTTGTATGTGCATAATCAGTTTGATCGTTTTTCCAGGCCTGTAAAGAATCTTTGTCTGCAATAAATTGAAATGTAATTTCTATACCACGGGGCGAGCGAAGTGGGTAAGGGGTGCCCGCACCCTGTAAACCATTCTCATTGGTATATTCCGATAATTCCACCATTTTCCATTCAAGTTTTTTGGCTGCATTCTCCATCATATCGGTTATGGTTGTACGCATTTTATCCTGCATCTCTATCTCCTGGGGCAGAATATCGTTGCCTGATCGAATTTGCCGGCTTTGAGATGCTTCAATGTTAGCTGTTTCGGGTTTATCTGCGGGCCATTGCTGGTAATCCTGCGCGTAAAGAGAAAGACACGAAATAATTGATAGGAATAGAAAAATTAAGATTCTTGTCATTTTAATATGTCATGTTTAAAAGAGTTTTATGAATTCGATAAATAAAAAACGATATGCAATAAGAGCCAGTCGTATAAATGGTTTACTATCCTGTTTGCAGCCCGGATAAATAAAAAATAAAAATGTGTTCTATTAGTTCGTTTACTGTCATTTACAATTACAGCTCTGAAACTTTTTAGGTTCTATCGTTCGTGATTCAATTAGTTTTAAACATTCTTTATTTTCCTGAATCGATACCGCGTGATATTCTTCCATTGATTTAATTTTGTGTTTCGCACCTCCAATATCAGTGTAAGAGGTATCTGTTGACTGACCGAAATCATCGAAAAACCGCTCTTTATTTTTTTACATTATCGTTGTTGAAAATTGAAATTTGTACTATGACATTTTCTATGACAGGATCGCCGCTTTTATAAAATATCAAATGCAGACGCGAACCATTATTTTTTCTTCTTTAAAAATTTAAGCTGTAGATTTCTATTGCTATTCCTCAACCTGGCAGTATAAACTCGGATTCAAAAGAGTTTTAAAGACATTTTAATGCTGCCTTGTTTCAGCCAGGTTTTGAAAACGTGGCAGGTTTTGGAAAAATTCTTTGAAGATGCCGATTCTAAATCTTTACAAATTCAACTCTCCTGTTATTAGCTTTTCCTTCCGGAGAATTGTTATCACTAATGGGTTTGGTATCACCAAAACCTTTGGTAGTAAGCCTTGAACCATCGATACCCATTTTTACTAATTGCGCTTTTACGGCATCCGCACGTTGCTGTGATAGTGTAAGATTGTGTGCTGCCTGCCCCGTATTATCTGTATGGCCATCTACTTCAAATTTTAATGAAGCATCTTTTTTGAGTAGCGTATATACCTGGTTTATGGAGCCCATCGATTCAGGCTTTAATGTGGCTTTATCCACATCAAACTGAATGCCGTGCATAATAATTTTTGCATCGGTAGTTACTTTCTTATAAATATCAATGCCACCTGCAGCGATGCGAATATTTTTGATGTATGAATTTTCATAACCATTTACATCAATGGTTACATTATTAGGCTTGCCGTTGAGGCTATTGACATTAGTCACGCGGTATTGGTCTATATATACCTTGCCTGCGTTTTTATTAATTGCAATAGCAATGTGATGCCATTGATTGGGGTAGTCATAGTTTATATGCAGTCCTTCGGGGATTCCTGAATTGAGTGCCCCCCATGTAATACCATCATAACCAAAAGTAATCCCCGGTATAATACCATCACCACCTGAATAATAAACACGTTGGCCAAAATCTACATAGAAATGTTCCACTCCGGCTTTTTCATTTTTAAAATCAAACTCAACGGTAAATTGATCGGGCATGTAATTATTGCGGGCCATGCGTGGTGTCATAGTGGCGCCAGCACCCTTCGGAACATGTATTACGTTTTCTCCATCCTCATTTTGAATATCCATTTGTCCGTTTTCAAGAGTAAATTGGGATGGAATTTCACCTACCTGCTCTTCGGCCAGGTTTGATTGAAAGATTACAGTATCGCCGGGAACGAAATCATAATTCTGATATGATTTAATGGTAGGCACTGATGACGAATTATTTGACGCAACATTGTTATCACTATTATTATCAGAAGGTTGATTACCGCTGTTTTCCTTATTATTTTCTTTTGCAGTGTTACCTGCTGAACTTTCTGTCTTATCAATCGCTTTATCTGTGGCATTACCCGCATCATTGGTTACATGGTCTGAAGCGGTCTGGGTTACTTTATCCTTTAACTTTTTCAGAAATTGCGCCTGGGAACAATGACAAAAAAGTATCAGACTAATTGCCAAAGCAAGGCATCGGAAGAGATGAAACGAAGATTTCATAATGAAATATTTAATGGTAAACTAAATTGATATAATATGTCCAAAGAAATACATTTCAGATAAAAAATCCTATCGTATAAATGGATGATTTTTAAAAAGAAGGATGTAATTTCTTTTGTGATCCAGATGGCCGCGATGCCACGAGTCATCAGGATATAGCACCAGGTTTTACGTTTTCTGCGTAATAACTTCGGTAAAAAATTACCATAGTTAGCAGACATTCAACACGCACACTTTCATTCTTTTTTCAAGGCCTTGGCTACCGCCTGGGCCTTGGAATTTACATGCAACTTTTCGTAGATGTGGCGTATGTGCGTGCGCACCGTACTGATGCTGATAAAATATTTTTCAGCTATTTTTTTATAGCTAAGGCCTTCTACCAATGAATGAAGCAATTCATTCTCCCTGGTAGTGAGTTGAAAGTTTTCCTTTTGACTGGGATGGATGTCCTGAAATGATAAAATTACTTTTCGGGCAATACTGGCGCTCATTGGCGAGCCACCGTTATACAGCGAACGGATGGCTTCAATAATTTCTTCAGGCGGCGTTTTTTTTAAGAGATAACCCGAAGCGCCGGCCTTTAAGGCGGTAAATATATTTTCGTCATCTTCAAAAACGGTAAACATTAATAGCTCAACATTCTCCAGGTTTTCCTTTACCGTGGTCACACCTTCAATGCCCGAAATGTTCGGGAGGCCTATGTCCATCAACACGATGTCAGGACGCGCTTTTTTTAATTCACTCACCACGTTCATTAAGTCGGGGAGGGATGCCACACATTCCATATCCTCTTTTGAATTAAATAGGTGCGTCAGGGAATTACGCAACGTGTTATTATCCTCGACTATGGCGATTTTTATCATGCGGTACAAAATTCAGTAATACAATTGAATTCCGGCATCGTATATTTAGTTGATTTTTAGTCACCAAAAAATCAGGCAAGCTTTCCTAAAAGTCAGACGTCACCATCAAATTTTTATAGCGAGCTGAATAGTGGTTCCTTCGTTGATTTCAGACTCCATTTTTATTTCTGCATTCATTTCGCGCGCCCTGCCTTTCATACTGGTGAGCCCATTACCATCATTGTTTTGGTTTATATCATAACCAACACCATTATCCTTTATAATGATAGTCAAAAGGGCAGCGGTATAAGAAACAAGGATTACTGCTTCCGTGCATCCTGAATATTTTACAAGATTATTGACGGCTTCCTTCATGATGAGATAGATGTGCTGACGGTATTCCATCAGTACATTGATTTGTTTTACTTTTTCGTCTATTTCAATCTTATAATTGATTCCTTTGGCTTCAAATAATTTTGCCGCGAGTGTTGTGATTCTTAAAAAAAGTTTCTCCATAGAATCGTTATTAGGATTGATATTCCAAACAATATCATCCATTCTTTCCATCACCGAAATCGAATTTTGTTTTATTTCTTCGAGCATTGAAACAGTTTCAGTATCTTCTTTCCCGTGCATGGCCATCTCGCTTAAAATGGAAATAGCGCTAAGCGTAGAGCCAATTTCATCGTGCAGGTCAAGGGATATTTTATTACGGACATGCAGCATTTTTGAATTCAATAATTGATTTTCTTTTAATTGCTGTATCAGGTTTTCCTGGCTGATCGCTTTTTCTTTTTCAATCAATTTATTTTTATAACTTAATCCCACCGTAAAAAATAAGATTTCAATCACAATGCCGATTTCGGAAAATATTAGTGTGTTATCGATATGTATTTGCAGATGTTCATTAAAAATCAGAAACGTAAATAAAACACCTAATATATTTCCCAATCCAACAGCCAGGCTTCCTAACAAAACAAAGTATATGAAGTTTTGCTTTTTCTTTAATAAATAGAGCACAAAAAAAGCAGTAATAAGAAATACAATTGAAATAATGTATGCGAATATTTTTGTTTGCAACTGGATATTAAAAGTTGTGGTAACCAAAACGAAATCGAAAACCAAATAGGCAAGCAAAAAATATTCTGTGCGCATCATCCATTTAGTCAGCGTGGGATGATTTTGTCCTATTTCTAAAAAGTATCTTGTAAAACGGTAATACAGAAAATAGGGGGCTATCTGCAAGGTGTCATCAAGATAGACGCTCCAGATAGGATGACGGGAAAATAAAAATGTTCCACCGGAGTAAATTCCCTGCTTGCTCATGAAATAAAGCAAAATAGTTAAGAGGTAAAAAAAATAATAGAGGTACTCTTTACGCTTGATAATGATCCATTGAAAAACGACATAAAGAATCTGGCAGATTACAAATCCCTGGAACAACAATCCCCACATGGTTTCCTCGCGGTGACTGTAGTAATAATTTTCAATTGTATTATAAAACGCTTCCTTTTTATATATTTCAATGCCTGTGAAAAAAAACTCTTCAGTTTTCTGAACCA
>Ga0134126_10006326_pt1 | contig 14819 bp, 5 predicted proteins | sample KB31752_FD_96881 | JGI IMG/M metagenome (GOLD analysis project Ga0134126, IMG submission 96881) | Terrestrial soil microbial communities with excess Nitrogen fertilizer from Kellogg Biological Station, Michigan, USA - KB3-175-2 | ecosystem: Environmental > Terrestrial > Soil > Unclassified ...
AAATCTGATCTGGGTTGGAACCGACGATGGCTTGATTCATCGCACCACTGACGGAGGTGCGCACTGGACTGATGTGACTCCAAAACAACTGAAGCCCTGGCAAAAGATCTCCATCCTCGACGCCGGCCACTTTGATAAAAACACTGCCTATGCTGCCGTCAACACTCTGCGGCTCGACGATCTGCGGCCGCACATTTATCGAACCCACGACGGTGGCGTTAGCTGGACTGAAGTAACGAACGGCATTCCAGTCAACGAGAACACCGACGTGGTGCGCGAGGATCCCGAACGAAAAGGTTTGCTGTTTGCCGGTACTGAGCGCGCCGTCCATGTCTCTTTCGACGATGGTGATCACTGGCAGTCGTTGCGTCTTAATATGGGCGCGAGTTCAGTTCGTGATCTGATCATCAAGGGCGACGATTTGTGCGTTGCTACTCACGGACGAGGTTTCTGGATTCTCGATAACATCACGCCGCTACGACAGCTTCAGGATTCGATGATGAAAGCGCCGGCGATACTGTTTCGTCCGCAGACGGCCGTCCGCGTTCGTTGGAACACGAACACCGATACACCGCTGCCGCCCGATGAGCCTGCGGGTGAAAACCCACCCGACGGCGCGATGATTGACTACTACGTCGGTGCCGGGGCTTCAGGACCCGCAACTCTCGAAATAAAAGACGAAGCCGGCCAGGTCGTGCGGCGCTACACGAGCGCTGATCCCGTACCTACTCCCGACCCGACGCTAAACATTCCGCCTTACTGGGTGCGACCGCCGCAAAAGCTGGGAAGCGAGCCGGGCATGCATCGCTTCCTTTGGGACATGCATTACGCTCCGGTTCCGGGGTTGTTGCCGCAGTATCCGATTGCGGCCATCTATGGCAACACCGCGCCGGGAGCAACTTCGCCGTGGGCGGTGCCGGGGAAGTACAAGGTGGTGTTGACGGTTGGCGGTAAGAGTTATGACCAACCGCTGACCCTGGTGATGGATCCGCGAGTCAAGACTTCAAATGCGGATCTGGCCGAGCAGTTTAGGCTATCGAAGGAGGTGTATGACGACTGGTTGGCGCTGAATTCGATTTCGGAAAATTTGAAGCGCATCCAAAGTCAGATTACCGAATTGCAAGCGCGGTTACCGGCGGGTGAGCTCAAAACACATGTTAATGCGTTGACTGACAAGCTTCAGGCGTTTTCGAGTGCGCCGGCTGCGGCGCCTGGCGGGGGTGCTGCTGCAGCTGCGCGATTAAATCTCGCAACTACGAGCGGCAGAGTCAGAACGCTTTTCGACTTGATAGAAGAGGTTGATCTCGCACCGACGCCGCAAGCTACCGCTGCGGTTTCCGAAGTTGTAAAGGATTCGCGCTCTCTTCAGGACACTTGGCAGGCGATTAAAACCCAGGACATCACAGCGCTCAACGCCGAGCTTCGCGCCGCCGGCTTGCCGGTAATTGAACTTGGGAACTAGCCCGACCGACGTTGATTCTTGTCCATGCTAATAACATATTCCTCGCTACAAAAAATCAGAACTGAGAGCGACAGCGACCAGCCGATCACTCAACCGGCAAAATTCCTGAACTGGAGCGCTCTCTAGTGCATTATCAGGCGTTGACTCCTTGGCTGGTCGCTGTCGCTCCCAGTTCTGATTTTGTGTAGGGACTATTGAGTGGAAGGGATTTGCTGGACTCTGGAAACGTTGGACCTGAATTATAGTCCGGCGAATCGCCTCAACCCTCGCTGTTGTGGCGTTAAATGGAGATCCCCCAGGAGAATGAAAATAGGAAACGGATCAGGCTCGTAGGACATTACTATTGGAGGCAGTTGACGGTGTAGCGTCGACCCACCAAATAGTTAATTTTCGTCTGAAATGGGGCGCACACTTTTGTGCAACGATGTGAGCAATTTGTGAATCTTATTGTCGGTTGATTGATACGAATTGTTTAGCAGTAACGACCGCGATTCGTTACGTTTTTTGTCCCCACTACAAGCGGGAATTGCTTTAAAACTGAACCCTTTTGATTCGTTCAAAAAGCCCTGAGCGGCCCGATAGTTATTAACTGTGTTCGACTACTACACAAGGAGTTTTAGAATAATGAGATTTAACAAGTTTCCCCAGACGCTGGCGCTATTCGCTTTAATCCTGACCTTGTCCGTCGTCTCTTTTGCCAAGGGACACGAGAACAATTTCCCAAGCATTAAGATCAGCAATTTCGGCCAGATGGACGAACAGTTCTATCGCGGCGCACGACCCAAAGATAAGGATTTCCAGGCTCTCGCGGCCCTCGGCATCCACACCATAATTGATCTGACCGACAACTCCAGGGAGAAGGAGCAACCCGCTGCGGAGGCTGCCGGCTTACGCTATGTCAACATCCCGTTGGTTGATAAGAGCTATCCCAGCGCCGACCAGGTAAATGCGTTTCTGAAGGTGGTTGCTGACCCTGCGACCGGCAAGTTTTACGTACACTGCGCGGGCGGCCGACATCGCACCGGCATCATGGGCGCCGTCTATCGTTTTAACCACGACCACTGGAACTTCGACCAGGCATACGCTGAGATGTTGCAGTACGACTTCTACACCAGCAATGGTCATGGAAAGCAGCAGCAGTTTGTTCAGGACTACTGGCAGCAATTCCAGGCTAAAAGCAACCCGACGGTGACTCCGACTGCGGGTCGCTAAACAAAACCAGCCGTATATGGAAAAAGGCCGCTCAGGTTGAGCGGCCTTTTTCTTTTGCATTATTCTGGTGTTGTTTTGGTGCAGAGTGATCAGCATCGATAGGCTGCGAGCAAGTGCGATTGAAACTTGAGTAGGGGTCAGTTTTGGATTGCCAGCCAACCGATTAGAGACAAGATCGGAACTTGGAGCGCAGCGGCCGGCCAAAGACTCAACGTTGATATTCTTCATTTGAACCTTTCTTTGGATTTTGGGGCTCTTGAGTGTAGGGCTGGTAGCTACGGCCCCCGGTTCTGACTTCGTCTTAGCGATTCGCGCTACGCTTCGGCAAAGTTCGAGAACCGGAGCAAACTTTTCAAAACTGACCCACAACCGAAACTTGAAACTTGATCTCGGAGTTGTGTGCTATAGTTTTACCACCCCCGGTAACCCCCGCATTCTTATCTCTAAGCATTAAATGGTGACCCGACGATGCTCGATCTTTCTGAGCAGGCGGACTACCGCTTCATTGCTCGCGCAAAGATATTCTCTCTAGCCGCCAGCATTTTCATAATGGTGGTGGGCGCCGTCGTGCTCGTCGGATGGTTCCTGGATATCGCCAGATTCAAGAGCATTCATGGCGACATCATCATGAAGGCCAACACGGCACTCCTGCTGGTTTTGTCGGGCCTTTCGCTTTGCCTGCTCAATGTGGATTCGGAGAAAAAATATCTGCGGATCACCGGCAGGGTGTGTGCGGCAGTTGTTGCCGTCCTCGGACTCCTGACACTCAGTGAGCATCTGGTTGGCTGGAACCTCGGAATAGATCAGCTCTTATTTGTAGAACCGCATGGCGCGTTGGCAACCGCCAGCCCCGGAAGGATGGGTCCGCCTGCATCGACTTGCTTTACGTTTGCGGGCGTGGCGTTGCTGCTCCTTTATTCGCCCAGAGCCTATCGCGTGAGTCAGGTCCTCTCAATTCTGGTTTGCCTCTGGGCGTTGCTGGCGATGGTCGGCTACGTCTATCAGGCTGAACAACTCTACGAAATCGCGCACTACACCGGCATTGCCTTGCCGACCTCGGTAGCACTTTTTGTGCTCGGTCTCGGGCTATTGGCAGCACGGGTTAATACCGGAATTACGTCTGTAGTAAGCAGCGCGGATGTGAGCGGTCTCACCGCCCGCCGTCTCTTGCTTGTAGTTGTAATGGTTCCGTTTCTGCTCGGCTGGTTCAGTGTGCTCGGCCAACGCCGGGGTTACTTCGATATGGGGCTTGGAATTGCCCTGTTCGTTTTGTCCGTCATCTTTATTTTTATGATCGCGGTCTGGCGGAGCGCTCGCAAATTGAGCGAAATCGAGAAGTCGAGAATTGCAGTGGAACGGGAGCTACGTGAAAAGGAGGAAGGACTATGGCGGCAAGCTAACCTAATTGACTTATCTTACGAACCAATATTCACCTGGCACTTTGACCATGGAATTATGGAGTGGAACAAAGGCTGTGAACAGCTCTACGGTTATGATCGCTCTGAAGCAGTAGGAAAGATTAGTCACTCACTTCTGAAAGCCGAATTTCCTTCATCTTCGGCGAATCAATACCACGAAACTCTGCAGCAAACCGGCCAATGGTCTGGCATCTTAAAGCATTTAGCGAAGGATGGACGTGAAGTTTGGGTCGAGAGCCGCCAACAAGTAATCGAATCAGAAGGTAAACGGCTCGTTCTGGAAACCAACCGGGATATCACGGACAAACTTCGCGGCGAAGAATCAACGATAAGACTGGCGGCTATCGTGGCCTCCTCAAACGACGCGATTATCGGCAAGACTCTGGAAGGCATTATCACGAACTGGAATGATGGCGCCCGACGGATTTTTGGATACTCTGAAGAGGAGATCGTTGGCCAGCCAATCAATATCCTGATACCAGACGATCGGCAGGACGAGGAGCCGAAAATCATTGAACGCTTAAAACGCGGCGAGCGAGTTGATCACTTTCAAACTGTCAGAGTTCGCAAAGACGGACAAAAGATCGACCTCTCCTTGACGATCTCTCCGATTCGGAATGCACTGGGTCAGATTATTGGCGCCTCCAAAATCGCCCGCGATATCACCGAACATATACGCCTGCAGGAAGAGCGCGAACGGTTGCTGCAGCAGGCGCAGTCGGCGCGCGAACAGGCGGAGATGGCTAACCGGGTCAAAGATGAGTTTGTGGCCACCGTTTCTCATGAACTGCGCACGCCACTGAATGCAATTCTCGGTTGGTCGTCGATGCTTCTGGGTGACAAGCTTAAAGGCGCTGACGCGCGCCGCGGCCTCGAGACAATTGAACGCAATGCGCGTTTACAGGCACAACTCATCGAGGACATTCTCGATGTTTCGCGAAGCATCTCCGGCAAACTCAGACTGGACATTAAACCGGTCGAACTCATCTCAGTAATCAGGGCCGCTGTAGATGCGGTTCGTCCGGCTGCGGAGGGGAAAGACATTCAGTTGCAACTCTTACTCGATCCGGCTGCGGATCACGTGCAGGCAGATGCGACCAGGATGCAGCAAATCATCTGGAACCTCGTGGCCAACGCGATCAAGTTCACTCCCAAGAAAGGGTTTGTACAAGTGAAACTGGATCGCGTTGAATCGAGAGCGCAGGTCACCGTGACTGACACCGGAGAAGGTATAAGTCCTGACTTCCTGCCTTTTATCTTTAATCGCTTTCAGCAAGGCGACGGAACTACTACGAGAAGGCACGGCGGGTTGGGATTAGGACTGGCGATCGCGCGTCATCTGGTAGAAATGCACGGCGGAACGATTGCGGCCGCGAGCGAAGGAGTGGATAAAGGCTCGACGTTTACCGTAACCTTCCCGTTGGTGGCGCTGCGTTCCGCCAGCGGTTCATTAGTCCCGCCCCAGCTGTTATCGACAGCGCAGGAAAGTCATTCCAATGGTAATACTCAAATCAGTCTAAAGGGATTACGGATACTCGCCATTGATGACGAACCAGATGTACGCGACATGCTGCAAACACTTCTCCAGGATTATGGCGCAAACGTACTGACCGCAGCTTCGGCTGAGGAAGGGCTCGAGGCCCTCGCCGCGTGGCGGCCGCACGTCCTGATATCCGACATCGGAATGCCGGACGAAGACGGCTACAGCCTGATTCGAAAGATTAGAGCTTTAACGCCTGAACAAGGCTCTGATGTTCCCGCTATCGCGCTCACCGGATACGTAAGAGTAGAAGAAAGAATGCGAGCACTGGAGGCAGGCTATCAAATGTTTGTGCCCAAGCCGGTCGAGACGAATGAATTAATCTCGATTATAGACGACCTGTGTAGAACGAATAATTAGTGATCGAATTTTAGTGTACCGTTCGCGGTAACGATTTACTCCACAGAGATTTCCCCACAACATTAGAGTCGTTTCAGCGCGAGCCGCGCCAGCGCTTTTGATTTATTAATCTTTGCCTGCTGATCACCCGCTCCGCCGATGCTGACTCTGAGATAAGTACTACCTTTCAGCACATACAGCGCGCCGCCGACGCGGCTGCCCGTCCAAAACGCTTCATCTCCCACACCGGTAATCCTCTGTGCTGGAGGTGCCTCTTCGTCCTCTTCCTCGTGGCCGCTGGCGCGCGCCTTTTCCTTCTCGCGCTCTTTCTCTGACTTCTTTTCGTGTTCTTTCTCTTTTTCGCCTTCCGACTCCTTGTCGAAAGTCGCTTCCCAAAATTCTTTCGGATCGCGGGCTCCAGCGCCTTCGCCCTTTTGCGTGACTACGAGACTAATCGAGTTATTAAAAGTAGGCAGAGTGAAAAAACACTGAGAAACGACAAAGCCTTTTTCTGCGCTGCCGCTCGCTTTTGTTTCCTTCAAAGGTTCGCCTTGAACGGATTGGATCTCAGGACTCGTCAACAAGGCGCAAGCGTCGACCTTTGCTTTGCCGGTTGTCGCCGCGGGCTCACCATTTTGGGACGAGACTGGGGAAACACCGGCTGCAGGCGGGGCAGAGGTTGCGGCCTGGTTGCCGGGGGAGGCTGGCGGCGCTTCAGATTTCGCACACCCTGCAACCCATAAGACGAGTGTGCACAACGCAACCAGAGAACTCATGCGGAAAAGGACTATTCGCATATCAGTTTAGACACCTCAATTGTTGCTAGCGAGTCGATCAAGCCTACAGTACTTACCGTCGCTTGAGAAATTCTTGAGTTATCCGCCAGAAGTCAGGACTCAGGACTCAGAACTCAGAAGCCTGAACTGCTGATACCGAAAAGCGTTCTGACGCCAACCCCCGGCACCAACATCTTTTAAACTCCGAGTCCTGAATCCTCCCAGCCATTTGCAACTGCATTATCTCGTGAATGCAATTTTCCCACGGGTTTCTCCGCCCGGTTCTCAACCATTCCTCAAGTTTTTCTCAACCCCGTGCCGTTAACCTCAAATCCTACCAAACGCTTTTAAGGCAGGTCTTTTAGTTATCTGGCAATTAATACGGACCCTGATAGGAGCCGCGCAAAAAAGGAAAGGCTGAAATGAGAAAGAAGCTTACAAAAAATCATGTTGCGTTGTATAGACGCCGGTTCTTCGTCCTGACTCTCGGCATTTGCACGGCTATCGGCGCGTCATTTTTGTTTTCGCTCGCGCAGGCCGCTAATCCCGGCGGCGGCTCCATCGGTCCGGCTGGCCCAACCCTCAACTGGGTCGGAGATGCGCCGGGAACTGGAGGCACCGGCGGTGAAGGGCAGTGTATGGACACTGGGCCGGCACGCAATTGCGACAGCTTCACATTGACGGTCTCGGGAACCGATGCCGACTGGAGCGGGAAGCTGATTCAGATAAGAGCTAACTGGACACTGCAAGCTGCCGATTACGACCTTTACGTCCACAAGGGCGATCTAACTGGTCCGATTGCTGCACAAGGTACGAACGCAGGTCAGCCGGGGACCGAAGAGGTCGCTTATCTTGATCCGCGAGCCAGCGGTGCGGGCGTTTATACGGTTCACGTGGCCTCAGCTGTGAATCCGGTTCCCAACTCAGATCAGTATCAGGGGACAGCGAGTGTGGTGGCCGGGCTCGGACCGGCGACGCAGGGCACCGGTCTGGCGCCGAGATTTCAGAACTTCACTCCTCAGGCCGATCTGGTCAAGACCGGAAAGGGAACTGATGCGGGTGAGCCTTCAATCGGAGTCAATTGGAAAACCGGGAAGGCGATGTTCATTTCAAGTCTAACGACGTTTCGAGTGACGTTTGACGACTCATGTCCGACCTCGCCGACAGCGTTATGGGAAGATAAGAGCGCTCCAAACAATGTGACTAGCCTGGATCCGATCCTGTTCACCGATCACGGCTACAACAATCAGATTCCAGACACCGGACGAACGATTGTTTCCGAATTGACGGGACAAGACAGCCTCTCCGCCTACACGGATGACGATGGAGATTCCTGGATCCCGGGTCAGGGCGGTGGCATTCCTTCGGGTGTGGACCACCAGAGCATTGGCGCCGGCCCATATCACGCGCCTTTGATCGGAACGGTTTACCCCCACGCTATTTACTATTGCTCACAAGACGTTGGCGTTATTTTCTGCGCTCGCAGCGACGATGGTGGGTTGACCTTTGGACCAGGGGTTCCGGCCTACAATCTTACCCAGTGCACAAACCTTCATGGTCACGTCAAGGTCGCGCCTGACGGCACGGTCTATCTGCCAAACAGAAGCTGCGGCAATCAACAGGGCGTGGTCATTTCCGAAGACAACGGCGTCACCTTCAACGTTCATTCAATTCCGGGAACCACTGCGTCTGCCGACGATCCGGCAATCGGCATTGGCCGTGGAGATAAGACCGGCGGCGGCGGCCGAGTGTACGAATCATTTGCCAGTGGCAACACCGTGGCTGGCGTAGCTGTCTCCGATAATCGTGGATTGAGTTGGAAAAATATTGTCGACGTAGGTTCGCTTGCAGGGATCAGGGCTGCAGCATTTCCGACAATGGTGGCCGGTGATGATGACCGGGCCGCCTTCGCGTTTCTCGGATCGACGACCGCCGGCTCCGCGGATGACAGAGCCTTCCCTGGTTTCTGGCGCCTCTATGTCGCCACCACCTACGATGGCGGCAACTCATGGCTTATGTCAGATGCAACGCCGAACGATCCGATTCAGCGTAACGGCATCCATCTCGGCGGCGGTTCACCGCCACACCGCAATCTGCTCGACTTCATTGGTATCGACATAGACAAGCAAGGGCGGGTGCTCGTTGGGTATGACGACGGCTGCACCGGACCGGGCTGCGTTCAGGCACCAGACGGTGCGACAGGCAATGCTTATACAGCTCTCGCCTCGATTGCGAGACAGACCGGAGGCTTGCGGTTGTTTGCCACACCCGGTGAATCAGCCGGTCCAACGATCCCCGGTGCCCCTGCCATAACCGTGGGGCGCGATGGTGGCGTCGCTCACTTGACCTGGTCTGAATCTGATAACGGTGGCTCCGCAATTACGAGTTACAAAATATATCGCGGCACGACCAGTGGGGGAGAGACGGTGTTGAAAAATGTAGGCACCGCTACAAGGTATGACGACACTACAGCAGCTCCAAACACGATCTATTACTACAAAGTAACGGCAGCCAACTCACTTGGAACTTCCTGCGGTAACAACGAAGTAGTCTCGAAGCCGGTAGGTGATTCCAGATGCCAGGGAATTCTTACCGCAAACGATCCAGCGGGGGATCAAAAAGTCGCGCCGGCTAATGCCGACCTCGATATCCTGGAGGTGCGGTTGGCTGACTACGTTGACGGCGGCGTGCAAAAGATCGTCTTCAAAATGAAGCTGGCTGATTTGAGCACACTGCTGCCAAACAGACAGTGGCGAGTTCTTTGGAACTACCCAAGCAGAGCTACCGGAATCGACCCGACGCTTTTCACCGGCTCTTACTACGTCGGCATGAACACGGATGCGTCGAGTTTGACATCGTTTGAATACGGCACGGTGACGACGATCGAGGATGTTCCGGTCGCCTTAGGCCAGCCAAACAGAATCGGAGACGCCGACAGTGGCTCCATCGATCAACAGAACGGAACCATTACCATTGTGCTTTCGTCTGACAAGATCGGTGGTCCAAAGGCGGGCGATGTAATCGGCGGCCAAAGCGGAAGAACTTTTGCCGGCAACGGAAACGAATCGCTGCGTTCGAATACGGCGATTGATATCACTACCAACGCGATTCAGGATCCGTATACAGCTTTTACTTACATGGTGGTTGGCAACGCTCCTTGTGCGCCAACTCCAACTCCAACTCCAACACCGAATCCGTTGCCCTGCAACGGCACCAGGATCGAGGATGACGATGCACGCATCTCTTACTCGAACGGCTGGCACGCCATCAACAATTCCGGCGCCAGCGCAGGTCACTATCGCCTTAATGAAGGCGGCAATAACCAACATCCCGTAGTGCTTACTTTCGATGCGCCGGCGGCGCAGCCGATGGGTTCGATTACCTACTTCTTCGGCACCAGTCCGAAGGGCGGCAAAGCAGATATTTTCATCGACGGGACGCCGGTGGCTACAGTCGACCACTACGGCGCATTGGGTTCAAACCGATCACCTGTTTTCGGCTCCTCCCGCAGCTTCAACTATGAAGCAAGGGCCGGTAACCACCACACACTCGAGATCAGGCCTATTCAGAATGGGATCTACATAGACGGTTTCTGCCTCGGTGGTGCTACCGCTACCGGATCTCCTGCTTCCGGTCCGGGCTCGACAACCCAGTCGAGTGTTACTCAAACCGCGGGACAGGAAGTGCTCCGCAGCGTCACGCTGCCGGCCGGAACACAGGCAATCTCAGTCGCGGCCGAGTCGAGCGCCATTGGGCCTATCAGGTTGTTGTTGCTCGATCCGTCGGGACGCGTGTTGCAGACCGTTAATTCATCTTCGGGTATAGCAGTTCTCGAAACGCCCATAACGCAAGGCGGGGTTTACATAATAAAGACCGTTAACCTCAACCTCGGGCCGGTTGAGATCTGGTCCGTGGCGACGCCGCTGGTATCTCGGTAAGCCGCTGAAGCAAATGAATGCAGCACCGTTGTCCGGCGCAACGGTGCCATAGCTGGAGTTCGCCGCTCAGGAGAAAAAAATGCTAAACGATCGACGCAGCAGAAATTTGGTCAGCATTCAGTCAACTTCAATCGCGAGGTTTTTCTCTTCAGGAACGCGAACGAAGGTTTTGTTAGCGGTAGCAATTCTATTGCCGGTTACGCTCGGAATACTGACCGTCGTCAGCTCGGCTGCAAGCCCATCCAGCGGCACACTCAGCGCTGCGAGTGGTTCTCTCAGCTACACCGCCGGGCCATTCGTAGTTGCTAATGAATCCGGACAAGGCGGCGTGATAACGCCAGTCTGCCAGCCCGGTACCCCGCTGTGTGATGAATTCACGCTAACTATAAATGCAAATAGCCTAGCGGCTACTAAGAAACTCCTGATCCAGGTTCAATGGCCCACGTCCGCCGCCGATTTTGATTTGTATGTACTACAAGGCTCGACCACGATCGGCAGTTCGCACGGGTCGAGTGATCCGGAATCAGTATTTCTCAACATTCCTCCCGACGGCACTGTTTATACAATTCGCGTTATTCCCACGACGCCCTTAGGCGACAGCATTACCGGAACCATTGCACTCGTAGATCCACCGGCAACCACGCAGACCGGATCGGGCCTGGCACCCCGCTACCAGAATTACGCGGCGTCTGCAGGCCTGGGCGATAACGCCGGTGAACCATCGCTTGGCGTGGATTGGAATCCAAACGTCGCGAGTATGCGGCACGACAAAGTCAACACTGGCGGCGTGGCGTTCTTTCAGTCTGGCCCTAACACGCTGCGCGCGAACTTCGATGATTGTTCGTCGCCGGCCAAAGATCAGTGGGACGATGTCTCTACGCCCTTCGTACAGCAAGCGGCACTCTCGGATCCGATCGGTTTCGTCGATCGGCAAACCGGTCGCGTGTTTTCTCTGGACCTGATTGGCGGACAAGGAAATAGCTTAATGGCTTTTTCCGATGACGATGGCACCAGCTACACACCCGGGCAGGGCGGCGGCGCACCAGCAGGCCCGGATCATGAAACGCTCGGCGGTGGCCCCTACAACCCAAACGCCTCTCCGGCGCCTCCGCCTCATCCGCTCTATCCCAATGCTGTCTATTATGCTTCGCAGAATATTGTCGCCGAGGCAGAAGTGTCTCGGAGTGATGACGGCGGTCTGACGTTTGGCCCGAGTGTGCTGCTGTTTAATCCGACGCAATGTACCGGCGGCATCCATGGCCACATCAAGGTAGCTCCTGACGGCACAGTCTATGTTCCCAACTCTTCGTGCAGCGTGGGTGGCGGGACCAACGGCATCGCGGTTTCAACTGATAACGGTATTACCTGGAACTCTTATACAGTGCCGGGCAGTACCGGTGGTTTTGATCCATCGGTCGGTGTCGGTCTCAACGATGTAGGAAAACCTCTGGGACAGACAACAAATACAATTTACCTCGGCTGGATCAGTGGCGATAGCCATCCGCACATCGCCGTCTCGCGGAATCGTGGTCAAACATGGATCAGGGAATTCGATATTGGCGCCCAGGTTGGAGTCAAGAGCGCGGTGTTTCCTGTCGTGGTCGCCGGAGACGACAACCGCGCAGCCTTCGGCTTCCTCGGTACAACCACGCCGGGTGATGCTCAGGACGACAATAACTTCAAAGGCGTCTGGCATCTTTATATCGCCACAACCTACGATGCCGGCAATACCTGGATCACTGTCGATACGACGCCGGATGATCCGGTTCAGGTGGGTTCGATCTGCCTCGGTGGTACCAGCTGCGGCGCTCTGGATCCTTTGAATCCGTCGTCACGAAATTTGCTCGATTTCAACGACTTCAGTGTCGATCGCGAAGGCCGTGCGGTGCTCGGATACGCCGATGGCTGCATCGCTCCTGCCTGCAACTCGGCCACAGTAGCGAAGACTCCGCCATATTTCGATTCGCGCGCGAACAAGGCCAGCATTGCACGCCAGTCCGGCGGCCGGCGCCTGTTCGCGGCCTTCGATCCGCTGGAGCCGGCGGCTCCCGCGGCGCCGTTGGTGAATAGTGTGAAACGAAATGGCTCGGGCGTGGTTCATCTCGATTGGTCGACCCCGGACAATGGCGGTTCGCCGATTACTGGATATCGGATCTATCGCCGCACGCAAAGCGGAACCTATGGTGCAGCGCTGGCGACTGTGACTGACAAAACGACTTACGATGATGAAACAGCCACCGATGCTGGGACCACTTACTTCTACAAAGTAACTGCGGTGAACGTTCTTGGGGAGGGACAAAACTGCGGTGAATACCCAGCCGAGCCCGGTCAGGATCCTTGCCAGGTGCCGGGTGTCCAGGTGCTGTCCGATCCGACTGGAGATGGCTTCGGTTTGGGAGTGCCGTCAGCGCAACCGCCTTTCGATATTCAAAGCGTCTCGATCGCAGAACCATACAACGTCGGTTTAGACAAACTGGTCTTCACGATCAAGATGAAAGACTTGAGCGTTCTGCCCCCGGCAACCACCTGGCCGGTGCAGTTCAATGCTCCCAACGGAACCACATACGTTGTGCAAATGAGTACGCTGACAGGTGGGACTGCAACACAAAACGACGTGCTATTCGAATATGGTCCGGACGGCGGCACATTATCAACGGCGGATCCGCTCAGCGGCTTTACGGCCGATGGGACGATCACTATCGTCGTGCCGCGAAGCGGAGTAGGCAATCCGGCCGTAGGTCAACAGCTCAATGCTTTCCTGATGAGGGTTAATGCTGTCGTTATCACACCTGACAATTGTCCTGACAGTTTGACGCCCTCCGGGGAGTACACGATTGTCGGGAACGCTTCATGCCAACCAAACACAGCGCCCGTAGCCGTGCTTTCGGCAACACCAACTTCGGGCAACGCTCCGCTAACAGTTAACTTCAGCGGCGCAAATTCAACCGACTCTGATGCCGGGGATACGATTGCCTCTTATAGTTTTGACTTCGGCGACGGTACTCCCGTAGCGACACAAGCAACGGCGACGATTTCACACACTTACCAAAGTGCCGGCACTTATCCGGCGCGACTAAGCGTGAAAGACTCGCGAGGTAAATCCAGCACTAACCCGGAACAGGTAGTGATTACGGTCAACGATGCTTCGCCGACGCCGACGCCAACTCCAGATCCGTCGGGCTGCAACGGTATCAGGATCGAGGACGACGACGCGCACGTCTCCTACTCAAACGGCTGGCACGCGGTCAATAGCACCAGCGCCAGCTCCGGACACTTCAAGCTTAATGAAGGCGGCAGCGGTCAGCACAACGTGGTCGTGACCTTTGATACTCCAGCAACGCAGGCAGGAACGATTACGTACTTCTATGCCACCAGTACCAAGGGCGGCAGTGCGGAAGTTTTGATCGACGGGACATCGAAAGGCACCGTTAACTACGAAGGACCTTCAGGTTCCAACCGGGCTCCGGTGTTTGGTGTCTCGCGCAGCTTCAGCTACGCGGCGAATGGCGGACATCATACGCTCGAGATTAGACCTGTGCAGAAAGGGATCTTCATTGACAGCTTCTGCCTTGGTAATGCGGCCGCAACGGGCTCGCCAGCTACAGGCCCCGGCACGACTTCAGAGTCGAGCAGCACACAATCCGCAGGTCAGGCACAGTTGCGGAATCTAACGTTGCCGGCAGGCACACGCGCAATTTCAGTGGCCGTTGAGTCTAACCTGAATGTGCCTATGCAGTTGGTACTACTTGATCCGTCGGGAAAGATTGTGCAGACGGTCAACTCTTCGTCGGGTGTGGCAATTCTTGAAGCACCGATAACGAAGAGCGGCGTTTACATTATCAAAACTGTAAACCTAAGCCTGGGACCTTTACAGGTCTGGTCACTCGCCACGCCCTGGGTCGCGCGCTAGTCCAGCACGCGCTCCAGTCACCGGGGAGGCGAGGGAAGGGCACGGCTTGTCGTGCCCTTTCGCTTGAATGGCAGCGAGCGACAAGCGCTTTTCTGGGACCGCGGGCGCCCTCGCCCGCCTCAAGCATGGCTTCACTCAAATTCATCTTGAATCTGTCAACTCGGAGGACATGGCATTCAATGAAAGCGGGCGAGGGCGCCCGCGGTCCCAGCAGTTCACTTGAC
>Ga0134126_10006328_pt1 | contig 14818 bp, 16 predicted proteins | sample KB31752_FD_96881 | JGI IMG/M metagenome (GOLD analysis project Ga0134126, IMG submission 96881) | Terrestrial soil microbial communities with excess Nitrogen fertilizer from Kellogg Biological Station, Michigan, USA - KB3-175-2 | ecosystem: Environmental > Terrestrial > Soil > Unclassified ...
CGCGCCGGCGCGAAGAAGCGGTAGCTCAGGCTCTCGAACAGGCGGTCGATGGCGGCCAGCGGCGAGGCGGGCGCCGCCAGCGCTAGCGCCAGCAGCACCGACACGGCCAGGATCGAGAGCGCGCCGAGCGCCATCGGCCCCGTCAGCCTCACCCCCTCCGGAACGCGCATCGCCTCGGCACCCGCTGTAGCGCCGCCCGGCAGCATAAACGGGCGGCGCGGTTTTGCACTCCCCCACAGTGCCGTCGCTTAAACGTGTCCGGGTGTGGAGCAACTCACAGCGCCGGCCCGCGCCAGGGCGTAACGTGCGACCACCTGCAATGGAGAACACCATGCGCCCCACGACCCGCACGTCCCTCATCGCCCTCGCCATCGGCGCCTCGCTGCTGGTCCAAGCCCGCGCCCAGGCGGATGTCCAAATGTTCGAGGACACGCCATCGGTCGAGCAGCTGCGGGCCATCCTCATTCCGGAATCGCATGGCGGCATGACCCGCCGCATCGAGATCCCGCGCCCGGTCGACGCCCCGAAGCCGGTCCAGCCCGCGACAGCGACGGGAACCACCTCCCCGCCTCAGCCGGACACGGTAAGCACCTCCGGCACGTCGGCACCCGCCGCGGCGCCGGCACCCGCCTCGGCCCCGCAGCAAGTCGCGCCGGCTGCCGCAAAACCGGTCCAGGCGAAGGCGGCCCCTGCTCACGACGCGGCAAATGCCGTCGGCTTCCGCATCAACTTCGCCTTCAACTCGGCGGTGATCCCGCCGGCGCATTTCGGGCAGCTCGACCGCGTCGCCGAGCTGTTGCGCCAGGAGCCGGCATTGTCGCTGGCCGTCGAGGGCCACACCGATGCCGTCGGCAGCGCCGATTACAACATCGTCCTCTCCCGCCACCGCGCCGAGGCCGTCATCCACTACCTCACCGATCATGGCATCGATGGCGGCCGCCTGATGGCCGTGGGCAAGGGCAAGAGCGAGCCGCTTGTCGCCAATCCGATGGACGGCCGCAATCGCCGCGTCCAGTTCCTCCGCCTCCACCCCGAGAGCACCTCGTAAGCGCGCTTCACGCGAGATAAGGGAGATTGCCATGCGATGCGTGCCGACCTGCGCCGTGATGAATGAGGGCGACGCCGAACTCGCCTGGGCACGCGGCCAGCTCCAGGAGCGCCTGTCGATCATGGCGCGTCACCTGACCGGCACGGCCGACGCAATGCCGCTGACCGGCCACGTGCCATGGAACATCCTCCAGTGGCGCTATCTCGGCTCCGCTCCGTGGCGGGAGGACGATGGAACCATCATCTATGTGCATGGCTTCCGCCACGCCACCATGGTGGTCGCCGGCGAGCCGCTGGCCATGGCGATCCCCGCTTCGCCCGGCTGGTGGCCGATCGGCTGCAGTATGCGCGCGCCGCGCCGCAGCACGCCACGCGGCAAGCTGCGCCTCGTCTCGTGATCCGGTCACACGCCTAGGCGCAGGAGCGTCAAGAAACGGCTTCCCGATCGTCGCCCATTCCGCTACCAATCTTCTTTCGCGCAACTGTCATGTCACGGCGCTGACGATGACCGTTCCGGGTTATCGGCGTCTCCTCTTCCCGGCCGGTCTCGCGACCGCGGCCTTCTGCGCCTATAGCCTGTTACTGCGCGCGAATGACGGCGACGGCTCCGCGACCGAGCTTCCCTTCATCGGCGGCACCCGCTACGCATCCGGCATCGTCGCTTGGCTTGCCGCGGCGTGGTTCTGTGCGCGGCTGCTCGATTTCCTGCTCCACCGCGCCGCGCTTTCGGCGCCGCGCCCGACGCAATATCCGCGCCTGCTTAGCGATCTCCTGCATGGCATCGTGTTCGTCCTCGCGGCCATCGCCATCCTCATCTTCGTCTTCCGGCAGCAGGCGACCGGCTTCATCGCCACGTCGAGCGTGCTCATCGCCGTCATCGGCTTTGCCTTGCGCTATATCATCAGCGACGTCTTCTCGGGCATCGCCCTCAATTTCGACCATCCTTACCGCATCGGCGACTGGGTCGAGCCGGCGCCGGGCCTGGTCGGCCGCGTCGCCGAGATCACCTGGCGCACCACCCGACTGGTGACCCGCGACGGCGCAGCGGTTGTCGTGCCGAACGGGCTGGTGGCGACCGGCCGCCTCGTCAACTACAGCGATCCCGACCCGCCATTCCGCGTCAATCTGAGAGTACCGCTGGATCATCGAGTCCCGGTCGATCGCGCCAAGCAAGTTCTCCTCGCCGGCGCGGTATCGGCGACGCGATCCTTCCCCAACCTGCGCCCGGATGTTCTGGTGCAGGACACCGGCGAGAGCGGCGTCACCTATGTTGTCCGCTTCTGGGTGCCTGACTATGCCGAGGAGAATACGTGCCGCGACGTCGTATTGTCGGGCGTGCTCGATGCGTTGCGCCATGCCGGGCTCGCCGCCTCGGCGCCGCGGCGCGAGATCGCCGTGGTGCGCGCCGAGCGTCCCGACGGCCGCAAGCGGCCGGCGCTGGCCAGTTTACTCGGCGTGACCCGCCCGTTCAGCGCGTTCACGCCGGCCGAGCTCGCCGAGTTGGTCGAGCATCTGTCCGAATATCCGGTCAAGGAGGGCGAGGTGGTGGTGCGTCAGGGCGATCCAGGTGGCTCGCTTTTCTTCGTCGCGGAGGGCGCGCTCGAGGTGCGCGTCGCGGACCGGACCGCGTCTGGGACGGCAGTCGATTGTCTGGCTGCCGGCGACATATTCGGCGAGATCTCGCTGCTGACCGGCGAGGCCCGCCACGCCACCATCATCGCCCTCACCGCGGCGTTGCTCTATGAGGTGCGCAAGGAGGATCTGGCGCCGCTGCTGCGACGCCGACCGGAGCTGGGCGAGGCGCTTGCCGCCATCATGGCGGAGCGACAGCAACGGAACGTAACCCGCCTGCGCTCGCGCGACCATGCGCTCGATGCTGGCGGCGCGCCGAGCTCGGCGGAGATTCTCCGGCGGCTGCGCAGTTTTTTCGGTTTGGCACCGGTGAGCTGAGATGAACGCCGACGATATCGTCCGATGCGGCGGGAGTAGACATGGCCTTGCCTGATCAGCCGATTGCAGCCGCCGTCGCGCCTCAGACCGACCCTGGCGCGCGCTTCCAGCGAGCATGGGCACGGGTGCACGATCACGATCCTGCTGCGATTTACCGCGTCCTTGCTCGCTTCTATGGACAGCCGCATCGGCACTATCACACGCTGGCCCATGTCGAGGATTGCCTACGGGAGGCTGACGCCTTCCGCGCGGCAGAGCCGACCTTCCTCTCGGAGGAGATGTGGCATGCCGTCGAGCTCGCGCTCTGGTTCCATGACGTCATTCATCAGCCAGGCGCTGACGACAACGAGGAGCGCAGCGCCGACGTCTTCGACGCGATCGCCAGCGCCGCCATGGTCCCTCCTCCCTTCATCGCCGCGGTGCGGCGCCTCATTCTCGCCACCAAGATCGACACGCCGTCGCCCACGGCGGAGGAGCAAGTGATCATCGACTGCGACCTGGCCTCGCTGGGTTACGCGCCGGCGATTTTCAGACGCAGCGGCATCGCCATAAGGAAAGAGTACGGCTTCGTGCCGGACCGCGAGTTCGCCGAGACCAGGCGTACGACGTTTTTGCGCTTGAGCGAGCGGCCCGGCATTTTCCGGACCGAGTTCATGCGGCTCCGCTATGAGCGGCAGGCGCGGGTCAACCTGACCGCCGCGCTCGAGGGCCTCTGATGCGTTCAGTGGAGGCTGACCGGCTCGAGATCGTGCAGGCGCAAAGCCGCGCAAGCCAGCTCGCGGTCGGCGAAGCGCAAGATGTATGTGCCGTCCGCAGCATGCACTGCATAGCCTTGGCCGTCGTTGCCCGCCACCCGTTTCACATAGGCCATCTCGGTGCGGCCGAGCTGTGCAAAATCCTGTCGAGACAGAGGTTTTAGCTTCGTCATCGCGAGCATGGCTACCTCCTGCATTGGCGTCGAGCCCGATGCAGCGAGACTATAGGGATGACCAGAACGGTGCTGTGACCGGCTCCACAGAGAGGCAACTTTCGCCAGCGTGCCGGGAGCGGCTGCGATAATGGAACAGCCCGACCACCGACCTGCGTCGACGAGCCGGGCTGTCCTTCAATTGGCTCCGGGGCACGGATTCGAACCGTGGACCGATCGGTTAACAGCCGATTGCTCTACCGCTGAGCTACCCCGGATCAAGCGTCAATGGGCGTTGCTGCCTTTGCCGGCGCCGCCAGGACAGGCAGTCGGCGGCCCGCGATGCACGAGCCGCCGCAGTATACCGCGAGATTGCCTGATCAGCGAGCGTTGCCTTGCGACAGGCCGTTGCTATTCGCCGCGAGTGCGTTGGCGTTGCCATCGATCGCGACGGCGGCGCCGACCGCTACTTGCACCGTGGGCGCGCTGTTGAGCTGGGCGCCGCCCTTGCGGCCGGCGAGATTTCCCTGAACGATGCCGTTGGTGTTGACCCCGGTGGCGCCGGCGTCGCCGCCGACGCTGAGCGCCGTGCTGAGCGCGGTCGAGACCGTGGGCGCGCTGTTCGTCTGGCCGAACCCCGGCGACCCGCCGCTGCGGATATTGGTCTGGTCGATCATGTTGTTATTGAGGGCTAGGCCGCTCGCCGAGCCGTGCTTGGCGATGCCGTTGCTGGTCGCGGTCTGATGGGTCGGGGCCGAGTTGAGCTGTCCCGCCGAGGCCGGGGTGATGAGCGGTACGGCGAGCAGGAGAGCCGCGACGGCGGAGAACAAGGAGAGACGGCGCATGGTGTGTGTTCCTTTTGCAGGGAGCACGGCGGCCCGATGCCCCGTGCTTGGTTGTGACGCTATCCGTTGGCGGTATCCGTCGCTGTGAGCCAGTCGACAAAGGATCACTGATTGCCTTGGCCGGTGACGTTGCTGTTGATCGCGGTGGCGCTCGCGTTGCCGCCGATGCTGGTGGCGCTGCTCGATGCCGACTGGCTGGCAGAAGCGCTATTAGCCTGAGCCGAGGCGCGATTACCGCCGATCGAGGATTGCGCCGTGCCGCCGCCAATGGTCGTGCTGTTCGCCACCTGCTGGCGGACGACATTGTTGTTGCCGATGGTCACCGGGCTCTCGTAGGCGTTGACGACGGTCACCGGCTGCGGCGGCGCGTTGAGCGCCGCTTGCTGAAGCTGGAGCTGCTGCTGGGCGAGGCGGCGCGCGGCGAATTGCTGAGCCGCACTAAGCGATTGCTGCCGAGCCGTGGTCGCGTCGGGCGCGCCGCCGCCGGCTGCCACCGCCGAGGCGGCTGTCCCGGGCGCGGCCGCCGCTGCATTCAATTGGCGGAGCTGCTGGAATTGCTGGAGCCGGCCGAAGACATGATTGAGCACTTGCTCCTGCGCATTGGGAGTGTTGCGAACTTCCGGGCTGAGCTGGAGGCCGCCGGCCTCCTGGGCCGAGGCGGCCGTCGTGCCCAGCGCGATCGCGCCAAGACCGGCGAAGAGGATGTTGCGGATCGTCATGGCAGGCTCTCCCTTGGCTCTCATGAGGCGCGTTGGCAGAGACTATGGTCGGTGCCCGCGCTCGAAGCTGTTAAGCGCGCCACATTTCGCTCCACAACGCCTGATCGGTAATTTCCCCGCCAGCAGTAGCATCTCCTGGTTGTGGCGAATCCGCTCGGCGATGATGATCTCGCGATGCAGCGAGGGCGGCGCATTGCGTGCGATGGGACCGACGCTTTGCACCGCCGGGTGAATGGCACTGTTCAACAGGAACAGGCTCAGGATTGTCGCGCTAATGTCGACGTTGCGGTCGGGCAGCAGCAGCGGCGGCAACCCCCCGTCTTCATCGGGCGGCGGCTGCTCCTGATCCTGCTCGGGCGGCCGGCGTGGTGGATTGAGAGTTGCGGCATCATGGCACTCGGTGCGACTGCCGATGGTCTCACAGCAGATGGTCTTGCCATTGATTGACTGGCAGCTAGTCGACCCGCCTCTCGAGCACAACGTCGTGCCGTTGACGGACGAGCAGCTCATCGATTCCGCGTGCAGCGGCGCAGCCAGAAAAACCGAGAGAAGCGTGAGCGGCAGCACGAAAGCGAGTTTGAACATGGCGACCTCCACTGCGCTGGCTCCAAGCTTAGGCGTCGCGTTTGCGCCCCGCTGTGATCCAGCCCACAAACAGACGAAAAGGCCCGCGTGAAGCGCGTCACGCGGGCCTTGGTAGCGGGCCATGCTTAGTGCAGGTTGCCCTGGGAGACGCCGTTGGAGTTGGCTGACACGGCCGTGGCGTCGCCGCCGATGCTGACGGCGCTGCTCACCGCGCTCTGCGTGGTGGGCGCGCTGTTCGACTGGAAGGGCGACTTGCGGCCGCCGGCGACGTTGCCCTGCAGGACCTCGTTGGTGTTGACCGAGGTCGCATTCGCGTCACCACCCAGCGCAAACGCGTGGCTCGTCGCGCTCTGCGACGTCGGCGCGCTGTTCGACTGGAAGCCCGGCAGCTTGCCACCAAACTTGAAGTTGCTCTGATCGATCGAGTTGTTGTTGAGCGAGAGCGCGCTGGCCGAGCCGTGCTTGGCGAAAGCATTGCTCATCGCGTTCTGATAGGTAGGCGCCGAGTTGGTCTGGCCCGCCGAGGCCGGGGTGACGAGCGGAGCGGCGAGGAGCGAGAGGACCGCGACGGCGGAGAGCAGCGAGAGACGACGCATGATGGAGATTCCTTCTGGCATGCCCGGCGGCCCTATGCCCCGGCGCGTTTGATCGACGCCGACCCTATCGGCACCCTGCCCTGACCGCTGTGAACGGCGCCACAAGCCGCCGCCGTTTTCGGATTTGAAACTTGGCGCGCGCTGTGGCGCAGCCCACAGCGCCGGGCGCTTCGCTGCCCGATACTCTTCCCATCGACGCGCAGGAGGGGACCATGGCTCAAGCCGTCACGCGGGCGCTCCAGACCATCCGGCGGTACAATCCCGCTCCCGAGCAGATCGACCACGCCATCCTCGCGGCGATCAATGTCACGCTCTGCTTGATTTCCGGCGGCAACGACCGGGTCGCCGAGGGCTTCAACGGCGACATCGCGCTCAACGGTCGCGGCTTCGTCAGTGCCGTCTAAGCCCTGCCGCTAACCTGGTCCTAGCGACAGTGCTAGGATCAGGGGCCACTAACCCCGAGTGACCGATGACTGGCGCGGAGCCGCCGAACCGGCCCGCCGCCGCAGAGCACGCGGCCGGCGGCTATCGCATCCCTGTGCCGAGCCCATCCATTCTCGACGGTCTCGACCGCCGGGCGCGCAGCGCGCTTGAGGACGAGATGGAATGGCTGTGCCTGCCCGGCGGCCAGATCCTGTTCCGCGAAGGCGAGGCGCCGGACGCCTTGTATCTGGTGGTCGCCGGTACCCTCGCCATCAGTGACGGCCGGCCGGGCAAGGACGGCGCGATGCTCGGTCAGGTCCGCGCCGGCGAGACGGTGGGCGAGATGGGCCTGCTCTCGGAGCGGCCACGCTCGGCGACGGTGGTCGCGCTGCGCGACTGCTCGCTGCTGCGCATCGGCAAGCAAGCCTTCGAGAGATTCATCCGGCTGCATCCGTCGGCCGCGCTGCACTTCCTGGCGCAGCTCGTCGATCGGCTCGAGCAGGCGACTCGCGGCACCCGGTCGGTGCTCGTGCCGGCTACCTTGGCGCTGGTACCGATCGATGCCGCCGTGCCGGTGGACGAGCTCGCCGAGAAGCTGGCGGGGGCAGTCTCGCGCCTGGGATTGAAGGTTTGCGTTCTCGGTGACAGCGAGGCGAGGCATACCGAGGAGCATTTCCACGCGGTCGAAAGCGCCCACGACCTGACGATCTATCGCGGGGGCACCGCTAGCGTCAGCTGGATCCCGCTCTGCATCCGGCGTGCCGATCGCTTGTTGCTGCTCGCCACTGGTCGGGCGCCGAGCTGTAACCTGGCGCTATTGAGCGCCGAGACGCGGCCGCAATGGCGGGCTGCCGACCTGGTGCTGCTCGCCGACGACAGCGGCTCGTGCCAATCGGCGGCGCCATGGCTCGCGCAGCTTCCCGTACAGGGCCATTACCATCTGCGGCGACATAGCGCGGCCGATATCGGCCGGCTTGCCCGCTGTGTGACCGGCCGTGCCGTCGGCCTCGTCCTGTCCGGCGGCGGCGCGCGCGGCTTCGGCCATATCGGGGTCATCAAGGCGCTGCGCGCCTCCGGCATCCCACTCGATCTGTTGGGCGGCACCAGCATTGGCGCCATCATCGCGGCGGGAGCGGCGCTCGAATGGCAAGATGACGACTTCGACACACGCATACGCCGCGCCTTCGTCGACTCCAATCCGCTCGACGACTACACCTTCCCCATCGTCGCCCTCACCAAGGGTCACAAGGTCTCGGCGCGGCTGCGCGAGCATTTCGGCGAGAGGCGCATCGAGGATCTTTGGCGGCCTTATTTCTGCGTCGCCTCGAACCTGACGACCGGCGAGGTGGCGGTCTTGCGCCAGGGTGTGTTGTGGCGGGCGCTCAGGGCCAGCATCGCCATTCCCGGATTGCTGCCGCCCGTCATCGAGGGCGGCGCCGTTCTCTCCGACGGCGCCGTCCTCAACAACCTGCCGGCGGACGTCATGGCTACGATACGCCGCGGCCCGGTCATCGGCGTTGATGTGACGCATTATCGCGCGCTGCAGCCGCAACGGAGCCGTCCGCGCCATTGGCTGCAGCGACTGCTCGGCGGCGATCATCAAGGACCGGGCATCGCCACCATGCTGATGACCGCCGCCAATCTCGGCAGCGACGCCCAGACCCGGTTGAGCCGCGCGCATGTCGACGTGCTGCTTGAGCCGCCGCTTGCCGTCAGCATCCGCGACTGGCGCGCCTACGACCGAGCGGTCGCCGCCGGCTATCGCTATGCCATGGAGCGCATGGCCGACATCGACCGCGCGATCCGCGCGGCGATCCGCTCAGGGGCTGCACCGTCGCGATGATGTACTAGGTGCCCGTAGCGCTCGCGCCGACCAGCGCAGAAGCGCCGAGCAGTCGGATGATCTTGTCGGCGACTTCCTCCGCTGGCGGGCCCACGTCAACGGTCAAGGGCTCCTCGTCCGCGGTCGGCTCCTCGAGGGTATCGATCTGGCTTTGCAAGAGGGCGGCAGGCATGAAATGCCCATGACGTCCGGCCAAGTGTTCCGCCACAACATCGCGAGCGCCGCGTAGATAGACCAGACGCACTTCCGGCCGATCGCCGACGATGGCTTGGCGATAGGCGCGCTTCAGCGCGGAGCAAGTGATGATGCCCGGCTGCTTCTTGGCGCGCTGACCGTCGATCCAGGCGGCAACGGCCTCAAGCCATGGCTGGCGATCCGCATCGGTCAGCGGGATGCCGGCGTGCATTTTCGCGACGTTGGCCTCGGGATGGAGCGCGTCGCCCTCCTCGAACGCCCAGCCAAGGCGAGCCGCCAATTCCTCCGCGATCGTCGACTTGCCGGCACCTGATATACCCATGATCACCAGGATCGGCGGAGTGCCACGATGGGCGCGCGCGCTGTCGAGACGATGGACGCCGGCCGCCTCGGCAACAAAGACCGGATCGGCGCGGCCGATAAAAAGGCCGCTTTCGACGACGCCGACGACGCGTCTGATGCGCTCTTCCAGCCGCGCCGGATCGGCGATCGGGGCGAAGCGGCAATCGATGATGCGGTTGCCACTGTCGGTGACAAAGGGTTCGCCCGCCGCTGACAGGCGGAGCTGCGCGCTGGCACCGAGCACCTCGAGGGTTGCGCGGGTTGCTTCCAGACCGAAGGCAACGACCTCCACCGGAACCGATGCATGAGTGCCGAGTCGATCCACCAGTTTCGATCCATCGACAATGATGGCTAGGTGCCGGCTCGCGGCAGCGACAATTTTCTCGCGCAGCAAGGCGCCGCCGAGCCCCTTGATCAGATTGAGCGTGCCGCGCTCGACCTCGTCCGCACCGTCGATCGTCAGGTCGATCTGCCGATGCTCGGCGAACGAGGTGAGCGGAATCCCCGCCGCCTTCGCCTGGGCTGCCGTGCGTTCGGAAGTGGGAATGCCCAGGAAACGCAAACCCTCTCGATGACGCCGGGCGAGCGCCTCGATGGCGAAGGTCGCCGTCGAGCCGGTGCCGAGACCGACGACCATGCCATCCTCGACCAATTTCACTGCTTCCTCGGCTGCCGCGCGCTTGAGCGCGTCCCGCTCGGCGCTGGATTTGGAGGCGGCCCCGCTCATGACTCGCGCGCCGCCGCCGTGGCGCTGGCGCGGATCGAGGCGAGGGCCGCCGCGTAGTCCTTCGCCCCAAATATCGCCGAGCCGGCAACGATCGCGGTGGCTCCGGCCGCGGCTGCCTGCGCCGCCGTCATCGCGTTCTCCCCGCCGTCGACCTCGATCGCCGGATCGAGGCCGCGCTCCGCACAGATCGCACGCAAGCGCCGGATCTTGGGCAACATCTCTGGCAGGAATGCCTGGCCGCCGAAGCCTGGATTCACCGTCATCACCAAGATGATATCGCAGAGATGGAGGACGTATTCGATGAGTTCCGGCGGGCTCGCCGGATCCAGCACCACCCCCGCCTTTTTGCCGAGGTCACGGATCTGGCTCAGCGTGCGATGCAGATGGATCGTGGAGCCGGACTCGGCCTGAACGAGCAGATGGTCGGCCCCTGCCGCGGCAAAGGTGTCCAGATAGCGTTCCGGCTCGACGATCATGAGATGCACATTGAGCGGCTTCGTCGTGGACCGCCGGATGGCCTGCAACACCACCGGCCCGATGGTGATATTGGGCACAAAGCGGCCATCCATCACATCCACATGGATCCAGTCGGCGCCTGCCCGGTCGACGGCGCGAACCTCGTCGCCCAAGCGCGTGAAGTCTGCCGACAAGACAGACGGTGCGATGAGTACTGGCATCGTCATCGCCTGCCTGCCGCAGCGCGGTCGACGAACCAGAGAAGCTCGCCGCGCGGCCGCACGCGGGCCGCCGGCGCTCGGCTGCCGCCGTTGCGGATTTCCCGCAGGATGGCGGATTTCTCCGAGCCCGCGACGAGAAAGGCGACGCGCCGACTGCTCTCGATCAGGGGATAGGTCATGGTGATGCGGATCTCGGGCCGTCCATGAGACACAACGGCTACCCAGCGCTTGCGCTCCTCCAGCACCGGCTCGCCCGGCAGCAGTGAGGCCGTATGGCCGTCGGAGCCGAGACCGAGCAGCGTCACGTCGAAGAGCGGGCGGGCGGGATCGAGGGTCGCCGCGCCATAGGCCTCCTGCAGGATTCGCTCATATCGTCGAGCGGCGTCTTCAGGCGTTCCGTCGACGGGAACCGGATGAATATTCTCCGGCGGCACCGGCGCCTCGGCCAGCATCGCCTCGCGCGCCATCCGATAGTTGCTTTGAGGGTCGTCATAGGGAACAAAGCGCTCATCGCCCCAATACCAGGAGACAAGCGGCCAGGGGAACCGTTGCCTGAACTCGTCAGCGGCAAGCAGGCTGTAAAGCGTCTTCGGCGTCGATCCGCCCGCGAGCGACACCCGGAACGGGCCCCTCGCCGCCAGCGCGGCACCCGCCAACCATTCCGCCACATGGCGGGCCAGCGTCAGCGGGTCCGGCAGTATCTCGATGTGCCCGATCGTTTGGCTCGTCATGCTGCTAGCCCATCGGGCCGAGAATGAATCGCTCCATCGCTTTTGCGAAACCCTCGTCGTTGTAGGAAGCCGTGACAGCCGTGGCTTGCGCCTTCACTTCATCGGAGGCATTGCCCATGGCGATGCTGAAGCCCGACCGCTTGAACATCAGCACGTCGTTCGGTTGATCACCAATGGTGGCGATCCGCTGTGGCGGCACGTCGAGGTGGCGCGAGAGGTAGTCCATCACCGCTCCCTTGTTCGCGTCCTTGTTGGTGATGTCGAGGTAGTAAGGTTGCGACCGGTTTGCCGTCGCACGTGGACCCAACGCGGCCCGCGCGTCGGCCTCGCAGCGTCGGATCCGCTCATGATCGTCGCCGACGCCGACGATCTTGGCGACTTGATGCAGCACGTCGTCGAAACCCGCCACGACCGTGGGCTCGAACTTGACCGTCCACGCCTCGCGCGCGACATGCGGGGCGCCGGGTCTGGTGATGAGCCAGTCATTGCCGCTATAGACCCAAGCATCGAGACCATGCCCGCGAATGAGATCGATCGCCTGCTCCGCGACATCGGGCGGCACGGTCTTTTGCTCCAGGATCGTAAGGTCGCGCTTGACGAAAAGCCCGCCGTTGAAGCCGGCGATCGGCGTAGCGAGCTCGAGTGCGTCGAACAGCATGGCCATGCCGAGCGGCGGCCGGCCGCTGGTGATGGCGAAGCGGATGCCGGCGTTGCGCAACGCCTTGACGGCGCTCTGCGCGCGTTTCGTCAGAACCTTCTCCTCGGTGACGAGCGTGCCGTCGACATCCGCCAGCACCAGGGAGATCTTCCGCGCATCCGCCATCGGCACCTCCGCGGCACCTGCTCAGTCGAGCGGCCGCCACGCGCGGCCATCGCGCGCCAGCAGCTCGTCGGCCGCGGCAGGGCCGGTCCCGCCGGCGACGTAGTTCGGAAAACCCCGCGGCGGATTGTCGGCCCATGCGTCGAGGATCGGCTGCACCGCCTGCCAGCCGAGCTCGACGTTGTCGGCGCGCTGGAACAGCGTCGCATCGCCGATCATGCAGTCGTAGATCAGCGTCTCGTAGCCGGTGTTGCAGGCCGTCTTGAAATAGGATTTGTAGGCAAAGTCCATGCTGACGGTATTAAGCGTCACCGTCGGCCCGGGATGCTTGGCGGCGAATTCGAGGGCGATACCCTCGTCAGGCTGGATGCGAAGGATCATCCAGTTGGGATTCATTCGCTCCACATCCGTGCCGCGGAACAGCGTGTAGGGCGCCTGATGGAAGCGAATGGCAATTTCCGTCCAGCGGCGCTTCATGCTTTTTCCGGTTCGGAAATAGAACGGCACACCGGCCCAGCGCCAATCATCGATCAATAGCTTGCAGGCGACGAAAGTCTCGGTATTCGAGCTCGAGGCGACATCGGGCTCGCGGCGATAGGCGCGAACCGGGTTGCCCAGGACGGTGCCGGCGTCGTACTGCCCGCGCACGGCGCTCCTCAGCGCCTCCTCCTCCGTCATAGGATGTATCGCCTGAATGACTTCCGCCTTCTTGGCGCGGACTGCGTCGGCATCGAAGGAGATCGGCGGCTCCATCGCGGTCATCGCTAACAGCTGGAAGACATGGTTCGGCACCATGTCGCGCAGTGCGCCGGTCTTCTCGTAGAATTTGCCGCGGTGCTCGACGCCGACGGTCTCCGCCACCGTGATCTGAACATGGTCGATATGCTGGCGGTTCCACAGTGGCTCGAACAGGCCGTTGGCAAAGCGCAGCGCCATGATGTTCTGCACCGTCTCCTTGCCCAGGAAATGATCCATCCGATAGATCTGCCGCTCCTGCAGCAGCTTCAGGATCTGGGCATTGAGGGCCTTGGCAGAGGCGAGATCGTGGCCGAAGGGCTTTTCGATGACGACGCGACGCCATTGGCCGTTTTTCTCCGTCGTCAAGCCCGCCGCCGCCAAGCCCTCGACCGCCGTGCCGAAGAAGCGGTCCGCGATCGCGAGATAGAAGAGATGGTTCCCGGCCGTGCCCGCGTCCTTGTCCAACCGGGCCAGATGCTCGCCGAGCCGGCGATAGGTCGCCGGGTCGGTCAGGTCGCCCTGCAGATAGTTCATGCGGTCGGTGAGCCAACGCCAAGCGGTCTGGTCGATGTGATCGACCTCGAACTCTCCGCCACCTTGAGCTGTGAATTCGCTCATCTTGTCGCCCAGGCTCTGACGCCAGTCGGCTGCAGTCATGGCGGCCAAGTCGACGCCAACGAGCTGGAAGCGATCCGAGAGCTGCTTCGCTCTCACGAGATTGTAGAGCGACGGCACGACCAGACGCTTCGTCAGGTCGCCTGCAGCGCCGAAGATCACCATGGCGCAAGGCGGCGCTACCGCCTCAGCAATGAGTGCTACACCTTTGGTGACACCGGACTGATCCTGCCTGCCTGCCATCGTCTTGCTTCCTGTCCTCACGCTGCTAGCACGCGAGCCGCTCGATTCTGGCAAGCTGCCGCGCTGCGATGTCACTTGCGTCCGAGCAGCTCCATAGCGACGGCGACGATCCGCTCCGGCTCGAAGCCGAACTTGCGTTGCAGCTCTTTGAGCGGCGCTGAGGCGCCGAAAGTCTTCATGCCGATGACGCGGCCGGAGGCGCCGACATAGCGCTCCCATCCCAGCACCGCACCCTGCTCGACAGCGATGCGCGCCTTCACGCCAGGCGGCAGCACCTCGTCGCGATAGGACTGCGGCTGGTGCTCGAAGATCTCCCATGACGGCATCGAGACGACACGGGAACGAATCCCGCGGGACGCCAGCACCTCATGCGCATCGGTGGCAAGGGAGACCTCGCTGCCCGAGGCGATGAGGATGATCTCGGGCGAGCTGCCGCGCGCCTCCGCCATGACATAGGCGCCGCGCGCGACGCCGCTGGCTGGGGCGTATTTGCTGCGGTCGAATGTCGTAACCGGCTGGCGCGAGAGCGCGAGCACCGCCGGCTCGTGGCGGAGCTGCAGGATGTAGCGATAGGCCTCGACGACCTCGTTGGCATCACCGGGCCTGAGCACGAGGAGGCCCGGAATGGCGCGCAGCGAGATGAGCTGCTCGACCGGCTGATGCGTCGGTCCGTCCTCGCCGTCGCCCATGGCGTCATGGGTGAAGACCCAGATCGTCGGGAGCTCCATCACGGCGGAGAGCCGGATGGCCGGGCGGGCATAGTCGCTGAAGATGAAGAACGTCGCGCCGAAAGCCCGCAATTTCGAGAGTGACAG
>Ga0134126_10006329_pt1 | contig 14817 bp, 18 predicted proteins | sample KB31752_FD_96881 | JGI IMG/M metagenome (GOLD analysis project Ga0134126, IMG submission 96881) | Terrestrial soil microbial communities with excess Nitrogen fertilizer from Kellogg Biological Station, Michigan, USA - KB3-175-2 | ecosystem: Environmental > Terrestrial > Soil > Unclassified ...
CCGCGGGTACTCGCGGATCTGCGGGGCAACCTCGGAGGAGGTGCAGACGGGCACCCCGAGGATGCTCAGCGCCTCCGCGACCACACGCTCATTCGCGGGGTTGGCGTACGCGTTGATCAGGCACACCGCCACGGCTTCCACCGCCCGCTCGCAAAACTGCCGGGCGAGGCCGCGCAGCTCCGCCTCGCGTGGCACGGCGAGGAGGGTACCGTCCGAGAGCGTTCGCTCCGCGATCTCGACTGTCGCCTCGCGCGGGATCGGCGGTGGCGGGAACTCTATTTGCAGGTCGTACATGTCGTAGCGGTGCTCGTCCCTGATCAGCATGGTGTCGCCGAAACCGGCGGTGGTAATCAGGGCGGCCCGTGCCGACTTGCCCTCGATGAGCGCGTTGGTGACCAGGGTGGTGGCATGCACGATCGGGACCTCGACGGCGCTTGCGTCGACTGACGCCTTCGCGAGCAGACTGATGACGCCTCGCTGAACGCCGAGCAGCGGGTTGTCCGGCGTCGTGAGTGTCTTCTCGACGCACACCGAGCCGCTGCTGGCGTCCAGGAGCACGACGTCGGTGAAGGTCCCGCCAATGTCGACGGCGAGCCGCCAGTCAGCCACTGCGGTACTCCGCCCGCGGAGGAGCGAACACGTCCAGGATCCACGTCTCCCCGTGCGCCTGGTCGCCGATGAACATGCTGTCGCCGTGCGGGAAATTCTTGGGCGCCCAGTAGATATCGCCGGGCCGCAGGATCTGCCGCTCGGTCGAGCCGATCCGGAAATCGAGCTGCCCGGCGATGACGATCCCGAACTGCTCGTTGTCGGGGTGGCCACCGTACGCGGTCGGGCCCATGCCCTCCCGGATCCGCCAGAAGGTCAGCATGAGGCTGTCCCCCGTGAACACGCGCCGCCGGAATCCCGGCTTCACCTCGCGGAAACTGGCATCGTCGAACGGCCAGACGTATCGATCGTTCGTCATGCCGACGCCCTTTCTCGGAAATGAGCTAGATCATTTCCTGCACCATGAGGTTCTCTACCTCATCCAGATGATCTTCGATTGCGGCCACGGCTGCGTCGAGATCTCTCCTCACCACGGCATCCGCGATCTTCCGGTGCATATCCCCGCTATCACGGATGATCTTCCGCACGGTAGTGATATTTGCCTTATCCCCCAGTAGTGAGGAAAACTCATCAGAGCGGAAAAGAGTCTCGAGAACCTTGCCGTACACCTCGACCAGCATCCCGTTGTGTGATCCGGCCGCGATCGCCCAGTGAAACGCCCGATCCTGCTTGCGGAACTCGGCGAGCCGCATGTTCGGGGTAAACGTCCGGGCCAGCTCGGCGATCGCGTCGATCTCGGCGCTGCTGGCCCGCGCGATGCACCTGCGCACGTTGGCGACCTCGAGAAGCCGCCTGACCTCGAAGAGCTCGCGCACGCGGTCCTTGCGCGGATCCACGCCGACGAGCGAGACGGTCGGCAGCCGCTCCGCTACGTAATAGCGCTGGCTGCGGCGCTCGATCTCCCGCATCGTCAGCAAGCCTTGCAGGGCTTCCCGGATGGTGGTGCGGCCCACCTGGAACTCCTCGCACAGGGCGCGTTCTGAGGGGAAGCGCGAGCCAGGGACCAGGGCACCGGAGTGAATGCTCTGGCGAAGCGCCTCGCGGATCTCCTCGGCGACCGTGCGTCGCGCCACCGGCTCGAACCTGGGTCGCGGTGTCACCGTCGGTTCCGCCATCAGACCCGATCCTCCCGCCCTGACCTGGCCGGGAAGCGTCGTTGTTCCGCTTCGAGGTCGAGCGGGCGGATGATCGCCTGGTGCTCTTCCGCCCCCCAGCGCGGCCGCGGGACGAGCCACATGATCTCGAACTCCAGCCCGTCGGGATCCTTTCCGTACACGCTCTTGTTGGCTCCGTGATCGCTGGACCCCACCAGCGCTCCCGCGGCGCTGAGCCCGTCTATGGCGTCCTGGAGGTCGGCCAGCTCGGGGACCTCCCAGGCGACGTGGTACATGCCGACCGACCCTGATCCCGCGGCCGAGTCCTCCGCCGCCTCGCCCACCGTGAAGAAGGCGATGTCGTGGTGGTTGTGCGAGGCCGGGGCCCGCATGAAGACGAACCGGCCTTCCTCGTCCCGGATCACCGCCGAGAAGCCGAGCACCTGCTCGTAGAAAGCCGCTGTGCGGGCGGCGCTGCGGACGTACAGCACCGCGTGATTCATTCGCGTGATGTTCACCGAGGACCGCCTTCTCTGGCGTCCGGGCCGCGTCGGCACCGAGTGCCGCGAGCCAGCCTTACTGGTCTGACAATAAGTCAATTCGCGCGATTCAGTCAATGACAAGCGCGCAGGTCAGGGTGCCTAGACCGAAGCATGGATGCCCTGGCCTGACCCCTATTGACGGGCTTCCGTCCGGCCGGTTAATGTCTGATACACAGACCAGTGCCACATCCGTCTGCCTGCGGGCAACCGCACTGCTGAGGTAGATCGCCGGGGGCGGCGAGGGTGGGTGGCTTCGGGGGGTGGCGATTCATGGGTGTCATCGCGGATGCGGCGGACCGCCGGCTGTTCGCGTCGTTCATCGACGACGAGTTCATGCGGCAACTGGAGAGGTCGACGATCGACGTCGCCGACGCGCGGTTCTTCCCGTCCGAGCTCTATACGTCCGAGGAGTGGTTCCGTTTCGAGCGGCGGGCGATCTTCGAGCACTCGTGGCTGTGCGCCGGCCGAGTGGATCAGATCCCCCAGCCCGGCGACTTCCTGACGATCACTATCAACGATGACCCGCTGCTGGTCATCAGGGGCGCCGATGGCGTGGTCCGGGTTATGTCCGATGTGTGCCGGCACCGGGGCCACGTCCTGGCCGAAGGGACGGGGAGCGCGCGCAACGGCCTCGTCAGGTGCCCGCTGCACTACTGGGCGTATGACACGACCGGCCAGGTGAAGAATACGCCCGAGATGGACCGGACGAACTTCGACAAGTCGACCTGCCGGCTGCCCCTGCTCAAGACCGAGATCTGGAATGGCTTTATTTTCATGCATCTCGATCCGGACGCCGAGCCCCTGGCCCCCACGCTGACGCAACTCGACGACGAGATGCGTAACTACAACATGACGGAGATGGTCAACCTGCCGCCGCTCGAGGTGCCCGCTTACCCGTGGAACTGGAAGCTGATGCTGGAGAACTTCATGGAGCCGTACCACAATGCGTACCTCCATAAGGGTATTCACGACTTCGCGCTCGGGCATGGATTCTGCGAGCACTCGCCAGATGAGAACGTCATCATGCATCCCACCGGATTCGACAGGAAGGATGGCGCTTTCAACCCGCTTCACAAGGCGCTGCTGCCGCCGATCGAGAGCCTGACGGAGGAGCAGCGCCGCCGGGTGATGTTCGCGATGGTGCCGCCCATGATGCCGCTGGGTCTCGTGCCGGACCACATGTTCTACTTCCTGATCATGCCGCACGGCGCCAACGAGATCAGCCTCCGGATATCGATATGCGTGCCGCCGGATTCGACGAAGGTGAAGAACTTCGAGCGCATCATCCAGTGGATCGTTGACGGGGTGATGATGTACAACGACCAGGATGTCGTCGCGGACACCGCCGTACAGCGCGGCCTGCGGTCGACGATGGCCCCACGCGGTCCCTTCTCGTGGAAGGAGACCACTATCGTGCAGCTGAACCGATGGCTGATGAAGCGCTACCGGGCCTGTGCCGAGGAACTGGGCCTGGTCACCCCCCGCGATCAGCCGGTGAGTTCCGCCGTGCCCCTGCAATCGGTGTCGTCGCGGTCCTGACCGGCACGGAGGTGTGCGGTGAGCCCATCGGCGGAGGAACCCTTCGAGCGCAGGCTAGAGCGCCTTGAGCACCGGCTGGATCATGTCGACGCAGAGCGCGCGATCGCCAGGACGATGTACCACTACATCGATGCGTGCGACCGCACAAAAGACAGCGACCGCATCAGCGGCCTGTTCACCGAGGACGGGATCTGGGAAGGACGAGGCAACTTCGCGGAGTTCGGCCAGACCAGCGGGCGCACGGCAATACGCGACATGTTCGTTGAGAACCCGAACGTGCTGCCGTTCACCGCGCATTATCTGACCAACCCAGTCATCGGCGTGTCCATGGACCTGCGCACGGGATGGGGGACGTGGCACACGCTCGAGGCAGCCACCTATCGTCACAGGTCAGCACAGGTGTGGATCGCGGCCCTTTACGACAATGACTTTGAGAAGGTCGGCCACGACTGGCTTATCAAGCACCTTCGATTCACTGACATATTCGTGGCGCCCTACGAAGAGGGCTGGCTGAGGACAAGGTACGTATCGCCCAACACGCTGATCAAGCAAGTGGAGCTCGGCGACTAGCAGCCCCTTGCGGAGCCGGAGGAAGATCATGTCGGCACCATCCATAGGCAGTCTGCTGATCGGCTCGTCGCGCGCGGACGAGATGAAGACCTGGTACCGGCGGGCGTTCGGTGCCGAGGAGAACGCCATGGGCGCATTCGAACTCGGTGCCGTGCAGCTGTTCATCGAGCCGCACAGCGAGGTCAGCGGTCCAGTGCTCGAGCCCGCCCGCATCATCATCAACCTGGACGTCCAGGACGCAGAGGGCCTCGCCGGGCACCTGCGCCAGCTCGACACGAAGTTCGTCCGCGACGTCGAGCAGGAATCGTTCGGGCTCATCGGGACCGTGGCCGACCCGGACGGCAACTATGTCCAGATCATCCAGTGGGGCGCTACGCCAGAGGCGCACCGGCAATGAAGCCAGCGCCTTTCGACTACCACCGCGCGCAGTCCGCTGCTGACGCGGTCGCCCTGCTCGCCGAGAACTCCGACGCGAAGATCCTGGCAGGCGGCCAGAGCCTCGTCCCGCTGATGAACCTGCGGCTGGCGCGGCCGGCGGTCCTCGTGGACATCAACCCCGTCCGGGAGCTCGACTACGTGGCGGTCGATGAAGACGGGACGACCCGGCTCGGCTGCCTGTGCCGGCACGCCCGTCTCGAGACCGATCCGCTGCTGCGCCAGCCCCTTCTTCAGCAGGCCGCGGGGTGCGTGGCGCACCCGCAGGTGCGCGCGCGGGGCACGCTGGGCGGCAGTCTGGCGCACGCCGATCCCGCCTCTGAGCTGCCGGCCGCCCTGGTGGCCCTCGATGCCACCGTGGTCGTCGCCGGCCCCGGCGGCCGGTCGCGGGTGATACCCCTACGGGACCTGGCCACCGGTTTCCTGACGACCACGCTGGAGCCCGACGAGATGCTGGTCGAGGTCATGATCCCCCCGCAGCCGCCGCAGCCCCGCGCCGCCTTCCGGGAGATCGCGCCGCGGCACGGCGATTTCGCGACGGCAGGCGTCGGAGTCCAGCTCTCGTTCGAATCCGGCTCCTGCGTCAGCGCCGCGGCCGGGGGGTGCGGCCTGGCGACTACCCCGGTTGACCTGGGCCCGGCGCTTCAGCGGCTCGTAGGCGAGGCGACTCTCACCGATCGGCTCCTTGCGGAGGTAGCGGGCCCCGCGTCGCAGGCATTTGAGCCGATCGAGGACCTGCGTGCGTCGGCGCAGGACAGGCGCGATCTCGCAGAGATCCTGATGGTAGACGCCGTCCGCGCGGCGTGGAACGGCCAGGCCGTCCGAGACGGGGAAGGGGCCGGTTAAATGCGCACCTCTATATCGGTGAACGCGCGCACCGCCGAGGTAGACGTCGAGCCCCGCCGGCTGCTGGCGGACGTGCTGCATGACGAACTCGGGCTCACCAGCGTGCACTCCGCCTGTGAGCAAGGGGCCTGCGGCTCGTGCACCGTGCTGCTCGACCAGGAAGCCGTCCGCTCCTGCCTTCTGTTCGCAGTGCAGGCTGACGGGCACCGGGTGACAACAGTCGAGGGCCTGGGCTCCCCGCCCCGCCTGCACCCGGTGCAGGAAGCGCTCGCGGCGCATCACGCGGTGCAGTGCGGGTACTGCACGCCCGGCATGGTCCTGTCAGCCATCGACCTTCTCCGCCGCAACCCAATGCCCACCCCGGCACAGATAGATGAGGCGATGGCGGGCAACATCTGCCGCTGCTCGGGGTACGTCAGCATCCGCGATGCGGTGCTGGATGCCGCTCGCTCAGGCGGCGGCCAGGGCCGCCCGGCCCAGGCAGCGCGGCGGAGTGACCCGCGATGACCACGACAGCACGGCCGGAGACGCGGACCGCGCCGCTATGCGGGCAGCCGGTCCGGCGGGTGGAAGCTCCCCGCTTCCTCGCTGGAAAGGGACAGTACATCGCCGACATCCACCTTCCCAGCACGAAACACGCGGCAATCCTCCGCAGCCCGGTGGCCCACGCGGTCATCCGGTCGATCGACACGAGCGCGGCATCCGCGGCGCCGGGAGTGATCGCGGCCTATACCGGAGCAGATCTCGCGCGGATCTCCAGGCCGTTCTCCCACCTGCTGCCCATACCCACGATCAAGCCGCTGGAGTGGTACGTCCTGGCGACCGGCAAGGTCCGCTACATTGGCGAGCCGCTCGCCGTCGTCGTCGCCGATAACCGCTACTTGGCCGAGGACGCGCTGGAGCTGATAAGCGTTGATTACGAGGAACTCGCCGCCGTCACCGACGCAGAGCAGGCCCTGGCTGAATCAGCTCCCTTGCTTTATGGCGAATGGGGGAACAACGAATTTCTCCGGCTGGAGTACTCCACCGGAGACCCCGACGCGGCGATGGCCGCCGCCGACACCGTCCTGTCCGCGAGAATCGGCCAGCACCGCGTCATCGGACTGCCCCTGGAGGGTCACGGCGCGGTCGGGCGGTTCGACCACGCCTCGGGCCGCCTGACGTTGTACGCCTCGTCGCAGCAGCCGCACAACTTGCGGACCGTCATCTCGGATATCACCGGGCTCAGCGAGGCGGCCATCCAGGTCACAGCGCCGGATATGGGCGGAGGCTTCGGCAACAAGCAGCACTTCATGCGCGAGGAAGCCCTCGTGGCGGTCCTGGCGATGCAGCTTCCCTATCCGGTCTCCTGGCTCCAGGACCGGGTGGAGAGTTTCACCGCGAGCGTGCATTCGCGTCAGCAGGTCCACGATGTCTCGGTGGCCGTGCGCAGGGACGGCAAGGTGCTCGGGCTCAAGGTCGAGATCACGGCGGACGTCGGCAACCCGGTGCTGTACTTCACCGGTGCCAGCCCGGCGATGGTCACCACCAGCCTCGTCACCGGCACCTACGACATCCCCAGCTACGGCTTCGTGCTGCACTGCGCCGCGACCAACAAGTGCCCGATGGGTGCCTACCGCGGGTTCGGCCAGCCGCAGGCGTATGTGACGATCGAGCGGGTCATGGACCGGGTGGCGGCCGAACTCGGCCTCGATCCGGCTGATGTGCGGCGGATCAACATGATTCCCGACGAGCCCCGCCCGTTCACGTCGGTGACCGGCGCCCAGTACGACGTGGGGAGCTTCCGGGATCAGTTCGAGGAGCTGCTGGCCTTCATCGACTACCCCAGGCTCCTGGCGGAGCGAGACGACGCGCGGCGGCATGGCCGCTGCCTCGGCATCGGCCTCGCGTCCATCGTCGAGACCACTGCTCCCAACCTGCACAGCGTGGCCGGCCGATTCGGCGGATTCGAGATGTCCCAGCTCACAGTCCAGCCCGACGGCCATGTCACGGTTGACGTCGGCACCAAGTCGCAGGGTCAGGGTCATGAGACCGTCCTGGCGCAGGTGGCCGCCGACGTGCTGACGCTGCCGCTGGAATGGATACAGGTCCGCGACGGAGATACCAGCGGGCTGCCGTACGGGATGGGCACCTGGGGTAGCCGCTCGGCCGTAATGGGCGGCGGTGCAGTGCTCCGCGCGGCGGAACAGGTACGCGACAAGATGGTCCGCGTCGCGGCCAGCATGCTGGAGACGTCAGAAGACGCGGTCGCACTGGAACGGGGCATGTTCCGGGCCGGGGAGCACGAGCTGCCGCTCCCGGCGGTGGCCAGTGCGGCCTACCTGCACACATTCCTGCTGCCGCCGGGTGAGTCACCCGGCCTGGTGGCAACGGAAGCCTACGACCCGGGAAATACCAGCCCGTTCCCCGACGAGAACGGCCACATGAACGTGGGGGCCACCTACGCCACAGCCGCGGGCGCGGCGGTCGTCGAAGTAGATCCCCTGACCGGCAACACGCTGATCAGGGACTTCGCGGTGGTGCACGACTGCGGCCGGATCATTAACCCCGCGATCGTGGACGGCCAGATCCAGGGAGCGTTCGCGCAGGCGGTCGGCACGGTGTTCCTCGAGGAGATCGTCTACGACCCTTCGGGCCAGCTCCTGACGGCGAGCCTCATGGACTACCTGGTCCCGGCGTTCGGTAGCGTCCCGCACGTCCGGATCCGGCACCGCGAGACCCCCTCCGCCATGGCGGGCGGGTTCCGCGGCGCCGGCGAGACCGGCATCATCCTCGCACCCGCGGCGCTAGTAAACGCCGTCGCTGATGCCCTGGCCCCGATGGGCGTCACCGTGATGCAGACGAATCTGGGCGCCCGGCATATCCGCGAGCTGATCCGGCAGGCAGGCGCACCACGGGATCCCCTCGCCGGTGCCCGGATCACGGTCATCGGCGCGCCGTGAGCCCACCATCAGCCCGCCCTCCCGACGGAAGGTCGCCCTGATGCAGCCCGAGGAACTGACCGTCTTCGCTCCAGTGGAGTGGCTTGGCCCCAGTGATTCACGGGTCGGGCTGCGGTCCGGCCATCCCGGGCGGATTGAGGATCCCAACCCCAGCGATGTCTTCGTCGAGTGGGTGGGACTTGAGTACGGCATGGCCAGCCGGGTTTCCTACGACCACGACAGCCTGGGCGCCATCTCCGACGTCGAGTTCGCGCTCCGCGCCGCGCGGCTGCTTCGCGGCGAGCCACCGTGCCTGTGACCTCATCACCCGATGGGCCTCGGGTACCGTCAGCGCGGTCATGCCGCAGTCGGCGGTCGGTACCCGGATCGGACGCGCTGCCCGGGACGCCGTGGCCCGGTGCGGGTTAGGAAGCCGCTGCGCGTCCGACTTGATCGGCTTGCCGGGCTTCGGCGGCGAGCCCGGTGCCTTCGTCGCGGTGGAGCAGGTGGTGCAGCGCGGCCGCGAGCACGCCCCCGGCCAGGGGCGCCACGATGAACAGCCACACCTGGGCCAACGCGGTACCGCCGACTGCCAGGGCCGGGCCGAGGCTGCGTGCCGGGTTGACCGAGGGACCGGGATGCCGACAAGGTCGGACAACGCTCAACGTCAGCCCGAAGGCGATGGCCGCCGTCGCCAGATTCTTCAATGTGTCGCCCCTGTACTCCTACGGCGGCCCGAACAGCCACCGCTAGACCCCGCGACACAACTCGCGCTGTCCGACAGCGCCGTGCGCGAGATCGCCATGCGCGCTTCAGGACTGCCCGAGCCCGCCCTGCGCGCCTGACCGAGATGGCCGACGCGGCCCAGGAACGCGCCGGGCTCCCGCCCGTCACCGATCCGCAGGACAGCGCGCTCTCCGGCGACGGCTAGCCTGGCCTCCCCGCGCCGCAGGCCGGAACGCCCTGCCTGCTCGCACAACCATGACCACAGCTGAGGGAGGAAGCATTGCCCTGCTGTTTTCATGAGAGTACAATCACTGACATACGACTGCTGTAGGAGGACATGGCGAGGAGGTAGCCGGATGGCTAACCGGACCACCAAGGCCATCCGGGCACCTGAAGCCAGCACTGACTTGGCCGTACTCGGAACGGAAACCGCCATGCATCCTCGCTGGGTCAACGACAAGCTGATCAGCATCACCGACATCCGGACGCTCTTCAAGCTGGGCCGAACCGCAGCCTATGAGCTAACCCATCGCCCAGGATTTCCTGATCCCGTTCCGATCTCGCCGCGGTGTTACCGATGGTGGGCCAGTGAGGTGGACGCATTCGCAGTCGCCCCTTCGGCATGAGCGCGTCGGCGCCGAGGCGAGGCAGGTAAGGAAGCCGCGCCTACCCGATCCGGCAGTGCCGCCGCTTCGAATTGTGGGGAGAGTCCGCCCTGCCCGCATCCGCAAGAGCGCATCATGACCATCTTCGCCGTGTCCGGCCCGCGGCTCGGCTCGTGTGGTGGTGGAGGTGGGGTGGGGGGGTCCTGGTGTATCCGCCGGAGGGGGCGGTGGGTCTGTGGCGGGCGACGTTCACGGAGAACGGGCGGCGGCGGTTCCGGCAGGCGGTGACCGAGGCGGAGCTGACGGTCAAGCTGGAGAAGGTGACCGAGCGGCTGGCCGCGGGGGCGCCGGGCCTGGAGGCTCCGCCGCCGATCTGCTTGCTGCCCGAAGCGTGCAAACGCACCTCCGCCGCGCGCAGATCGCTTTGACAGGGGGCCAGCCGCGGAACCATAGTGCCGTTGCGGGTTGGAAGCGTGCCTTCAGGAAGGCATAACAGGCGCGATGCCACAAAGTTGTCCCCATCAGTTACAGAGGCTGCAGTTCTGGTATTGCGCGATGCTGCCCAGGCCAATGATTGCCTACCTGAATGGCAGGCCCCAGCCGTCTGTGAGGAGCTGCCCGTACGCCACGAGGCGTATCAGGTCGTACTGGTTGCGCCGGCCCTCGTCGCTGAGCATCGGCTTGGGGCGGGCGTCGTTGAAGACGCGAGCCGGTACAGCCCTGGCGAATTCTCCCGCTCTCGCCCGGAAGCGCGGACCCGCCTTCCACTGCATCAAGGCGACTACGTTGTCGGTCGTCACCGTACCGCCGTGGTTGACGTTGGCGGCATAGACGTCGTCATCGGGCGCGTACGACCGCCAGAAGTCAGCGAATTCCGGCACGGAGGTCGCAGCCAAGGAGAGCTTTGCGAAGTTATCCACCTGCTCAAGTGTCACAGGGAGATGCAGGTCGCTCCAGCCACAAGATGATGCAACGCGGTTGGCAGGGCAGTGCGGCAGGGACGCGGGCTGTCGCTGGAGCCGCGACGCGGGCCGATCACAGTTCCGCCGGCACCGTCGGCGGCCCGGTCGCTGGCGTCGGGTCCGGTGTGACGCCCGAAACTGCTGTTCTGTGGTCGGCGTTAGCCTTGCGCGGGCTTCCTGGTGAGCTGGATGCCGAGGTCGTGGCGGATGTAGATCTCGGTGTGCTCGGCAATCCAGGGACTGGCGGCCATGTGCTCGAACACCGCTGCCAGCCGGTCGTCGATGGCCTCGGTGAGGTGGACGATGCGCCACTGGTTCAGCGGCTGCGACTCGCTGCCGCCAACCGAGTGCTCGACGTGGAACAGTGGCTGCGCGGTGCCTGCGTGCAGCGGCGCCCCGTCCGGTCCGGTCAGCTCGGGCACGCCGAGGAAGGTGATCTTCTGCTCGCGGTGATTGAGGAAGGCGCGTTCCAGGATCGGTTCGTAACGGTGCGGGGCGAGCCACAGCCGCTGCATCGAGCAGCGGTCCAGGTACTCGCCGCCGTCGCCGCGGCGGCGGCCCCAGGAGCGGTCGCTGCGGGCTTGTACCACGGACGGGATGTAGGTGCCGGGGCGGGCGGCCTTGCGGGCTTCCATGTCCCAGAGCATGGCGCGGGTGAGGGTCAGCGGCTCGCTGGTGGTGTAGCGGGTGGCGAGAACCTTGTTGACGTCGGTGTCGGGGAGGTGATAGCGCGTGTGGCCCGGGGTGTTCCAGGCACGGGCGAATTCGGCTTCGAACGGCGGCAAGGCCGTGTTCTCGGTGCGGTCAGTCACGGGTGCGCTCCTTGGTGCCCAGCCACTGTGGCCATGCTGGCTGGCGCGACGTTGGCTGGAGGGACGGGTGGCAAGGCGTTGATCAGGCACTGTCAGCGTTCGCGCCGGGTGTGTCGGCCTGTGGCTGGACGCGGCGCAAGCCGGTAGGGCTAAGTGCCCCCGCTGACTGGTTCGAGCACGAAGACCGGGATCTGGCGGTCGGCCTTTCGCTGGTAGTCGGCGTAGTCCGGGTACGCGGCCACAGCCCGGCGCCACCAGAGGGCTTTCTCGTCCCCGAACAACTCGCGTGCCCGGTACTCCCGGGTCACCGTGCCGTCCTGCAGTTCAATGAGCGGCTCGGCGACCAGGCTGGCGTACCACTGCGGGTTGTCCGGCTCGCCCCCCTTGGACGCGACAGCCGTGTAGCGTCCCTCGTGCTCGACACGCATCACCGGCGTCTTGCGGACCTTGCCGGTCTTGGCGCCCCGGTAGGTCATCAGCACCGTGGGCCGGCCGTTCATCGTGACGCCGTCGGTCGTGCCAGTGCGCACGATCTGATCGACATGCTCGCGGACCCACCCCAGCCCGCTCGGTTCGTAATCACCAATCATGGGTTCCTCCTTGCTGCCCTGCCGCTCACGCGGTTTGGGAGGTTGCTCCGGCCCTGGTTCCGCGGCCGTTCCCAGCGCTGTGGGCGGCACCGGTGACGCAGCCGCCCGCCAGCAGCCGGACGGTTACCTGGGCCAGTCGCCGGCCCTGGTACCTGGCCGCGTCGAGTGCCGCGGCGTCGGGGCCGTCCCCGGCCTGCGGGCCGGTCACGTACGACGCGCCGTAGGGGTTGCCGCCGGCGGCGTAGACGGCCGGGTCGGTGTACCCGGGCGGGACGATCAGCGCCCCCCAGTGGTAGAACACGTTGCCCAGCGACAAGATCGTGGCCTCGCTGCCGCCGTGCCGGTTGGCCGCCGAGGTGAAGGCCGTCACCGGCTTGTCGGCCAGCCTGCCTTCGCGCCACAGCCCGCCGGCCTGGTCGATGAACTGCTTGAGCTGCGCGGCTGGCGCGCCGAACCGGGTCGGCGTCCCGAACGCGAGCGCATCGGCTCACGCCAGGTCCTCAACCGAGGCCTGAGCGATCGACGTGGCGGCGTCGGCGTGCCGCCGCCACAGCGGGTTCTGGTCGATCGCGCTGTCGGGCGCCAGCTCGGCGACCCGCCGCAGCCGCACCTCGGCCCCGGCCGAGGCGGCGCCCTCGGCGACGGCCTGCGCGAGCGCGTGCACGGTGCCGGTCGCGCTGTAGTAGATGACGGCGACCTTCACGGTCATGTCTGGCTCCCTCGATGCCGTGTAGACTTAGTTATGCGCATAACATTATGCGCATAACTAAGTCTGTCAAGGGGAGCCCGTGGAGTTCGACCAGGCCGACGCCCTCAACCAGGCCATCCGCCTGCTGAGCCTGCGCCACCGGGCCAGGGCTGCGGCCCTGCTGGCCCCGCTCGGCCTGCACCCCGGTCAGGAGGCACTGGTGCTCGAGCTCGCCCGGACCGGCCCGATGATCCAGGCGCAGCTCAGCGAGGCGCTCGGCTGCGAGCCGCCGAGTGTCACGCTCATGGCCCGCAAGCTCGAAGCCTCCGGCCACATCCGCCGCAGACCCGCCCCCTCCGACAAACGTGCCAGCATCGTCGAACTCACCGACACCGGCAAGGCGCTCGCCGGCCAGGTCAGGCAGCTATGGCGCGCTCTCGCGGAGGAAACCGTGACCGGCCTGCCAGCCCAGACCATCGCAGAACTACCCGGCATCCTCAACACCCTGACCGGCAACGTGGATACCAGGCGCCCCGGCCACCCACACGGCCGTCAGCACGGTAAGTAAAGGGTGGCGCGACGAAGTCTGGCACCAGTTGCCCGCGGTTATTCCTCCTGCCTTTGCTGATCGGTGCGTCGTTGTCGTCTGGGCGCTCTGGCCTTAGGGACTGGTGGATGCGAGCCAGTGATTCGCATCCGGGTGCGGGCCGGTCCGGCTTGTCACATGGAGTTCGCATGGCATGCATGCGGAATCCGGAGGCCGGGCTGTCAGGATGTGCGGGTGGTGGCAGGCCGGTCTTGTGCCCGCCGCGCCTGGCGGTGGTGTTCGTGCCCGGGTGCGTGGACCCCGCGATCACGGCTGCGTGCCGCCGCGGCACGCTCGGGCGCCCCGGAACCGGGGTATGGCCGTAGGCCGCCGGGCGCAGCGCCTGTCCCGCCGCCGTGCGCAGGCGCCACCCGGGCACCCGGCAGTTCAGTCCGGACCACCCACGGCCACGCGGTTAACGTGCGGTCCCTGCACGAGTTGGGAGCATGCCCATGAAGCACGGCACACGCCTGCCCGTCCTCGGATGCCTCGCCCTGCTGGTGGCCGGGTGCGGCCCGGCCGCGCATACAGCCCCCTCCAGGGGGGCATTCGTCTACGTCGCTAACAAGGGCCGCGACGGTATCTCGCAGTTCGCCGCGCCGCTAAGCAGCGGCGGTGCACTCAGGCCGATATCTCCCCTGACGGTTCCCGCCGGACCGTTCCCGTACACGGTCGCCGTCGATCCCCAGGGCACTAGCGCCTACGCCACCTCGTCGGCCAGCAAGGTCTACCAGTACACGATCAACGCGGCCACGGGGAAGCTGACGCCGAAATCGCCGGCGACGGTTGCCACCAGATCCGGCGGCACGGCCGCGATCGCATTTACTCCCAGCGGGAAGAGCGCCTACGTCGTCGGGACCAGCATCTCCCAGTACAGCATCGACGCGACCACCGGGAAGCTGAAGCCGAAGTCGCCCGCGACCGTAGCCACCCCGCCCAACCCGGAGCCGATCGCCGTCAGCCCGAACGGGAAATACGCCTATGTCGCCAACTGCGGCGGATGCGGCTACGCGCATCAGAAGGCTCCGTCCCACGCCTCTGCCGGCCCGGCGTCCGCGAAACCTAAGCCCGCGAAGCCGTCCTATCTCGTTGAGTACCGGATCAACCCCAGAACCGGTGTGCTCAGCCCCAAGCCGGTCGCGAAGGTGACGACTGGAAACGGCGCGAACTGGATCGCCATCGCGCCCAACGGCACGAGCGTTTACGTGGCGACCAGCGCCGGGGCCTGGCAATACACGACCAACCCGACAACCGGCGAACTGTCCCCGAAGAACCCTAAGAGCGCCGGACCA
>Ga0134126_10006330_pt1 | contig 14817 bp, 16 predicted proteins | sample KB31752_FD_96881 | JGI IMG/M metagenome (GOLD analysis project Ga0134126, IMG submission 96881) | Terrestrial soil microbial communities with excess Nitrogen fertilizer from Kellogg Biological Station, Michigan, USA - KB3-175-2 | ecosystem: Environmental > Terrestrial > Soil > Unclassified ...
GCGGGGCCAGCACCCCGCGAGCCCAGCGCCCGAGCCCGGCCCCGTCAGTGGTACCTGATCTTGACCGACGTCCCGCCGTACACCGCCGAATAGGCCGGTGACCCGGTGGCCGACCGGAACTTGTCGCTGCGGGCGTGGCACATCAGCACCGTGAGCGTTGCCCCGCGTTTGGGCTTGAAGCCGCCGCTGGCCTACCTGACCAACCCGGCCGTCCGGATCCGGGTCAAGGCCGCGGGCGCATTGTCCCGGAATGTGGGGAGATGACATGAGAGCTCGTCGGGCCCGGCCCGCGTTAGCCGCCGCCACGCTGGTCACCGTCACCCTGCTGGCCGCCGCCTGCGGCGGCAGCTACGGCGCCAAGCACGCGCCGGCCGCGAGCCAGGTCTTCACCTACGACACCACCGCCACGGTCATGGACGACGGCTGGGACCCGGCCACCGAGTACTCCGACGGCATCATCGCCATGAGCGAGATGTACGAGACGCTGACCCGGTACAACTCCGCCACCCACAAGATCGACCCGCTGCTGGCCACCCACTGGTCCTCGGCCGACGGCGGGAAGACCTGGACCTTCGCGCTGCGCCGCGGCGTGCGCTTCCACACCGGCCGGCCGCTGACCGCGCAGGCGGCCAAGGCGTCCATCGAGCGCACGATCAAGCTCAACGGCGGCGCCGCCTACGTCTGGAGCGCGGTGTCCAGCATCGCCACGTCCAGCCCGTACACGCTGGTCTTCCACCTCAAGTACCCCTCGCCGCTGGCCCTGGATGCCTCGGCCGACTACTCGGCCTACATCTACGACACCAAGGCGGCCGGCGGCGGCAGCCTGACCAAGTGGCTGAACGCCCCGCACGACGCGGGCACCGGTCCTTACACCGTGCAGACCTGGAACCACGGCCAGGAGTTCGAGGTCATCCTCAAGGCCTTCCCCGGCTACTGGGGCGGCTGGCACGGCGCGCACTTCACCAAGGTCGTGTTCCGGGTCGTACCCCAGGACACCACCGCCGTGCAGCTGCTGCGCAGCGGCCAGGTCAGCTTTGTCGAGCAGATGGCCCCGGCGCTGTGGCGGTCGCTGCACGGGGCGTCCGGCATCACGGTGACCCAGACCACCTCGTGGCAGAACCTGCTGGCCCAGCTCAACACCCAGGCGCTCAGCCTGCCAGTGCGCCAGGCCATCCTGAACGGCATCGACTACCGGGGCATCGTCGCCGCCCTGTCCGGCGCGGCGACGCCGTCCAGCGGCCTGGTCCCGGCCGGGATGCCCGGCCACTTCACCGACCTGCCCAACTACGGCTACGACCCGGCCGAGAGGCCGTGGTGGCCACGCTGATCAAGTCCAGCCTGGCCCATCTCAACATCAGCCTGAGCACCCAGTCGCTGGCCTGGCCGACCCAGTGGGCCAGGGGCAAGTCGGCCGGCAAGGCCCAGCACCAGGACATCTTCATGGAGTACTGGTGGCCGGACTATCCCGACCCCTACTCCTGGTTCGTGAACCTGCTCCAGACGCAGAAGCAGCCGTACTTCAACCTGTCGTACTTCTCCGATCCGGCCCTGGACCACCAGATCAACCAGGTCGAGACGCTGATGGCGACCAGCACCCCGGCCGGCTCGGCCCTGTACCGGGACATGCAGGTGGAGGTGCTGCACACCGCGCCGGTCGTCGCGCTGTACGGGGCCAGTTACCAGTACGCCATGCGCGGCAACTTCACCGGGTTCTCCTCCGACCCGGCCTACCCCAACGTCATCTTCGTCTACGACCTGCGGCCGCGGGCGGGCTGATTGGCCGTCTACCTGGCCCGCCGGGCCGCGCTGGCGGTCGTGGTGGTGGCGGGCGTCATCGTGGCCACGTTCGTGATCGCCCACGTCGTGCCCGGCGATCCCGCCGCCAGCTGGGCCGGGCCGCACGCCAGCCCGGCCGCGCTGGCGGCGGCCCGGCGCTACCTGGGCCTGGACCGGCCGCTCCCGGTCCAGATCGGGACGTACTTCGCCGGCATCGTGACCGGCGACTGGGGCGTGTCCATCCACACCCACCGGGCGGTGCTGTCCGACTACGCCACGGCCGCGGTGGCCACCCTGGACACCCCCGCCATCGTGGGCGTGACGCTGTTCATCGCCGTGGTCTACGTGGCCGCCAACCTGGTGGTGGACCTGGTTCAGGCCGCCCTGGACCCCCGGATCAGGCTGCGATGAGCCGGACTGGCCGCCGTGGCGGCACGGGGGACGGCAGGGGCCTGGCCCGGCGGCATCCGCTGCTGGTGGTCGGCGGCGCCATGTCGGTGCTGATCGTGCTCGTCGCGGTGGCGGCCCCGCTGCTGGCCCCGTTCCCGGCCGACGCCGCCTCGGCCACCCACCCGTTCGCCGTGCTGCGGGCGCCCTCGGCCCAGCACTGGTTCGGCACCGACCAGGTCGGCCGGGACATCGCGTCCCGCGTCCTGTACGGGGCCAGGGTCTCGCCGCTGATCGCCGCGGCGGTGCTGGCCATCTCGTGCGCGGTCGGCATCCCGCTGGGCATCGCGGCGGGCTACTTCGGCGGCTGGCTGGACGAGGTGATCATGCGGATCACCGACATCTTCCTGGCCTTCCCCGCCCTGCTGCTGGCGCTGGCCCTGGCCTCGGTGCTGCCGGCCAGCCTGACCAGCCTCACCATCGCCATCTCGGTCACCTGGTGGCCCTGGTACACCCGGCTGATCCGGGGCCAGGCCGCCTCGGTGGCGGGCCGGCCGTTCGTGGAGAGCTGCCGGGCGCTGGGCATCTCCCGCCGCCGGATCATCTTCCGGCACATCCTGCCCAACGCGGTCACCCCGCTGCTGGTCCAGGTCTCGCTGGACGTGGGCGGGGTGATCCTGACCGCCTCCGCGCTGTCGTTCCTGGGCCTGGGCGCCCAGGACCCGACCACGGACTGGGGGCTGATGGTGGCGCAGGGGCAGGCGTACTTCACCAGTGACTGGTGGGTGGTCACGTTCCCCGGCCTGGCCATTCTGGCCACCGCGTTCGCGTTCAACCTGCTCGGCGACGGGCTGCGCGACCTGCTCGACCCCCGGAGGACGTTCCTGCGATGACGGCGACGACGGCGCGGCTGGAGATCACCGACCTGGAGATCAGCTTCGGGAGCCGGCGGGTGGTGGCGGTGGACGAGCTGGCCCTGGGCGCGGGCGAGATCGTCGGCCTGGCCGGCGAGAGCGGCTCGGGCAAGTCGCTGACGGCACTGGCCATACTCGGCCTGGCCGGCCGGCTCGGGGCCACCGTCACCGGCCGGGTCAGGCTGGCCGGGGACGACCTTTTCTTAATCCGCGAATCGGAATACCGCCAGCTGCGCGGGCGCCGGATCGCGGCCATCTTCCAGAACCCGGCCGCGTCTTTCAGCCCGGTGTTCCGGGTCGGGGATGTGGTCAGCCGGGCGCTGCGCCGGCACGGTCTTGACCGGCGGGCGGCGGCCGAGCGGGCGGCGGACGCGATGCGGTCGGTGCTGCTGCCGCCGGAGCTGCTGCGCCGCTACCCGTCGGAGTTGTCCGGCGGGCAGCTCCAGCGGGTGGCGATCGCGCTGGCCCTGGCCCTGCGGGCGGAGGTGCTGCTGGCCGACGAGCCGACCAGCGCGCTGGACGTCACGGTGCAGGCGTAGGTGCTGGAGCTGCTGCGCGGGCTGCGGGAGTCGGCCGGCATGTCGGTCCTGTTCATCAGCCACGACCTGGCCGTGGTGGCCGAGCTGTGCGACCGGGTGGCGGTGATGCGGGCGGGCTCGATCGTGGAGCAGGGCCCGACGGCGCGGATCATGTCGGCGCCGCGGCACCCGTACACGGCCGAGCTGCTGGCCGCGGTGCCCTCGATCCCGGCCGGGGGCTGAGCGGTGGCGCCACTTAGCAACCAGCTCAGCAGTCAGGGCAGCAATCAGGGCAGCAATCAGCCGCTGGCCGAGGTGGCCGGGCTGTGGGTCAGGAACGGGCCGGTCAGCGCGGTTCGCGGGGTGAGCCTGGACCTGGCCGCGGGCCCGGCCGGGCTGGGCCTGGTCGGGGAGAGCGGCTCGGGCAAGACCACCATCGGCCGGGCGCTGCTGCGGCTGGCCCCGGTCACCGAGGGGCAGGTGCGGTTCGAGGGCGCCGACGTGGCCGGGCTGCGCGGGCCGGCGCTGCGCGCCTACCGGCGGGCGGTGCAGATCGTGTTCCAGGACCACGAGGGCAGCCTGGACCCGCGGATGCGAGTCGGCGCCACGATCGCCGAGGCGCTGGCCGCGCACCGGGTGGTGGCCGCGGACCAGGCGGCGGGCCGGGTGGCGGACCTGCGGGCCGAGGCGGGCCTGGAGCCCGGCTATTCCGGCCGCTACCCGCACCAGCTGTCGGGCGGCCAGCGCCAGCGGGTGGCCATCGCCAGGGCGCTGAGCGTGCAGCCGCGGCTGCTGGTGCTGGACGAGCCGACCAGCGCGCTCGACGTCCGGGCCCAGGCCCGGATCCTGGCCCTGATCGGCCGCCTGCGGGCCGAGCGGAGCCTGTCCTACCTGCTCATCACCCACAACCTGGCCCTGGTCAGCGAGCTGTGCGAGCGGACCGCGGTGCTGTACCTGGGCCAGCTGGCCGAGACCGGGCCGACGGATGGCCTGCTGCGCCGGCCGGCCCACCCGTACACGGCGGCGCTGCGGTCGGCGGTGCCCGCGATCGGGTCCCGGCCGGCCCGCATCGCGCTGGCCGGCGATCCGCCCGACGCGGCCCGCCCGCCCGCGGGCTGCGCCTTCCATCCGCGCTGCCCGGTGGCGGTGGACCGGTGCCGGACCGAGGTCCCGGCACTGCGCCCGGCCGGGCCCGGCCGCCTGGCCGCCTGTCACCGGGCGGCGGAGGTGCTGGCCGGCCTTCCGCTGGTTTAGCTAGCACTGGGTTAGCCGACCAGCACGCTCCGGCACCAGCCCGTGCTAACGCTGGCCGGTTTGAAGCAGCCCGTTTGATGCCGCTGAGCGGGGGCAGGGTCCATCACCGTGCCGGTGATGTTGAATCCGAGAGAGAGGTGCACGCCGTGCTGACGCTTACCGACCGGGCTGCGGAGACGATCCGTACCCTGATCTCTCAGCCTGGGGTCCCATCAGAAACGGGCCTGCGCATGTCGCTGCCCGACGGCGACGCCGGGGCCCTGACCCTGTCGCTGGAAGGCCCGCAGCCGGGCGACGAGGTCATCGAGGACTCGGGCGCGAAGGTGTTCGTCCAGTCCGAGGCGGCCCCCATCCTGGAGGACCGGGAGCTTGACGGCCAGCTCGACGAGCAGGGCCAGGCCTCGTTCATCCTGGGCAGCCAGGCCCCGGCCTAGCCCCGCCACCGTTCCGACCAGTCCTGATCAGCGCTGATCAGGGCTGATTAGTCCGTAAAGACTTCTTCCTGGAACCACTGCCAGGTGCTGCGGATGCCCTCAGCGCGCGCGATGCTCGGGGTGTAGCCCAGCACCTGCTTGGCCAGGTCGTACGACGCGAAGTTGCGGTCGACCTCGCCGGGCCGCTTAGGCCGGTACTCGACCGGGTGGTCGGGCCGCCCGGCCGCGGCCCGGCAGAGGTCGGCCAGCTCGCTGACCGTGGTCTCCACCCCCGAGGCGATGTGCAGCACGGTGCCGCCGGGCACGTCGTTCTCCAGGGCCAGCTGGAGGGCGCCGGAGATGTCGTCCACGTGGGTGTAGTCGCGGCTTGACGTGCCGTCTCCGTAGATGACGATGGGCTCGCCGCCGTGCAGGGCCTGGAAGAACTTGGTCATAGCGCCCTGCTTGCGACCGCTCCACGGGCCGTAGACGTTGGCGAACCGCAGGGCCACGGTGCGCAGCCCGTAGGTCTTGGCGAAGGCGTGCGCGTAGCCCTCGCCGGCCAGCTTGCTGGCCCCGTAGGGCGAGATCGGCTTGGGCAGCGACAGCTCGTCCACCGGCGGCGTGGCGTCGCCGATCAGCGCCCCGCCGGTGGAGGCCTGCACGGTGCGCTCCACGCCGGCCCGGCGGGCCGCGTCCAGGACCCGGAACGTGCCGACCACGTTGACGTCGAAGTTGGTCACCGGGTCCGTCACCGACATCACCACCGAGCCGGCCGCGGCCAGGTGGATGACGGAGTCCAGCCCGTCCAGCGCGGCGTCCAGCGCCGCGGAGTCGCGGATGTCACCCTCGACCTGTTCGGCGTCCACCCCGGCCAGGTGGGCCGGGTCGCCGGTCGTGTAGTTATCGAAAACCCGCACAAAGTGGCCGCTGGCGACCAGCCGGCGCACCAGCGTGGCCCCCACGAAGCCGGCTCCGCCGGTCACTAGCACTCGTCGTGTCTGCACCATGGCAGGTAAAGCTAGCAGCGCGGGCCGGGCCCCGGAGTACGGCCCAGCGACTCCGGGCCGGGCGCCGGCGCTTATGTGGCATTTCCGGGGCCTGCCTACGATGGGCGGGTGGGCGAAGACATACTGGCCTCCTACCCGAGCCCCTCGGGCCGGGCGGTCACCAAGGAAATCACCCAGCTAGACGACATCTGCCGGGCGTTCATCGAGATGTGCCCGCTGGCCATCCTGTCGACGGCGTCGGCGGACGGCCAGCCGGACCTGACCCCGCGCGGCGGCGAGCCCGGGTTCATCCGGGTGCTCGGCCCCGACCGGCTGCTGCTGCCCGACCGGCCGGGCAACAACCGGCTGGACAACCTGCGCAAGGTCGCGGCCAATCCGCGGGTGGCGCTGCTGTGCCTGGTGCCCGGCATCGACGAGACATTGCGGGTCTTCGGCCGGGCCGAGCTGCTGGCGGCCGGCGCGGCGGAGATCGACACCAGCGAGCGCGGCCGGCCGGCCCGGTCGGTGCTGCTGATCCACGTGGACAAGGCGTACATGCACTGCGCCAAGGCCCTGATGCGGGGCCGGGTCTGGGACCCGGACGCCCGGGTGCCCCGGGACTCGTTCCCGAGCATGGGCGAGATCATGCGGGCCCACGCGGGCGGCAGCGGCCCGGTTGAGAGCCAGGAGGAGATGGTCCGGCGCTATCAGCCTCAGCTTTGATCAGCTGAGCTGTGCCGGGCTGAGCTGTGCGGGGCTGAGCTGTGCCGGGCTGAGCTGTGCGGGGCTGAGGGCCGGGTGGCGGCGGCAAACGCCTCGGCGTCGCGGACGGCGGCGCCGTGCTGGTCGTTGTTGAAGTAGGCGTAGACGTCCGCGCCCGCGGGCCAGGTGTCGGAGATCCGCTGGGCCCAGGTACGCAGCGCTTGCGCGCCGTAGCGGGGCCAGGGCCGGGCGGCGCCCTCGTGGAAGCGCAGGTAGCCCCAGCCGGCGGTGCGCCACAGCGGGGTCAGCGGCCGGCCCAGGCGGTCGGCCCAGCACAGTGCGGCCTGATGGCGGGTCAGCAGGTCCCTGATGTCGTCGGTCCACCAGGAGTCGTGCCGGGGCTCTACCGCCACCCGGACCGGGCCGGCGCCCGCCGAGGGTGCCTGGCGGGCGAATTCGGCCAGGCAGTCGTCCAGCGCGCCGGGGTCGGCGCGCAGGGTGGGCGGGAGCTGGAGCAGCACCGGGCCGAGCCGGTCACCCAGCCCGGCCAGCGCGGCCAGCAGCCGCCCGACCGGCTCGGCGGGGTCGCGCAGCCGCCGGATGTGGGTCAGGTACCGGCTGGCCTTGACCGCCATCACGAAGCCGTCGGGGGTCCGGGCCCGCCAGTCGGCGAACGTCTCTGGCTTGGGCAGGCGGTAGAACGCCCCGTTGTTCTCGACCGTGGAGAACTGCCCGGCGTAGTGCTCCAGCCAGCGGCGCTGAGGCACGCCCTGAGGGTAGAGGACGTCCCGCCAGTCGCGGTACTGCCAGCCGGACGTGCCCACCAACACCGCCATCAGACCTCCCCGGGCTTTAGCAGCGCGCAGAATGCCCCCGGCCGAAGGCCGGGGGCATTCTGCCCGGAGGGTAGCTACCCTCCGGGCACCAGGTCACGCAGTCGGCCAGGCTGGGTGGGTCAGGACGGGTTGTGGTAGCCGTCGTAGGGGATGCCCATGTACGGGAATTGGCCCAGCGGGCCGTTGGTGACGCTGGCCCCGGTCAGGCCGTCGGTCAGCGCGTTCACCACCGCGTCCACCTGGTAGCTGGGGTTGACCAGCGGGTAGGTCAGCCCGGCGATGGCCCGCAGCTCGATGGTCACCACGTCGTCGGCGATGCGCCGCCCGTTGGGGAACCCGGCCGGGTCGCCGGCCACCAGCCCGAGCACGTTGTACTTGGGCGACGAGGTCGGCGTGGGCGGGATCGAAGTGTTCAGCCGCAGCATGTCGGCCTGGGTCGGCCCGGTGAAGTTGGTGAACCCCTTCACGATGCCCGGCGGGATGCCGGTCAGCAGGATGGCCTCCAGGTCGGCGCGCGGCTTGCCCGACTTGACCAGCGCGGCCAGGTTGGCGAACGGCGCCGAGCCGGGCGGGATGGCCGGGTAGATGACCGGCAGCAGGCTGGCCAGCTCGGGGTGGGCCACGTAGCTGGCGAACTGCTTGTCGTGCACCGGCGGCTGGTGGTTCCAGTAGTCCTTCTTGCCCAGCGGCACGATCACCTCGTTGAACAGCGGGTTGCCCAGCCGGGACACCTGCCGCCACGGGCCGCTGGCCACGCCGTCCTCGCCGTCGGAGCCGGCCACCGACACGGCCCGGCGGCTGGCGCTGGTCCACACGCCGATCGTGGGCCGGCCCTTGGCCTTCAGGTCGGAGATCGGCACCTGGATCGCGATGGAGTGCACGTTCAGGTGGTTGGTGGCGTTGACGCCGGGCATGTTGCCCAGTCCCAGCGCGTGCGCGAACACGTTGGCCGACTGCAGCGGCCGCAGGTTGGCCAGGTCGAAGATCGAGCCCAGGTCGACGTAGAACTGCTCGGCGCGCTGCCCGGCGAAGACCTTGATCCCGCCGCTCAGCGAGTGCACCGCGGGGCGGCCCAGGGCGCTCTCGTAGTTCGGCGTGGACAGCGGGCCGATGTTGCACGGCGGGCAGAGCAGCCGGCGGCCCAGCACGTGCACGCCCCTGCGGTCGACCCGCTCGACCGAGTACATCTGCTTGCTGTTCCAGGTCTTGTCGGTCAGCGAGGTGATCGGCCCGGTGTTGTATAGGAAGCTGTCGGAGTCGGTCAGCACCGTCTCGAAGTGGAACTGGTAGGTGATGTCGGGCTCGCCGTCACCGTTGTTATCGATGTGGATGTTATAGAGCAGGTCGCCGCCGAACTCGTAGAAGTTCGGGCCGCCGGCCGGCTCCTCCAGCGGGATGTAGTTCGCGATCAGGGTGACGCTGTCCGGCTTGTCCGGGCTGACGAACGCGTAGAGATCGGTGCTATCGGCCACCGGGTCCTTGGAGATCTCCGGTGCCTCGCGGTGTGATGACATCGGCTGCCTTTCTTGGCGGCTCGGTTACTCGGTTACCGGCTGGCCCGGATGAGCAGGGCGGCCAGGGCGTGGTCATGCAGGCGGGTCTGGCTTGTCCCGCGGAAGATGTCGATCTCGCCGGTCCTGGCGTCGCGCAGGTGCACGACGATCGGCCCGTCGGCGTCGTGACTGGCGGCGGCGTGACCGGCGGCGGCGTGACCGGCGGCGGCGTGGTCAGCGGTGTCGTGGCGGGCGGCTGAGCGAGTGGTTGCCGCCAGCGCGGGCACGTTGGTGGCGGCCAGCGCGCCCGCCGCGAGGCTGGCGCCCGCAGCGGTGCGCAGCACCGACCGGCGGGACAGCGGTCCCTGGGTAGCCGGCACCGGGGTGGTGGCGGCAGTCAGGTCGTCAGGACCAGACATGGTCGTCCTTTCCGGGCCCGCCGGCCGGCGCGCCCACGAGTCGAGCGCAGGTCGGCCTGCGCTGCGCTACTGCCGTCTGTTTCGGTGCGAGCCGGGAACCGGATTGGCCGGCCGGGCAGAAAACTGAGCGTTCCGGCATGGTCGCCTTCCGTGCCTGGCGACGCGAGACTAGCCCTGCGACCAGGCATGATGCCGCCGAGCGGCCATTTCCGCTGGTTTGGCCGCCGCGGCGTTTCCGTGACCGGCCGGGCCAATCCGGCTTTGTCGGCCAGGGCGTGTCCCGTAGATCACGGGCAGGCGCGCGCCGCTACGGGCAGCTCGCCACTGCGGCACCCGGGCCCCGCGCAGCCCTCAAGCCCCGGCTGCCCCACCGGTCTCGCCAGCGGCGGCCCGGAACCAGCTATGCGGCACCGCCGAAATCAATATCGGTTTTGGCCAACGACGTGGTTGTTGCTCTCACGTTGTTGTAGCGGCGTGAGAGCAACAACCACGTCGCTGGCGCCCGGCCAACCGGCCGGATCCGGCTTCACCACCCACCACAAGATCGACAGGAGCCGACACCATTAGTCACACCCGCCCCAGGCCAAGGAGCGGTTCGGGTTTTCGGTGCCCGGGCACGCAAAACCCGAACCACTGCTGGTTGTCCACAGGCTCGGCCCGCTCAGCGGGCGGCCGCCCGGTGCGCGGAGTCGGCCGACCGGGCAGCCCGTCTTCCAGCTCGTCGGCGCGGCTGGCCGGCGGGTCAGCGCGGGTCAGCGCGGGTCAGCGCGGCTGGCCGGCGGTCAGCACGGCCGACCGGGCAGCCCGTCTTCCAGCTCGTCGGCGCGGCTGGCCGGCGGGTCAGCGCGGGTCAGCGCGGCTGGCCGGCGGGTCAGCACGGCCGACCGGGCAGCCCGTCTTCCAGCCCGTCGGCGCGGTCGGCCGGTGGGGTCAGCGAGGCTGGCCAGCGGGGTCAGCCCGGTCGGGCGGGCGGCTCGTCAGCTGCCACGGCGGCCGGTCAGGGCGGCGTCAGTCGGCCCGGTTAGCGCAGTGACAGTGCGGCCAGGGCGGCGTTCACGATCGAGCCCGAGTCCAGGTCGTGGGCCCGGTACAGGTCGGCCACCGTGCCGGACTGGCCGAAGGTGTCCACGCCCAGGCTCACCGCGGGCACGCCCAGGGCCGAGCCCAGCCAGCTCAGCGCGTGCGAGGCGGCGTCGTGCGCGGTCACCACCGGGGCCCGGTCGGTGAACACGTTGCGCAGCGCGCCGGGGATGGACGGGGTGGTGGCCGTGCGCACGCCCTGGCGCAGGGTGCGCTGCCAGGCCCGGTACAGCCGGTCGGCCGACGTCACGTCGACCACCGTGGCGGCGATGCCCTCGTCGGCCAGCTCGGCCGCGGCGGCCAGCACCTCGGGCAGCACGGCGCCGGACCCGGCCAGGTACACCGCGGGCGCGCCCTCGCGGGCCGCCTCCTCGGCGTCGACCAGCCGGTAGGCCCCGGCCAGCACCTGGCGGCGAAGTATCGCGTCTCCGAGCCGCTCCCTGGCCTGCGTGAAGGGCTGCTGGTCGATGGCCCTCGTCGTTAGTCGAAAATAGTAGGATCCGGCCTCGGCCTGCTCGCCGGCATTGGCCGCGGCCACCGAGCGCAGTGCCCCGCACAGCAGCCAGTCCAGCGCGACCGCGTAGGCGGGCTCGATGAACGTCACGCTGGGCAGCTCCAGGCCGACCGAGGCGGTGATGGTGGACTGGTGCGCGCCGCCCTCGGGGGCCAGCGTCACTCCGGACGGGGTGCCGGCCACCACGAACCGGGCGCCGGAGTAGACCGAGTAGATGAACGCGTCCAGGCCGCGCAGCACGAACGGGTCGTAGACCGTGCCCACCGGCAGCAGCGGCTGCCCGGACAGGTCGGAGGCCAGCCCGAGCTGGCCCAGCAGCAGGAACAGGTTCATCTCGCTGATGCCCAGCTCGATGTGCTGCCCGGACGGGCCCTCGGCCCACTTGAGCACCGGGTCCTCACTCCAGGACCGCCGGGTGTCGGGGCTGAACACGCCCATCCGGTTGATGAACCCGGCCAGGTTGGTCGACGTGGCCACGTCCGGCGCCGTGGTGACCAGGTACGGGGCCACGGCCGGGTTGCGCGACAGCTCGACCAGGATCCGCCCGAACGCCTCCTGGGTGGCGATCGGCCGCGTGGCCCTGATGCTGGTGCCGTCGGGCACCTCCACCGCGGGGCCGGGCCCGGCCGGATGGCGGGCCAGGTGCTCGCGGCGGGCGGCGGCCCACTGGCCGGCCGGGGTCATCGGGTCCAGGCGGTCCCACTCGGTGGCGTCGGTCAGGCCAAGTTCCTGGCGGAGCTGGCCGACCTGCTTCTCGGACAGCAGGGCCGAGTGGTTGCGCGGGTTGCCCGCGATGGGCAGGCCCCAGCCCTTGATCGTGTAGGCGAACAGGACGCTGGGGCGGTCCCGGTGCTTGTCGCACTCGGCGAACGTCTCCAGCAGCGTGGCCAGGTCGTGCCCGGCCAGGTCGGTGACCAGGCTGGCCAGCTCGTCATCGTTCAGGGCCGCGCAGAACTGGATCACCTCGTCGGGTGCCCCGTCGCAGAACCGGGCCCGGACGGCGGCCGGGTCCAGGCCGAACAGGGACTGGTACTGCTCGTTGGGCATGGCGTCGATCCAGTCCCGCAGCGCCGTACCGCCTGGCTGGCCGAAGGCGGCCTGGAGGCGGCGCCCGTACTTGGCCTCGGCCACGTGCCAGCCGGCCGCGGTGAACTGCTGCTCCCACTGCGCGATCCGCACGCCGGGCACCACCCGGTCCAGCGACTGCCGGTTCACGTCCACGATCCACAGCACGTCGCCCAGGCCGTCGGTGGCCGGGTCGGCCACCGCCTCCCAGATGTTGCCTTCGTCCAGCTCGGCGTCGCCGATCAGCGCGATGTACCGGCTGCGCGGCCGCGGCCCGAAGTGGGCGTCCACGTAGCGGCGGGCGGCCGCGGCGAACAGCGGCGCGGCCGCGCCCAGGCCGACGCTGCCGGTGCTGAAGTCGACGTTGTCGGGGTCCTTGGTCCGGCTGGGGTAGGACTGCAGGCCGCCGAAGGCCCGCAGCCGGGGCAGGTAGCCGCGGTCCAGGTTGCCCAGCAGGTACTGGATGGCGTGGTAGACCGGCGAGGCGTGCGGCTTCACGCTGACCCGGTCGGGCGCGTCCAGGTAGGCGAAGTACAGCGCGGTCATCACGCTGACCAGGCTCGCGCTGGAGGCCTGGTGCCCGCCCACCTTGACCCCGTCGCCGGTGTCGCGGTCGTGGTTGGCCGCGTCGACGATCCGGGTGGCCAGCCACAGGACCCGTTGCTCGATCTCCTCCAGCACGGTCAGGTCGGGCTCGATTGCGGGCCGGGTGTCACGCGTGCCGGTGATGTCAGCTACCATGCCTCTATCATGCTGCGCCTCGTACTCATCCTTAGCAGCCGTAGCGGGACCTGATCAGCAGGCCAGCAATCCGCTACGGGGGTGAGGTGCTGGCCGTCTGCGTGTCGGGGTTCCTTTTCTTAGCCTTCTAGCGTCCACGGTGCCATCCGCACCGTGCTGACCGGGGATCCCGTCTGCCAGTCAATCGAGACCAGCATGCCGGGAGGCAGCATTATGTCCGAATCCACCTCCGCCACCCGCGCCCCCGAGCGCGACGACCGGCCGGCGGCTCGCCAGGCCCTGCAGGCCCTGCAGGCCGTCCAGGTGTCCCTGGACCGCCGTGACAACGGCGGCGACGGCGCAGCCATGCTAGACAAGTAGGACGACCAACTACTCCGACAACTTCAGCCCCATTGGTCAGTAGCAGACACAGCAAAGGATCATGTGATGACCGACAGCCCGGAGATCTCGTTCGAGATCCTTGCCAGCGACACCCCCGTTCCCGCGCAGCAGCGGGCACAGGTCATGGCGGAGCCCGGGTTCGGCAGCGTATTCACCGATCACATGACCACCATTCGCTGGAGTGAGGACCGCGGCTGGCACGACGCCCGGCTCGAGCCTTACGGGCAGATCGTGCTCGACCCCGCTTCCGCGGTCCTGCACTACGGCCAGGAGATCTTCGAGGGCCTCAAGGCCTACGCCCAGCCCGGCGGCCGGGTCGTCAGCTTCCGGCCCCAGGCCAACGCGGCCCGGTTCAACCGGTCCGCGGCCCGGCTGGCCATGCCCGCCCTGCCGCAGGACACGTTCGTCCGGGCCATCGAGGTGCTCGTCCAGCAGGACCGCGACTGGGTGCCGGTCACCGAGGGGCACAGCCTCTACCTGCGCCCGTTCATGATCGCCACTCAGCGCGGCCTGGGGGTCAACAAGCCGTCCGCGTCCTACCTGTTCACGGTCATCGCCTCGCCGGTGGCCGGGTACTTCGGCGGGGCCAAGGCGGTGACCGTGTGGCTGTCCGACGACTACACCAGGGCCGCGCCCGGCGGGACCGGCGAAGCTAAGTGCGGCGGCAACTACGCGGCCGCGTTCGCCGGCCAGCTTCAGGCCCTGGAGCACGGCTGCGACCAGGTCGTGTGGCTGGACGCCGCCGAGCGCCGGTGGGTCGAGGAGATGGGCGGGATGAACCTGTTCTTCGTCTACGGCTCCGGCTCCGACGCCCGGATGATGACCCCGGCCCCGACCGGCTCCCTGCTCCACGGCATCACCAGGGACTCGCTGCTCAAGCTCGGCCCGGACCTCGGCATCCCGGCCCACGAGGGCAAGATCTCGGTCGAGGACTGGCGCACGGGCTGCGCGTCGGGCGAGATCACCGAGGTCTTCGCCTGCGGCACGGCCGCCGTCATCACCCCGGTCGGGATGGTGCGGTCACCCAAGGGCGACTGGCAGATCGGCGACGGCACCCCGGGCCCGGTCACCACCCGCCTGCGCGAGGAACTGGTCGGCATCCAGACCGGCACCCGCCCCGACCCCTACGGCTGGATCCACCCCCTGGCCTAGGGGACGCCGCCAGCCACTCCGCGCCCGTCGGTCGGGCGGCCCCCCGGATCGCGCTATGGACGCTTAGCTCGCCCCCCGCCACCAGGCCTCATCCACGCCCGTCCCGCCAGCCACACCCGCCCCAAGATCGATTGTGGATGTCCCGTTGGGTACCCCAGGAGGTACCCAACGGGACATCCACGC
>Ga0134126_10006331_pt1 | contig 14817 bp, 4 predicted proteins | sample KB31752_FD_96881 | JGI IMG/M metagenome (GOLD analysis project Ga0134126, IMG submission 96881) | Terrestrial soil microbial communities with excess Nitrogen fertilizer from Kellogg Biological Station, Michigan, USA - KB3-175-2 | ecosystem: Environmental > Terrestrial > Soil > Unclassified ...
GCAGAATTTATAATAGGTAAAAAAGGAATTTTTTCAATGAAAGAAGTGTTGGGATTTTAAAAAAGAATAGTCTTTTAAATTAGAAATTCGTGATATTTGTTTGCTTGCTGCAAAACAAAAAATATCACTTCATATTTTTGAGCATTTCACTTGTCATAGAAGTAAGGTCATACTTGGGTTTCCATTTCCAATCTTTCTGAGCCACGGTATCATCAATACTTTGTGGCCAACTCTGTGCGATGGGAAGTCGATAATCAGGCTCATAGCTTATCGTGAACCCTGGAAGATGCTTTTTTATTTCCGCCCCTATTTCTTTTGGCGAAAAACTCATTCCTGAAATATTATAAGAAGTACGAATTGAAATTTTATCCTCTTCGGACTCCATTAATTCTATGGTAGCCCTTATGGCATCAGGCATATACATCATGGGCAGGTAAGTATCCTCCTGCAAAAAGCAGGTATAATGATTCTCGCTTAGCGCGTCATGAAAAATTTCTACGGCATAATCCGTGGTACCGCCGCCCGGCTCGCTTTTATAACTTATCAATCCCGGATAACGCAGACTGCGCACATCTACCTTGTAGCGATGATGAAAATAATTGCACCAAAATTCCCCTGCGTATTTACTGATGCCATAAACTGTGATTGGTTCTATTATGGTTTGTTGAGGACAATTTTTTTTGGGTGAGGTGGGGCCAAAAACCGCTATGCTACTGGGCCAGTAAACTTTGCGGATATTTTCGTCTTTAGCAATTTCCAAAACATTTAAGAGGCTTGTGGTATTCAGATGCCATGCAAGATTTGGATTTTTTTCGCCTGTGGCCGAAAGGATAGCCGCCAGTAAATATATCTGGGTAATGTTTTGACGGATGACCTGCACATGGAGCATTTCTTTATTCATCACATCCAGGCTTACGTAAGGGCCCGTTCCTTTCAACAGGACATTTTCTTCCCTGAGGTCTGAAGCAACTACATTAGCGCCACCATATATTTTCCGCAATTCCAATGTAAGCTCCACACCTATTTGCCCACACGCGCCTATTACCAAAATTTTTTCTTTGATCATATGTTATTTTGTGCCACAATTTAAAATTTTAAAAAAGAAAAGGAAAAAAAATCGAATTAAATTACAAGGCATTGTTTTTAATGGCCGATACTATTTTTTTCTTTAACAACAGATTATATTTGCAATAACGGAAAACTAATAGCTTCGCTTTACTTTAAATGCATAAATTCTTAATTATAATCCTCCTGCTATTTTCTTTGCAAAAAACAGCTTTTGCCCAGGACACTCTTCCTAAAATAACGGTGACCCAATTAGGCAAAAATGTTTTAGTTTCCTGGAATAATCCTTATTCCAATATTGCCAACATTAATATTCAACGGTCGGGCGACAGTATAAGAAATTTTAAAACGATCGGCAGCGTATTAAATGTAGCGCCCGGAGTCAATGGTTTTACCGATCCTAAAGAATTCATTCCATCCGATCAATACTACAGGGTCTTTATTTCTTTTGACGGAGGATCCTATATTTTTACGGCATCTCACCGCCCAGGATTAGATACCTTAAAAGTGCTTCCCCCTTTAGAAACAACGACTATTGTAAAAGAACCGGTAATTCCCGCTCCTGCCAAGGAAAAGAATCTATTCGTGCCGTCCAGCCATGTATATACCGGGAAAGACAACAACGTTATTATTTCGCTACCTGATTTGGCCCGCAACAAATACACCATAAAGTTTTATGACGAAAACGGGGATTTTTTATTTGAACTTAAAAAAATACCTGAAAGTTATCTCACGCTCGACAAATCAAATTTCAGGCATGCGGGGCTTTTTATTTTTGAACTTTACAATAACAAAATCATTGTAGAACGCCATAAATTCTATATTCCCAAAGATGGCAAGCCGATGCCCACGCTTGACAGAGACGGAAATGAGATAAGACCGTATTAAAATAAAACCGGTCGGACTTAATTGGTTCAGTTTTATTTTGTGTTCTCAAACCCGCGAGGTTTTAAAACTTCGGAGCTTTTCACGGGACGGCAAACTAAGAAATAACCGTCATTTTTACTTTTTCAGAGCTTAAAGCTTTACGGCCACTTGCTTCCTCACGAATAACTTCTAGACCCCTTCACTTTTAGCGTAAAAACAAGAATAGAAATTGGCAATAAATGTTCGTTTACTACAAGAGGCCGGAATTTCATCCGGCCCCTTATATTTTTAGAGGTTTTTCTTTATGTAAAATTTAATACATAACCCTTATCACTTCCACATTTCTATCAGGTTTTAATATTTCCAATTGATATACACCATGGGCCAGGTTGTAATCCCATTTGATGCCTTCGCTGCCATTTCCTCCGGCAAATTCAATTTGTTTCGATACAATTAGTTGGCCTAAAGGATTCAATAGCCTGATGCCGTATCTTCCCTGCTGTTGGTTGACGAATTGTAAATGAATAATACCGTCCGTTATCGGGTTAGGATAAATGCTGATACTTGATTTAAAATTGCTCATGAGAACAGTTACCACAGTACTGTAAACGGTTTTACCATCTTTATCAACACTTCTGATACGGTAATAATTATTACCCGGCGCAGCGTCTTTGTCAGTCCATTGATAACTGGCTGAACCACTATTATTTGCCGGAACGGTTGCTTTTTTTACAAAATTAATAGCGTCAATCGATTTCTCTACGTCATACTGAAGCATCGCGTGTTCATTTTGCACATTCCATTCTACTAAGATATTTTTATCTTTTTGACTGGCAGCAAGCGACACGAAAGTAATCGGCAATACGGTAGCTTGCGTAGATTGTTTAAATACAATCATAAACCGATCAGCAGCATAAGACGCAGCATCCGAATTCACAGTAAAGTCGGATGAGGTAACACCCCCGAGACTTACTTCAGTTTTTGTCCGCAGGTAATTATCTACCAGGTAAGCTTTTAGTCCATCATCTCCCATATTCTCAGGACTAAACTGGAAGTGATACGTTTGTTTAGACACATTTTTCATATCAAAATAAATGGTATCACTTGCTGTTACCGGGCTTCGGGCTTCGATAGACAACATGATTCCTTGTCTTTTCAGGCTTAAATTCTCACCCGTGTTATAGATCTTTATTGCATCGTTTACATCTAACCTGTTTTGGTATTGGCTGTTAAATGCTACTACGTTACCATCGGCTACTTTCCCGGATGAAGCATATAAATAAGTCCGGAAAAACTGGCTTGGTGAAGATGCTCCGCCACGGAATACCAAATGACTTCCAGTAGTTTTAGCGCTTTCATTAAAAGTAATCGTCGCTGTAGAGCCACTGGTATTGTTTAAAAATACGGCTTGCCCAGATTCGAGATAAGGATAAGGAACGCCCGATAAGTAATAGGCAGTAGGAACTAAAGGTATATATCCGTTTGCTGCTGAAAAAGTCTGATATCCACCGGCGCCATAGTATCCGGAAATTAATGGATCCCACACGTAGAAAGTAGAACCGATTCCTGCTATTCCGGCTACGTTCCTAAAGTCAACCCTTGAAGCATACGGGTTTCCTAAAGAATAATAATAATTTGCCGGTATTGAAAAACTAATTGATCCTGTATTTAGAATACCAGTGGTGCGCATCACTGTAGGAATTTTTGTGGAGCTGGCGCTGGCAGTAGCCTGCCTGTCACCCCGGATGAACAGGAAGAAACCATTTTTAATATTCGGAAATTGAATATTGGTATTCGTTATATTTATATAGGCCTGCGTCGGATTATCCCAATATTTCATGGAAGGATTGGGACTGATAAAATCGAACCCTGTGCCTGTTGGCCCGGTAACGTTGGTTCCATAACCCACTTGGCCAATGGAGCCTGGAGCCTGGTTTTCCTGCCATGCCTGGTGTATGGTTTGAGTGGTCTGAGTTGGCACTGCAAGGAATTGCCAGTTGTTAATTGCGGCTACGTATCGCTCTACCGTTACGCTACCCGTAATTGAATTTCCCGTATTTAACACACCTACGTTAGCCGTGGCAGAAGCAGTGGAAAGTAACGTAACATTGTTTCCGGTATTTATGTTAGCATTGGGATCACCGAAAGTCAAACTGCCGGAAATTTTCATTGTGTCTCCCGGAGTTGCAGCAACTGAAAGTCCATTAGCATTGCTTACAATAAGATTCTGAATCGTGTTATTTTTAAACGTACTCCCGTCTGTAACCTGGGCAGAAGAAGTGCCATTAAAGTCAATAGTGGCAGCAGTAGCATCGAATACTCCAGCGTTGGTCACATTACCTGCAACCTGGAATATACCAGTACCATTTACCATTAATGAGGCATTGGATTTTATTTGAAGATTGTTAATGGTAGCTGTTCCCGTAGCTAAAACAGGATAATTATTTGATGGAACCTGGGGTATCACCACATCCGGGCATGATACAGAAGGTATATTACCGTCAGACCAGTTATTAGCATCGTTCCAATCAGTGCTTACTTCTCCCGTCCATAAGTTATGAATACCGATGACATAAGGAGAAGAATAGGAATCTCCGCATGCGCCGCCATCAAATACCACCCTGAAATACGTTTTAGAATTGATAGTAAAATTCAACACATTTGTAGTGCTCACGGGACTCGTAGGAAGCCAACTAACCCCGGCATCTGTTGAATATTGCCAGCCTTTGATAGTGCCTGAAGAGCCATTCAGCGTAAGTGTTCCACTTGGTGCGGAGCACAACTGTGCAAAATCAGTGGTGAACGAAGTTCCTGTGTTTACCAAGGCATCGATAGTGATGGTGCCGGTAGTAGAAGCTTCCACGCAAGAGCCCGTGGCTTTAACCGTGTAAGTGAACGACCCTGATTCTGTTGGAGTACCGGTAATAGTCACGATTCCGCTATTAACAGAATAATTAACTCCATCAGGCAAACCTGTCACAGTAACACCTGCATCCGGAGCGCCGGAAGTGTTGTAAGTGATATTATTAATAACTCCATTATAGCAAATAATTTGAGCATCAGAACCGGAAGGTGAGCTGAGACTTACAGTTGCATCAGCAGAAACCGTGATGGTGCCTGTGATTGCCGCTGCCTCGCAGGTACCGCTTGTCGTAATCGTATAGTTAAACACGCCTGAAACAGTAGGTTTTCCTGAAATCGTGAAATTTCCTCCTGCATATCCCCCTGTTACCCCCGACGGCAATCCGACAGCACTCGCACCACCGCCTGTGCCGCTAATTGTGTAAATGATATCACCCATTTTATTATTAATACAAAGGGCTTGATTATCATCGCCCGATGTTTTTTGAATCGTTTGTACGTTAGACCTAATAGTACCGGTAAGACTATCCGCATTACATGAAGCACCTGTAGTTACTATTTTATAAGTAAATGTGCCTGAATCTACGGGCGATCCTGTAATGGTAATAACATTGCCGGTAACGGGACCTGCAGTAACACCTGTTGGCAACCCTGTGACTACAGCGTTTGTTGCCAATTCACTCAGAGTATATTTGATAGGTGTAATCGGAGTGCCTTTGCAGACTATCTGGGCGTCGGTACCTGGTAAAGAGGAAAGTGTCACTTTTTGTCCTTTTACTGTTATTTGTCCTGTAGCAGTGGTTGGGTTGGAACATGCGCCGGTTGTCGTTATCGTGTAAGTATATACCCCTGAATTATCGTTAGGCGTGCCACTAATGGCAAGTGTGATGCCATTTTTAAAATCATAGGTAAGGCCATTAGGCAAGCCGGTAACAGTTGGAGTACCCCCGCTACCTACGGAATAGGTAATGTCTGTAATCTTGTCGCCGCGACACACAGTTTGGTTATCAGTTCCCGTAGGGCTTGTAAGCGTTATGAACGTAGAAAGTGTAGCAAAGGAAATATCATCAAGGCCAAAGTCATTACCGGCTCTCTGCGTATTCAAGTCAATTATCTGAATGACGGCGGTCGTTGCGGAACCCGAAAACCAACCGTTTGTATTTCCGTAATAGAAACGCACCCAGTTATTAATATTCACACCCCCCGTAGTGGTTGGTTCTGGTGCTGTCGACAAATCTGCAATCCCATTAGTGGCAGCAGTTCCGACCGGAACGCCATTAACTGAAAATTGTAGTACAGCATGCGGTGCCACGTTATTCAGATTCATAGCCCAGGCACTGTAATAGTAATTTGTATTGGGAAGTACTGATACTGTTTCCTGCCATATAATACCTGTACCCGGATAGCCATTCACAATCATAAACTTACCGGTTTGTGCCGGAGTGGTATGGTCTTTTCCAAAAAAGTTATTATGATAATTATGGGCGTTTGTGTCAACGGCATATAATCCTTCCGGTTGTAAACTTCCCCCAGGCGCCACGAAGCCATATTGCGTGTAAAATGCAGTATTTCCCGATTCAAAATCTCCGTTCTTTACCAGTTCCTGAGCTATACTCAAAAACCCAGTCCCCACACAATGCAACCCCGTAGTAGCCGCAACGGTATATAATTTAGCTTCATCTACAGCTATTACATTGGTTGTTTCTCCAGTGTTCCATACATAGGAACTAGCTGCCGGTACTGAACTTGCAGTTAGCTGTACTTTGTTTGGTACGGAACAATAGTCCGCGATTACGCTTACTACCGGCGCAGGCGTTACCGTAATAGTTACATTTGACGCTGTGGTGCAGGAGTTCGCATCTTCGGCCTGTCCTGTATAGGTAGTGGTAGCAGATGGTTTTGCATATACTGTTTGCCTGGCATCTCCTGTGTATGGAATGGTGGCAGATGGATCTGTAAATAAACTGTCGAGTGGCGACCAAACAATATCTACCGGGTTTACCGGTACATGATAGTATACCGTTAATGTCCAGTTTTGAAGTGTACCTGTATTACCGGCCCAGTTATCTGTAAGATAGAGCGTCCAGTTGCCGTTAGGAGGTGCTAAGGTGGTTCCAAATAGATCAGTAAATTTCCTGGTATTGGCATTGCCTACTTCCGCACCATATAGATTATCTCCCTCTGCAGAGTACGTTCCCGTGTACGGAGAACTGCCTGTTGTAACAACAGGGTATTGCGAAGTGCGGCTGCTAATATTAGTGTTGGTAAGATTAGGGCCATATAAGCTATAGGCAGCCAATGTAATTATTTTTCCATCAGGAGATCCGAGATTGATGGACAGATCATTTACTTCCGGATGTTGAACGTTCAAAGTTACCTGCACACTATCTACAACGCCCCCAACAGGAATGGTTCCTGCCGGCACGCTAATAGCATTGCTGGCTCCGGATGGGTTGTTATCCGGAATAGCAATATTAGGTGAAGAGGTTTGCGTAAAGGTAAAATTACCCGCATGATTTTCTACAGAAGACAAAGGCAGAATGCTACCTGAGCAAATGGTTGTATTTCCCGGGGTAATCACTACCGGTGCAGGCAAAGGATTTACTGTTATGTTAACAAAATTAGGCAAATAAGTTGCGCCCGTTGAAACACAATTTGCATCTGAAAGTGTTGAAATGGTATAGGAGGTAGAAGTAGCAGGCGTAATTCCCGTTAATACTACGGGGTTAGCAGAGGTACCGCTAAACGGATAATTGTTAGTGCCATCGGTCACGATACCAGTCATCGCCCCTGAACCCGTTAAGTTTAAAGTAAGCGTGGTACTTCCTCCGATGCAAACCGGATTTGGACTGCCTGTTATGGTTGCACCCGGGCGTGGATTCACGGTTTCCTTTTGAACAGTCGAATACACTGCCGCGCAGGGTGTCGCCTGAGTCAAAGCCCTGAACCATGTAGTTTGACTAAGATAAGTGGGGCTAATATTTATAAAATTGTAAAAAGCATCATGTTTAGTCGCATCTACAATCCAGGTGGTACCGCCATTTGTTGAATACTCCCATTGCAAAACTGAACCTGAATTTCCTACCAATAATACAGAGCCAGGACTTCCGGCACAGATAGTTCCGGTACCTGAAGGCCCGGGAGTAACCGTGCCACCATTTGCAGTATTTACAGTGATAGTTGCTGCATTCGAAGCCGCTTCAATGCAGGTGCCGCTTTGTATTATCGCACGGTATTGAGTAGTTGTAGTTAAGTTGGTATAATTTAAAGAACTTGTTACATTGGCAATAGAACTCCAGGTTGTTCCGCCATCAATAGAAGATTCCCATCGAATTACATTGCCGACTTTATCAGCGCCTAAAGTAATTGTTCCGCTATTAGTAGGGGTACAAACCGTTGCAGTTCCGGTTAACGTACCTCCAACTGAAACCGGGCTTACTATTACACTTACCGTTCCTGCTTGATTTTGTACACAAGCCGTAGTAGAACCATCCTGGACACTGATCAGCTTATACGTAAAAGTGTGAGCAGAAGTGGTTGTTATTCCAACCGTAACGGTGTTACCAGAAGTCGTTACTACCGATTGGTTGGCGCCTCCGTCAATGGTGTATGTGAACACATAAGGCTGAGTGCCGTTAGATCCAGTAAATGTAATATTCGCGGCATCATTCAAACACAAGGCAGATGGCCCGGTCATTGTTGCCGTTGGCAATGGATTTATAGTTATGGTAGCAGTTCCGGCAGCAGTTTGCGTACAACCGTTAGCATCTTTTACGCTTACCAATGTATAAGCGTAATTACCGGCAATTCCGGTGGGTGCAGCAACAGTTACAGAATTTCCTGAAGTAGTGGTAACAATTTGGTTAGCGCCCCCGTTAATTGTGTACGTAAATGTGTAGGGAGCCGTACCAACAGAACCCGTAAAAGTAATAAGAGGCTGAGGGCTATTGACACAAACAGCAGCGGTACCGCTGATAGCAGCCAGAGGCAATGGATTTACGGTAACAGTTACTGCATTAGTCTGAACCTGTGAGCAGGTATTGTTGTCTGCTACATTGGTTAATTTATAGATATAATCGCCGGCTGTCCCTGTAGGTACCGTTGCGGTCTGGGAATTTCCTGAAGAAACGATATCAGGTTGTGCCACTCCATTGATGGTATATGAAAAAGTATAGTTAGCTGCGCCATCTGCACCTGTAAAAGTAATTATTGGTGAACTTCCGTTTTGGCAAACAGTTGCATTATTGGTGGATACTGTTGCTCTAGGTAAAGTGTTTACAGTAACCGGATAAGCAGTGGGCGCCGGAGCAGAACATAAACCGGAATTAAAATTGACGCTAATTGTTTGCGGGCCCGCCGTATTCCATGTTACCGTTGCAGTATTATCTGTTGTGCTACCGCCTAAGCCACCACCTGAAGTAATTGTACCTCCTGTTATAGACCAAACATAATCTGAATAAGTGGGATCAGACTGCACCTCATATATATTGCCCGTAGAATTTAAGCAAACTATTTTTGGTCCGCTTGAATTGAAAGCAGGTGTAGTTGGCGATGTACTAACTACTGAAACCGAAGTGTTACCGGAACAACCATTTCCATCTGTATAGTTTACATAAATTGATTTTGGTAAGTTATCATTATTCCAGTGAACCTGTGCTGTAGGATCAGAAGTACCACCACCTGAATTTAAAGCACCTCCATTTATTGTCCATATATAATTTGACTGGCCGGTTTGAGTAGCATAATCACTAACATCATTCGGGCATATTTGATCAGGCCCCGTTAAAACCGGAAGCGGTAATGAGTGAATAGTTACACTTACACTTCCTGCCTGAGGATTTGCACAATGCGTAGAACTGTTGTCTTGCACGCTAACCAACACATAAGTAAAAGGTCCTGCTGTGGTAGTAGGTTGGTAAGCGGTTACGGAATTGCCGGATGTTGTAGAAACGGTTTGAGTCGTTCCATTTACAGTATAAGTAAATGTATAAGGAGCAGTTCCGCCAGAGCCAGTAAATACGACACCTGGTTTAATTGGCGAATTTTGACATTCGGCAGAATTAGCATCATTGGTTATAGTAGCTGTTGGCAAAGGATTTACGTTAATATGGTAGGTGGCAGATACAGTGCCAACTCCACAAGAATTTTGACCATAAACAGTCAAATCGCCCGATGTAGCATTAGCTGCAAAATCAATGGTGATATTATTTGAAGTACCATTAATAGTGGCTCCCGTTCCTGAATACGCCCAGTGATATCCTGCCGGGTCCGCGTAGGTAATGGGTGCAACAGAATAAGCCACAGCGGAAGTATTTTGGCAAACAGCCGAAATACCCGTAAGTGCAGCAGGTGTCAACGGTATCGGGTTCACAGTAACTATCGCTGAAGCAATGGTTATAGAAGTGGTGCAGGTAGTGCTACTTGCATCTTTTACACTAATTAAATTGTAGGTAAATGTTCCGGCTGTGGTAGTTGGTGCGTTTAGTGTCGCAGTATTGCCGGTTGAGAATGCTGTTTGGGTAGCGCCGCCATTGATATTATAACTAAATGTGTATGGTGCAGTTCCATTGCTGCCGGTAAAAGTAATTGTTGGTGCAGCAGCATTTTGACAAAGCGTTGTGGTACCAGCGATGGTTGCGACAGGTAATGGGTTCACAATTACCTGGAAAGGCGCAGAAGCGGGACCGTTTCCACATCCATTCACTCCTGCAACGGTTATATTTCCTGTGGTTGCTGTATTTGAAAAATTTACGGTAATAGTACTACCCGTTGAACCGCCGACAAAAGAAGCTCCTGGGGGTAACGTCCACGTATAGCTGGTAGCATTGGCAATAGAAGGAACGGAATAAGTAACATTATTGGTTCCGGCGCACAACACAGTCGTACCCGCAATAGATCCCGCGGCACCTGGTAAAGGTTTTATTATCATTGCGGTTGACGTAAATGTTTTCATGCAACCATTGCTGTTAGTGACATCTACGCTTACCACATCGCCATTTGCAAGTGTTGTGTAACTGTAAGAAGATATGCTTGCCGTATTTACAGGAGAACCGCCGTTTACTTTGAAGACATAGATTGAATATCCTGTTGGCGCATTAAAGATCACTTTCGTACCAGGACAAACATTATTGACATCAGGAGCAAAAGTACCTGTTGGCAGAGTATTAACCGAAACCGGAACTACAGTATTTAAAGTAGCGTGGCAGCCATTGCCATCTGTTACATCAACGGTTACGATAGGCGTTCCCGCAATTAAAGAAGAAGTTGTGTAAACATTGGAGCCGGGTTGTGGGCTAACAGGAGTTCCGTTTAATTTAAAGGTATAGCTTGAATAACCGGGCGGCGCTGTAAAAGTAATAGCATCTCCCACACATATTTTTCCATCATTGGCTGGTCCGTTTCCAGAGGTCTCTGTTACAGCGATAGTGCCAGTAGGAAGCGGATTTACAGTTACCACAGCGCTTCCGACCATATTGCTGGAGCAAGTAGTACCTGTTGCATAGTTGGCAGTTACGGTATAAGTACCAGCGGTAATTTGATTGCCGAAAGAAAAAGCACTACCCGTTCCCGGTTTTGCCATCCCCACCGGAGTTCCACCCAAAAGCAATTGATAATTAACTCCTGCCTGGGATCCGTCCAAGCCAACGGCAAGCCCTGCACCTCCTGAACAAAAGTTTCCTGCACCGGTAACATTATAAGCAGTCGGTAGTGGATTAATAACAATTGTTGGCGCGCCAGTCATAGTTTGAGTACAACCTGTAGTGGTATTAGTAGCTAATACTGTATAAGCCGCATTTACTGTCTGATTGGGAAAAATAAGAGATGATCCATTTCCTGTGATTGGGCTACCACCAGCAGTAGCATCCTGTAACAGCTGGTAGCTGATGCCATTCTCGGAACCGGATAAAGTGATAGGTAAACCGGTTCCACCTGCACAATAACTTCCTCCACCACCGACAGTAAAGAGAGTAGGAAGCGGTTGAACATTTATAGATGTAGTACTTACATTTCCACCGGGCGTCACTATGTTAATGACGCCACCAGTAACCCCCGTTTGTGAGATTGCGGTTATTTGGGTACGGCTATCCACAGTAAAAGATTGAGCGGCTACACCATTAAAAGTAACACTTGAAGCATGATCAAAATTATCGCCTGTAATAACTGCGGTAATTGAACCGATGCCCGAACATGGAATTGCATTTTGAATAAAACTTGTAAATATTGGAGCAATTTGCACCTGTGGCCCTAATGAAAGGTTGTTGTTAATATCGACCGTTCCTTTTCTTACCCTCACCCAGTCAACAATAGTGGCAGCAGTATTCTCAGAAACCCCAATATTAATTGTTCTGATAGGGGCCGTGACAGTGTAGGTGTTTGTGGGATTAATTTGAACTCCCAAATAGTAATAATTTGACCATTGGTAGTTGCTTCCATCCGTAATATCCCAACGAGTGAGGTAATCTGTATTGGCGGTCAGATTATAGACAGTGGACGGATAGCAACGTGCGGTAGAACTATTACCTCCTGCACCAAAATATCCATAGTCTCCCGTCCCCGGGCTATTGTCATTATTAGCAAGGCTTGCTGTCACAGTGTTACTAGTAGCATAAAATCTGTTACGGTAATATGCTGTTTCCTTATTTTTAATCTCAACGATAAACGACGGAGAGGTTGGTGAAAAAGCAGATGACATACTCACCCTGTCTCCACTATTGCTCAAAGTGGCTTGCCCGCCGGCAACAGTAATTGTACCTCCATTGGTATATGTTGACCAATTGGCAGCTAAGGAACTGCCTAAAAAATCATCAAAAAAATCGAAAGTTGTATTGCCATTACTTCCGGTTGTAGCTGCAGGATTACCGTAATACATCGTGACAGAATTGGTTCCCGAAACAGGTACGTTAACCCAGATTATCGAATTTCCAAAATTGTCATATTTCTCTATCCAAAAACTACACGCAGTAGCCCCAACGTAAAACTGAAGGTCTCTCCCGTCAGCAGTCATATCCGTATAATTCGCCGTATTAGCTGGTGTGAGCGTTATCTGCACCTGGTAATTATTAAGCGGTGTTGGAGCGGATAGACTAATAGTCCTGGAATATTCCCAGGCTGCGCCAGGTTGCGCATAAGAATTCAATCCGGCTACAAGAAATACTATAAAAAGAAAGTGCAGTTTCGGGAATCGAATTGCCTGTGAGGTAAAAGATGAAAAAATATTTTTATTAAACTTTGGGTATAATCTCCTCATAAAAAAAATTTCGTACTACAAATGAGGTATTTACAAGGGAATTGGAAAGAAACAGCTTATGCGATTTTGCAGTTGGGTTTTGGATTATTTTCTAAAAAGGATAAACCGATTTAAAAAATTTATTACCTACCAGGTTAGCATCCTGATTGTGTGGTTAAAAACTTATAGCCCACAAATATATATAAATCATCCGTTAGACATAGTATTTCTACGGTTTTTTTTTAGAATTCTTTCCACACGGTTGATTCTCAAATAAATGGGAGTCTATTCTGATAGAAGCGCTTTGACAGTAAATCAACAAATACGAAAGATTTTGCTTCAGGGTTTTATTCAATTTTGTTGCGTCGCCAGTTCCTGCACGACTTTACTGACCGGCAATCCCATTACATTATAAAAATCACCTTTTATACTTTTGATTCCTACAGCTCCGATCCACTCCTGGATAGCATAAGCGCCAGCTTTGTCATAAGGCTGGTAATTATCTATATAATATTCAATTTGAGCAAGTGATAGTTCGCGAAACTTCACTTCTGTTTCTTCAGCAAATATTTTTTCTTCAAAGCCATTTAAAATGCAAACACCGGTTATTACTTTATGAATTCTACCCGAAAGCCTTGAAAGTATCTCAATGGCATTTTGACGGTTCAGGGGTTTACCGATTATTTCGTTATCCAGGACCACGACCGTGTCAGCAGCCAAAATCATAAGCGGGCTATTTTTTCCCATATCTATTTTTTCCTGAATGGCCCTTGCCTTGTTAGAAGCAATATGAATCGCTATTTCAGCAGGTGACAATCCTTCGGGGTAACTTTCATCAATGTCAGAAACCTTAACCTCGAAAGGTATTTCCGCAAGTTCTAATAAGTGCTTACGCCGTGGGGACCCCGATGCTAATATGATTTTTTCCATTTTTTATGTCACTAATTTTCTAACTTATGTTGAATTTACTTTTGACTGTTAGATTAAAATCACCTCTTGATTAATTGTCGTATTTAAAAGAATACCATAGAAATAATTCCAGCAAGCATTATAATTTTTATGACGCTACTCAACAGGTGAAACTGTTTCGGCGTATTGGCTTCGTACAATTTTCGCAATACCCAAATTAAAGGAATGACTATGGTAATAATAGAATACAAGGCGGAAAACCACCAGCCTAATTGTATTACATAAATCTGTATCGCCATTACCAGGCCTGTGAGCACCACAATCCAAACGCCGGCAAAAACTTTGGACACTGGAATTCCCCACACAACAGGCATGGTAGTACAACCATATTTTACATCCCCTTCCCTATCCTCCATATCTTTAATGACTTCTCGAACCAGGGAAATAATAAAAGCAAATCCTGCATAAATAAATGAAAGCTTTAATAGCCGCTGCCAGATTACATCGTGGGGCGACAGCCTAAACCGGTATTCTGCCAATGTCATCACCAGTATTACCCAGGCGGTCAACAACGAAATAAGAATGTTTCCAATCAATAGTTTTTTCTTGAAGGTGCTGGAGTAAACAACCAGAATGAAAATGGCGAGAAAATTAAACAACGGAATCAAAACATTCCGAAGACGGTAACCCACATACATGCTCAGCACCAAACCTGCAAATGAAAGTACTGCATGCAATACAATAGCCCATCTTCGTTTTATGAATTTGCCAATAATTACTCTAGACGACTTATTTACCAGGTCAATATTTACATCAAAATAATCATTGATAATATAACCCGCGCCGGCGATACACACAGAAGCCAGTACCAGGAAAAAAAATAATGA
>Ga0134126_10006332_pt1 | contig 14816 bp, 11 predicted proteins | sample KB31752_FD_96881 | JGI IMG/M metagenome (GOLD analysis project Ga0134126, IMG submission 96881) | Terrestrial soil microbial communities with excess Nitrogen fertilizer from Kellogg Biological Station, Michigan, USA - KB3-175-2 | ecosystem: Environmental > Terrestrial > Soil > Unclassified ...
GTCAGAGCCCCCCGCACGGTGTCAGGTCGGATCTGACACCGACCAGTGCACCGGCACAGCCGGGTCGTACACGCAGAACGTGCCGGTGCGCACCGAACGCGAGAGGTGTTCGCCGAGGTCGGGATCGGCCCGGCCGATGCGGCGGATCGCGTCGCGGATGCGGGTGGTCACCGCGGTCCGCGCGCGCTCGGCGGGGGAGCCCGTCCGCCGGGCCCGACCGCCTAGGCCGTAGGCGGCGTTCAGCGCGGTAAGCAAGGCGTCGCGTTCGGCGGCCAGCCGCGCGCTGCGTTCGGCGTCACCCATAGCGTCGGCGTCGTCGGCCTCGTGTTCGAGTTCCTGCAGGCGCCGCCGGTAGGCCGCTCGTGCGGTCGCATCCAGCACCTCACCGGTATCCGAGGGCAGGTGCAGCCCATCCTGGGAGGTCCCGCGGCGCTCGCCCAGGGAGGTGGCCAGGTCCAGCGCGGCGATCGACGTTCCCGGCCGGGCCAGCAGTCCCGCCAGGTCGCGCAGGCCCTTGCTGTCCCGCAACCGGAACTCGATGCCGCGGTGCCGGATGGTCCAGTAGTCGCCGTCGCGGCGAAAGACGTTGCCGTCGGCGAACTGCGGGTTCTCGGCTGGGATGCGCTGACGCAGCCGGGGCGCCCCGGCGGTGCCGGTGGGCTGGATGGCGGTGCCGGTGGGCTGGATGGCGGCGGCGAAATGCCGCGCGGCGGCCGTACGGTCGCCCATCGCGGTGGCCAACAGGCCCAGCGGGTAATGCACGGACCCCCGCATCGCGGCCCCGATCCCTTCCACCACGAACAACTCGGCGTAGGGCGACAGCTGCTCGTAGGCCCAGCTCGCCACCGGGTGTGGGCCGATGATGGCGATGAGCTCGGCGACCTGGGCCAGCAACGGCAGCCACTCGGAATCGCGGGCAGCTGCGGGCAGCTGCGGTGCCGTGGCGTCGAGTTGGGCCCGCGCGTCGTCGATGCGCCCGATTTGGGCGAGCAGCAAACCGCGGCTGACCTGCGGCCACACGCCGGCCAGGTCCATCGCCTCGAATTCCGCCAACATCGTCGTCAGGGACTGCTGATCGCCCAGCTCAGCGAGCAGGCACCAGCGTTGAGTCGCCACCAGCATGGCGGCGTTGGCGCTGGCGGCCTGTGCGCCCACCGCCGCAGCTTCGTCCAGCGCGGCGCGGCAGTCGTCGTAGCGGCCCGCCAGCAACGCCCGCATTCCCCGCCACAGGGGCACGTACCACAGGTAGAGCGGGTGACGCAGCGCCTGCGCGACGGTCCGGTACGCCAGTACTTCGGCGTCCGCGTCGGCGATCGCCCCGGTCTCCAGCATCGCCACCAGACGCAGCCGCCGGCCGAGCAGCTCCAACGCCGGATCGCGCAACCGGTGAGCCAGCGTGACGATCTCGGTGGCGTACTCATGACGCTGGCTGCAGTGATCGGGTCCGGCCATCGCGTCGCACAACGCGGCGAGCGAGACGGCCACCGCGCCGTCGTCACCAGCGCGGCGCGCTGCTTGCAGGGCCTCCTGGGCGAGGTCAAGCCGTCGCTGGGGGCTTTCGAGCAGGGTCAGCGCGACCGACAGGCGTGCCGTGACCAAGGCGGCGAGCGCACCCTCGGCAGCGGGAAGAGCGGCCCGCGCCCGCTCCAGCAGGTCGATCTGGTCCCGCTCGAGTAACCCGACCTCGAACCCGACCGGTCCCGCGCCCAACCCCAGTGCCGCTCGAGCCAGTAGATCAGGCCGCGTTGCTCGGCCGGCCCAGTCGGCCGCCTCAAGCAGATCTGTGCGGCCGCGGGTCCGGTCGCCCGCCGCATACCGGGCCTCGCCGAGCGCCAGCTTCACCTGCGCCCGGTCCGCGTCTGGCGCGCCGGCCGATGCCAGGCTGGCGTCGGCGTGGGCATACCACCGCACTGCGTCTTCGAACGCGAAACGCCGCAGTGCCGCCTCGCCGGCCTGGCCGGCGAACTCGGCTGCGTCGCATGCCGACCCGGGGCCGGCGCGGAGCAGGTGATCGGCGACCTGGGCTGCCTCGACATCGCGGCCACGGTGTGCGAATACCGCCAGTACCGTTCCCGCTCGGTGATGCAGGAGCGTTCGCTGGTCGACGGTGAGGGCTTCGTAGACGGCGTCGCGGATCAGATCGTGCCGGAAGCGGCCCTCGCCGGGCTCAGCGTCGCCGAACAGGCCGGCCGCGTGGGCTTCGCTCACCGCGATGCCGAGCTCGGATAGCGAGACCTCGGCGACCTCGGCGAGTACGTCGAGCCGGAACCGGGTACCGAGCACCGCCGCGGTGGGCAGCGCCCGGCGGGCCGATTCGGTCAAGCCGTCCACCCGGGCGCCCACCATCGCCCGGATCGACGCCGGTACGGCCTGGCTCAGGTCAGCAAGCTCAGGTTGGGACTCGATCAGCTCGCAGACCAGCAAGGGATGACCCAGGGTGCGAGCTGCGATGATGTGCACCGCCTTGGTCGGCGCCGCGGCGCCCCACGTCTGCGACAGCAACGCCGCGATGTCCGCTTCCTGGAACGGCCGGAGCCGGACAGTCTCAGCGAGCCGGTTCAGCGCGCCCCACACCTCACGCCGACCGATCCAGTCGTGCTCACCGTCGCGCGCGGTGGCCAGCACCAGGGTTGGGGTGGTCCGCAGCGACGGTGCCAGCTCGACGAGCAGCTGCAGCGAGGACGGGTCGGCGTCGTGCAGGTCATCGATCACCACGAGCAGCGGTTGCGACGTGGCGGCCAGCAGGCCGGCAAGGTCCAGCGACAACCGCCAGCGTGCGGTCTCCGGGTCACCGTGCGGCGGGACGGGCCGCTCACCCTTGGCAACCAGTTCGGCGAGGTAGGGAGACTGCTGTACCGCCCGCGCTGCGGCGGCATCCGCACCGGCCAGTACGCGGACCACCCGCGACCAGGGACGCAGCGCACCCGCCGCCGTGCACCATGTCCACACCACGCGGAACCCATCGGCTCGCTGCGCGGCCTCTTCCGCCAGCCGGCTCTTGCCGATCCCCGCTTCCCCGGTGACCACCAATAACCTGCCGTGTGCGTGACGGGCAGCATCAAGCGCCGCACTGAGGTCGGCCATGACACCGGCCCGAGCGACGAAGGGCAGCCGCCTCATCGGCGCGGCCCGACCACCACTGGGGACGCCACGCGCGCCATTCTCCGCTGCTCGCCGCGCCCAAACCGCAGTCTGGATGCAGAACGCGGTAATCCGGGGCCCGGTGACCGCGTTCTGCATCCAGACTGCGGTGCGCGGCAGCAATTTGCCCGATCAGGCCTATTATCGGCCTGAGCACCAGTCCGACCGCGGCGCGGAGCGCGCCGAGCTGGTCGTCGAGATCCGCTCCAACGATGATGAGACGTACGACAAGATCGGCTTCTATGCCCAGGTCGGGGTGCGAGAGATGCTTATCGTGCACCTCGAAAGGCCGCTGGATCGAGTTGCTACGGGCTGTGGGCAGCCGGCTGCTGCCCGTCACCGCCGATGCTCACGGCGTGCTGCGTTCCGAAGTTCTCGGCGCCCAGTTCGCCACCGTCGACGGGCGGCTGAGGATCACCTGGCAGGACGGCACCGCCGACATCTGACGCCCTGCCGATGTTGATCCCCAAGGAAAACGGCGTTGCGGCTGCCCCATAGGCTGGACGCTATGAATGCACCTGTACTCACCGCGGTCGCGTGGCCCTATGCCAATGGGCCGCGGCACATCGGCCACGTCTCCGGTTTCGGTGTCCCGTCGGACATCTTTTCGCGCTACCAGCGAATGGCCGGCAACCGGGTGCTGATGATCTCGGGAACCGACGAGAACGGCACCCCGATCCAGGTGCAGGCCGACGCCGAGGGCGTCACGCCCCGCGAGCTCGCGGACAAGTACAACCGGCTGATCGTGGGGGACCTGCAGGGTCTGGGACTGTCCTACGACCTGTTCACCCGCACCACCACGGCCAACCACCACCGGGTGGTGCAAGAGGTCTTCCTCGCGCTGTACCGCAACGGATACATCCTCAGCAAGACGGCGCTGGGCGCGATCAGCCCGTCGACCGGGCGCACCCTGCCCGACCGGTACATCGAGGGCACCTGCCCGATCTGCGGCTTCGACGGCGCTCGCGGCGACCAGTGCGACAACTGCGGCAACCAGCTCGATCCCGCTGACTTGATCAATCCGCGGTCCCGGATCAACGGCGAGATCCCCGCGTTCGTCGAAACCGAGCACCTGTTCCTGGACCTGCCGGCGTTCACCGGCGCTCTGGGTACCTGGTTGGCCAATCGCACCGAGTGGCGGACCAATGTGCTCAAGTTCTCCCTGAATCTGCTCGACGACCTGCGTCCCCGCCCGATCACCCGCGATCTGGACTGGGGCGTGCGGGTTCCCCTGGACGGCTGGCGCGACGCGCCGATGAAGCGGTTCTACGTGTGGTTCGACGCGTGCATGGGCTACCTGTCGGCCTCGGTGGAATGGGCCCAGCGGGTCGGGCAGCCCGATGCGTGGCAGCAGTGGTGGTGCGACCCGGATGCGCGCTCCTACTACTTCATGGGCAAGGACAACATCACCTTCCACACGGTGATCTGGCCGGCCACCCTGCTCGGCCAGAACGGCGCAGGGGACCGGGGCGGCCAGCCCGGCGCTTTCGGCGTCCTGAACCTGCCTACGGAGATCGTCTCCAGCGAGTTCCTCACCATGAGCGGCTCGAAGTTCTCCACCTCCCGCGGCACCGTGATCTACGTCGGGGACTTCCTGCGCGAGTTCGGCCCCGACACGCTGCGCTACTTCATCTCGGTGGCCGGGCCGGAAACTCAGGACACCGATTTCACCTGGGAGGAGTTCGTCCGCCGGATCAACTTCGAGCTGGCCAACGAGTGGGGCAACCTGGTCAACCGGTCGATCTCGATGGCGCACCGCAATGTCGGCGCGGTGCCGCGGCCCTCGACGTTGCAGCGTGCTGATTCCGAATTGCTGGCCACCTCGCGGGCGGCCTTCGACACCGTCGGGGACCTACTGGAGCGCAACCGGGTCAAGGCCGCGATCAGCGAGGCCATGCGAGTGGTCGGCGCGGCGAACAAGTACCTGTCCGAACAGGAACCCTGGAAGTGCGCCGACGACCCGGCACGCCGCGACACCATCCTGCACACCGCGCTGCAGGTCGTCTCCGATGCCAACACGCTGCTCACACCGTTCCTGCCGCACGCGGCCCAGCAGGTACACGAGCAGCTCGGCGGCACCGGGGTGTGGTCGGCCACGCCGGAGATCCAGGAGGTCTCCGAACTCGTCGAAGGCACCGGACCGGACTACCCGGTGCTGACCGGGGACTACGCCGCTGAGCAGGCCTGCTGGGCCAGCGTGCCGATCGAGATCGGCCGCCCCCTGGCCAAACCCACCCCCCTGTTCGCCAAACTCGACCCCGCCCTGGCGCAAACCGGCCCCTCCTGGGCCCCCATCGCACCCTGAGCCCCCGTGCCCTACCGCATTGAGCGGTGTTGGGCTTGAGGAGTCGACGTGACGGAGTTGCCGCCGCCGCCGGCGCCGTTGGCCGTCACGGTGGTTGATGCGCATACGCATTTGGACGCCTGCGGTGCCACTGATCCGGCCGGGGTTCGGGCGGTGCTGGATCGCGCCGCGGCGGTAGGGGTCGCCGCGGCGGTGACGGTGGCAGACGACATGGCCTCGGCGCGGTGGGTGGTGCAGGCGGCCAGTTGGGATGATCGGGTCTTCGCCGCGGTCGCGCTGCACCCCACCCGCACCGCGATGATGACCGACGACGACCGCGCCGAACTGGAGCGGCTGGTGACGGCGCCGCGTGTGGTCGCGGTGGGGGAGACCGGCCTGGACTACTACTGGACTCGATTCGATCCAAGCTGCTCGCCGCACCAGGCCCAGCAGGAGGCTTACCGCTGGCACATCGACCTGGCCAAACGGATGGGCAAGCCGCTGATGATCCACGATAGGGACGCCCACGCCGACGTGCTGGCGGTGCTCGAGCAGGAGGGGCCGCCGCCGACGGTGGTATTCCACTGCTTCTCCGGGGATGCGGCCATGGCCCGGGCCTGTGTGGAGGCCGGGTACGTCCTGTCGTTCTCCGGCACCGTGACCTTCCGCAATGCCCGCGCGCTGCGCGAAGCGGCCGTACTGGTGCCCGATGGGCAGCTGCTGGTGGAGACCGACGCCCCGTTCCTCACCCCGCATCCGCACCGCGGGAAGGCCAACGAACCGGCCAACCTGCCCTACACCGTCCGCGATCTCGCCGCACTGCGCGGACAGGACGAGGCCGAGCTGGCGGCGTCGAGCTCTGCGACCGCTCAACGGGTTTTCGGTTTCAGCGCCACCGATACCGTTGGCCGCTTCTGAGTGACTTCTCGGCAACACGTCTTGACGAGGTGTTTGCACGCTATGCAATCAACCGTTAGCGTTCCGTCACTGCTAGCCGGGATGGGGTAGTTCTCGGCACGAGACCAGCTTTTATGGCCGGCTCAGCCGGCCGATGGCTCTCGTGCTTCCCCTGCCCGGACCTGCGACGACTGGACATAGGTGACCACTCGCACGTTCGTTCGGGGCGCCCTGGTTGCTCTTGGCCTGGGCCTACCAGCCGGTACTGCTGCAGCGCTCGCCATGGGAAAGACCGTCACCATCACGGTGGACGATGAGCAGCGGACCATCCATACGTTCGCTTCGTCGGTTGCGGGAGCGCTGCACTCGGCGGGATTGCAGGTGGGGGATCAGGATGCGCTGGCCCCGACCGCCAGTAGCGGCATCGAGGACGGCAGCCGGATCGTGCTCGCCCGCGGCCGACCTTTGGCGCTGACCGTCGACGGGACCCAACACGAGATCTGGACCACCGCGCTGACCGTCGACACCGCACTGCAGCAGGTGGGCATGCCGCACTCCAGCGACATGGAGCTGTCGGCCAACCCCGCCAAGCGGATCCCGTTGGAGGGCATGGCCCTGGTGGTCCGCAACACCAAGCCGATCACCCTGCTCGACGGCGGCCAACCGCCGAAGGAGATCCAGTCCAGCGCGCTGTCGGTCGGTGACCTGCTCACCCAGCAAGGGGTGCCGCTGCATGACCAGGACACCGTCACGCCGGGACGCACCTCGCCCGTGCTTCCCGGAATGACCGTGCAGGTCACCCGGGTACGCAGCGAGCAACGCACCGAGCGGCGGCTGGTCGACCCGCCCGTCAAGAAGATCAGAGATCCCGCGCTACCGGCCGGCAGCGTGATCGTCGAGGACCCCGGCGCGCCCGGCGAGCAGATCGTCACCTACCTCGTCACCCTGGCCAACGGCAAGGAAACCGATCGCCAGCAGGTGTCGGTTCAGGAGGTCACCCCGGCGCGGGCGGCCCGGATGCGGATCGGCGCGACGAAGCGCTCTGCGAAGAGCTTCCCGGTCGCTGACGGTTCGGTGTGGGATCGGCTGGCTCGCTGCGAATCCGGCGGTAACTGGGCCGCCAATACAGGCAACGGCTACTACGGCGGGCTGCAGTTCGACAAGAGCACCTGGAGCGCCAACGGCGGCACTCAATACGCCCCCTACCCGAATCAGGCCAGCCGCGAGGAGCAGATCGCGGTAGCCCAGCGGGTCCGCAACTCCCGTGGCAGCTACCACGCCTGGCCCACCTGCTCGTCCCGGCTAGGCCTCGACGACTGATTTGGCGAAGTCACATTGGGTGGTAAGACCGCGGAGTGAGCCACGAGGTGGACGGCACCGCCCCGGCTGGTCCCGCGCTGCTGGGCGCGGCTGAGCTGCGCGGGATCGCCGCTCGCCTTGGGCTGCACCCGACCAAGCGGCTGGGGCAGAACTTCGTGCACGACGCGAATACCGTGCGCCGGATCGTCGCGGCGGCTGGGCTGGCGGCTGACGACGTCGTGCTGGAGGTCGGCCCTGGGTTGGGGTCGCTCACCCTGGCCTTGCTCGGCGCGGTCGAGGCGGTGCTGGCTGTGGAGGTGGATCCGCTGCTGGCCGGGGAGCTGCCCGCCACGGTGGCCGACCGCGCCCCGGACCGTGCCGGGGCGCTGCGGGTATACCACGCCGACGCGCTGCGGGTAGGGCGCTCGGAGTTGATCGAGGCGGCCGGTGGCCGGGAACCGACGGCGCTGGTTGCAAACCTGCCCTACAACGTGGGTGTTCCGGTCCTGCTGCACCTGCTGGCCGAGCTGCCGAACCTGCGCCGCGGGCTGGTGATGGTGCAGGCCGAGGTGGCCGACCGGCTGGCCGCGCCACCGGGCACCCGCAGCTACGGCGTTCCCAGCGCCAAGGCGGCCTGGTTCGCCGAGGTCCGCCGCGCCGGCCAGGTCCCCCGCGCGGTGTTCTGGCCGGTGCCGCACGTGGACTCCGGCTTGGTGGCGCTGACGACTCGGCCCGCCCCGTCCACAGTTCCCAGACAGCAGGTTTTCGCGGTGGTCGACGCCGCCTTCGGGCAGCGCCGCAAAACGCTGCGGGCCACCCTGGCGGGGTGGGCGGGTTCGGCCGTCGCCGCCGAGCGGATACTGCGTGCTGCCGGGGTGGACCCGGGCCTGCGTGCCGAGCAGCTGGCGATCTGCGATTTCGCCCGGGTCGCCCGCGAGTGGCGATGAGGGCTACCGCTCGCATGGCCACTCACGGCGCCGTTGGCCCGTACCCTGGTGGGGTGCTTGCCGTTGTGCCGCAACCGGTGACCGTGCGCGTGCCCGCCAAGGTCAATCTGCACCTGGCCGTGGGCAACCTGCGCGGGGACGGCTACCACGAACTGGTCACGGTGTTCCAAGCCTTGTCCATGATCGACGAGGTGACCGTCGCGGCCACCGACGAACCGGGTGTTCAGGTCTACGGCGAGGGTGCCGCGACGGTCCCGACCGACCAACGCAACCTCGCGTGGCGCGCGGTGCTGCTACTCGCCGAGCACGCCGGGCGCGAGCCTGCGGTCCGGGTCGTGCTGCGCAAAGCCATCCCAGTGGCCGGCGGGATGGCCGGTGGTAGCGCCGACGCGGCGGGCACCTTGATGGCGCTGGCCGGGCTGTGGCGCCTGGATCTCAGCCGGGAGGAGCTCGCCGGGCTGGCCGTCAAATTGGGCAGCGATGTGCCGTTCGGGTTGTGCGGGGGCACTGCGCTGGGCACCAGCCGGGGAGAATCGCTGGTGCCGGTGCTGGCTCGGCACGCCTTCCACTGGGTGATCGCCTTGGACCACCGCGGCCTGGCCACTGCGGACGTCTACCGGGAGCTGGACCGGCTGCGGGCACACAGTTCTCCGCCGCAGCGGCTCGGCGACGCCGAGCCGCTCCTGGAGGCGTTGGCCTCCGGGGACCCGCGACGTCTCGCGTCGCTACTCGGCAACGATCTGCAGGCGGCCGCGGTGTCGTTACGCCCGACCCTGCGCCGCACCCTACGGGCCGGGGTGGACGCCGGAGCGCTGGCCGGCATCGTCTCGGGCTCCGGGCCCACCTGCGCCTTTCTGTGCACCGGCGCCGACGCCGCGGTCCGGGTTGCCGCCGAGCTGGCCGGGGCCGGCGTGTGCCGGACCGTTCGGGTCGCCAGCGGGCCGGTGCCCGGTGCCCGGATCGTGGAGGATTCGCGCCCGGTGCCGCCCCCCGAGCCGCTCACCCGCGCCTGATGGCCAACCTGGTCAACGTGGAGGCGGTGTCGAAGTCCTACGGAGTCCGCCCGCTGCTCTCAGAGGTCTCGCTCGGCGTCGACGAAGGCGACCGGATCGGTGTCGTGGGGCTCAACGGTGGCGGTAAGACCACCCTGCTGGAACTGCTCGCCGGACTGGAGCCGCCGGACTCGGGTCGGGTGAGCCAGACCAGGGGACTGCGCGCGGCGGTGCTCACCCAGCGCACCGAACTACCCGAGCTGGCCACAGTGGGCGACGCGGTGCTGGCGCCTTTGCGGGTCAGCGCTGAGCACGAGTGGGCGGCCGATCCCCGGGTGCGGTCAGTGCTCGACGGGTTGGGTATCCCGGCACTCGGGTTGGACCGACCGGTTGCCGGGCTGTCCGGCGGTGAGCGCCGCCGGGTCGCGCTGGCCGCCGCGCTGGTGGGTGAGCTGGACCTGCTGATCCTCGACGAGCCGACCAACCACCTCGACGTCGAAGGCGTGCGATGGCTGGCCGAGCACCTGCTGGCGCGGCGTTGCGCGGTGGTGGTGGTGACCCACGACCGGTGGTTCCTGGACACCGTGTGCACCCGCACCTGGGAGGTCGTCGACGGCCGGGTGGACGGCTACGACGGTGGCTACGCCGACTGGGTCTACGCCCGCGCCGAGCGGCTGCGGCTGGCCACCGTGACCGAGCAGCGGCGACGCAACCTGGCCCGCAAGGAACTCGCCTGGCTGCGCCGGGGGCCACCCGCGCGCAGCTCCAAACCGCGCTACCGCATCGAGGCCGCCGAGGCGCTGATCGCCGACGAGCCTGCGCCGCGGGATACCGTCGAGCTGCGGGCCTTCGCGCGCCGCCGGCTGGGCCGCACCGTACTGGAACTCGAGGACGTCACGGTCACCGTGAGCGGTGGCGATTCTCGACCCTGCAAGCAGGTCTTCGGTCGCCGATTGCTCGACGCCGAGACCTGGCGGGTGGGCCCCGGCGAGCGGATCGGGCTGGTCGGGGTCAACGGATCGGGCAAGACGACGCTGTTGCGGCTGCTCGCGGGGGAGCTGGCGCCGGAGTCGGGCCGCCGGGTGCAGGGTCAGACCGTCCGGCTGGCGCACCTGCGCCAGGAACTGGATGACCTCCCGGAATCGGTGCGGGTCCTGGAAGCGGTGGAGGAGGTCGCCCGACGGGTCCAGCTCGGTCGCCACGAGCTGTCCGCTTCGCAGCTGGCTGAGCGACTCGGGTTCCCGGCATCCCGGCAGTGGACGCCGGTAGCGGATCTGTCCGGCGGGGAGCGGCGCCGGCTGCAGCTGACCCGGTTGCTGATGGCCGAGCCGAACGTGTTGCTGCTCGATGAGCCCACCAACGATCTGGATATCGACACGCTCCAGCAGCTGGAGGACCTGCTGGACGGTTGGCCGGGCTCTCTGGTCGTCGTCTCACACGACCGCTACCTCGTCGAACGGATCTGCGACACGGTGGTGGCGTTGCTCGGTGACGGTCGGATCACGCACCTGCCGGGCGGCATCGACGAGTACCTGACCAGGTACCGGCCCGCGCCGGCGCAGGTTGCGGCGTTACCGGCGGCTACCGGGTCAAGTCAGGCTGGCCAGCTGCGGGCGGCTCGCAAGGAGCTGGCCCGGCTGGAGCGCCAGCTCGAGCGGTTAGCCGGCCGGGAAGCCGACCTGCAGCAGCAGATCGTCCAGCGGGCTGCTGATCCCGCTGCGTTCCGGGAGCTCGACAGCGAGCTTCGGGCAGTCCTTGCCGCGAAAGATGATCTCGAGACCCGCTGGCTGGAGATCGCCGAAGCCACCGGTTGACATGCGAGTTCACCTACCACAGCCGTAAGGTGATCGCTGTGAGTGCCTTTCTCGATACCCTGCTGGCCCACTGCGCGCCCGACTCACCGACTCGCTCGGACCGGGGTATCACCACCGGTGAACCAGCTGCGCCGCGCCGTACTCCGTGGACCGAGGTGCACCAGCAGGCACTGCGCGCCGCCGGATTCCTGATCGGCAGAGCCGCGCCCGGCCTCCAGCCCGGTGACGCGGTCGCCGTGCTCGCCGGCGATCCCGCGCTGATCGCACCTGCGGTGCAGGGTGTCTGGCTGGCCGGCGGCAGCGTCACCATGCTGCATCAACCCACCCCGCGGGTCGATCTGGCGAGTTGGGCCGCCGACACCGTCCGGGCGCTCGGAATGATCAACGCCAAGCTGGTGCTGCTCGGCCCGCCGTTCGACCGGCTCGCCCCGCTGCTGGATCAGCGCGGGATCAGCTACCTGATGCTCGCCGATCTCGATAACCCGGCCGTTCGGGCGCTGAGCGCAGCGGTGCCGGTCGACGAGGACGACACCGCATTGCTGCAGCTCACCTCCGGCTCGAGCGCGGAACCCAAGGCCGTCCGGATCACCCACGGCAATCTCTACGCCAACATGACCGCGATGGTGCAGGCGGTGGCGCTGGACCCGGCGCACGACGTGATGGTGTCCTGGCTGCCGCTGTTCCACGACATGGGCATGGTCGGCTTTCTCACGCTGCCGATGGCGCTGGGGTTGGAGCTGGTCAAGGTCACCCCGACGGATTTCATCTCCCACCCGCTGCTGTGGGCGGACCTGATCAGCCGCCACCGCGGCACGATCACCGCGGCGCCGAACTTCGGCTATGCGCTGCTGGGCCGCCGGCTGGCCAATACTGATGAGCGCTTCGACCTGTCCAGCCTGCGCTTCGCCCTCAACGGTGCCGAACCCATCGAACCCGCCTCGGTGCGCGCCTTCACCACCGCCGGAGCACGATTCGGGCTACCGGAAACCTGCATGGTGTGCGCCTACGGGATGGCCGAGGCCACCCTCGGGGTCTCGTTCGCCCCGTACGGGGTAGGCATGCAGGTGGATTCTGTGGATGCCGACGCGCTGGAGACCCAGCGCCGGGCTGTGGTGGCCGACCCCTCCGGGTCACAGGCGCGCGCTTTTCCCCGGCTGGGACCGCCGCTACCCGGGATACAGGTGCAGGTCGTCGACGACGACGGTCACCCGGTGGGGGAGCGCGTCGTCGGCCGGCTCCAGGTGCGCGGCAGTTCGGTGACCCGCGAATACCTGACCACCGCCGGACCGCGCGCAACCCAGGACGCCGACGGGTGGCTGGACACCGGCGACGAGGGCTATCTCGCCGAGGGCGACGTGGTGGTCTGCGGGCGGCGCAAAGACGTCATCGTCATGGGCGGGCGCAATATCTATCCCATCGACATCGAACGCGCCGCCGGACGGGTCGAGGGTGTCCGGCCCGGCAATGTGGCGGCCGTGCGCCTCGACGCCGGCACGCGGCGGGAATCCTTCGCGGTGGCCGTCGAATCCGCGCGGGCCGGAGACGCCGAGGCCGAACGCATCCTGCGCAAGGAGGTCGCCGCGCGGGTGGTCGACGCGGTAGGCCTGCGCCCAGGCGCCGTCGTGGTGCTGCCCCCAGCGACGCTCCCCAAAACGCCCTCCGGCAAGCTGCAACGCGCCGCCCTCCGCGCCCGCATCACCCAGCACCTGCCCTAACCCCCGCCCCGACCCCCCCGCGTGTCGCGCCCTGGTGCTCGGTGTGTCGCCCCCTGGTGCTCGGGTCAGTGCAGCTGGTTCTGCGTAGCAGCCAGCCCTTGGGCAAGTAGTTGCTCGACGGCGTCGGCACAGCGGTCCACCAGCAGATCTAGTTCCCGGCGCTGGACGACAGAAAAGTCGCGCAGCACGTAATCGGCCGGATCCATCCGCCCCGGGGGCCGGCCGATTCCGAACCGCACCCGCAGGTATTCCTTACTACCCAGGCACGCCGAGACCGACCGCAGACCGTTGTGCCCACCCTCGCCGCCGCCGCGTTTGAGCCTGAGCACCCCGTACTCGAGGTCGAGATCGTCATGCACGACCACCACGTCGGTCGGCGGAATCTTGAAATAACGCGCGGTGGCAGCGACCGCCGGGCCGGAGATGTTCATGAACGACCTCGGTTTGGCCAAAACGACGCGCCGCCCAGCCAACCGCGCTTCGAGCACGTCAGCTCCGATCTTATGCGCGGTGAAACGGCCGCCCACCCGGCGCGCCAACTCGTCGACCACCATGAACCCAGCGTTGTGCCGGTTGCCGGCATAACCGGGGCCCGGATTGCCCAGACCCACGATCACCGCGATATCGCCGGCGACCCCGTTGGTGATACCCGCAGCGGTCACAGCCGCATCGAGGGTCTGCCTCAGGACAGCTCGGCGGAAGGCCCGGTACCAGATGCTGCCTCTTCCTCCTCCGCGCCCTCAGTATCAAGGTCTTCACCGCTGGGCGCGGCGACGACGTTGATGATGAGCTGGTCCGGATCGGTGCGCAGGGTCACGCCAGGCGGCAGCGCGATGTCGGAGGCCGATATCCGGGTGCCGACCTCGGCATCCTGCACGGATACCTCGATCTCGTCGGGGATCGCCAGCGCGTCGGCCTCCACCTGGAGATTCGTCAACTCCTGGGTGACCAGCGTGCCCGGGGCTGCGTCGCCGGTGACAACGACACGGACATCCACCACGACCTTCTCCCCGCGCCGGACGATGAGCAGATCGACGTGCTCGATGTAGCGGCGGATCGGGTGCACGGTGACGGTCTTGGTCAGCGCGAGCTGCGGTGCTCCGCCCAGATCCAGGTGGAGCACGGCATTGCTGCCCTGCTCACGCACGACCCGGGCGAATTCCAAGGCGGGCAGTGCAAGATGCTGCGGATCGCTGCCGTGCCCGTAGAGCACCGCGGGAATCTTGCCGGCGCGCCGGGTGCGACGGGCGGCACCCTTGCCGAACTCGGTGCGCTGCTCGGCAGCGAGGCGGACCTCGGACACGATGGGCTCCATTCAACAAGTGCGGGACGCGCACGCCCGGTGGGCGCGACGCCGGTTCGGCGGGGCATGCGGCGGTGAGTGATGCCCGCGCTTCGCGATCGGGCACGGGCGCGCTGAACGCGACACCGCCGCGTCGATCACGAAGAGCGCTGAGCTCTCCCTCGCCGAGGCAACCCATCAAGTGTAAGCAGTCCGGTCTACCGGTTGGGCAGGAGGGCTCGGACACCGGGCAGCGGGGCGCGACACGCGGGGCAAAAAGCGAGCTTAGGCGTTACCGTCGAAGAGGCTGGTCACTGAGCCATCGTCGAAGACCTCGTGGATCGCGCGAGCCAGCAGTGGGGCGATCGACAGCACCGTCATGCCCGGGAAACGCTTGTCGTCCGGGATGGGCAGCGTGTTGGTGAGGATGACTTCCCGGGCGCCA
>Ga0134126_10006334_pt1 | contig 14814 bp, 15 predicted proteins | sample KB31752_FD_96881 | JGI IMG/M metagenome (GOLD analysis project Ga0134126, IMG submission 96881) | Terrestrial soil microbial communities with excess Nitrogen fertilizer from Kellogg Biological Station, Michigan, USA - KB3-175-2 | ecosystem: Environmental > Terrestrial > Soil > Unclassified ...
AGTCCTGCTTTACTCAGACGGCTGACGGCGTCTCAGAGGGAGTGGGAGCGTCGGAGGACGCCTCCGGCCGGCGGGGCCGCGCGGTCTGCATGCCGCGCGCCTCGTCCGGCCGCGGAATCCGGATCGGCCAGCCCGGCTCGGGGGTGAAGGATTCGCCACGCCGGGCCTTGTACTGCGCGAAATCCGCCTCGGCGGCCGCCTTCCAGGTGCTCTGCCGGGCGTGCAGGTCGGCAAGGCTGGCCTCGGCCACCTCCGGGAACCGCACCGCCTGCGCGCGGGCCACCCCCATCGCGGCGACCGCGTCCGCGCAGGCGTCGTGCGCGTTCTCAATGGTCACGCCGTAGTGCGCGCACTGAGCCTCAAGCGTCCGGCTGCCCTTGCGGTACCGGTCCATGGTCCGGTCAATGATCAGCGGGTCTACGATCGGCGCCACCGCCGCCACCCGGTCCCGCAGTGCCCGCAAGCCGTGCCGCTCCAGCTCGGCCTCAAGCAGCGTCAGGTCGAACGGCGCGTTGAAAACCACCAGCGGAGCGCCCTTGGCCAGGTGGGCAGCCAGTAGCGCGGCGATCCGGTCCAGCGCTGCGGCCGGCTCAGTGCCGTGCGCGCGTGCCTGCTCGGTGCTGATCCCGTGCACCGCGGCAGCCTCGGCCGGGATCTCCACGCCGGGATCGACCAGGAATTCGTGCCGCTCGCCGGTCGAGGTGACGAAGGCTGCTGAGACAAGTCGCGAGGTGAACGGGTCGGTGCCGGTCGTCTCGCAGTCGTAGGAACCGATCAGTCCGGTGTGCCATCCGGGAGCCGGCGCGGGCAGGCATCCGACGTGGTAGACGACCCACGCGTCTGCTTCTTTGCGCAGCTCGCCGCCCTGCTCGGGGACCGCCTCCCCGCAGGTCTTGCATGCACCGGCGTACCGGTTCGGCGCCATGGCCGCCACCGACCTCTCTGCTTGACTGACCCTCACGATAGGCGACAGCACCGACAACTCAGCGGCGGCGGATCCGGCCACGCAGCGCTTGCGGATACCCTTGACCAAGATGCACGCGTCTCGTTCCGCGGGACGCCACTGTTTCAGCCGTACCGGTGGGAGCATTCGAGGACCGCTCGAGCCCTGCGGCACGGCGCTTCACAAGCAAGGCAGTCCAAACCAAAGACAGTGCTCAACAATTTCACTCCCTTCAAAGCAGCGAGGATCTGACGGCGCCGTGTTCGACACGCTTTCCGACCGCTTGGCAGCGACCTTCAAGTCCCTGCGCGGCAAGGGCCGCCTGTCCGAACAGGACATCGACGCCACCTGCCGCGAGATCCGCATCGCGCTGCTGGAAGCCGACGTGGCGCTGCCCGCGGTGCGCCAGTTCGTGGCCGCGGTCAAGCAGCGCGCCCTCGGCGCCGAGGTCTCCCAGGCGCTCAACCCCGCCCAGCAGGTCATCAAGATCGTCAACGAGGAGCTGATCTCGATCCTCGGCGGGCAGACCCGCCGGATCAGATACGCCAAGCGCCCGCCGACGGTGATCATGCTCGCGGGCCTGCAGGGCTCCGGTAAGACCACCCTGGCCGGCAAGCTCGGCCACTGGCTCAAGGGGCAAGGGCACAGCCCGCTGCTGGTCGCCGCGGACCTTCAACGGCCCAACGCGGTCACCCAGCTCCAGGTGGTCGGTGAGCGGGCCGGCGTCACGGTCTTCGCGCCCGAGCCGGGCAACGGCGTCGGCGACCCGGTCAAGGTCGCGCAGGACTCCATCCAGCACGCTCGCGACAAGATGTACGACGTCGTGGTCGTCGACACCGCCGGACGCCTCGGCATCGACGCCGAACTGATGCAGCAGGCCGCCGACATCCGCGACGCGGTCAGTCCGGACGAGATCCTCTTCGTCGTCGACGCGATGATCGGTCAGGACGCGGTAACCACCGCGCAGGCCTTCCTCGATGGCGTCGGCTTCGACGGCGTTGTCCTGACAAAGCTCGACGGCGACGCGCGCGGCGGCGCGGCCCTCTCGGTCGCGCAGATGACCGGTCGTCAGGTGATGTTCGCCTCGAACGGCGAGAAGCTCGAGGACTTCGACGTCTTCCACCCGGACCGGATGGCGTCCCGGATCCTGGGCATGGGCGACATGCTCTCCCTGATCGAGCAGGCCGAGCGGACCTTCGACGCTCAGCAGGCCGAGCAGATGGCCCGCAAGATCATGGGCGGGGACAGCTTCACGCTGGACGACTTCCTCTCCCAGATGGAGCAGCTGCGCAAGCTCGGCTCCATGCAGAAGATCCTGGGCATGCTGCCGGGCATGGCGGAGATGCGCCAGCAGCTCAACCAGATCGACGAGAAGGAGATCGACCGGGTCAGCGCGATCATCCGGTCGATGACCCCGGCCGAGCGGGAGGACCCGAAGATCCTCAACGGCTCCCGCCGCGCCCGTATCGCCCGCGGTTCCGGCGTCTCGGTCTCCGCGGTCAACAACCTGGTCGAGCGGTTCTTCGAGGCGCAGAAGGCGATGCGCACGATGAGCCGCGGTGGCATTCCCGGCATCCCGGGCTTCGGTCCCGGCGGCGGCCGTCGGATGTCCGCCAAGCAGAAGGCGAATGCGCAGGCCGCTCGCAAGAAGGGTCGCAGCCGCTCCGGCAACCCGGTGAAGCGCGCCGCGGAGGAGCAGGCGAAGGCGGAGCGGGCGGCCGCGGGTCCGGCACTGCCGCAGCTGCCCAACTCCGGCGAGAACTTCGAGCTGCCGGACGAGTTCAAGAAGATGCTCGGCTAGCGCGTGTGCAGTTGTCTTAGGGCGTTCGGCGGTGCGGTAGCGCACCTTCGCGCGCCCTAGGCGTTACGAACCGGCTGCGCTGTGCCCCCGTTCGAGGGTTTGGTAATTCGCACCCCTCGCGGTCTGGCAGAATGGCAGGTCGAGTACTCGGACCGCGCGGCCCCTCTCTCCGCCGGATCCGCGTCCGCCGGGAGGCCGGAAAACCGCAATCCCCACGCGGCGGCTCGGCCACCCAACCGAATTGAGAATCCAGGAGATCCCACTCCCGTGGCAGTCAAGATCAAGCTGAAGCGTCTGGGTAAGATCCGCACGCCGCAGTACCGCATCGTCATCGCCGACGCCCGCACCAAGCGGGACGGCCGCGCGATCGAGGAGATCGGCAAGTACCACCCGAAGGAGAACCCGTCCTTCATCGAGGTGAAGTCGGACCGCGTCCAGTACTGGCTCAGCGTCGGCGCGCAGCCGACCCAGTCGGTCGCCGCGCTCCTCCGGGTCACCGGCGACTGGCAGAAGTTCCGGGGCCTGCCCGCTCCGCCGCCGATGAAGGTCGCCGCGCCCAAGGCCGACCGCAAGGCGCTGTTCGAGGCCGCGCACAAGGAGGCCGAGAACGAGCCCAAGGCGGCCACCACCGCCTCGCGCAAGCGTTCCGAGAAGCCGGCGGCCGAAGAGCCTGCCGCCAAGCCGGCTGAGGCCGAGACCCCCGCCGCGGGCAACGAGGCCTGAGCCGATGCTGGAAGAGGCGCTTGAGCACCTGGTCAAGGGCATCGTCGAGCACCCGGACGAGGTAGTCGTCCGGGATCGGGCGCTGCGTCGCGGCCGGATCCTCGAGGTCCGGGTGCACCCCGACGACCTGGGCAAGGTCATCGGGCGTCAGGGCCGCACGGCCAAGGCGCTGCGCACCGTGATCGGCGCGCTCGAGGGTCGCGCGGTGCGCATCGACCTGGTCGAAGCGCCCGGCTACCGCTGAGCGCGCGGACCGGATGCCAGCCGACCAGATGACGGCGATCGAACCTCACGACGACGAGCCGCGCGAACCGCTGCGGCTCGTCGTCGGCCGTATCGGCAAAGCGCACGGCCTGCGCGGCGAGGTCACGATCGAGGTCCGCACCGACGATCCTGACCTGCGCTTCGCGCCGGGCGCCGTGCTGGAGACCGACCCAGCCCGGCGCGGTCCGCTCACCGTCGCCACCGGGCGGGTGCAGGGCGGCCGCTTAGTGCTGCGGTTCGAGGGCGTTGAGGACCGCACGGCCGCCGAGGGCCTGCGCAACACGATGCTCATCGTCGAGACGGACCCGGACGAACTGCCGGACGACCCCGAAGAGTTCTACGACCATCAGCTCGTCGGACTGCGGGTGGTGACCGTGGACGGTCGCGAGGTCGGCACCGTCGCCGAGATGCTGCATCTGCCTACACAGGATCTGTTCGCGGTAACTCGGCCGGACGGCCGCGAAGTGCTCATCCCGTTCGTCGAGGAGATCGTGCCCGACGTGGATCTGGAGGAGCAGACAGTCCTCGTCGATCCACCCGAGGGTCTGCTCGAGCTGGCCGATCCGCCGAAGCCCGCGGCCGCGGACTCCTGAGAACGAACGTCCACAGGCGGCCTCGTGCGTATCGACGTCATCACGATCTTTCCCGAGTACCTGGCACCGCTAGGCGTCTCGCTCATTGGTAAGGCGGCGGACCGCGGTCTGCTGGAGGTCCGCGCCCACGACCTGCGTTCGTGGACCAGCGACGTCCATCGCACCGTCGATGACACGCCCTACGGCGGCGGGCCCGGCATGGTGATGAAGCCCGAGCCGTGGGGTGAAGCGCTCGATGCGGTGATCGCGGACGTCGCACCCGAATCGCCAGAGGTGCTGCCCACGCTCGTCGTACCGACGCCAAGCGGACGCCCCTTTACTCAAGGCAAGGCAGCGCAGCTTGCCGAAGCACCGTGGCTGATCTTTGCCTGTGGGCGGTATGAGGGCATCGATCGGCGCGTTATCGACTCGGCAGCCGAGCGGATGCCTGTAGAAGAACTCTCCATCGGTGATTACGTGCTTGCCGGGGGAGAGGTCGCGGTCCTCGTCATGGTCGAGGCGATCGGGCGGCTCTTGCCCGGTGTACTGGGCAACGCCGAGTCAGTGCGTGATGACTCCTTTGCCGCCGGCGCGATGGAAAGCCTGCTGGAGGGCCCGGTGTACACCAAGCCGGCCGAATGGCGCGGCCGTGTCGTGCCCGAGATCCTCACCTCCGGCAATCACGGAGCGATCGCCCGCTGGCGGCGCGACCAGGCCTTCGCGCGGACCGCGGCCCATCGGCCGGAACTGCTCGCCCGGCTCGACCCGGCCGCGCTCGACAAAAAGGACCGCATAGCGCTCGCGGCACTCGGCTGGCACATCGAGGGCGACCGTCTCGTGCCGGACATCGCTATCGACGACAAGGCAGTTGACGGCAAAACGGCTGCGAACGAGCCGACCGATGACCGTGCTGCGGACGATTTCGCCGATCAGCCTCCCGCGTGAGAGACTGACCCGTCGGCCCGACCGGCCGCGTTACCCCGCGGTCCGCGCCACTCCTGCCATGGGGGGAGCGAAGCGCGCAGCACGGTCGAGGCTCGACGATCACGCTAACCACCGAAGCCGTGGGTGACCTGTGGCACCTGCGAGGAGACCACGATGCAGAAGCTAGACGAGCTCGACTTTAAGTCGCTGCGCTCCGACGTACCCGCCTTCCAGCCCGGTGACACGCTCAACGTGCACGTCCGGGTCGTCGAGGGTAACCGCTCCCGAGTCCAGGTGTTCAAGGGCGTGGTGATCCGCCGCCAGGGCGCGGGCGTGCGTGAGACCTTCACCGTCCGCAAGATCAGCTTCGGCGTCGGCGTGGAGCGCACCTTCCCGGTGCACACCCCGGTGATCGAGAAGATCGAGGTCGTCACCCGCGGCGACGTGCGCCGTGCCAAGCTCTACTACCTGCGTGACCTGCGCGGTAAGAAGGCGAAGATCAAGGAGAAGGTCGACTACGCGCGGTAGTTCGGCCGGTTCGCCGGATTCCGCAGAACCGGCGGCCTACTTTTCCCGTGTCACCCTCGGTACCCTCGGGAACCGGGGGTGTTCGCCTTTCTTCAGGCGGAATCGGTAGTCTGCGAGGCTGGTGACACCAGCGCGCGGCGCGGTGCGAGGCGACTGGAGGACCGGCGTGGGTAAGGGGCGGCGACGCCGGCTCAAGCCGATCAAGCTGTGGCGGGAGATTCCCATCCTGCTCGGCATCGCCCTGCTCCTCGCCCTCGGCATCAAGTCGTTTATGGTTCAGGCGTTCTTCATCCCATCCCAGTCGATGCAGAACACGATCCTGCCGGGCGACCGGGTGCTGGTGAACAAGTTCTCGCCATGGTTCGGGGCCCAGCCGCAACGCGGTCAGATCGTGGTCTTCCACGATCCCGGGGGCTGGCTTGAGGGCACCGTGACACCGGTTAGCGACAACCCGATAGTGCGTGACGTAAAGGGCGTCTTCACCTACGTCGGGCTGCTGCCGTCCGCGAACGAGCACGATCTGATCAAACGGGTCATCGGGGTGCCCGGAGATCGCGTGGTGTGCTGTGACGCCCAGGGGCGGATCACGGTCAACGGGGTACCGCTCGACGAGACGGGTTATCTCTTCCCGGGCGCGCAACCGTCCGCCATCCGTTTCGACGTCACCGTCAAACCCGGCCGGATCTGGGTGATGGGCGACAACCGCGGGGACTCGGCCGATTCCAGATACCACATGACCGGTGGATCTGACGGTACTGTGCCAATCAGCGACGTGGTGGGTCACGCGTTCGTGTTGATCTGGCCGCCAAGCCGCGCCGGCGGACTGGGTGTTCCGGCTACCTTTCACCAGAAGGCGTTGGCCGCATTCCCTCCGGCTCCGGCGCTGCCCGCCACCGCTGCGCTCCTCGGGGCGTTCCCGGTGCGGCTGCTAGGCCGGCGAGGGTGGCGATGGGCTAGGTCGACACGGTTCCTAACAGACACGAGGTTGCGACGTGGCATTGGACAGACCGGACGCACTGGGCGCACAGGGGCAGCCCGGGACGGTAACCGGTGGGCGCGGAACCGATGGGGACGGTTCGCGCGGACACGCTGGCGATGGCGGCTACCCGGCGCGGGACGGCTTCGGGACTTCGGCGGACTTCGCCGCCCACGCTCCGGACCCGGGGACCGCGGCCGCTGAGGAGGTGTCAGGGCCCGGTTTCAACGGCCACGCCGCAGCCGACGAGCCCGGGAATCACGATCCGGACCAGGCGCAGCCGGAAAGCAGCGGCGGCGGCGAAGAAGGGGGCGCCAAGCCGCGTTCCGCCCTCGGCTGGATCTTGCTGCCGTTCGCGGCGGTCTGGCACTTCCTGTTCCCGAAGAAGCCACGCCCGTTCATCGTGGAACTGCCGTTCCTCGTCGTCTTCGCCCTTTTCCTCGCCTTCCTGATCAAGACCTTCCTGGTCCAGGCGTTCTATATCCCGAGCGGTTCGATGCAGAACACCCTCGCCATCGGCGACCGGGTGCTGGTGAACCGCGCCTCGGTGTGGCTCGGCGGGCAGCCGCAGCGCGGCCAGGTGGTCGTCTTCCAGGACCCGGGCGGCTGGCTCGGCCCGGAGGAGACCACGTCGAGCAGCAACTGGCTGACCAAGACGCTCACCTTCGTCGGCGTGCTGCCGCAGGACAACGGCGACCTGATCAAGCGCGTGATCGGCGTCGGCGGGGATCGCGTGGTGTGCTGTAACGCGCAGGGCCAGATCACGGTCAACGGCGTACCGCTCGACGAGACGTACCTGTATCCCGGCGACCAGGCAGGCTCCGGTCCAGACGGCACGTTCGCCATCACGGTCCCGCAGGGCCGCCTATGGGTCATGGGCGACCATCGCGGAGTCTCTGAGGACTCCCGCGCGCACCAGTCACTCAACGGCGGCACCATCCCGGTCAGCGCGGTAGTCGGCCGGGCCGATGTGATCATCTGGCCGCTCAGTCATTGGGGCACGCTGCCGGTACCCAACACGTTCAAGCAGACCGGCCTGTCCGTGCTGTCCGCGCCCGGCGGAATCCCGGCCGTGGCGACGGTCGGCGCGCTGCCCGTGACGCTGCTACGGCGGCGCCGAAAGCTGCGCAAGCTTGCCCGGAAGGCTCAACAGGCGCACGAGTAGCTAATCTGATTACGTGTCAGCGCTCCAGCAGCCTCTCGACCTCGGCATCCCGCTGCCGCCAACCCTCGACAGCGGGCAGGACCTCTACGCGTACGAGGCGGCGCTGCGGCTTTACGGCTTCGCCTCGGTCGCGGGAGCGGACGAGGCAGGACGCGGTGCGTGCGCCGGCCCGCTGGTGGCCGGCGCCGCAATCCTGCCGCCCGACCTGCGGCCCGAGGGCCTGAACGACTCGAAGCTGATGACTGCTGCGGCCCGCGAGCGCGCATATGAGCAGATCGTCCAGCACGCGGCCTGGGCCGTGGCCATCATCCCCGCCGCCGAGGTGGACCGGATGGGTGTGCAGCAGGCCAACTACGCGGCGCTGCGGCAGGCGGTCGCGGGTCTGCCGCAGGCACCGGGCCTGATCCTGTTCGACGGCTTCGCGGTGCCCGGCGTGGTGATCCGCAGTCAAGCTGTGGTCAAGGGCGATCGGCTGGCCGCCTGCATCTCGGCCGCCTCGGTGATAGCGAAGGTGACCCGCGACCGGATCATGGTCGAGTTGCACGAAACCCACCCCAGCTACGGTTTCGCAGCTCACAAGGGGTACTCGACGGCTGCGCACCAGGCCGCGCTAGACGAGCACGGCCCGTGCCCCGAGCATCGGCGCTCCTACGCGAACGTGCCCGGGGCGCGGCCAAGCCCCGTGGCGGAAGGGGGACAGGCGGGACTGGACACCGCAGCAGCGATTGTGGGTCAGAATGGGGAAGGGAGCGCCCAAGCCGCCCAGGGCGATCTCCTGGACTTCGGCGCAGTCGCCGAAGCCGGTTCACGAGCTCGACTGGACTTTTAGGGGAGCGCGGGAATGAGCGCCGAGGATCTCGAGAAGTACGAGACCGAGATGGAGCTTCAGCTCTACCGGGAGTACCGGGACGTGGTCGGGCTCTTCCGTTACGTCGTGGAGACGGAGCGGCGGTTCTACCTCACCAACCACGTGGACCTGGACGTGCGCTCGGCCGACGGCGAGGTGTACTTCGAGGTCACCATGTCCGACGCGTGGGTATGGGACATGTACCGCCCGGCCCGCTTCGTGAAGAACGTGAAGGTCGTGACGTTCAAGGACGTCAACGTCGAGGAGCTGGCCAAGTCGGACCTGGAGGTCCCCACCGACTGACCGCGATCGCCCTGGTCAGAAGCCGCTCCGGCTGAGTTATCCACAGCCTGAAAGATTCTTGCCCCATTGTCCCTCTTGATCCCGCATCGTGGATCTTGCCGGAAAAGTCCGGCGTCGGCGCGAGCCGAGTCCATGGAACGCAGCATGGGAAAGCGGGCAGGACGATGGGAACAGCGGCAGTATTAGCGGCGCACCGCCGCGCGCGCGGCGAAGCCGGCGTCACGAGCGGGCTCCACGGCCAACCCGGCAGTTGGCAATGGGGCCACTGGCTCGGTCGATACGGCGAGGAGGCGGCCGCGCATTATCTGCTCGGCGCGGGCTATCAGATCTTGGCTCGCAACTGGGTCTGTCGAGATTCAGACCTGCGCGGAGAACTGGATCTCGTCGCGCGCTACCGCAGGATCGTGGTCGCCTGCGAGGTCAAGACGCGAGCCGGTGACCTGCTCGCCCACCCGGCGCAGGCGGTCACCCGAGAAAAGGCCGCGCGGCTGAGACTGCTGGCGGCCCGATGGCTCCGCGAGCAGCAGCGTGGCGCCTCGCCTCCTCTCCCGCGATCCGCCCGCCTGCGCATCGACGTCATCGCGATCCGCACCGGCCCACGACCTCCGTATCCGTTACGCAGCCTCGACCACCTCGTCGGCGTGGCCTAGGCGTGTTTTAGAACTATCGACTGGGCCGCGGCGCCTGTCACTCACGCTCGCTACGTTGCCGGATCTCCGGATGGGCGCTGCCGTACGTCCGGTACGAGAACGCCCTCCGCGTTGCGATCGCACGTGCCAGACGACTCTTGCCCTCCCCTGCTTTCTTCTCTTCCTCCTCACGATCTGGAGCTATCGATGTCTCCCTATTGCTGGCTGCCGCCTGACGCACACGTACCGGCGTGCCTACCGCTTCAGTTCTTCCGCCTCAGCCACGACTCGCCTGCGGTGCAGCCATGACCGGATTCGGCCGCGCCTGGTCAGTCGGTCTGCTCGGCCTGCGCGGCACCCCGGTCGAGGTCGAGGCGCATGCGGCGTCCGGCCTGCCCAAATTCACCCTCATCGGCCTGCCCGATTCAGTGCTCAACGAGGCCCGCGATCGAGTCAGGGCGGCCGTCCTGAACTCCGGAATCGACTGGCCGCAGGCGATCTTGACGGTGAGCCTGTCCCCGGCCTGGATCCGGAAGCAGGGCTCGGGTTTCGATCTCGCCATCGCGTACGCGGTCCTGCGGGCGACTGGAGCCATCCGCCAATCGAAACTGCATGACGCGGTCTTCCTCGCCGAATTGGGCCTCGACGGCCGGGTGAAGCCGATCCGCGGCGTGCTGCCGTGCGTCATGGCGGCCGCCCGCACGGGACACGGTCCGATATTCGTCGCCGAGGCGAACGCTGCCGAAGCCGCCCAAGTCACCGGGGTCGAGGTGACAGGGCTGCGTTCGCTGCGGCAACTCGTCGCGCTGGCCAACGGTGAACCCATCCCAGGAGAACCGCCCGGCTTCCTCCCACCGAGCGCGCAGAACCTGCCGAGCGATGGACCTCCGGTCGAGGAACCCGAATTCGAGCCGGACCTGTCCGAAGTCGTCGGACAGTACGAGGCACGTCGAGCGCTCGAACTGAGCGCGGCGGGCGGACATCACCTCTTTCTCTGCGGCACGCCGGGCGCGGGAAAGACGATGCTCGCGAAGCGGCTGCCTGGAATCCTGCCGCCACTCGACAACGAGGCGGCGCTGGAGGTCTCCGCGATCCACTCGCTCAGCGGCACGTTGCCGCCCGGCCGCCCACTGATCACCCGGCCGCCGTTCTGCACGATTCACCACTCCGCCACGGTTGCCTCGATGGTCGGCGGCGGTTCCGGACACCTGCGACCCGGCGCGGTCAGCCGAGCGCACCGCGGCGTCTTGTTCCTCGACGAGATGCCGGAGTTCAGCCGCACCGCGCTCGACGCCTTGCGCGAACCGATCGAATCGGGCGAGGTGGCGATCGCACGGGTCAGTGGAATCGCGCACTTTCCGGCGAGCTTCCTGCTCGTCGGCGCGGCGAACCCGTGTCCCTGTGGTCGCGCCGGAAGTGCGCTCGCGGCCTGCACCTGTGCGCCGCGCCAGCGCATCGCCTACCTCTCGCGCATCTCCGGGCCGCTGCTCGACCGCATCGACCTGCGCGTCGATGTAACTCCGGTCGGGCCGGGCGAGTTGCTCGACGCGGCCAGCGGCGGCCAAGGCGGCGAATGCACCGCCGCGGTTGCGCAACGCGTCGCCGAGGCAAGAGAGCGCGCAGTGCGTCGGCTCGTGGACACGCCATGGCAGTGCAACGCGCAGGTGCCCGGCCAAGTGCTGCGGAACCGTTGGCCGCTGGCCATCGACGCCCTTGCCACCGCCGAGAGAGCGTTGCGCGCGGGCACGCTCAGCGCGCGGGGTCTCGATCGGGTGATTCGGGTCGCTTGGACCGTGGCAGATCTCGCCGGCGCCGAACGACCGGACCGCGCCGCCGTCGACACTGCACTCGGCTTCCGCCTGGGTTCCGTCGCCCTCGCCTCCGGGTGCTGATCATGTCCGCTTACCAAGACCTCACCGCGCGCGAAGACGCCGCGCCACACGACGTCATCGTGTCCCGAGATCTCACGGCGCTTCAAGATCGCCTGGCGCCGCGCGGCGCGCCGTCCGAATCAGCCATCGAAGCCGACCGGTTGGCCCGGCTCGCGCTCAACCACGCGGTGGAGCCGGCTGACCCGCAGATCGGTCGGCTGCTTGAGCTCCACTCCCCGATAGCGGTGCTCGCCGCCATCAGGGCTGACCAGTTGCCCGACCTCGATCCCGATCCGGCTCGCCATGATCGCTTGGCCGACCGATGCACCGGCCTGCGGCTCAGACTCGAACCCGGACGCGTCGAGGCCGGCATCGCCGCGGCCGAAGCCGTCTGCGCCCGGTTCATCACGCCGGCCGACGCCAGCTGGCCAGCGCGGCTTGACGACCTGGGCCAGCAACGCCCGATCGGAATCTGGGCCATTGGCTCCTGGGGCGATCCGCCCGACGCTCCCGCGAATCCGACCACCGATCAAAGTTCCGAAAGCAATCCAGCGCCAACCGGCTCGGATCGCGGTTCGCCCGCGTCGACGGCCGAGATGCTGTCGATCGTCGGCGCACGCGCCTGCACGGGGTACGGCTCCTACGTAGCCGGTGCGCTTGGCGCGGAGCTGGCATCGGCCGGAATGGCTGTGGTCTCCGGTGCCGCGCTCGGCATCGACGCCGCAGCGCATCGCGGGGCACTCGCGGTCGGTGGACCAACGGTCGCGGTGCTCGCCTGCGGAATCGATCGGGTCTATCCGCGTGCCCACGAAGTGCTGCTGCGCGCCATCGCCGAGCGTGGAGCCGTGCTCTCCGAACTGCCGCCGGGAGCCGCGCCGACCCGATTCAGATTTCTTCATCGCAACCGGATCATCGCTGCACTCGGCGTAGGCACGGTCGTGGTGGAAGCGGCTCATCGCAGCGGTTCGCTGGTGACGGCGCGGCTCGCGGCGGAACTCGGCCGGGTCGTGATGGCGGTGCCGGGGCCGGTGACCTCCGATCAATCAGCGGGTGCGCACGAGCTGATCCGCGACGGCGCCACCCTCGTCGTCGGGGCGCCACAGGTCCGCGAGGCGTGCGCGAGCCTGACCGCGGCGTCTCGCGAACCGCGCGGGGTGATGACCAGGAGCGCGCCGCCGATCCGACGGATTCAAGGCGAGCGGCGGGCACGCACACAACCGGTCCGACCTAGCGAGCCGGTCGATCCCATCGAGGAGTTGCTTCTCGAAGCGCTGCCGAGCGCGACCGCGGGAACCGGCTCGGGCGCCGATGTGTTCGCGCTCGCTCGCGCCACCGGCGTCGGACCGGATGCCGTGTTTGCCGCACTGGGCAGACTCGCTGCCTGCGGCCGTGCGGTGAAGGCGGGCGGAGGATGGATGGTGTCGCCCGCAGCCTGACGCGGATCAGACGCCCTCTGAGTGCTGGGCCTCGCGGCTTACGTGCCACGAGGCAAATGCGACCATGCGGCCATGAGCGGCGGGAAGGGGCGCTGTCACCGCTTGTCAAACGCTGACGTCGCCAGGACCGAGTGCCTATCTCAACGCGGCTATGGCTCGGTCTTTCACCCTGTGCCTGAACCTCCTCCCGGCGCGCCTCACCTGATCGAGCGGGCTCGCATGCGGTTACCGTAGAGATCGTTGTGGTTACGCTACGCTCGGCTTGCGGCTGAGGCTGTGCTTCCGCAGGATCGCCGGCTTGAGAAGGATCGCGTGGTTGAGTGGATCAAGGCGAGTGATGCCCAGGAACAGCCAGGTCCATGAGACCGTTTGCGAAGAGCCCGACGCGGCCGCCCGGCCGCCCGCAGTCCTCGACGCCTTGTGGGCCGAATTCAAAGCCACCGGCGACCAGCGACTGCGGGAACGGCTGATCCTGCACTACTCGCCTTTGGTGAAGTACGTCGCAGGACGGGTTTCCGTCGGCCTTTCCGGGACCGTGGACCAGGCGGACTTCGTCTCTTACGGCATCTTCGGCCTGATTGACGCGATCGAACGCTTCGAGCCCGACCGCTCGATCAAGTTCGAGACCTATGCGATCAACCGGATCCGCGGCGCGATCATCGACGAGCTGCGCGCGCTCGACTGGATCCCCCGCTCGCTGCGGCAGAAAGCGCGCGAGATCGAGCAGGCCTCGGTGCGGCTCGAGCACCGGCTCGGCCGCACGCCCACTGAGCGGCAGATCGCCGACGAGATGGGCATCACCTTGGCCGAACTGCACCACATCTTCTCCCGCCTCTCGCTCATCAACGTGCTGGCCCTCGACGAGGTGCTGACGCTGTCCACCGGCGATGGCGACCGGCTCAGCCTGGTCGAGACGCTGGAGGACCTGAGCGCGGACGACCCGGTCGAGGCCTACGAGAACCGGGAGACGCGGCACCTGCTCGCCCGCGCCGTCAACACCCTGCCCGACCGCGAGAAGACCGTGGTGACGCTCTATTACTTCGAGGGCATGACGCTCGCCGAGATCGGCGGCGTGCTCGGCGTCACCGAGAGCCGGGTCTGCCAGATCCACGCCAAGGCGGTGCTGACGCTGCGCACCCGGTTGGCTGAGCTGCGTTAGCGTCCGCGGCGCAACCGGGTGGCGGGCCGCGGCCCGCTCCCGCGTCCGAGTGTTCGAACATCCGACCATTCGCGAACCGCGCGCAACCGCCTCCGGCGGGGGACCGGCTCGACTAGTCTGGAGTCGTGCCCAGGATCAAGGCTCCGACCGTCGCCGAGCATCGCACAATGCAGCGCACGGCACTCCTGGACGCGGCCCGGGACCTGCTCGCTGACGGCGGGATGGCCGCGCTCACTTTCGCCGCCCTGGCCGAGCGGGCCGGACTGGCGCGCTCCTCGGTATACGAGTACTTCAAGTCCCGAGCCGACGTCGTGGAGGCGCTGGCGGTCGAGGACTTCCCGGCCGCGGTCGCTGACATCAGGGGCGTGATGCTGGCGCAGCCGACACCGGAACGCCAGATCGCGGCGTACGTGCGACGCCAGCTAGAACTGGTCGCGCAGCCGGGTCACCGGGGTCTACTCGCGCTTTCCGTTCTTGAACTCGACGGGCCGGCCAGAGAGCGGATCCGCGCGGCACACGGCATGCTCGTCGATTTGGTGGTGGGCGCGCTTCGGCGGCTCGGACACCCGGACCCGCGTGCCACGGCCGCGGTGCTGCAAGGCGCCGTGGACGGCGCGGCCAAGCGCATCGATGCCGGAGCCGATCCCACGGCCCTCATCGAGAGCGCGTTGAC
>Ga0134126_10006335_pt1 | contig 14814 bp, 17 predicted proteins | sample KB31752_FD_96881 | JGI IMG/M metagenome (GOLD analysis project Ga0134126, IMG submission 96881) | Terrestrial soil microbial communities with excess Nitrogen fertilizer from Kellogg Biological Station, Michigan, USA - KB3-175-2 | ecosystem: Environmental > Terrestrial > Soil > Unclassified ...
AAAAAGCAACAGCTAGAAATTTAGGAAATGAGACAGCAATCATAGATGGTGAGGTGCGCATCAAAAAAAAAGAAAAATTGAAAAATAGATGGGCTGCTGAGAATTGGGATTAAAAGTATTTCCAAAAAATCAACGCACAGTAAACAAACAATTAAATGGAATTTTTATTTCCCGAGTTCTGAAAAAAGAGCGTATCTCGTGCTCAATTATTTTTCAAAAAAGATTCCACTGCCAGTAAGTAGCTTTTCAACCCAAAACCTGAAATGGTGCCTGCACACTTTGCTGAGATATGCGAAAATTTTCGAAAATCTTCACGTGCATATACATTAGAAATATGTACTTCGATCACAGGTGCTTTTATTGACGCAATGGCATCACCTATCGCAATAGAAGTATGTGTATAAGCCCCGGCATTTAAAATAATCCCGTCGGCCTTTTTATCAGCAGCCTGTATTTCATTGATGAGTTCACCTTCCACATTACTTTGAAAATAATCAAACTCAATACTCTCATATTTTTTACGAAGCTTTTGAAAATAATGTTCAAACGTTTCAGCCCCGTAAATACCAGGTTCCCTGGTTCCAATAAGATTCAAATTGGGGCCATTAATAATCGATAATTTCATAAAAGACATTTACTGGTGTGCACTTTTTTCATCCAACATTCGTATCCTTCTGCAGAGCATCTGCAAAATACCTTTAAGTACTTCCTGGTCTTTAGAGAGAATTTTATAGAAAGGCAGTTGATCTAATTTTAAAAGAGTGCTGTCTTCATTACAGGTAGCAGATGCTGACCTGGTTTCCGAATCTAAAAGAGACAACTCTCCAAAAACCTCATTTTCTTTAAGGATAGCAAAAGTATAGGCGCCGTCATGAATACGAACACTCCCTTTTTCTACAACGTACATGCATTCGCCAATATCTCCCTTCGTAAAAATTGAGTCACCATTTTTTAACGAAATATTTTCTAAAATATCTGCAATAACTTCAAGGTCTGCTTCAGGGGTGTTTTTAAAAATGTCTGTTTTTTTAAGTAAGGATACTTTTTTTGTTGTATGCATATTTTTAAAGATGAGCGTTTGATTTTCTAAAACTACAAAATAATTTTTGATAGATATTACTAAAAATATTATTTCGATAAATTTTTAGTCGACGAAATTAATGAACACACCAACAAAAAGAAGCGCTTAATCTGCGATCATTTTAAAGAACTCATCAAATAAATAACGGCTATCGTGCGGTCCCGGAGTGGATTCGGGATGATATTGCACCGAAAACGCAGGGCGATCTTTTAATCGTATGCCTTCTACCGAATCATCATTCAGGTTGACATGTGTAACCTCAATATTTTTATCTTTTCTTACACTTTCGGCATTGACACCAAAGCCATGGTTCTGTGTTGTGATCTCACATTTACCTGTGATCAAATTCTTAACAGGATGATTTAAACCTCTATGGCCATGATGCATTTTAAACGTAGGGATGTCATTAGCGAGCGCTAATAATTGTTGCCCAAGACAGATTCCAAAAAATGGTTTCTTAGCGTTTAGAATTTGCTTTACAGTTTCAACAGCATAATGCATTGGTTCAGGATCCCCGGGGCCATTACTGATAAAATAGCCATCGGGATTGAATTTTTCCAACTCTTCAAAAGTTGTCTTTGCATTAAAGACTTTTACATAGGCGCCCCTTTCTACAAAACAATTCAAAATATTTTTTTTGATGCCGTAATCCAATACAGCAATTTTTATTTTGCTGTTTTCGTCGCCGACAGTATATCCTTCTTTGGTAGACACCGCAGACGCCAGCTCCAGACCGGCCATAGAAGGTACTTTTGATAAAATCTGTTTCAAATCTTCCACATCATTATTATCTGAAGAAATGATGCAGTTCATAGCTCCGGCTTCTCTTATATGAATTACCAAAGCCCTGCTATCTATACCGTCAATGGCTACAATATTTTGCTTTTCAAAATATTCCTGCAATGAATTATCAGCGGCAAAACGGGAATATTGTTCTTCAAGATTCCTGCCAATGATTCCCTTTACTTTTATAGAATCGCTTTCTACTTCGTTTTCATTGATGCCATAATTACCGATATGAACATTATTCATAATTACGATCTGCCCATAATAACTGGGGTCAGTAAAAACTTCCTGGTAGCCGGTCATTCCAGTGTTAAAGCATATTTCACCGGTGGTAGTTCCTTTTTTTCCAAAAGCTCTGCCGTGGAAAACATTTCCATCTTCTAAAATCAGAATGGCAGGTTGGAGCGTGTGTGTATCAGACATGTTTAAAGTTTTGCAAAGAAAAGAAATTGCGGGCAAAAAGTAATTCCTTCCTTCAGTTATTTAATAACAATTATCGCATTTCCGGATAATTTAAGATGTTCAACTACCTTCGTCGAAGGGTGAAAGCAAAAAAAATGTCCCGATAAGGGACATTTATAAATACATTTTTCAGTATCGGAATTTATTCAACGTCCCTTCCTGCTATCAATTTATCCTGGAGTACTTTTAATTCATCCCATTTGCCGTCAGCAGCCAACTGTGATTGTTCAGGCCAGGTCGTAGGGTCCTGTGCGTTAAAATGTCCTCCCGATTTTTCAAGAATTTCTTTAATATCTTCTGCTTTACTTTCAGCAAGTTTTGCAAAAGTTGCAATGCCTGCTTCTACCAACACTTCAGCAACTTTAGGTCCTATGCCTTCAATCTTAGTAAGGTCATCTTCTACTTTTTTGCTCTTTGATTTGGCGACAGTAGCGGCTTCAGCAACCGGCGCCTCAGCAGTAGCGTTTGTTTCTTCTGCGTCCACGTGAGCAGCCTTTTTACTTCTACCAGCACGACGTGTCTTCTTTACTGCAGTTTCAGCCTCGCCAATACCTTTTCCATAAATCTCATTGTAATCTACCAATTCTATCATCGCCAATTCTGCATCATCCCCTACCCTCTTTCCAAGTTTAATAATTCTGGTATACCCACCTGGCCGGGAAGCAATTTTAGGGCTAATCACATCAAACAATTCTTTAACCGCTACCTTATCCTGCAAACGGCTGAATACCAGGCGACGGTGGTGCGTTGTATTTTCCTTTGATTTTGTTATTAAAGGCTCAACGAAAGGGCGCAAAGCTTTGGCTTTAGCCAACGTCGTTACTATCTTTTTATGTTCAAATAATTGACAGGCAAGATTAATAAGCAAAGCATTTCTATGGCTTGCCGTTCTGCCTAAGTTGTTAATTTTATCTCCGTGACGCATGACTTTTGTTTTTAAAACCCTGTACCGTGTCAGGAATTACAAGGTTGATGTAAAATGTGAAAATGTGTAACCTGTGAAAATATAAAAATTAAACGCCAATCATTTTCAAATTGGAAAATTTTCAAATTTGCTATTACTCTTCATCTAATTTCAATTTGCTAAGGTCTAATCCAAAGCCCAGGCCTCTTTCGTTCAATACCTGTTCAATCTCACTCAATGATTTTTGTCCAAAGTTCCTGAATTTCATCAGGTCTTCCTGTTCGTACTGTACCAGTTCACTTAATGAATTGATCTTAGCAGCTTTCAGGCAGTTAAACGCTCGCACAGAAAGATCCAGATCTTCCAGGGGCGTTTTCAATACTTTGCGAAGCTGTAAAGTTTGTTCATCAACGAGGTCTTCTTTCTTTTCTTCTTTGTTATCGAAAGTGATATTTTCATCAGTGATGATCATCAGGTGCTGTATCAGAATCCTGGAAGCTTGTTTTACGGCTTCTTCAGGGTGAATGGTACCATCAGTAACCACATCCATTACTAATTTTTCAAAATCAGTTCTTTGTTCCACCCTGGTATTTTCAATACTGTATTTTACGTTCTTGATAGGTGTGTAAATAGCATCCACGGGAATATATCCGAAATGGGTGCTTTTTTCTTTGCTTTCTTCTGCCGGTACATATCCGCGACCTTTGGCAATAGTGATTTCAATATCCAATTTGGCTGAATTATCCATAGTACAAATCAGCAAATCAGGGTTCATTACTTCAAAAGCAGGAGATGCTTCCCCGATCATTCCGGCATTGAATTCTGTTACATTTTTTAGAGACAATGTAATCTTTTCAGTACCACTATCCTGGTCAGTTTTCTTTTTGAATCTTACCTGTTTTAGGTTAAGAATTATCTCAGTTACATCTTCAGTTATCCCTTTAATAGTTGCAAATTCATGGTCTGCTCCCGCAATATTGATTCCTACAATTGCATAACCTTCAAGGGAATTAAGTAATACCCTGCGAAGCGCATTACCAATTGTAACGCCATAACCCGGTTCTAACGGACGGAATTCGAATTGAGCTTCGAAGTCAGTACTTTTTTGAAGAACGATTTTGTCTGGTTTTACAAAATTTAAAATGGCCATTTTTTTTATTTTGTTTTGTTGATTGAATTTTTGTTTCCTTCCTGCTAAAAGAATTTCCTATAAAAACCGGAAATTCCCTTATTTACTTATTTACTGTACAATTCCACAATAAGCGATTCCTTGATATTTTCAGGAACGCTTTCTCTTTCAGGATAAGCTATAAATGTACCTTTCATTTCACCTTCATTCCACTCAATCCAATTGAATTTTGGGTTTTTTGGACGCAGATTAGAAGTGATAGAAGTATTGTGCGCAGCTTTCTCTTTGAGAGAAATTACATCTCCCGGTTTCAAAGAATAAGAAGGAATATTCAATACTTCACCATTCACTGTAATGTGCTTGTGCGAAACCAGCTGGCGTGCTGCCTGGCGGCTCGGTGCAATTCCCATACGATAAACGGTATTATCCAAACGTGCTTCCAGCAATTTTATTAATTGCTCACCAGTAACGCCTTTACGACGGGAAGCTTCATTAAAAGTATTGCGGAATTGTTTTTCCAAAAGGCCGTAAGTATACTTGGCTTTTTGTTTTTCGCGAAGCTGAAGAGCATATTCACCAAGGCTTTTTCGCTTGCGTGCTGCTCCGTGCATCCCCGGAGGGTTGCTGTTTTTTGTTAACCATTTACCATTGCCTGTAATAGGTTCTCCAAATATCCTGGAGATTTTGGTTTTTGGTCCTGTGTAACGAGCCATAATTGTTTGTTGATTTTTTAGTGTCGGTGCATCATCGTTAAAAATCGAAAATTAATAATGCACCCTGTTATGAAATATGTCTGATGTTTTGATGTCTGATTTCATTTGCATCGTACATCAACAAATCCTACATCCGACATTGATTTTATACTCTTCTCTTTTTAGGAGGCCTGCAACCGTTGTGTGGTAAAGGAGTAATGTCTTTGATCATTACCACTTCAATACCTGATTGAGAAAGGGACCGTATAGCGCCTTCTCTTCCTGACCCAGGGCCTTTCACGAACACATCTACGCGTTTCAAACCTGCATCCAGTGCTACTTTAGCAGCATCTGCTGCGGCCATCTGCGCTGCATAAGGTGTGTTCTTTTTAGAACCTCTGAAGCCCATTTTACCTGCAGATGACCAGGAAATAACCTGGCCTTGCTTGTTGGTTAAACTAACGATAATGTTGTTGAAACTTGCTACGACGTGTGCGTCACCGTAGGCATCTACTTTTACAACCCTTTTCTTTGAAGACGATTTTGCGCTGGTTGATTTTGCATTTGTTGCTTTTGCCATAATAAATCCTGATAGGTAATCTTTAAAATTTGTTTATCCAGGGTTCCAATAATTTAATTATTGGAACCTGTGGCTGAATCAATCCTAATTCCGGCTTAAGATATCTGGTATCGATTCAAAAAAATAAGCCTTATAAAAACGCTCTGAGCTAACAGCTCAAAGCGGTTGTATTATTACTTCTTAGGTGCCTTCTTCTTTCCGGCAACTGTCTTGCGTTTTCCTTTACGTGTACGACTGTTGGTACGGGTACGTTGACCACGCAATGGCAATCCTTTACGATGTCTTAATCCACGATAGCAAGCGATATCCAACAAACGCTTAATGTTAGTTTGCGTTTCACTACGTAATGCACCTTCTGTCTTAAATTCGCTGCTGATAATATTTCTGATAGAAGTCTGATCTTCATCATTCCACTCATTCACCTTCTTGTCATAATCTACATTTGCTTTATCCAAAATATAACGGGCAGTAGATCTTCCGATGCCATATATATAAGTAAGGCCAATTTCGCCTCTTTTGTTTTTTGGTAAATCAATACCGGCAATACGCGCCATAAGAATTTTTAATTTTTGATTTTGATTTAATTTCTTTTACCCCTGTCTTTGTTTAAAACGAGGATTTTTCTTGTTGATAACATATAGCCTTCCCTTTCTCCTTACTATCTTGCAATCAACGCTTCTCTTTTTTATTGCAGCCCTTACTTTCATGATCTCACTTGTTTTATCTGTGAAAAGTTTGTTATTTATATCTAAAAATGATTCGTCCCCTCGATAAATCATAAGGACTCATCTCTACTCCTACCTTGTCGCCCGGCAATATCCGTATGTAATGCATGCGCATTTTGCCTGAAATTGTCGCCAAAATCTCATGACCATTTTCAAGCTTCACCCTGAACATCGCATTGGATAAGGCTTCCAGGATCGTTCCGTCTTGTTTAATGAGTGCTTGTTTTGCCATACTATTTTTGGAGGCGCAAAGATAAGTGTAATAATTTTATTTTTTAAAAAAAATACACTCTTTTGTTGTAGTTTAAAAAAATATAAAAGAAAAAAACCAGTTTTTTTTAAAAAATAAACTATTTTATACTTCTCTGACCTTTTAAGCGTTAGTGATTTCTATATATTTGCCCAACCCCAAAAAAATATTATGAAAACGAGCATTCTTATCCTCACAATTGTGACACTATTTTTTGCTTCATGTGGCAAAAAAGACAATCCAAACACCAATCCGCCTGCCGTTGTTGACTCGTTTATTAACATTAATGCCGGAAGCACCTGGACTTATCATGAAGATGATTCCTCAACAGCAACTCCGAAAAGTACTGATTACACCATTACTTCTACTTCCAAAGATTCTGCTATCGGAACCAGAAGTTACCATGTATATAGCTATTCCTATGGAGGTAGCCAATACTTGTATCATTCAGGAAATGACTATTTTCAATTCGCCGCTGTTCCGGGCAGCAGCGGAACTAATGTAGAAAGAAAATATTTAGTTGATAATATGAAACAAGGAACGTCGTGGTCAGAAACATTCAGTATAACAGTTTCCAATATTCCGGTTCCTGTTACACTAACCAATACTATAGCAGAAAGAGGAATTTCAAGAACCGTAAATGGCGTTAATTATACCAATGTAATTCATGTTTCTACCAGCCTTTCTTCATCCGCCATACCTTCTACAGCGCTTACTTCAAGCATTGACAGTTATTATGCACCTAATTACGGCCTCATAGAAAACAGTACTTTAGTAGCACTTAATTTTTCGGGCTTTACCCAAAATGCCAACATTAAAACCAAACTTATGAGTGCAGCTTTAAAATAGATCAGATTACCTGGTCATTTAGATGCACTTTCGTCATAGCCGTATAATGGTTCTGGAGCACGTGCATGGGAATTTCGTGAGTCATAATTCTCTTTTCGTCCCGGTACCATATTTCAAAATGAGAGAAATCATCTTGTTTTGGAGTCTGGATACGGAACGCTCCTTTCATGTACTTTACTGAACCATCTTCATTTACGTGCTTTGTAAATTTCAATTTAAGTAATTGTTCTTCATCTACCGGTAACGGGAATAACGCTTCCGGGCTGAAATACATTCCCTGAACTCCATTATTGACACAAATTTCTTTTTCGTCATGGTTAAAGTCCATGACTTGTCCCCGCCATGCCTGGCCATCACTTTCTGCCAGTACATAATCGCCCTTTTTTAATTCGTTGAATTTTATCATATAAAAGAATTTTTGCTCAATTTATGAAAAATAATAAATAGAATAAAGTCCAGTAGAAGAATATTAGGATATTTGAACTTTTGCTTTAATAATTGTACTATTAATTGCCATTTTTATTATGATAAAAAGTTTATGTACAATACTTATAATCCTTTCCGCGTGTGGTATTTCAAATGGTCAAATTTTTAAAAATATATTTTTAAATGGATTGATTAACAAAAAAAATGGGGATTCAATTATTTGCTTAGTAAAAATTAATAACTCTTATCAATATGATAAAACAGTTGAATATAAAATGAATAATTCAGATTCTGTTTATCAAATGAACATTTCCGAAATAAAAAAAATGCAAATCGATTCTTTATTTTTTGAAAATATTCTTTTCTACGGAAAGGAAAAAATATTACCGGTAGTTGAAAGAGGTAAAATAACTTTATTTTTTTCTTTTAACTTATATAACAATGGTTACAACCCTCAAAATTATTTCGTAGCAGAAAAAGACGGCCATTATTTCCCAATTGAGAATAAAAATTATAAATTCATACTTAAGCATCTCACTTATGATTGCCTGTATATATTTGATAAAATAGGCAAAAAAGGCTATGAATATAATGACGTTTTAAAAATAGTAACAACATATAATACTTGCGAAACAACATCTGGTAAATGAAATTCCAACTGACAAATTAATTCACTCCGCCCAACTCATCACATAATCCGCATCTTCTATTTCCAACGCTTGCTTAGTCAGTTGTAAAGGATGAAAAGTATCTACCATTACTGCCAGTTCTTTGGTTTCTTTCATCCCGATACTTTTATCTACTGCACCAGGATGTGGCCCATGCGGAATACCTCCCGGATGTAACGTGATCATCCCACGGGTAACGTGCTTGCGACTCATAAACTCTCCGTCTACATAATAGATTACTTCATCGCTGTCTATATTACTATGGTTGTACGGCGCGGGAATAGAAAGCGGATGATAATCAAATAAACGTGGCACAAAAGAGCAGATCACAAAATTGTGACTTTCAAAAGTAAGATGCACCGGCGGGGGCTGATGTACTCTGCCCGTAATTGGTTCAAAATCGTGAATAGAAAAAGCGAATGGGTAACAACAGCCATCCCAGCCAATCACGTCAAAAGGATGATGCAGGTAATGAATCCCATACATCATTCCTTTCTTTTTCACTTTTAGTAAAAAATCGCCTTCTTCATCTATGGTTTGTAAATTTTCCGGAACCCGGATATCTCTTTCACAATAAGGCGAATTCTCAAGAAGTTGTCCATAATTACTTAGATATTTTTTAGGATACCGCACGGGACTAAACGATTCTATAATTAATAGCCTGTTTTTTTCATTTTCAAATTCAACCTGATAAATACAACCTCTCGGGATCACCAGGTAGTCCCCATATGCAAAAACGAGCTCTCCATATTGAGTTTTTAATTTGCCATTTCCTTCGTGTATAAAAATGACTTCATCCGCATCTGCGTTTTTATAAAAATAATCATGCAGGCTTTGTGTGGGAGCAGCTAAAGAAATGTGAACATCATCATTTACCAAAACCGGCTTGCGGCTTTTTAAATAATCCTTTTCGGGTCTAATATTAAAACCCTGGAAACTTCGATGTTTCAACATTTTTTCTTCCGCTATTTCAGGAACAACACTGAAAGGATCGTCTGTTTTTATAATTTGTGTGGGTGGATGTGAATGATACAATAAAGAAGAATCTGAAGAAAATCCTTCTGTGGAAAATAGTTGTTCTGAATATAAAGTTCCGTCAGGCTTGCGAAATTGTGTGTGCCTTTTATGAGGAATGGAACCGGACTGATGATAATGAGGCATTTGTATCAATTGAAAGTTGAAAATTGCAAACGACAGGAAACTTATAGCGAAGACAATTCCAAACGCGTCATCAGGAAAATGATCTCCAGTTTCGCTTATCAAAGCAATATGTAAAATCACGATGAAAATGCATATTGTAAAGTTAACTAATTACAAGATGAAAGACGCTAAGGATTTGTAAAGTAAAATTTAATTTTCCTGAACAATTTTCAAGTCCTAATTTGCCAAACATTAAAAAATATTTTTTTGACACGAATCGGCCTTATTTCTGACACTCATAATTACCTGGACCCATCGGTTTTTGAACATTTTAAAAATTGCGACGAAATATGGCACGGGGGAGATTTTGGAACTATCGAAATTGCCAATGAATTGCAAAGTCGTCTGGCCACCCGAAGTGGCCTCGCACCTATATTCCGTGGCGTTTATGGGAACATAGATGGCTATGATGTAAAAAGCGTCTATCCCGAACAGTTAGTGTTTATGTGTGAAGGAGTGAAGGTGATGATGCGGCACATTGGAGGTTATCCGCCACGCTATAACCCAGAGACCAAAAAAGAAATTGTGATTCATAGACCCCAACTTTTTATCAGCGGCCATTCTCATATTCTAAAGATTATGTACGATGAGAAATTAAATTGTCTTCATATCAATCCAGGCGCCGCGGGAAAACAGGGCTGGCAAAAAGTAAGAACGCTTGTTCGCTTTGCTATTGACGGGAAAGATATAAAAGATTGTGAAGTGATAGAGTTGGAATAAATGTTCGCGACTGATTCGCAGCGCCAGATTTACATATTTTTGCAGAAATGAATTCTAAATTATCCGTTGAAAATATAGAGAACGAATTAATCAGGGAGAAAATTGAACCAATCATCATTTATCAAATTTCCTTAATATTCAATTAACAACATGGAACATTACATTTGCAACATGACTCAATCGAAAAAATTTTATTTTATTCCGGTTTTAATATTCGTCTTTGTTTCATGTACTTCAAATGATAAAAAAGTAGCTCATTTTGGAGATCCAAATTCTATAGAAGCAATTAAAAATACAATCAAACAATATCCTGATTCTGTAATATTGAAAGAAAATTTAATTGAAGCTTATCGAAACGAAGGCTATTATGATTCTGCCATTGCTATTGCTGACCAGGAATTGGCTAAAGACAAAGGCAGCGCTTATTTGTGGAACATAAAGGCCACTTTGTATTTTGAAAATAATGATACGCTCAAGGCAATTAATTCGTTGGAACATGCGATAGATATATATCCGCTTCCTGAATACCTGGTGGCCCTGGGAACCGTATATGCGGAAATTAAAAATAAAAACGCTTTACTGATAGCCGATGAATTACTGAAAGCCAATAAAGCCAAATCAGGCAAGAACGCTTATTTCATAAAGGGATTATATTATAATTATACCAACGATCCTCAAAAAGCAATTGTAAATTTAGACAGTTGCCTTAGTCTAGATTTCACTTATATGTATGCATACCGCGAAAAGGCCATAGCATTTTATGACCAGGCAAAATACCAGGAGGCATTAAAAGTGTTGAAACGCGCAGTGACGATTCAAAACAATTTTGATGAAGGCTATTATTGGATGGGCAAATGTTATGAAAAATTAAATCAAAAACAGGATGCAATTCAGAGTTATCAGAATGCTTTATTGTATGATAAAAATTATACAGAAGCCCGAAGCGCTTTGGAAAAATTAACCGAAAGCACTAATTAGGTAGCACAAAATTTTCAATAATAATGTTCAATAATTAATCATCAAAAAATGCCCATCTTAGCACCATCAATATTAACAGCCGATTTTTTGCATCTTGAAAGAGATTGCAAAATGCTTGACAAAAGCAAAGCAGACTGGTTTCATCTCGATGTAATGGATGGCCGGTTCGTTCCGAATATTAGTTTTGGAATGTCTATCATAAAGCAAATCCGGAAAACAAGCGCTAAGTTTTTTGATGTTCACCTGATGATATTGGAACCGGAAAAATATGTGGATGAATTCAAAGATGCCGGCGCCAATAGTTTAACGGTTCACCTGGAGGCGTGTCCTCATTTACACAGGAACATTCAACAGATAAAATCGCTCGGTATGAATGCCGGCGTGGCTATTAACCCGGCCACTCCCGTGTTTCTGTTACAGGACATTATTAAAGACATCGATGTTGCCCTGGTAATGAGTGTAAACCCCGGCTTTGGCGGACAATCATTTATTCCACAATCCATCCAAAAAATTAAAGAATTAAGAGCATTAATTAATAACTCAGGCTCTTCTGCCAGGATAGAAGTGGATGGTGGTATTTCATTAGAAAACGCCGGTGAAATTATTAAAGCCGGAGCAGACATTTTAGTAACAGGAAGCGCAGTTTTTAGTGCTGAGAATCCTGCTGAAACCATTGCAAAGTTGAAAGCAGTGCAATAACTGGAAATGATTTCTTAAGATACGATTTTTTTATCCTTTTCGTCTACGTTCCAGTAAACGAACAAAAACAACGAATTCTTACTTTATAATTATTACAAACTATCTCTCATCTGCAATAATACCGGCACTGATTGCTTTATCCAATTCGTTTCTTTTTCGTCCCAATTGTATTTTTTAGAGATAATGTCTTCTATCATTTGCCTGCCGGTAAATGCCTGCTGTTTTGAATAAAAACAATTAATCCATTTTGGATCAAGCTTGTTTTCATTTTGTATAGAGATACCTCCCTGGTACCAATGGAAACAACATGGCATGCCTCTGAAATCTATTTTCGTGGCGCCTCCATCTACATATCCCTGGAGATAATCAGCATAAAACCGAAGGCAATTCTTTACCCTGGTTTTTATTTCTTGGTCAGTCTCAGGTTTGTTGGGCTTAACAGTCCAGCTATAATTTTCTCTCGAAAATGGATTTTTATTGGCATCCGGCCAATACGTATTGGTTGGGGTATAATCCAAATCAGACGTGTGCTTATCTTCAGTTCGTTTAAGCTTTAATTCATCCTTATTTAAAAGCCCGATTTGGTACTCAGCTTTTTTGCCATTATCGAAAACAACGTGAATGCTTTTTCCATCAAGTTTAAACTTTCCATACTGCATTTCGCCCAAAGGATTTTCGAGCAAAGACGAATCTGTCATAAAAACAATACCAGGCAGAAATAACATGCTATCCGCTCCTGTAAATGAAACATCTTTCCCCGCGGGATGATCTGCATCGGACAATTGCCAAAACTGGCATAATAAATGAAAGGTATCTTTTGGAATACGTCCTATCGGAGCATCAGCCATTTTCTCGTTGTTATTTTGAGATGGCGTTCCACATTGATAAAAAAATACAGAAGCCAATATAAATAACAGCCAATTTTGTTTTCGCATTTTTCAAAAATAATAAAATGAATCAAAATAGTTTCGATTTTAGTTTCAGAGCGAATCATAAAATATTTTTTGGTTGCCGGAATTGTCCACAAACGAAAAAAGAAATTCTGGCTTGATGCACTTTGTATTTTTTGTAACTAAAGAATCTAATGCATGATGCAGTAAACGAACAAATACGGTGCATTTCGCTTTTTGTAAAATATTTTTCAGTTGCGTACTACTATTCTAACAAAAAATCAAGGTGAAAAGAATTATAATATTTTAGATTCCCATTCAAAACAAATATTATTATGCTGTTAATTTTGATAAAACTCAAACCTTAATTTATTACTTTCACCTTTTTAAAATCACTAATATGAAAAGATTTGTATTCATCACATTCCTGCTGATGATGGCTGGTGGCTCTGCTTTTTCCCAGTCTGACAGTGAGATTCACTTTGACCAACACAAAGCATTTGCCCCGTTTTTTTATCCGTCCAACGGCAACGAATACCGAAGCGCAAGTGGGCAACCGGGACCGAATTACTGGCAAAACCGGGTGGATTATAAAATTGCAGTTTCTTTGGATACCGCAAAAAAAGAAGTAAAAGGATCCGTTACGATATCTTATAAAAATAATAGCCCTGACCCCTTAAGATTTTTATGGTTACAACTCGATCAAAATATATACAGGGAAGACAGCCGTGGCCAGGCGACAAGTCCAATATCCGGTGGACGCTGGTCCAACCGGGAGTTTACGCAGGGAGATGAATTAAATTCTGTAGAAGTAGTAATGGATGGCAAAACCACCAAAGCAAAATATAAAGTAACTGATACAAGAATGCAGATATGGCTGCCAAAAACACTGGCTGCCAAAACAGGAAAATTGGAGATAAAAATTAATTACGCTTTTTCAGTGCCTAAATATGGGACCGACCGAATGGGAAGAGTGGATACCAAAAACGGCTGGATTTATGAAATAGCGCAATGGTACCCCAGGATGTGTGTGTATGACGATATCGAGGGATGGAATACCCTGCCCTATCTCGGCCAGGGAGAATTCTATCTCGAATATGGAAATATAGATTACTCCATCACGGCTCCTTCCAACCTGGTTGTTGTTGGTTCGGGTGAATTAAAAAATCCATCCGAGTGTTTAACATCTACTGTGCAAGACAGGCTGAAGCAGGCTAAGGCAAGTGATAAAACAGTTACGATCATAAGCGCTGACGAATTAAACGGCAATTCATATCATCCCAACAAGGCCAATCTTACATGGCATTTTGTTTGCGATAACACGCGCGACGTATCATGGGCGGCCTCAAAAGCATTTATTTGGGATGCAGCACGCATCAATCTGCCAAGTGGTAGAAAAGCGCTCGCCCAATCTGTATATCCTGTCGAAAGCGCAGGCGACCAGGCGTGGAAAAGATCCACAGAATTTGTAAAGGGCGCCATCGAATTGTATTCTAAAGAATGGTACGAATTCACCTATCCGTCGGCTACAAATGTCGCAGGTATTGTAGGAGGTATGGAATATCCCGGTATTGTTTTCTGCTCATGGAAAAGTAGCGGAGCGGGGTTATGGGATGTTACCAATCATGAATTTGGCCACAATTGGTTTCCTATGATTGTGGGATCGAATGAACGAAAATTCCCCTGGATGGATGAAGGCTTTAATACTTTCATAAATGGGGTGGACACCAAGGTTTTTAACAACGGAGAGTTTTACAAAAAAGAAGATGTTCAAA
>Ga0134126_10006337_pt1 | contig 14811 bp, 14 predicted proteins | sample KB31752_FD_96881 | JGI IMG/M metagenome (GOLD analysis project Ga0134126, IMG submission 96881) | Terrestrial soil microbial communities with excess Nitrogen fertilizer from Kellogg Biological Station, Michigan, USA - KB3-175-2 | ecosystem: Environmental > Terrestrial > Soil > Unclassified ...
CCGGCGATGGTCGGCAGCGAGACGTTGGCAATCGTGGTGTCCAGCACCTGCATGAAGGTGGCCAGCGACAGGCCGATCGTGCTCAGTGCCAGGTTGGGCGGGCGGAATTGGGTGGTCATCGGCATCGATTGTCGGAAGCAGGAGCCCGCCAAAGGGCTCCCGGGGCTTACTTGTTGCCAGCCATGTTGGCGTGGACGATCTGCTTGATCGCCGCGTCGGCCGCGGCCAGCTGCTGCTTGTAGATGTCGGTGCTGAACGCCGGCTGGGTCGGTGCCTGCTGCGCCAGGGTGGGGCCGTTCTGGTCATGCAGGCTGACGTCGACGTTGAGCGACATGCCCAGTCGCAGCGGATGCTTGTCCAGCTGCGCGGGATCGGTGAATACCACCCGCACCGGGATGCGCTGCACGATCTTGATCCAGTTGCCGGTGGCGTTCTGTGCCGGCAGCAGCGAGAACGCGCTGCCGGTGCCGATGCCCAGGCTTTCCACCTTGCCCTTGTACTTCACCGCGCCGCCGTAGACGTCCGACTCGATCTCCACCGGCTGGCCGATGCGCATGTCGGTCAGCTGGGTCTCCTTGAAGTTCGCGTCGATCCACACGCCGTGCAACGGCACCACCGCCATCAGCGGCGTGCCGGGCTGCACGCGCTGGCCGACCTGCACCGTGCGTTTGGCCACATAGCCGTCCACCGGTGCGAGCAGGGTGGCGCGGACGTCGTCGAGGTAGGCCGCACGCAGTCTGGCTGCGGCCACCTGCACGTCGGGGTGCGAGGCGACCACGGTGTCGTCGACCAGCACCTTGCTGGTCTGGTACTGCTGCTGGGCGGTGATCAAGCCACTCTCGGCGGTGGTCAATGCATCGCTGGCATGCGCCAGTTCCTCGGCCGAGATCGCACCCGACTTGGCCAGTGCCACGCGCCGGTTGTAGTCGGCACGGGCCTTGTCCACCGCGGTCTTGCGCGCGGCGACATCGGCCTGCGCCCCGTTGACGCTGGAGTACAGGCCGCGCACCTTGCGCACGGTCAGCGCCAGGTTGGCCTTCGCCTCGGCCAGCGCCACGTCGGCGTCGCTGGGGTCGAGCTTCACCAGCACGTCGCCGGCATGCACCAGGTCGCCGTCGTCGGCGCCGATGCTGACCACGGTACCGGGTACCTGCGGCGTGATCTGCACCACGTTGCCGTTGACATACGCGTCGTCGGTGCTTTCGTACCAGCGGCCATCGAAGAAGTACCAGAGGCCCCAGCCGATTGCGGCCAGCAGCACGACGATGCCGAGCAGGCGCAGCATGAAGCCGCGCGATTTCTTCGGCGGGGGCGGTGCTGCCTTGGTCTCGGTCGAGTCGGAGTTGGGTTGAGCGGACATGGGGACTGCCTCAGGAATGCGCGGAAGTTGAAGATGAGGGCGCGGGCGCGTCGGCCTGCGGCCGATAGCCACCGCCGAGCGCCTGGATCAGTTGCACGGAGCGGTCGACCTGCTGCGCCTGCAGCGCGGCCATCCCCCGATTGGCGAGCAGCAGTTGCTGGCGGACGCTGAGCGCCTCCAGATAGCTGCCGATGCCCGCCTTGTAGCGTTGCAGGGCCAGATCCCAGGCCTGCGTCGCGGCGGCCTGCGCGCGCTGCTGGGCGGCGATCTGCTGTTGCAGCGATTGCAGCGCCGAGACGTCGTCGGCCACTTCATTCACGGCGCCGACGAGGGTCTGGTTGTACTGGGCCACGGCCAGGTCATACTGCGCATCCTTGCCGGACAGGTTGGCGCGCAGGCGGCCGCCGTCGAAGATCGGCAGGCTGAGCGAGGGGCCGGCCTCGTAGAAGCGCGAGGGCAGGGTGAACGGATTGCCGCCGCCCAGCTGCAGCACGCCGGCCAGTGCGCCGATGCTGATGTTGGGCAGGAACTCGGTCTTCGCCGCCTTGATGTCCTTGCCCGCCGCCTCGACGCGCCAGCGCGCCGCGACCAGGTCGGCGCGGTGGCCGAGCAATTCCACCGGCAAATTGTCCGGCACCGCCAGTTCGGCCGGGGTCAGCAGCTTCGGCCGGGCGATCTCGTCGCCGCGGTCCGGGCCCTTGCCCAGCAGCACGGACAACGAGGAGCGTGCGGCGTCGACCGCGCGATGGGCCAGCGCCGCGTCCCGTTCGGCCGTGGCCACTTCGCCGTCGGACTGCTTCAGCGCGATCTGATTGTCGACGCCGGCGGCGACGCGCTGCGCGGTCAGCGTGCGCGATTGTTGCGAGCGCCGCAGCTCGCCCGCGGCGAGATCCTGCTGCGCAAAGGCGTAACCAAGCTGCGCATAGGCACGCGCGACATTGCCGGACAGCTCGATGCGCGCCGCCCGTGCGTCGATTTCGGCCGCGCGCGAGGCACCCAGCGCCGCCTGCCAGGCGGCGCGCTTGCCGCCCCACAGGTCCAGCCCCCATTTGAAGCTCCCATACGCATACTGGGCCAGCCCGAAATGACCGTTGCCGACCGGCGTGTTGTCGGGGAAGCGCGCGCCGGCAACGCTGGCACCGGCATTCAGGGTGGGGCCGCGTGCGGCGTCGGCGATGCCGACCTCGGCCTGCGCGGCGCGGGCGCGCGCATCGGCCACCGCGAGTTGCGGGTTGTCCTTCAGCGCCTCGCCGATCAAGGCGTCGAGCTGCGGATCGCCCAGCCCGGTCCACCAGTCGGTGGCTGGCCATGCCGTGGCCGACATGTCGACACCGCCGAGGCTGTGTGCGGTTTTCAGTGACGAGGGATCGATCGGCGCGCCGTTCGGGTGCAGGCCGCCGCTGTTGGCGCAAGCGGCCAGCGCGAGGGTCAGGGCGGCCGTGGCCGCGAGCAGGTGCAGACGCATGGGAGTGGATCCAGGGAGGTTCATGGTTTGTCGCGCAGGGCGAGCAGCACGCGCCCGAGGTAGTCGTACAGTTGTGCTTGTTCGGTGCTGTCGAGCGAGCGTTGCGCCGCGGCCATCACTCGCTCGCTGCAGACGGACGCCGTGTTCTGCCAGACGGCGTCCCCCGCATCGGTGAGCTCGATGCGCAGGGCGCGGCGGTCCTGCGCGTGCGGCGTACGGCGCAGGTAGCCCTTGCGTTCCAGCTGATCCAGCTGACGCGTCATCGCGCCACCATCGAGCTCGACCGCGCGAGCCAGCTCGGTGGCGGAGGCCGCGCTCAGCTGGTGCGCCTTCTTGAGGATCAGGTACTGGGTGAAGCTGAGATCCAGACCCTGGCTGGCCAGTTCGGCCTCGATCGCGCGCACCATTTCCGAGCGCACCATGGTCAGCAACATGCCCAGGCTGGGCGCATGCGTCTCGCCTGGCGCGGGCGAAGTGGAAAGAGGGGGCGTGGGAATCATGGAGGGCATTCTATTGCCCAAAGTATATTTGTCAAGGCAAATATGTGTTAGTTCATGTTTGTTTCAGCAAAATTTGAGCTAATCGCCATGGCGCACAGCCTCCAAGGCCTCCAGTTCATCGATCAACCAGGCGCGCAGCGCCGGATCGCGCAACTCGAACAGGTCGAACACGCCGAGTGCGCGCAGCGCCGGCAACTGTGCCAGCAGCCTGGGCTCGGCCTCGCGCCGAACGGCCTCGGGCGTGGCCGGATCGAGCATCAACTGCGCCGAAGCGATGAAGATGGCGCAGGCCTCGCTGGCCGTGGGCGCCGGCAGGGATCGAGCGATGGAATGGATATTCATGGGCACCGGATTCCTCTGGGATCGGAAGAAGGACGTTCCTTAAGACGTTTCTGTGACCGCGAAATCGACGGAACGCCAGAGGGTTGCGCAGAAGTGATCAGTACCGGGAAGTCTATGTCTGGCCGGGCATGGCCTGATAACGTGATCCGGTCAAATAATGTCGCGAACCCGCCAATGGACCATGCCCGACAGTTCCAGCGCATCGAGAGTGACCACGGCCCTGCCTTGATCGCGTTCGTGGTGAACGACCTGCCCCCGGAGCAGGAGTCGTCCTGGCATCGCCACCTGCGTGGCCAGTTCATGTACGTGGAAAGCGGCATCGTCTGCGTGCGCACGCGTCTGGGTTTGTGGACCTTGACTCCGCACCGCGTGGGCTGGATGCCGCCGGGCGAGGAACACACGGTCAGCGTGATCCAGCCCACCCGCGGCTGGGGCGTGTTCGTGGCACCGCGCGCCGCCCTTGGCATGCCCACCGAACCCAGCGTGCTCGGCGCCAACGAACTGATGCGCGCGCTGGTGCACCGCGCCGCCGCCTGGGCGGACAGCGATCAACTGGACGACGAACAGCAGCGCATCATGGAGGTGCTGATGGACGAGATGCGCCACGCGCGCATCCCGGACTATCCGCTGCACCTGCCGATGCCCGCGGATCGCCGCCTGATGCGGATCGCGCGAAGCCTGCTGGCGCAGCCGCACAGTACCCGCAGCCTCGAGGCATGGGCCCGCTGGGCCGGCCTGTCGTCGCGTACGCTCAGTCGATTGTTTCGCCACGAAACCGGTTGCAGCTTCGTGCAGTGGCGCCAGCAGGCGCGCCTGACCCGGGCACTGGAGCGCCTGGCCGCCGGCGAACCGGTCGCCGAGGTGGCCGATGCGCTGGGCTACGTCAGTGTCAGCGCCTTCGTCGCCATGTTCCGACGCAATTTCGGACAACCGCCGGCACGCTACTTCGCGCAACGTTCGGCCCCGGCGTGACGCCTGCCACTGCCTATAAGTCCCGCTTATCGTGCTGATCACAAATACGTCCTTGGCCGATCACCCCGGGCGGGCATAGCATGGCCGGGCGCCATTCCGCGTTGCCGACAATTCAGCGAGGTCGCCATGATCCGTCCGCTCGTGCCCGTGTTGCTTGCGCTGGGCTTGTTCTCCACCACCGTGCTTGCCGGCGACGGTTTCTGGCAGACGCCGACCATCGTCGGCGCCGGCAAGATCCATCCGATGCCGCAGGCGGCCTACCAGCCCGATCGCCAGGCCACCTACAAGGTGGTGTTCAGCCTCAGCCATTTCGGCGCCAAGCCCACCGAGGTGAGTTCGTCGCTGGAGCATGTGGCGCGCGCGGTGAACCTGTATGTCAACGCCGGCGTGCCGTTGTCACACCTGAAGTTCGTCGCGATCGCCGCCGGCCCGGCCACGCCGATCGTGTTGAACGATGCGCAGTACCGCAAGAAATATGGCGTGGCCAATCCGAACCTGCCGGTGATCGCGCAATTGCGCAAGGCCGGCGTCGACGTGGCGGTGTGCGCGCAGGCGGTGGCCGAGCATGATTTCCAGTACGACTGGATCGATTCGCACGTGACGGTGGCGCTGTCCGGCCTGACCACCGTCATCAACCTGCAGCAGCAGGGCTACGCGCTGATGCCGCAGTAAGCTCACCGGCAGGAGGAAACGACATGCGTCATTTGTTTGCGCGGCTGTTGCTGGCCGTCATCCCGTGCGCGCTGGCCTTCGGCGCCAGCGCGGCGGCCACGCAGCCGGCGGCACGCGCGGATTTCCTGCCGCCGTGGAACCCGCCTCCGGTGGGACTGCAGTTCAGCGTGCCGCCGTTCGACGCGATCGCGGACCTGCACGGCGATATCGTCGATCCCCAACTGGTGGTGTTCTTCGCCGGCAACCAGTTCATGGTGGTGCATGACTTGATGGCGGCGTTCAAACACGAGCATCCGCAATACCAGCGGATCTTCGTCGAGACACTGCCACCTGGCATCCTGGCCAGGCAGATCCAAGGTGGCGTGCTGGTCATGGGCAACCTGCGCATCACGTTGAAACCGGACGTCTATACGGCCGGCAAGGGCGCGATCGCGGAGAACCAGAAGAAGCACGACTGGTTCGCGGACACGTATGACTATGCGCGCAATCCGCTGGCTATCCTGGTGGCGAAGGGCAACCCCAAACACATCGAAGGCCTGAAGGATCTCGGTCGCGCGGACGTGCGGGTGAGCATGCCCAACCCGGCCTGGGAAGGCATCGCCCGGCAGATCGAAGCCAGCTATCGCAAGGCCGGCGGCGAGGCGCTCGACCACACCATCATGCAGACCAAGGTGGCCGACGGCAGCACCTTCCTGACCCACATCCACCATCGCCAGTCGCCGTTGCGCGTGCTGCAGGACGAATCCGACGCCGCGCCGGTGTGGTCGACCGAGGCGTACTTCCAGCAGGAGGTCCTGCATCATCCGGTCGAGACGGTGGCGATCCCGGCCGCTCAGAACACCGTGGCGACCTATACCGTCGCGCGCATGAAGAGCGCGCCGCACGAACAGGCGGCGAAGGACTTCATGGCCTTCATGCAAAGGCCCGCCGCGCAGGCGGTGTATCGGAAATACGGCTTCCAGGGCGCGCACTGAAGGAGAACTTCATGAGCCATCGTCTGCTCGCCCTGCTGGTCGTCATCCTGGCTGCCGCACCGCCGTTGGCCCGGGCCACCGATGCCGCCGCGATCACCCGCCAGGGCAATGGCAAGGGCGCGGCGCCGTGCATGGCCTGTCACGGCGTCGATGGCGGCGGCCAGGCTGCAGCCGGCAATCCGCGGCTGGCCGGGCTCGACCCTGCCTACCTGCAAAAGCAGCTGGACGATTTCGCCAGTGGTGCGCGCGAAAGTGCGGTGATGAAGCCGACCGCCAGCGCGCTGGGCGAGGACGAGCGCCAGGCGCTGGCGCTCTATTACAGCAAGTTGCCGCTGCCCGCCGCGCTGGCCAAGCCGGCCACGCCGATGCCGGCGGCGGACAGCGTCGGTGCCGTGCTGGCCACGCGCGGCGACTGGAGTCGCAACGTGCCTGGCTGCGTGCAGTGTCATGGTCCCGGTGGCGTCGGCGTGGGCGCGCACTTTCCGCCGCTCGCCGGCCAGGACGCGACCTACATCGAATCGCAATTGAAAGCCTGGCAAGGTGGCACCCGCCACAACGACCCGTTGCAACTGATGCAGCATCTGTCCAAGGCTCTCAGCGCGCAGGAAATCAGCGCCGTCGCTGGGTGGTTTGCCGCGCAACCGCTGCCACCTGCCGGAGCCACGCCATGAAGCTTCGCGCATCCGGGCTCGTGCCATTCATGTCGCTGGCGCTGCTCGCGGCCTGTTCGCAGCCATCGTCGTCCGATCACCCCGATGTGCAGCCCGCGGCATCAACGGCGCACCCCGTTGCCACCGCGACGCCGCATCCCGTGGCGGTTCAACGCGCGGCTGGACAGGTTTTTGTGCCGCCAGCGGAATCCTCGATCCCCGCCGGCCCGCTCGGCGACGTGATTCGCCAGGGGCGTGCCATCTTCACCGACACGCCGAGCCACGCCAAGGCCTATGTCGGCAACGGGCTGAGCTGCAGCAACTGTCACCTCGATGCCGGTCGACAAGCCAACTCGGCGCCGCTGTGGGGCGCCTGGGGCATGTACCCGCAATATCGCAAGAAGAACGGCAAGGTGAACACGTTCGGCGAACGCCTGCAGGGCTGCTTCAGGTTCAGCATGAACGGCAAGGCGCCGCCGTTGGACAGCCCCGAGCTGGTGGCGCTGCAAACCTATGCGTGGTGGATGAGCCAGGGCGCGCCGACTGGCGTGAAGTTGCCGGGGGCGGGCTATCCCAAACACGGTTTCAAGCCACCGCAGCCGCCCGACTATGCCCGCGGCGAAGCGGTATTCAAGAACAATTGCGCGCTGTGTCATGGCGCCGATGGCCAGGGTCAGCAGGTGGCCGGGCGCAATGTGTTCCCGCCGCTGTGGGGGCCGCAATCGTTCAACTGGGGCGCCGGCATGCACCAGCTCGACAATGCCGCCGCCTTCATCAAGGCAAACATGCCGTTCAGTCGCGGCGACACGCTGACCGATCAGGACGCGTGGGACGTGGCCATGTACATGGATGCGCACGAGCGGCCGCAGGACCCGCGCTTCAACGGCAGCGTCAGCGAGACGCGCAAGAAATACCATGACTCGCCGATGTCGCTGTATGGCACCGAGGTCAACGGTCATCTGCTGGGAGCGTCGGCCGGCGAGCACTGATCACGCGGCGCGACCGTCGGAGCTGGAATTGCCGGATACTGGGCCGGCACGGCTCAGCCGCCGCCAGCTGCATCACGGCCGGCAAGTCCAACCAGTCGACAGGGGAATCCCATGAAGAGTCGGGCCATCGCGCTGATCGCGTTCGCAGCTTTGCTGTCCACCGCACCCGCCCTGGCCTCGCCGCCGCTCCAGGATCTGGATGCCTATGTCCATCAGACCATGCAGCAATGGCAGGTGCCCGGCATGGCCGTGGCGGTGGTCAAGGATGGCAAGGTCGTGCTGGCGCGCGGCTATGGCGTGCGTGAACTGGGCAAACCGGACAAGGTCGATGCCGACACGCTGTTCGACATCGGCTCGAACACCAAGTCGTTTACGGCGGCTGCGCTCGGCACCCTGGTGGCTGCGGGCAAGCTCGGCTGGGATGCACACGTCGTCGACCACATCAGCGACTTCCGCCTGCGCAGCCCCTACGTCACCCAGGAGCTCACCCTGCGCGACCTGCTTTCTCATCGCAGCGGTTATTGCGATCCGGGCATGTGGTACACCTCCGACGCCAGGGACGTGATCCGGCGCATGCGCTACCAGAAACCGGATTACGCCTTCCGCGCACGCTTTTGCTACAACAACGTCATGTACCTGACCGCCGCGCGCTTCATTCCGGCGCTGACCGGCGAAAGCTGGGATCACTACGTGGCCGGGCACTTGTTCCAGCCGCTGGCGATGAGCCGAACCGTCACCACCGATGCCGAAGTCGCTGCGTCGTCGGACGTCGCCATGCCGCATGGCCTGGTCGACGGCAAACCGGCGGTGATCCGGCGCTACTGGGCGCACAACATGGACCTGATGTCGCCGGTCGGCGGCATCAATTCCAGCGCCAACGACATGAGCCACTGGTTGCTGATGCTGCTCGCCGACGGCAGCTACGACGGCAAGGCGGTACTCGCCAAGGCGACCGTTGCCGCGATGGAAACCCCGCAGATTCCGGTGCCGACCGATTCGGGCGTGGGTCAGGAAATAAGCGCGTGGATGCCCGGTGGTGATTTCCACAGCTACGGCCTCGGCCTGATCATGAATGAATACGCCGGGCACAAGCTGGTCTGGCACGCCGGCGACATCGACGGCATGGCTTCAGCGATGGTGATGGTGCCGGATCAGCATCTTGGCATCGTGGTGATGACCAACATGACCGAAAGCGGTTCGCGCTTCGGCGTGGTCATGCATATCCTGCAGCAGTACCTGCAGCAACCCCCGCAGGATGTCGGTGCGGCGCTGTTCGCGCAGACGCAGAAACATGAAGCAACTGCCAAGGCAGCAGACACCAGGCTGGCTGGTACCCGCAGGCCGAATACCCGGCCACCGCTGCCGCTGGCCGATTACGTCGGCACCTATCCGGACAACTACAACGGCACGGCGACAGTGAGCCTGGAGAAGGGCCACCTGGTGTTGCGCCTGGACAACCCCGACTTCGTTGGCGATCTGCAGCACTGGCATGACGACACGTTCCGCGTGAGCTGGCGCTATCGGTATTACGGTGACACCTACGCCACCTTCGGGCAGGATCTGGCGGGCACGCCAGAGCGGCTCGCCCTGCCGCAAATGGATCTGCATTTCGAACGCGCGAAATCCTTGAAGGAGACAGTCAGGTGAAAGCATCGCTCTGTTCGTTGGCCCTGTTCGTCAGCGTGAGCGCCTTTGCCACGACCGCACCTGACCGTTTCAGCATGGCGCAGGTCACCAGCGTGCCTTATCCCTCCGGGCTGGTCGCCGCCAAACACGGCAACCGGATCGCCTGGGTGCTCGACAAGCAGGGCGTGCGCAACATCTGGATGGCGCAGGGGCCGGCTTTCACGCCACGCCAGATGACAAGTTACACGGCCGATGACGGGCAGGAACTGAGTCAACTGACTTTCTCGCCCGACGGCGCGAACCTGGTCTACGTGCGCGGCGGCGATCACGACGCCAACTGGCCGGCCAAGGGCAACCTGGCACCCGATCCGACCTCCGCGCCGGTCGAGCCCGAGGTGACGATCTGGTCGATCGCGCTGGATACCGGCAAGCTGGTCAAGGTGGCCGAGGGCGACGAACCCGCCGTGTCGAGTACGCATCGGCTCGCCTACATCAGCAAGCATCAGGTTTGGACCGCTGCGCTCGATGGCAAGGGCAAGCCGGAACAACTGGTGTTCGATCGTGGCGAGGCCGACTCCCCGCGCTGGTCGCCCGATGGCAGTCGACTGGCCTTTGTGTCGGCGCGTGATGATCATGCCTTCATCGGGGTGTTCCGCAGCAAGGACCAGCCGCTCGTCTACCTCGCGCCGACCACCAGCCTGGACGGCTCCCCGCACTGGTCGCCGGACGGAACGCGGATTGCCTTCACCCGTCAGCCCGGCCTGGGCGGCGCACCCCAACCGTTGCTCCAACTGACACCGCAGCCATGGTCGATCTGGGTCGCGGATGCATCCAGTGGCAAGGGTCACATCGCGTGGCGCAGCCCGGACTCGCTCGACGGCTCGTATCCTCAAACCGAAGGCGGCGACAACCTGCATTGGGCCGCGGGCGATCGGCTGGTGTTTCTCGGCGACATGGATGGCTGGCCGCATCTGTACTCGGTACCGGCCCGTGGCGGTGACGCGTTGTTGCTGACCCCGGGCAAGTTCATGGCCGAGTTCATCAGCCTCAGTCCGGATCGCCGCTATCTGGTCTACAACGCCAACACCGGTTCGACTCCCGGCGATGACGACCGTCGTCATCTCTACCGCGTGCCGGTCGATGCGGCACAGCCGCAGGCGATGACGACCGGCGCCACGATCGAATGGCTGCCGGTGATCACCGGTGACGGCAAGCACATGGCGTTCCTGCAGTCCGGCGCCAAACGTCCGCCGCTGGTCGCCGTGGCATCGACCACCGGTGCCAACGCGCACGCGATCAACGCCGACCAGATTCCGAAGGACTTCCCGATCGACCAGCTCGTCGTTCCACAGCGGGTGACATTCAAGGCCGCGGACGGCTGGACGATCCATGGTCAGCTGTTCCAGGGCAGGCATGGCGGCGCGGCCAAGCCGGCGATCATCTTCGTGCATGGTGGCCCGCCGCGACAGATGTTTCTCGGCTGGCACAACTGGAGCTACTACGGCAACGCCTACGCGGTGAACCAGTACCTGGCCAACCATGGCTTCGTGGTGCTTTCGGTGAACTACCGCCTGGGCATCGGCTACGGCCACGCGTTCCACAACCCGGAGCACGCAGGCCCGAGCGGAGCATCCGAATACCAGGACGTGGTCGCCGGCGCCAGATACCTGCAAGCCCTGCACGGCGTCGACCCGAAGCGGATCGGCATCTGGGGTGGCTCCTATGGCGGTTATCTCACCGCACTCGCACTGGCCCGCAACTCGGACATCTTCAAGGCCGGCGTGGACCTGCATGGCGTACACGACTGGTCGGCCCTGTTGGACGACTGGGTCGGCAAGCCGAAGACGCGTTACGAGCAGGGCGACCGCAAGCAGGCGATGAAGGTCGCGTGGGAATCCTCGCCCGACGCCGACATCGCCAGCTGGACCTCCCCGGTGCTGGTGGTGCAGGGCGATGACGACCGCAATGTGCCGTTCGACCAGATGGTGGATCTGGTGCAGCGATTGGAGAAGCAAAATGTGCCATATCAGCAGCTGGTGATCCCCAACGAGATCCACGACTTTCTGCGCCATGCCAGCTGGCTGCGGGTGGACGAGGCGACGGCGCGATTCTTCACCGAGCAGTTGCATCCCCAGCCTTGAACGAACCGCAATGACCATGAAGCACCGGTTTGGCGCGCTTTCCGTCCACAATAGCTTTCCCGGGACTGCGCCTCCCTGCTTGCGGAGGCTGGTCGACGACAACACAGCCGCATCCTTCCAAGGGGAACATCATGTCTCGCGCATGCCTGTTGATGCTGCTCATCCTTTTTTTGCCACCCGCCTTCGCCGCCGAGCGCTGGCAAACCTTGCCGCCGAATGCGCAGCCGATCGCCATGACCCGCCACGGCCATGTGCAGGTCAAGGGCGCGAGCCTTTACTACGCCATCACCGGCAGCGGCTCGCCGGTGCTCCTGCTGCACGGCAGCCTGGGCAGCTCCGATGACTGGGGCTACCAGATCAGCGCGCTGGCCGCGCACCACACCGTCATTGTGATGGACAGTCGCGGGCAAGGACGCAGCACGCGCGATGCGCGACCCTTCAGCTACGACCTGATGGCCGACGATGTGGTGGCCTTGCTCGACAAACTGAAGATCGGCAAAGTCGACCTGGTGGGCTGGAGCGATGGCGCCAATATCGGCCTCGACCTGGCGATGCGGCATCCGGCGCGCATCGGCAAGCTGTTCGCCTTCGGTGCCAACGCGAGTGTGTCGGGAATGAGCGGTGATCCCGAAAAGCAGCCGATCTTTCCGCTCGTGATGGCACGCATGGCCACCGATTACGCCAGGCTTTCACCGACGCCCAAGGCATTCGATACCGTCGCTGGCGAGATGAGCGCGATGTGGGCGACCGAACCGAACTGGAGCGATGCACAGCTCGCCGCGATCAAGTCGCCGGTGTGGTTCGTCGACGGTGACCACGAAGAATTCATCAAGCGCGAACACACCGAGCGCCTCGCCGCCACGGTCCCGGGCGCCGGCCTGCTGATCCTGCCTGAGGTCAGCCACTTTGCGCCGTGGCAAGCGCCGGCGCTGTTCAATGCAGCGGTGCTGCAATTCCTCGACGGCACGCCCATCAAGAGGTCCGCCACGCGATCCGGTCCGGCATGATCAGGACCTGGCTTCAAACAGGAAGCAAGACGTCTGGATCTGCCCGCTGGCGGAAATCCTGAGCTGGACCACCCGGTTGCCCGGTTGCGCCTTCCAATCCTGGCCCATGGGCGTCGGTTGCGGGTTTCGCCCGCGCAGAATCGGGATGACGCGCCGCAGGCGCAGTTGCATACTGCGGGTTCACGGTGGACGTCCACGCGGTGCGCGCCGCTGGCGAGCCGCTTCGCACCGAGCCTGGAGAATCGACCATGCGTCGGCCTGAAGTCAGAGCGTTTTTCCACGAGCCCAGCAACACATTCAGTTATGTGGTGTGGGACCCGGCCAGCCAGCACGCGGCCGTCATTGATGCGGTGCTCGATTACGACGCTGCCTCCGGGCGCACCAGCCACCGCTCGGTGGACGAGCTCGTCACCTTCGTGCAGGCGCAGGCACTGACCGTCGAGTGGATCATCGATACCCATGTGCATGCCGACCATCTTTCCGCAGCACCGCATGTGCAGTTGAAACTCGGCGGCAAGCTGGCCATCGGCGAGCACATCCGGGCGGTGCAGGAAGCCTTCGGCACGCTGTTCAATGCCGGCAGCGGTTTCGCCCGCGATGGCAGCCAGTTCGATCATCTGTTTGCCGATGGCGAGCACTACATGCTGGGCGGAATCGAGGCGATGGCCATCCACACGCCCGGCCATACGCCGGCCTGCATGACCCACGTGATCGGCGATGCCGCCTTCGTCGGCGACACCTTGTTCATGCCCGACTACGGCACTGCCCGCTGCGACTTTCCCGGCGGCGATGCCGCCACGTTGTACCGTTCGATCCACAGGATCTTTGCGCTGCCGGACCGCACGCGAATCTTCCTTTGCCACGACTACAAGGCGCCCGGGCGCGACGAGTTTGCGCATGAGACCACGGTTGCCGCACAACGCAGCGGCAATATCCACGTGCACGACGGAGTCGACGAAGCCGATTTCGTCGCCATGCGCACCGCGCGCGACGCGAGCTTGAAGATGCCGCAGTTGATCCTGCCCGCCGTGCAGGTGAACATGCGTGCCGGCCAGTTGCCTCCGCCCGAAGACAACGGCAGGCGCTATCTGAAAATTCCGCTGGATGCGATCTGAGCCTCCACGGCAACTCACTCCCCAGGAGGCACCATGCAGGCCCACCCACTCACCGACCAGCTCAGCGTCGCAGCGCAGATCAGCGCGGACGATATGGCCACGATCGCCGCGCAGGGCTTTCGCAGCATCGTCAACAACCGTCCTGACGACGAGGCGCCGGGGCAGCCGGCCAATGCCGAGCTCGAAGCCGCGGCGAGGCAGGCCGGCCTGGAATGGCGGCATATCCCGGTGGTCTCGGGCAAGGTCAACGACGAGCAGGTGCGCAGCTTTGCCGAGGCGCTCGGCCAATTGCCTGGTCCGGTGCTGGCGTTTTGTCGCAGCGGCACGCGCTGCAGCGTCCTTTGGGCGTTGCAGGCCGAAGGCACGGCCGACACGATCCTGGCCACGACCGAGGCGGCCGGTTACGAGCTTTCCATGTTGCGACCGTGGTTTGAATTGAAGGGCCGCGGCTGATGGCCGTTGCGGCGAGCACCCGTGTCGCGCAGGTGGCGTCGATGCATCCCTTGCTCGAACCGGGGCGCGCGCATGAATGAGCACGCGCGCCCGGGGGCATGCCGATGATGCATCTGCTGTCGCTGCAGGCTCTGCTCGCCGTCGTGTGCGGCTCGGCGGTGGGTTTTTCGCTGGCCCTGATCGGTGGCGGCGGTTCGATCCTCGCCGTACCACTGTTGCTCTACGTGGTCGGCCTGCATGACCCGCACCTGGCGATCGGCACCAGCGCGCTGGTGGTGTCGTTCAACGCCTTTGCCAACCTGATCCCGCACGCACGCGCCGGCCATGTGCGCTGGAAGGTGGCGTTCACCTTCGCCGCGGCCGGCGTGCTGGGCGCCTTCGTCGGCTCGACCATCGGCAAGGCGATCAACGGACATCACCTGTTGGTGCTGTTCGCGCTGCTGATGCTGGTGGTTGCCGGATTCATGCTGCGCGGCCGGCGCGGCGGGTCGGATCGCTATCCGTTGCCCGGGATGTATCCGCGTCTCGGCGCGGTGGGCCTGGGC
>Ga0134126_10006339_pt1 | contig 14808 bp, 10 predicted proteins | sample KB31752_FD_96881 | JGI IMG/M metagenome (GOLD analysis project Ga0134126, IMG submission 96881) | Terrestrial soil microbial communities with excess Nitrogen fertilizer from Kellogg Biological Station, Michigan, USA - KB3-175-2 | ecosystem: Environmental > Terrestrial > Soil > Unclassified ...
GACGAATTAATTTTGTCCATCGATCTTCCGAAATCGCCTTTCGCAGCCCATTCGCACTATTTGAAAGTACGCGACCGCGCCAGTTATGAGTTCGCTCTGGTTTCAGTTGCCGCAGCCATGGATATTCAAGATGGCCGCATCCATAGTGCCCGCATCGTGCTCGGCGGGGTCGCGCATAAACCGTGGCGTTGTGAGGAATCGGAAAAAATGTTGATTGGGAATCGTGTCGACGCTGCATTTTTCGAAGACGCGGGAGAGATCGCAGTCAGAAATGCGAAACCTTACCAGCACAACGCGTTTAAAGTCGGACTGACCAGGCTGGCTGTAACAAAAGCTTTGAGCATTGCCGGAGGCTTGGCATGAACGTGATTGGAGCCCCGCTTTCGCGCGTCGACGCAACCCAGAAAGTTACAGGCAAAGCGAAATATTCGGCCGAATTCAAGACGCCGAAGCTCGCCTACGCGGTGATGGTCACGAGCACGGTGCCTTCCGCGCAGATTTTCAACATGGATAAGAATGATGCGGAGCGCGCGACCGGCGTAATTGCAGTGATCACGCCTGAAGATGCCCTCAAGCTTCCGGGCGCCGAAAGCCGTCTCACGGTGCTGCAGGATGCGCAGGTCCATTACAACAACCAGCCGATTGCAATCGTGGTTGCGGAACAATTGCATCAGGCGCAATATGCGGCGACTTTATTGAAGATCCAGTATCAGGACGAGCCAGCGAAGCTGGATTTCATTGCTGGATTTCCCGCCTCGTATCCCGGCAGCCATACCGGCATTCCGGGCGACATGAGCTTTGGGGATGTCGAGAGTGGGATGCGAACTGCCGAAGTCAAGGTCGATCAGATTTACACCACTCCTATTCAACATCACAATCCGATGGAACCGCATGCGACGATGGCACAGTGGGATGGTGATCATTTAACCATCCATGATGCTACCCAGCACATTTCGGGGGTACAGAAGACCCTGGCCAAGACCTTCGGCGTTCCAAACGAAAACGTCCACGTGATTTCCTGGTTCGTCGGCGGGGGTTTCGGATGCAAGGGTGAGGTCTGGTCGCATGTGGTGCTGGCGGCGATGGCAGCGCGGCAGGTAAATCGCCCAGTGAAACTGGTTGTTGAGCGGCCACAGATGTTTGGTCCGGTGGGCGCGCGGCCCCAGACTTACCAGCACCTCACGGTAGGCGCCACTCGCGATGGCAAGTTGACCGCCATCCGGCACGAAGTCCACGCTCATACCTCGATGATTGAGGATTACCTCGAGTCCTCGGCGTTTCCTACTCGCGTCATGTATTCGTGCCCGAATGTCGCAACCATTCACCGGCTCGTGCAACTGAATATGGGAACGCCAACTTACATGCGCGCGCCAGGCGTGGCGACCGGCACGTATGCAGTTGAAGTGGCGATGGACGAACTCGCTTATGAACTAAAGATGGATCCGTTGCAGTTGCGGCTGCTGAATTACACCGACGTCGATCCGCACACCAAGATTCCATTCACGGAGAAACACTTGCGCGAATGCTATACGCAAGGCGCTGAACGATTTGGGTGGTCGAAGCGAAACCATGAGCCGCGCTCTATGCGCGATGGCTCCCAACTGATCGGCTGGGGTATGGCGACTGAAACGTATCCGGGAAAGAATTTGCCGGCGGGAGCTTTGGTGCGCCTACAGCCGAACGGCCGAGTGCTGGTTGCGTCCGGAAGTCAGGAGATAGGAACGGGTATGTACACCGTCATGACGCAAGTTGCGGCGGATGTACTTGGAATGTCCCCAAGTCTGATTGATGCCAGGCTGGGCGATACGGATTATCCGGAAGCGCCGATCTCGGCCGGTTCGATGAGCACGGCCAGCGTCGGTCCGGCGGTTCAACAAGCAGCTATTCAGGTCAGGCAAAAACTTCTGCAGATGGCAATCGGGGATGCTCATTCCCCTATCTATGGAGCGCGACTCGAAGAGGCAGATTTCAAGGATGGCAAGGTTTTTCTGAAATCCGCGCCGGGGAAAAGTGAGCCTTACTCCACTTTAATTGACCGTAATGGGAACCCGGCGGTTGAAGCGATCGCCAAAGTTAAGCCGCAGCTAAACCAAAAAGAGTTTTCGTGCCACTCTTTTGGTGCAATATTTGCGGAAGTCGCCGTCGATCCTGATCTTGGTATGGTGCGAACCCGCCGCATTGTCGCGGTTTATGACGTGGGCAAGGTGATCAACCAAAAGCTGGCGCACAGCCAGTTCACCGGCGGCATTGTTTGGGGTGTAAGTCTGGCGCTGCAGGAAGATACAGCAGTGGATCCCCGTAACGGCCGGATCATGAACGCCAATCTGGCCGATTACCACGTACCTGTGAACGCCGATATAGGCGAAATCGATGTCGCGGCCATCGACATTCCCGATCCCAAGCTGGATTCGCTTGGGGCGCGCGGAATCGGCGAAATCGGGATCACCGGAACCGGTGCGGCCGTCGCGAACGCAGTTTTTCATGCCACTGGTAAGCGCGTCCGTGACCTGCCTATAACCCCAGACAAGTTGGTCTAGCCGGCGGAATCTTCCCATCTGCAAAGTATCAGTGCCTCACACACCTACTTCCCTCAATCCGAACTTCCTCGCCGTCCGGACAACCGAACAGCAATTTCACGCCAAAGCAGGCTATGCCAAGCAACTTCCTATGCTGCGTATCATCTTAGGTCTCGAAAATTTACATAATGGTGACGCTAATTAGCGGTATGATTCATGTCCGGTTTGCGGTCGAAGCTGCCGAGCAGTTCATGACTCGCCGATCTGAAGCCGGCGATCGGTGAATCGTTCAGTACCTAATATGGAAGTAAAGACGCTCCAATACGCGAGCTGACAGTCTTCCGTCGCTGGCGTTTGGAGAGGAGACCAGTCATGCAGTTTTCTCTTCGTCTTGGCGTTCTGCTGCCAGTTTTTCTGCTGCCGCCCTTGTGCTTACCCGCTGTTGCTCAATCGTTAACCGACAGTGGCGCTTCCTTAGATCGGGAGCAGCCGGCCATCACTGATTCGAACCAGCTTCATGCGGCGACTGAAGTAATGATTCCCGGCCCCCTGCGTTCATTCGAGCGAATGGCTGGCATCAGTCAGAAAGTTGGACCGGCACAAGTTTTGCCGCTGCTATCCCGCAATGTGTACGTGCAGGGCTATGTGGGATGGCAGGACAATGGCACGCCTACAGAATTTCTTATCCTGCTTGGCCGCTATGTCAACCAGGCCAAAGAGCTCGCCGGCCTTGCCGGACCCAGTCAGGTGATTCACATTGCCGGTTGTGCTGAGGCTGATCCTCTTTTGCGTATCCTCGGCTATCGCCTGCGCGGAGAATGCGGCCAGAGCAGTGCGGCCATGATAACCGCAGAAGCCGAACGAGCATTTCTCACTGTTGACTCCGGCTTTCCTTTGCCTGCGCTTGAAGACGCTTTGCGGCACGGTCAGTCCTTCAGTTATGCGTACCCGAGTTCGCGTGTTCCACTGCTATTCAAGGAAGCTGATTGGCGAGGCGCAGTCAAAGCAAATAAGCGGCGCTCGTATGATCTGGTTGAATTATTTCTGTATCATCCTGCCCTGTCACGGCTGTACTGGGCCCTGTCGCGTATCGATCCTGAAACCCGGGAGACGCTGCGAGAATCGGTAGGACTCAAGAAGCTTATGCCGTTGGCTGCGGACCTGGATTTCTACGGCAGCCAAATCTGTATTCGTTCAGGAAAAGTTGAAGTTCCGGGCGGCGCTGCAGCCGAAGCCGATTGGAAAGAGTTGGTCGGCGCAAGTCCGCGCTCGCCGGGTGATTTCGTCACCAAGTTGTTGGCCAGGGACAACGGCTGGCTGGCTGTTTATTTCGATTCATTCGCCCGCATCAGCCCCGAGCGGCAACAGCGGTTCTCGCAAGCACATGGTCTTAAAACCTATTACGCGGCATTTCGCCTGGCGAATTCCTCGTCTGATGCCGCCAGGCCGGCGTTTCGCCTAGCGCCCGGCTTATTGCTGCTTTTAACTCGCTTGCAGTGGGACGGCAACGGCGAACCCATGGTGCCGGGAAACCTTGATCTGTGGAAGCAGATTCTCAATCAGAAATCTGATCACAAGCTGATGCGTGAGTCTGGCAAGCGCTCTGCCGGATTATCTACCCCTCAGGATCTATTGCAAACATTGTTCACCTTGTCTCGCCTGGACAGCAGCGATGGTCCGGTCCAGATGTATCTGTTATTCAGCGAACTCGATTCAACGCGTCCACCAGGGCGGCAACTGACGGCCGACACTCTCCGCGTATTAGCCAAAAGATTCGATGAGTACAGCGAACAGTATCTGGCGTTCTGTGAATTTCCGGAGCTGGAGGATGCCTCCATCACGGCGTTTGTCAGCGCAGCGGATGCGATAAATGAGATTGGGAATCACACCTTGCGCGGCAACGCGATGGGGACGTTCCAAGCGAATGTTGGTCTCTGGCAAATTCTAGCTCGCCAGGGTCAGATACCACGCGCGAAGCTCAACCAGTCGTGGCAAGCCACTATCAAGCCATTCGAAAAGTTCACCACGCAGACCCAGTTATTTGACGCTGGACGAAAGTCGCTGGCTGCGGTATTGCAAGGTGCGAATGCAAGTCCTTCGGCCTCCCAGGACCAGGTTGTTGATTTACTCGCGGGCCCCGAAAGTGCCGGCGTCTCTGAGCGTGTTCACGCGGAGATCGCGAAGCGAATTCATTCCGTGATGGACGGGCAAAGGTTGGTTCCGCTTGACACTCTGCTCGCCTTGGATGAGGGATTGAAGCGCGTAGAGGCAGGGGAAGTGCAGGGAAGCACATTGATTCCCCTGGCCGGCGAACTGCGTGAATTCGAAATGCCGCGGCCCATTTTCACTTCGTCCGAAAGAACTGAATGGGCGGCGGGAATTTACAACAATCGTCACACTGAGCTGCAGATGCAGACCGACCTGACCAAGGTCCTGAAATCTCCGGTTTCCCACGCGAAGCTGGAGGAGGCGCGCGGTCAGCTTGCGCCATTTCTCCGCGACACTTTGGTTGGCCTGAACTATGCCTACTACGAGCCACCGGGAGCGCAGCTCCTGAGAATTAATCCGCTCTTTGTCCGCTCGCACGATTTTTCCGGAGATAGTGTGACTGGCATTGAGGGACTGTGGCGTGCGCCCGAACTATTTGGAGAAGGTTCGCCCGCCGGTGGCGGCGCGCACCTCGTGGGTTCTCTCGCCGATTTGGCGTATGTACTGTCAGACGCGGAGCAGGACTTTATATCTCCCGAGAATGTGCAGGCCCTGATCTGGAAAGAGGTCGTGCCCGACCTGTTAAGCAATTCCGTAATGTCGCGATGGTGGCATGTGAGCCGTAACGAGCTCCACGCCGTAGCACTCTTTCAACGTGCAGGCGAGGAACTGATAATTTCGTCGGCTTCAAACGATGCCTTGCGCAGTAAGGTCGTGGACATTCTTTCTGAACGGATGTCCCCGGAAAGAATAGCGTGGCTCGATCAGTCCTTAGGTCGGACTCACCCCGAAGAAGCGCTGTCGCACATAACTCCCGCAGATACTTTTTATCTCACCTTTGAGTTCCGGCGTAGATTCCCGGCCGATCAAAGTGTATGGGGGTCCTCCGGCCAGGAACTTGATCGCCTGACGAGACAATATCCCGCTGAGGTGAATTGGCAACGACTGTCGAGAGATTTCGGTGTGCCCCATCGGACACTGGCGCAAACTTATACCCCCGAGTTGCTGAATGTGAAGCCGTTCCCAGCATTTTCGGGATATTCCAGCCGCCTGATGGCAGAATCCTGGGACTCAAACAATCTTTATTGGGCGCGATTGGCTGACGAAGCGGGTTATGAACCCGAGATGCTGAATCTGATGGCTCCGGAATTGACCCATCGAATGGTGGAGAAAATCTTTGCCACCGAATTTGAAGACTGGCAAGCTTTGCTTCGCGCCATGCGCGAGGCGGGCGAAGAATTTCGCCAGGGAAAAATCGCCGTGCTGCCTCAGGCGACGACGACGGCGCGGCAGTTTCACACTCAGGAACACTAATCATTGTAAGACGCTGACCATAACGTGCTTGTGGCTAAGGGGTTCATGATGGCAAAGAGGTTCTTTCTCTCCGTCGGTTTAATTTTGGCAATCGTTCTCGGGGTTCGGCCGAATACGTCTTCGGCACAGACTCCCCAGCCTCAGTTTCGCGTGACCGTGAACATGGTGCAGCTGAATGTCGCCGTCACCGACAACAAAGGAAATTACGTCACGGGTCTTCACCCGGAAAATTTCGAAATCAATGAAGATGGAATTCGTCAGAAGATCGCGACCTTTGGAGAAGGCGACAGCCCCGCACGTAAGGTCGAAGAGCTGGCGTCAAATACCCCTGAAGCTAAGGATCCCCCCGCAAATTTGCCGGCCGATTCTTCCAGTGATCTTCCCAGCAACGGCACCCTGGGCTCCCTGAATTCAACGCTGGCCGGGTCCAATGTGTTCGTCCTATTTGACACCAGCAATTACATGTACAAAGGTTTTGTGTTCGCGCAGGATGCGATCGCTGATTTCGTACGCTCGTTAGAGAACGTCAATCGAGTTTCTTTCTATTCCTACAGTCGCGACCTGACTCGCGACGCATCCCTCACGGCTAATCGATCTGCCATCCAGCGGGCGGTCCGCACCACCGTCGCCGGAGATGATGCCGCTCTCTACAACTGTTTGCTGCTGACCGTAAAAGATGCCGCGCAATATACCGGACGAAAAGTCATCGTAGTCTTCTCCAATGGACCGGACAACGCAAGCGTTGTTCCCCCCGAAGACGTGGCCGAACTGGCGGAATCGACTGGCGTCGTCATTTACATGGTCAGCACACGCGAAGCGCAACTGGAGCCTGTCTCAACCGCGGTTTTCGAGAGAATGACAGCGGCTACCGGCGGGAAGGCTTATTTCGCAAAGAATTGGCACGAACAAAAACAGGCATTCGCTTCTATCCGCGATGACTTGAATCATCTCTACTCGTTGAGCTATTACCCGCTGCCCAATCCCAACCGCGGCTGGCGTTTGATTAGCGTAAAGTTGGCAAACGGCAAAAAATATCACATCCGCACTCGTAATGGATATCGGCCATTACCAACGCGCACGTCACCCGAAACTTCTGCCAGCGGTACGCAATAGCGATAGTCTCTTTTGCTGGCTCCGCATAATGGGTGCTGCTGGAAGATTAGAGAACCGTGTAGGGACGGGCGTCCACGCCCATTGGCCGCGCGGTCACCCGGAAGTAGAGTCGGGGCTACAAACCTCGAAGTAAACACCCGCTGCACCCAACCCTCAGAAGGGTTCGGCACCATTGACTTTGCACGTAAGGACGACAAAACTGTCGAATGCACGCGGATACAAAGATCTAAGACCATTTTCTTAAATTTCGATTAAAGGGTGAATGGCATGAGCGCAATCAGTGATAATCGCCAGGGCTTTTCTGCACTGCTGAAAATCCACCGTAAAAATATCCTCCTGCTCTTTCTTGTTTTTCAGATTTTCCTGTCAATGGCGGTGCGAGCAGCAGAGCCAGCCGATGCTCAGTCCAGCTATCAACCCTCACCCGAAAATCTAAAAGCGCGCCAGGATTTTCAGGATATGAAGTTCGGCATGTTTATCCACTGGGGTGTCTACAGCGTATTAGGTGACGGGGAATGGATTTTCCATAACCGCAAGCTCCAGCTCAACGAATATGAACGTCTGCCTAAATTTTTCGATCCCGAAAAATTTGACGCTAAGACATGGGTCGCGCTCGCCAAAGCTGCCGGTATGAAGTACATCACCATCACTTCCCGTCATCATGATGGCTTCGCCATGTTCGATTCCAAAGTTTCGGATTGGAATATTGTTCAACGGACGCCTTACAAGAAAGATCCGCTGAAGATGCTGGCTGACGAATGCCACCGCCAGGGTATTAAGCTCTTCTTTTATTATTCGCAGCTCGATTGGCACAATCCGGATTACTACCCGCGCGGCGTAACCGCATGGGACAATGGCCGGCCCGACCACGGCGATTGGAATGCATATCTCGATAACTACATGGACGGGCAACTGCGCGAATTACTCACGAACTATGGCCCGATCGGCGGGATCTGGTTCGATGGAATGTGGGACAAGCCCGACGCCGATTGGCACCTGCAGAAAACTTACTCGCTGATCCATCAATTGCAGCCTGCCGCGCTGATCATTCCCAATCATCACCAGACGCCCAAGCCCGGCGAAGACGTTCAGACATTCGAGCGCGACCTTCCCGGCCGCAACACCGCCGGATTCAACACAAATTATGTGAGCGACCAGCTTCCATTAGAGAGCAGCAATACGCTCAACGATTCCTGGGGATTCAACATCGGCGATCACAAGTTCAAAAGCCCGGAAGAAGTCGAGCAGATGCTGGTTCGCGCGGCGGGAAATAATTCAAACCTGCTGCTGAACATCGGCCCCATGCCGAATGGCGAAATAGAAGACGAATTTGTAACCCGCCTGCACGCGGTTGGCGAATGGATGTCGCGCTACGGAGAGAGCGTTTACGGGACGCGCGGTGGTCCGATTGCGCCCGCCGATTGGGGCGTCACCACTCAAAAAGACGGCAAAGTCTATGTTCATGTTCTGCAGTGGAAAGCTCCGCTGCTGGCCCTGCCTCCAATTGGAAAAACGATTAAGAGCGCTCAGGAATTCGGAAATGAATCGCCTGTTGACTTCAAGCAAACCAGCGACGGCGTGGTGCTGAAGGTTCCCCCAGAAGGAAAAAGTGACGTCGACCGGGTCATCGTGTTGAGTGTCGCGCCGTAAACACCCGCCGGTGGCTGTTTCTCAAGCTGAGTGAGCGAGGGCAAGGACCAAAATATAGCTGCGAAGAAAATACGAAAGGTGCTATAGTCGTAAGCAGTTAGGGGTGAACTCAATGAGCGCGCAAAAAGTATTACGATTTCCAATGCGCAACCCGGATCTGTTTTCTCCTGAAATCAATTCTCAGCTGCTCACCGCCAGCGAATTCAGCCGCATTCTCGCGGCATCAATTCGGGCGCTTCCGCACATCCACAACTCCCACATACGCGAAGAGTTAAAAGATGCGTTGTGCGATTTATTCCGCATAGAAGAAAGCGCCTAAGCATCGCGACCGCATGCTAAGATGACTCTCCTGCGGCTTCATTGGGTTTGCGACAACCGGTATGGCGCGGTCGGTTATCTTTTTCTCGTTGCTGTTCTTGATTAGCGCCTTCTTGGGCCTATTTTATGTATTTGGTTTTTTCCGGCTGTTCCTTGCAGTCCTGACCGCGACCACACTGCTCATCGTTTTCCTGTTGTTTCATCCGCGCAATCAATGGCTGGTCGCCAACCGATCGCGAGTCGAGGGCACGAAGTGCGTAGCCCTGACATTCGATGATGGCCCGGACCCGGTGGATACGCCTAAGTTACTCGATCTACTACGGGAAAAAGACGTAAAAGCAACCTTCTTCGTGGTGGGGAAGCGCGCGGAGCAGTATCCGGAAATCGTGCGCCGCACTTGGGCAGAAGGACACCTCATCGCCAACCACACCTGGTCGCACTATCCTCTGTTTTGCTTTCTTATGCCCGGTCTTTTGCGGTCTGAGATCGAGCGTTGCACGGAGAGCATTCGGCGCAGTTGCGGCTCCTCGCCGCGTTTTTTTCGTTCCCCGGTTGGTCTGCGCCATCCGCTTCTGGCGCCGTATCTTGAAAATGCCGGGCTGGAGTATGTTTCCTGGAGCATTCGCACGCTTGATACGTTTACCGCAAACTCAGACGTTCTTGCCGCGCGCATTCTGAATAAGGTGGCAAATGGGGACGTAATCCTGCTGCACGATCACCTGCCTCGGGGAACGGATGCCATGCTCCAAGCCTTGCCTCAGGTGATTGACGAGCTCAGGAAACGGGGATTCGAATTTGTCCTGGCCGGACCACGGGAGGATGCCCGAGGTACACTGGAACCGGCGAGATGCGAACCTGTGCCCTAATTCCTGCTTTCAACGAAGCTCCTCACATCGCAAACGTTGTGGAGCGCACTCGGCAACATGTTGCAGAGGTTGTGGTCATCGACGATGGATCCGGTGACGGTACGGCGGAGATCGCGCGGGCTGCCGGAGCTACTTGTTTGCAATTGCCAAAAAATTGCGGCAAGGCCTCGGCCCTGCGAGCCGGCATTGCTTTCGCACGCGACCGCAAATTTACCCACGTCATTACCCTTGATGGTGACGGCCAGCACTTTCCGGAAGATATTCCGCTCATGCTTCGCGTGGCCGAAGAGACCGGAGCCGACCTGATCATTGGCGCGCGCTCTTTCGATCGCGTCCGCATGCCTCGTCCGCGGTATTTTTCGAATGTCATTGGTAGCCGCTTGGCTTCAGCGCTCGTCGGACACGAAATCCGGGACAGCCAAAGTGGGTTCCGGTTGTTCCGATTGGACAAACTTGATGGGGCAAAACTGCGGAGCCGGTGCTACGAACTGGAGATGGAGATCCTGATAAAGATGGCCCGCTCCGGCTGTACCATCGCACATGCTCCCGTCCACACGGTCTACGACGATGGACAGGCACGCTCGAAGATGAAACCGGTACGAGATACAGTGCGTGTGTGTCTGTGGTCGCTGGCATTTCGTTTTCTCGGAGCATGAGACGATCCGCTGATTCTGACCACTATGCGTGGCGTTTGCGTCTTTAATTTTCTCGGGGCGTGCTCCAGGTGATCCGAAGACTTAAGTCCGAGGCGCGGAAATTTTTTGGCCTCTTGCTCAAGGAGAGGCTTGACCCATCTCACGCGGCCGCTGCCGTCTTCGTGGGAATTTTTATTGGCATTCTGCCCATCTATGGCTTCCAAACCCTGGCGGCAATAGGCCTGGCAGTGCTCTTCAGGCTGAATAAGCCGCTGACTGTCGCCGCCACTTTCATCAACAATCCGTTGCTCCTGCCTCCGACTATCTTCGCTTCTGTGGAACTGGGCTGCTTGCTACGGACGGGCTCCTTCCTGTCACTGAGCCTGTCCGAGTTGGCTGGCATGCGCGGCCATATCAACAAGGACCAGCTTTTCACCTGGGTAATAGGCAGCGTCGCACTGGCTATATTAGTTGCGGCGGTGTGTGCGGCCATTGCTACAATTGTGGCCCATCTATACCTTCGGCGGTCCGCCAATCCGGAGCTTCGGGAACGGATCCGCTTTGTGAATGCGATGTTCGGCCAATCCGATCGTCCGGATCGCGAGTTCATCCGCTGGAAGCTCCGCCTGGATCGCATCTTTGAACTGCTCATCGCCGAAAATCTGGGATCGGGAACGGTTGTAGATCTGGGCTGCGGCTATGGCATGGCTCTTTGTTTTGTGGCTTTCGGTGACCACCAGCGGCGTCTGGTTGGCTGTGACCTGGATGAGCATCGCATCGCCGTGGCTCGCAAGGCACTCGCCTCTTTCGACGCGGAGGTGACCGTTGCTGACGTCCGTCAGTTCGAACTTCCGCCAGCCGGTCTGATTTTGATTATGGACGTCTTACAGTGTTTGTCGGCGGCTGATCAATCGGCTCTGCTGAAACGGTGCTGTTCAGCACTCGCGGCCGATGGAATCTTGATTTTTCGGGTGCACGATCGCGAACGCGGCGTTCGCACCGCGATCACGATGGCTTTCGAGCGGCTGATTTTTGCGTGCAGCCACCATGACCTGCGGCCTGAAATCTTGTCCATCGCCGAGTACCGCCGCGTGCTCGAGAGCGCCGGTATGCAGTTTGAGGAGCGCCGATTCAAGAATCGTTTGCCGTTAGCTCATGTTCTAATCGTCGCAAGAAAACGGGCGACGGAACCTACGCAATGATGGTCCGCCTCTATGCAGTGGCCTGCCCAGAAGCAGATTGACGAGCCAATACCATCGGTGATTGAATCTTTTTACTCGTAGCCGGTTGCCTCCCTTGACTGATACCCACAAAACCATCGTCGTTACTGGTGTCGGAGTCGTTAGCCCCTACGGCATCGGGCTCGACTGCTTGCAGGCGGGCATGTTATCGGGCAAATGCTGTCTGGAGCGCACAAAAGATGATGTTTATCCCGGCTTCGATGGAACGACCGCCCAGATCCGCGACTTTGAACCTTTGGCGAGAAGCTCAACTTCCCAGCACTCGCGCACCGATCAACTTGCGGTGACGGCCGCGCAGGATGCAATAGTGAATTCCGGTTGCAATAGTTCTGTTTTCCGTGAAAGCGGCATCGTGATGGCGAGTACGCTTGGCGGGCTGACCGAGATCGATACCGGAATCGCCAAAGATCCGGCCGCCTGGTATCGCCGATCCGGCGGTCTATCGCGGGCCGCATCCTATCCGTTCGCGCACGTTGCTGATTCTGTCGGCGACCACTTCGGGATTCAAGGACCGCGTTGTGCGGTCTCCGTGGCTTGCTCATCTGGAGCGATGGCGATCGCGCTCGCCGCTAACATGCTGCTCGAGGGGGCCGCTCCAATGTTCTTGGCAGGAGGCAGCGACCCGTTGTGCGCGTTCACCTTGAGTGGATTCAACTCTCTGCAAGCACTGGATCCCAATCCTTGCTCTCCTTTCGATCAGAATCGCAAGGGCCTGAACCTGGGCGAAGGCTCCGCCGTTCTCGTCCTCGAAACCCTGGCCGGAGCCATTGCCCGTAATGCCAAGATCCTGGCGGTGCTGCGAGGCTGGGCTATGACAAATGATGCATTTCACAGCACCGCACCGCATAAAGAGGGAAGCGGACTGGCCGATTGCATACGCCTTTCCATGGAAATGGCGAGAGTCAGCGTGGATGACATTGGGTACGTGAATGCCCACGGCACCGGCACCCCTCTGAACGACAGTGCCGAGGCCAACGCGTACGAAACCGCTTTCCGCGGACGCAGCCGTCCCATTCCCGTGTCTTCGACCAAATCATACCTGGGACACTGTTTGGGTGCGGCTGGCGCGATTGAGGCAGCCATCACGATCATGGCTGTTCGTTCGGGCGCGCTGCTTCCGACGCTGCGGCTCACCAATCCCGTCGACAGCCCTGGCGTTGATTGGCTAAGGGGAGGAGTGAAACGTCAACCTCTACCCCTGGCGATGTCTGCTTCCAGCGGCTTTGGCGGCAGCAACACGGTCCTCATATTCGGGAGCGGCGCCTCATGAGTGCGAATCTGCCGCCCGTCTCAATTACCGGCATCGGTTCCGTCAGCCCGTACGGTCCGGTAGAGGGACTCATTCAACAGACCCCCATCGAACCCACCACTATCACCGCATGGACAACCGCCCACGAGCGACGAGCGTTTCTCGTACCGCCGTTTCGTCCTGCGACCGTCGTGCCGGGCCTGAAGACCAGGCGTCTCGATCGATTGTCGGCGTGGGCATTGGTCGCTTCGTCCTTGGCCCTTAAAGATGCCGGCATCGACCTGAACCTGGTCGATCGATCACGCGTTGCTGTCGTTTTTGCCACCGCCTTCGGCTGTGTTGAACTCACGGAAGCCTTCTATCTCAGCGCCGCCGCAAACGGCTGGAACGGAACCGATCCCATAACATTTCCGGAAACTCTCGCCAGCGCTCCCGCGAGTCACGTCTCCATGTTTCACGGCCTTCGTGGTCCTAATATCACGGTGAGCAATAAGTATTTCGGGGGCGAGAGCGCCATGTTGCAAGCCGCTTGCCTGCTTCGGCAAGGTCAGGCTGACTTAGCGATCGTGCTCGCGGGCGATGCGCTGTCGCGAAGCTTATATTCGTGGTATGAGGAGGCAGGCCTGCTCTCGCCGGCGTGCTTCAGTTCACAGCCGCGATCAGAAGCCGGCGGATTTATCCCAGCGGAAGGTATGGCAGCGGTGGTGTTGGAACCGCCCGCTCGCATCAATCCCCGCCCGAACGCCCACTCCTATGGCAGAATCCGCACGGGCCGCTGGGTGGCTGGTGGCCAATCCGCGGAGATCATCCGTAAAATGCTCGGCGCTTCTATCCCGAATCTGACAATCTGTAGCGGGAACGGTACGCCTTGCGCTGTCAGTCCCACAGCCACCTTGGCTCGCGAGATTGTAGGCGATAAACTCCCTATCATTCCGCCGCATGTTTTTGCCCAGGGTTTGGCCGGCAGCGGCGCGATTTTTCATTTGATGATGGCATTGGCTAGCCATCGGGTCAGCGGGCCAGCGTTATTCCTGGGAACCGCCCGCAACAATGGATTTGCGGCGCTTCTTCTGGACTTGCCATGAAGATGAATGTGCGCATTGCAGCCGCGGCCTACACCGTTGCGCCGGACGATGAGGCTGTGGACGCAATTCTAGATCGAGAGCGAACCCGAATCGAGTCGGTGCTTGCTCCTTTAAGCCAGGAGTCGAGGCAGAAGGCCATCGCGGGTCTCGGATTGCATCGCGTCCGTGTTTGCGGTGAGAAGCAACTCTATAGCTTGATCCTCGACGCCGCTTCGAAGGCAATCGCCGAAGCCGCAATCGAACCACGCGACATCAATCTCATCCTGGATTACAGCACCTGGTCTAATGAGAGCCGGTCAGGCGAGAGCTCGCAAGGACTCTCCTTCGCGCACAAACTCAGTGCGGACCTGGGTGCCGAAAATGCGATGATCTTGAGCTTCAAAGTTGGCGGATGCGCCGGTCTTCATGTTGCTATTAAGACGGCGCTCGGCTGGATGTCTACCGATGAAAATATTCAGACAGTCTTGCTGATAACGGGCGATGCCGCGCCTCCGGGAAATCGTTCGCTGCTTCCGATCACCATACATGGTGACGCGGCGAGCGCCGTCATGCTGCGCCGCGAAGGCGGGCAGGGGCCATTACTGTTAGGAGTTGAAGCCATGACTCTCGGACA
>Ga0134126_10006340_pt1 | contig 14807 bp, 10 predicted proteins | sample KB31752_FD_96881 | JGI IMG/M metagenome (GOLD analysis project Ga0134126, IMG submission 96881) | Terrestrial soil microbial communities with excess Nitrogen fertilizer from Kellogg Biological Station, Michigan, USA - KB3-175-2 | ecosystem: Environmental > Terrestrial > Soil > Unclassified ...
CAACGTGATTCCCTTCATCGGCAACGAAGAAGAGAAGATGCAGGAGGAGACGCAGAAGATCCTCGGTTCGTTCGCGGGCGATCATATTGCGCCGCTGACTGCGGGCGTCAGCGCGCACTGCAATCGCGTGCCGGTTGTCGATGGCCACACGGTCACGGTGTCGGTGCAGTTTTCGAGCAAACCCTCGGAGGCGGATTTGCTCAATGCATTCGAGACATTCCGCGGCTTGCCGCAGGAACGGAATCTGCCGAGCGCGCCGAAGTCGCCCGTGCAATACATGGTGGAGAACGACCGTCCGCAGCCGCGCAAAGATGTGGAGCGCGAGCGTGGAATGGCGGCGTTTGTGGGCCGCCTGCGTCCATGCCCGGTGTTCGACTGGAAGTTTGTCGCGCTCGGTCACAACACGGTGCGGGGCGCGGCAGGCGCGGCGGTTCTCAACGCCGAGCTGATGCAGTCGGAAGGGCTTCTCGACTGACATGATCGTAATGAAATTCGGCGGCACGTCCGTCGAATCCGCTGTTGCCATTGAGCGCGTCGCGTCCATCGTGAAGGCGCGGATTGACCGCAAGCCGATCGTGGTTGTGTCGGCGATGGGCAAGACGACGAATAAACTTCTGGCGCTTGCTCAGTCAGCAGTCTCTGCTCAATCAAACCGGGGCGAGCGCAACGAATATATCCGCCAGTTGCATGACCTGCGCGACTTCCATTCGCGGGAAGCGCGTCAGGTTGTGCCGCTGTCACACAGAGCGGAGCTGGATCGCGCGCTCGATGAACAATTCCAGGAAATGACGGAACTGGTCAAGGGCCTGGCTGTGCTGGGTGAATTGACGCCGCGGTCGATCGATGCGATTTCGAGTTATGGCGAGCGGCTTTCGAGCTACGTGGTTTCGCTGGCGTTCGAGCATTTCGGCGTGCCGTCCGTTCATGTGGATTCACGGAAGGTGATCGTGACCGATGGTCGCCACACGCAGGCCGCGCCTCTTTACGAAGAGACATATCGGCTGCTGGAATCGACGGTGAGGCCTCTGGCGGAACAGCGCGTCGTCGTGATGGGTGGATTTATCGGGTCGACCATGGAAGGCGTCACGTCAACACTCGGCCGCGGCGGTTCGGATTTCACGGCGTCGATTGTGGGCGCGGGTGTGCATGCGGAAGAGATCCAGATCTGGACGGATGTTGACGGCATGCTGACGGCCGATCCGACGATTCTTCCCGGCGGCCATCGCGTGAAGAAGATTTCGTTCGCGGAAGCGGCGGAACTCGCTTATTTCGGCGCGAAGGTATTGCATCCGGCGACCGTGATTCCGGCGATCGAGCGAAACATTCCCGTGATGATTCTGAATTCGCGCAGGCCTGAAGTGCCGGGCACCGCGATTGTGGCGGAAACGGTGAAGGGTGGTAACGCCGTAAAATCCATCGCGTGCAAACGGAAGATCACGCTGGTGAATATTCATTCGACGCGGATGTTCATGGCGCACGGCTTCCTGCGGAAAATTTTCGAAATCTTTGACCGCTACGAAACCTCGGTCGATATGATTGCCACGAGCGAGGTCAGCGTGTCTCTCACGATTGACAACACGAAGCATCTCGATAGAATCGTTTCGGAAATGAGCGACTTTTCCGAAGTCTCGACCGAGCCGGATCAGGCGATTGTTTGTTTGGTTGGCGAAAACATTCGGTACACGCCAGGCGTCGCAGGGCGAGTGTTCGGGTCGCTGAACGGCGCCAACATTCGCATGATTTCGCAGGGCGCGTCATTGCTCAATCTCAGTTTCGTCATCGCGGAAAAAGACCTGAGGCCGACTGTGGAAGCGCTGCATACCGAGTTTTTCCGCACGCTCGATCCGGAGGTGTTCGAGTGAAAATCGCGATTGTCGGATACGGCAAGATGGGCCGCATTATCGAGCGGATCGCCGCGGAGAGAAACATAGACGTGGCGCTGAAACTGGATGAATTCAATAACGCAAACTTCGAGGGCATCACAGCGGAGAATTTCAAAGGGATCGATGTGGCAATCGATTTTTCGATCCCGACGGCGGCGGTTCAGAACATCGTCCGCATCGCTTCGCTTGGAGTGAATCTGGTTGTGGGGACGACGGGCTGGCAGGATCATATGGAGCATGTGAAGAGCGTGGTCGCTGGCAGGGAAATAGGTTTGGTCTGGAGCCCCAATTATTCAATCGGTGTGAATGCGTTTTTCCGCATCGTGAATGAGGCGGCAAAACTGCTGGCTCACGAGGATGATTACGAAGCCTGGGCGTGGGAGATTCATCACTCCGCGAAGAAAGATGCGCCATCCGGAACAATGCTCAAGCTGCTCGATGAAATGAGACGCGGCGGCTATTCGCGGAGGGTGGACGTGGCGGCGAACCGCGCCGGGAAGATTGCGGGGACGCACGAAATCGGATTCGATTCCGCGGCCGATACGATCACGCTGACGCATACCGCGCGGAGCAGGGAAGGCTTTGCTCTGGGCGCGGTGAAAGCGGCGGAGTGGATTCAGGGCAAAAAAGGGTTTTACGAATTCGGCGATATTCTGTTCGGAAAGTAAGAAAATCAGCGGCACGGGAGGTGGTACATGTTTACGGGTTGCGGCACAGCCATGGTCACGCCATTCGCGGCGGATGGATCGCTGGATGAGAGGACGCTGCGCAAGCTGGTGCGGCGGCAGATTGAAGAAGGCATTAATTTTCTGGTGCCCTGCGGGACGACGGGCGAGAGCCCGACGCTGACGCACGAGGAGCATCTCCGCGTAGTGACGATCAGCGTGGAAGAATCGCGTCATGCTCCGCGGCGGGTCCCGGTCCTCGCGGGAGCGGGCGGGTACAACACGAAGGAAGTGATCGAACTTGCGCGCGAATGCCAGAAGGCAGGCGCGGATGGTGTTCTTTCCGTGTCGCCGTACTACAACAAGCCCAATCAGGAAGGCTTGTACCAACACTTCAAAGCGATTGCGGATTCGATTCACATTCCCGTGATCGTTTACAACATTTTTGGCCGTACGAGTGTGAATGTGGAGACCCCGACCCTCATGCGGCTGGCGGAGATCCCGAACATCGCCGGGGTGAAGGAAGCATCCGGCAATATTGGCCAGATCGGTGACGTGGCAGCGCGCATGCCGGACGGCTTTGCGCTGCTGGCGGGGGATGACTCAATCACAATTCCTCTGATTGCGCTGGGCGGATGCGGTGTGATTTCGGTCGTTTCGAACGAGATTCCCGGTCCGATGACCGAACTGGCGCGCCGCGCCAACGCGGGCGATTTCGCCGGCGCGCGGGCTCTCCACCGGAAATATCTGCCGCTGATGAAGGTGAATTTCATCGAGCCGAATCCGACTCCTGCAAAGTGGGCGATGGGCCGGATGGGATTGCTCGATCCAGTCAGCCGGCTACCCATGGTTCCTCCATCGGAAGCTGCCAAAAAGAAGATCGAAGACGTGCTGGAGCAGGTAGGAATCGCGGAAGGAGCGATCGTTGCAGGCCGCAATTGAGCAGCTTTTCGATAACAAACCGGAGAAATACACTCCCGACCACTTCGCCCTGTTCGCGCAATTCAAAGCAGCGCTGAACCGCGGTGAGATTCGCGCGGCTGTACCGGATGCTTCCGAGCCGAGCGGTTGGCGCGTGAACGGCTGGGTGAAGAAGGGAATTCTCGTGGGGTTCCGCCTGGGCGGAATTATCGACATGTCGATCGATCCGGTGAAACAGCCGTATCTCGACAAGTCAACTTATCCGGTGCGCCAGGTCGACGTGACGGATGGAGTTCGCATCGTGCCAGGCGGATCGAGCATTCGCGATGGCTGCTATGTTGGGCGCGGCGTGACGTGTATGCCGCCGATGTATATCAACGTGGGCGCGTACGTGGGCGACGGGACCATGGTCGATTCGCATGCGCTGGTGGGAAGCTGCGCGCAGGTGGGGACGAATTGCCATATCTCGGCGGCATCGCAGATTGGCGGAGTGCTGGAACCGGTGGGCGCTTTACCTGTGATCGTCGAAGACAGCGTTCTCATCGGCGGGAATTGCGGTGTCTACGAAGGAACGGTTGTTCAGAAAGAGGCGGTGCTCGGGACCGGCACCATTCTCAATCGGTCGACTCCCGTTTATGATCTGGTGCGCGGTGAGGTTTATCGCGCCACCGATACTCAGCCTCTGGTGATTCCCGCGGGAGCTGTGGTGATTGCGGGATCGCGCGCAGTAACGAACGGCCACGGCAAGGATTGGGGCATTTCGATCTACACGCCCGTGATCGTGAAATATCGGGATGAAAAGACGGGGACTCGAATTCAACTCGAAGATCTGTTACGGTAGAGGGATTGTGAAAACGCTTATTCGCTTCAGCCAGATTCTGCTCGTTGCTTCGATGACACTGCTGGTCGGGTGCTCTTCCGCTCCGAAGATGGAGCCGGAGGCATCGGGCGCTTCCGGGGCTTCAGGAGCCACAGGCGGTTCCGGCGCCGCTGTCGTCAAACAATACCCGATGCACGGGAAGATCGTGTCAGTCGATGTGGCCGGGAAGAAGGCCAAAATTGCTGCTGACGCGATGCCTGGCTTCATGGGCGCGATGACAATGGACTATAAGATCAAGGATGATGCCGGTTTGGCGAAGCTCGCTCCGGGCATGGAATTTAACGCTACTGTCAACGTGCTCGGCGACGATGACGACGACTGGGTCACCAACATCCAGCCCGTTGCGAAGTAGTTCGGCGTCTCTTTCGCTCAACAAGCGCTGGTAGTCGGGATCGGCATTTGCCTTTCCCGGCCCAAGGCCTCAACACTACGACACTGAAATCCAGAGGGCGGTACCGCACAACACGGATCGCCCTTTTTCAATGCACCGGCAACCGGTAGTTCACTACGGATTGCCAAAGCCCAAAGGCCTGCAGAACCCACACGCCGACCACAACAACCACCACGACGTTGAGGATTGTTTTGATGCTGCCAGCCATCGGAATATAGGTGTTGATCAGCCAAAGAACAACGCCCACCACGATGAGAGTCAGAACGATATAAATGAGCGGCATCGCCACCTCCCTTCCGCCGGTTCTATTGCAAACAGCGGACCAGTGGATGGCTCCGAGCCCCCCTGCAACTTTTCGATGGGAACTACGTCTAATGTAGTGAACGACATTTTTATCTCAATCCAAAGGACTTATCGCTGTGAAATCCATCACAACCCTGGTTCAAAAGTCATTCGTATTGTTCGTTGCAGCGGGGCTTCCGCTGGTAGCGTCGGCTACGGCGACGCCGCTTGCGGGTGTCGGGAATTTCGAGAAGGTCAGCGATCACGTTTATCGTGGCGCGCAGCCTACTGACGAGGGCTTTCGTAGCCTGGCGAAGCTCGGAGTCGCAACCGTGATCGATCTGCAGCCCTACGGCGACTCGCGCTCATTGGCTGAAGAGAAAGCGGTGAAAGCCGACGGCATGCAGTACATCAACCTGGGGATGCACGGGATGGAGACGCCTTCGGACGTCACAGTTGCGAAGGTTCTGGCGATTCTCGAAAGCACGCAGGGCGGCCCGGTTTTCGTGCATTGCCATCGCGGCGCGGATCGCACCGGTGGAATCATCGCGGTCTACCGGATCGAGCACGATCATTGGGACAACGCGAAGGCTTTGAAAGAAGCGCGGCAGATGGGGATGAGCTGGTATCAGACAGCGATCCAGCATTATGTCCTGAAGTATCAGGCAAAATCGGGCGGCAACGCGGCGCCTGAAGTTGCGACGGCTGCAGTGCCGGCGACGACAGCGGTTGCGCCTCCTCTTGCGACAGTCAGCGTAATTCAGTAGGAACAAGTCACCTCAAAGGCAGCCCGGCATGTTCACTGCGGAGTTTCGCGGTGGCCATGCCGGTTTTGTTTGTGCCGGAGATTCTCATAAGGGTTATGTCGTTTCCCTGCGCGAATGCTGAGAAGTGGAACATAAGGTGCTACTGAGGGAATAGTGACTGCATCGTGGGTTGGAAAGCCGACCGAAAAACCACCTGCCAAACCGGAGGAAGCTTCGGGAGTTCCCAAGGCCAGGCGCTTCAGCATCGGCGCGCTGCTGAAGCCTTACCGGACCTCACTCGTGCTCGGGCTGCTCGCGGTCATCGGTGAGAGCATCGCGGACCTGCTGGAGCCGTGGCCGCTTAAGATCGTTCTCGATAATGTCTTTAAAACCAAACCAGTTCATGGGTGGCTGAATCCGATCGTCCTGAAGCTCGCAGGCTCGGATAATTTCGCCGTGCTGCGCGTGGCTGCGATGTTCGTGATGGCGATTGCGGTGGTTGACGCGATCTGTACTTACGCGGAGAAGTATTACACCACGAGCGTCGGCCAGTGGGTGACGCATGATCTGCGAAAGACACTCTACTCGCACATCCAGCGCATGTCGCTTGGGTTTCACGATCATTCGCAGACCGGCGATCTGATCAGCCGCGTGACTATCGACATCGATAACGTCCAGAGCTTCATCGTTTCCGGTCTGCTCGGAGTATTGATCAACTGCATCACGCTGATCGGAATGGTGGCCATCATGTTCTACACGAACTGGCGGTTCACGCTGATCGCGCTTTCCGTCGCACCGGTTTTGTTTTTCGTTGTGTATCGGTACACGCGGAAGATCAAGAAGGCTTCTCGCGATGTTCGAAAGAAAGAAAGCGAGATCGTTTCCGTCGTTCAGGAAGTGCTCACTTCGATTCGGATCGTGAAGGCCTTTGCGCGTGAGGACTATGAGCAGCGGCGCCTGGAGTCGGAAAGTCTCGAAAGCGTCGAAATCGCACTGCACGCGCGGAAGCTGAAGGCGAAACTTTCGCCGATCGTCGAGATCATCACGGCGGCGGGAACTGCGATGGTGCTGTGGTTCGGCGGACGACTTGCGCTTGAGGGAGGGCTTGCGCCCGGCTCGCTGGTTCTCTTCATCTGGTATCTCGGCAAGATGTACAAGCCGATGCAGGATCTCTCGAAAGTGCCGGATGCCTATTCGAAGGCGTCAGTCGGATATGAGAGGATTCGCGAGATTCTCGAGACGGAGAAAGACGTTCAGGATCTTCCGAAAGCCCGGCGTGCGCCAAAGTTTCGCGGGAAGATTGAATTCGAAAACGTTACGTTCAGCTATGACAGCGAGCCGACGCTCTCAAACGTCAGTCTGAAAATCGAGCCGGGGCAACTGGCGGCTCTGGTGGGGCCGACTGGCGCAGGCAAATCGACCATCATCAATCTGATTCCGCGCTTTTACGATCCGAGCGAAGGCGTCGTGAAGATCGACGGTTTCGATGTGAAGAAGCTGAAGCAGAAATCCGTTCGCGAACAGATCAGCTTTGTTTTGCAGGATACGCTGCTGTTCCACGCGCCCATCTGGCAGAACATCGCCTACGGGAAACCGGATGCGACCCGCGCCGAAATTCTGAAAGCCGCCGAACTGGCGAACGCAACCGAGTTCATCGAGAAGATGCCGGAGAAGTTCAACACGCTGCTCGGTGAGCGTGGCCTCACGTTGTCACAGGGGCAGCGGCAGCGCATCGCGATCGCCCGCGCCATTATCCGCAACACGCCGATTCTGATCATGGACGAACCGACTTCCGGGTTGGACGCTTTATCGGAACAACTGGTCAGCGAGGCGCTCGATCGGCTGATGGAAGGCCGCACGTGCATCATCGTGGCGCACAGGCTGGCCACGATTCGGCGCGCGGATGTAATCTTCGTCGTGCAGAACGGCGGGATCGCCGAGCGTGGCACGCACGAGGAGCTGATGAAAGCCGACGGCCTGTACGCGGAACTGCATCGGATTCAGTTCGAAACCGAAGCTCCCGTCCCCGCATAGTCGCCGGTGCTGATAAAGTGTCTGGCAGGAATGAACAGACGCGATGCAATGACAACGATGGCCGGTGCGGCTGTGCTGGCAACCGAAATTGCTCCATCCATATTCGGAGCGGAAGCGTCCGGAACCGCGAAGCCGTGGTACGCCACAATGCGGCGGGCAGGGCAGACGAATTTCAACGAGCGCGATCCGATTGAGCTCAACATCGACTGGTGGATTAGTTCTGGACCTCGATGAAGCTCGATGCCGTGCTGATCAACGGCGGCGGCATCATGGCGTTCTATCCGACGCAAATTCCGTATCACCACCGCAGCCAGTTTCTTGGCGATCATGATTTGTTCGGCGACTTTCTGAAAGCTGCGAAGACGGCGGGGATGCGTGTTGTGGCGCGCATGGATTGCAACTACGCCTATGAGGAAGCCTTCAAGGCGCATCCGGAATGGATCCAGCGCAACCGCGCAGGGTCGCCGGTCACGCATTCCCAATCGCCGTGGCTCTACGCGACCTGCATGTACACCACGTATTTCACCGAGCAGATGCCGGCGATTTACCGCGAGATGAATTCGCGGTATGACGTGGATGGATTCTTCACCAACGGCTGGCCGAGTACGGGACGCCCGACTGCCTGTTACTGTGATGCCTGCAAAAACGCGCCCGATCCGAATTCTCCGGCGGGCTATCAGCGGCATCTGGATCGCACGCTCGCGATCTGGAAGATGTGGGACGATGTCGCGAAACAGAAGAAGCCGGACAGCGTCTATGTCGGGAACCTTGGCGGCGGAATTCGGACAGTGATCGATCTCGGCAAGATTGCGGGGATCGCAGGATGGTTCAATGCCGATCATCAGGGTCGATCCGGCGCGACGCCGATCTGGGATTGCGCGCAGCAGGGCCGCGTCGCGCAGTCGGTAATGAATGGCCGCACGATCACGAATGTCACAGGCTCGTATGCAAACTCTTCGCCGCTGTGGCGGCATACGTCGAAGGCTCCCGAAGAGATGACGATGTGGATGGCGCAGACGACGGCGAGAGGAATGACGCCGTGGTTCCATTGGCTGGGTGGAGCGCCGGAAGACACGCGCTGGACAGAGACCGGCCGCAAGTTCTACCAGTGGATCGCGGTGAACGAAAAGCATTTCGTCAATGAGAAGTCGGTGGCGAATCTTGGAGTCGTGTTTTCCGAGCAGACGAACGCGTTCTATAAGGCGCCCGGTGGTACGGATAACACGGAATTCCTGGGGGGAATGTACAAGGCGCTGCTCGATGGGCGCTTCCTTTTCGATTTCGTGCACGAGGATAATCTGAATCCCGCGGTGCTGGCGAAGTACAGTGCGCTGGTTGTGCCAAACGTGGCTTGTCTGAGTGACGCGCAGTGCGCGGTGCTGCGGGCTTATGCCGATGGGGGCGGATCGTTGCTCGCGACATTCGAGACGGCAATGTATGACGAGCATGGGCAGGCGCGAAGTGAGCCCGGTCTGGCGAATGTGTTCGGATTCGAGAAGGCCGGCGCACGCGTTCCGCCCAACGGGAATGCCGCTTACGCGCATATCGAGCGCGATCATCCGATTCTCGAAGGTTTCACCGGCACAAAGGTGTTGCCGTTGTCTGAGTACTATATTCCGCTGAAAGCTGTGGCGAATCCGGTTCTGACGGTGGTGCCGCCGTATCCGGCCTTTCCGCCCGAAATGGTTTATCCGCGGACCACACATACCGATCAGCCCGCCATCGTGCTTTCGGAGAATGGCAAGAGCAGACGGGCCTATATCCCCGGCGATATGGATCGCTCTTACTGGCGCTCGCAGGATGGCGATCTCAGCCGCCTCCTGGTGAATACGATTCGGTGGATGCTGAACGGGTCGTCGCCGGTGACTGTGGATGGCGAAGGCGTGACAGAGTTATTCGCATGGAAGACAGGGGTCGGCCTCGCGCTTCACATTTTGAATTACAACAATCCGAATATGCTGCGTGGGTGGATGACCCGGAACTATCCGATCGGTGCGCAGAAGGTGCGGTTTGCCGTACCGGAAGGAACCCACGTTTCGCGCGTGTTGCTGCTGCGAGGGGCGCGAAATGCTCCGTTCATCCGAAAAGGAAATGTAATCGAGTTTTCCGTCCCGCAAGTCGTCGATTATGAAGTTGCGGCGATCACGTAGGGGTGATTAGCGGCCCTTTGAACGGGTGAACCCTTTTCGTGCGGAGAGGTCGACGTCTCCATCGATTTTCCTGGCAAGGCGCGTGAACAACGGGCTCTTGACGATACGCTTGCTCGGTTTTCCACGCTGCGCAGACTTCGAGCGAGTCATATGTCTGAAGTTTGCGCCACCTCTCTTGATAATCTGATCGCTCAGGAGCTTTCCATGAACACGCGACGCGAATTTCTCCAACAATCCGGTGCCGTTGCCGGAACGACTCTGGTGGCCGGCGCGGCGCTGGCCCAGGTCGCTCCGCAATCGCAGGGGCAGACCAAAGAATGGTATGACCGCCCGATGCGCTGGATGCAACTCGCGTTCGTGGAAGACGATCCAGGCAACTACGACCCGCAGTTCTGGCTCGACTACTTCAAGTCATGCCATGCCGACGCCGCCTGCATCTCAGCCGGGGGCTGTGTCGCGTTCTATCCGACCAAAGTTCCGCACCACTATCGCAGTAAATTCCTCGCCGATCACGATCCATTCGGCGAAATGACGAAAGGCTGCCGCAATCTCGGCATGAACGTGATCGCGAGAACCGACCCGCACGCGATGCATCAGGATATGGCCGACGCGCATCCGGAATGGATCGCCGTCGAAGCGAACGGCCAGCCGCGGCGACACTGGGCCGATCCGACGCTCTGGGTGACCTGCGCGCTCGGTGGCTACAACTTCAACTTCATGACCGACGTCACAATCGAAATCATGAAGACGTACCAGGTGGATGGGATCTTCAGCAATCGCTGGTCGGGTAGCGGGATGTGCTTCTGCAAATCCTGCCAGGCGTTGTTTCATGACTACTCGGGACACGACCTGCCTCGAACCACGAATTCTCAGGACCCGGTGCGCCGCCAATATCTGCTGTGGCGCGAAAGCCGCCTGTTCGATCTCTGGCGATTGTGGGACACCGAAATCAAGAAGGTGAATCCGAACGCGGCGTTTCTCGCGAACGCGGGCGGCGGTGCGCTGAGCGATCTCGACATGACCTCCATCGGCGATCTGGCCCCGACACTCTTCGCGGATCTCCAGGCCCGTCACGGTCTGATGGCCCCATGGAGCAACGGCAAGAACGCGAAAGAGTACGCAGCGACCCTGGGGAACAAGGCGATCGCGGGGATCACAAGCGTCGGCGTGGAAGAAGCGTATCGCTGGAAAGATTCAGTGCAGAGTGGCGACGAGATCCGCCTTTGGATGGCGGACGGCGTGGCGCACAACCTGCGCCCCTGGGTCGTCAAATTCAACGCCAAGCCGATCGATAAGCGCTGGATGCCGGTGGTCGAAAAGTTCTACGGCTGGCACTATCGCAACCAGAAGTATCTGCGGAATGAGAAATCTCTGGCCGAGGTTGCGATTGTCTATTCGCAGCAGACAGCGGCGTATTACGGCATCGATCAGGCGGCCGCAAAGGTCGAAAATCCGGCGCTGGGCTATTATCAGGCGCTGGTGGAAGGGCGTGTTCCGTTCGACATGGTGCATGATCTGCTTCTCGATGCCGATCACATCGACCGGTATAGAGTCCTGATCCTGCCCAACATCGCCGCGCTTTCGGATCGTCAGTGCAAACAGCTTTCGGATTATGTGGCGCGCGGGGGAAGCCTCGTCGCGACCCACGAAACTTCGCTCTACAACGAATGGGGTGTACGAAGAAAAGATTTCGGGCTCGCGGATCTGTTCGGCGCTTCGTATAACGGCAAAGTCGATATCCAAGTCCACAACTCATATCTCAACATCGAAAAAGATCCGCGCGATGGAACCTATCATCCGCTCGTACGCGGCCTCGAAAACGCCACGCGCATTATCAATGGTGTGAATTGGGTACACGTGAAGACAACAACGCCGCAGCGCTATTCACCGCTGACGCTTGTCCCGCAATATCCGGACCTTCCAATGGAAGAAGTCTACACAACCAGCACCCACACAGACATCCCGGGAGTGTTCGCGCGAGAAACGGGTAAAAGCCGAGTCGTCTACTTCCCGTTCGATCCGGACCGCACATTCTGGGATGTCCTTTCGGTCGATCATGGCGCAATACTGCGGAATGCTGTTGCATGGGCGATGAGAAGCGAGCAGCCGTTGACGGTCACAGGGCGGGGAATGATCGACGTTTCGCTCTGGGCGCAGAAGGATTCCATCACCGCGCATCTGGTGAATCTGACAAATCCGATGACGATGAAAGGCCCGGTTCGCGAACTGGTCCCGTCACCCCCGCAAAAACTTCGGGTGCGGATCCCGAAGGGAAAGTCAGTGAAGGCGGTCAAATTCCTCGTCAATCCGGCCGTTCCGCGTTCAATCGTGGCGAATGGTTCTATTGAGGTGGATGTGCCGCCGTTCGAACTCAACGAAGCAGTGGCGATTGATATCGCGTAACGAATCTCGCGTAACAAACGGTTCGGACGCTACACTTACAAACATGAGACACGTCCGGAGGTTTGCATCGGCAATCCTGCTCGCCGCGTGTTCTCACGTTTCCGCGCAAACCACGCAAGGCCTGATTTCCGGCCGGATCGTAAATTCCGTTACCGGCCATCCGGTCTCGGGTGCGACGATCTCCTGGAACAGTACCACCCTCGCCGCGTCCGGTGTTCAGAAGAGCGATGCAGCCGGCTACTACTTCCTGCCGTTGCTCTCCGCGGGAACCTACACGGTCCATACGGAAGCCAACACGTTCCAGCCGCAGGAACTCCAGGAACTTGACCTGCCGGTTGCGGGCCTGGTCACGCTGGATTTTCGGCTGCGGCCGCTGAATGATGTGTGGGAGGCCGGCCAGTACCGCAGCGTGTTCCTGCCGGGGACTCGCACGGTAGTGACTTTCTTCGGGCCGGACGTGGACACGAGCCGCTCCGGATCGTTCACCGGGCAGACCGGCGAAAAGGCGGCGCTCGATACTTCTCAGTCTTATGTTGTCGATTCGGCGCAGATCGAAGACCTGCCCCTTCAGGTACGCGACGTTTATACAATGCTGGTGAGTTTGCCGGGCGTTACATCGGACACGAGTACAGGCCGTGGGCTCGGAGTCAGTGTGGCTGGCGCGCGCCCGTCGTCATCGAACTTTCTGCTCGATGGCGTTTCGAACGACAACTACCTCGTCACCGGACCGCTCAATCCCGTGGCGCCCGAGGCAATTCAGGAATATCGCATCTCCACGAACAACTATTCCGCGGAATACGGACGCACCGCGGGCTTCGTCGCGAATGCGATCACGCGAGCCGCAAATAATGACTTCCGCGTGAATGGCTACTGGTATCTGCAGAACGATGCGCTCAACGCCGCGGATTTTGCGGATAACCTGGCGGGCATTGGCAGGCGTCCCGACAAAGAGAATCGTATCGGCTATCAGGGCGGCGGTCCGGTCAAACGCAACCGCTTGTTTTTTTCGAGCGCGCTCGAGGATTTCATCAGCCACAGTCAGCTCGGGTCGCAGACCTATATCCTGCCGACGACCAGCTTTCTGCCCGACTTTGAGCTCACGCCATCCACCAGCCTCGCCGCGCGGCTTCTCACCGAATTTCCCGCCCCTGCGATTCATTCGCAGAACCTGACGGAGCCAGTCACGTTTTCATCGCCCGTTCAGGTGGAACGTCTCCTGGCGCTGGAGCGCATGGACTATTCATCGAAGTCAGGCCGTGACCGTCTCATGGCGCGTGTCGTCGTCGATCGCTTCAAAGAGCCCGATTTCAGCTGGAGTCCATACCCCGCGTTCAGTACGCCGCTTTACCAGAACACCACAGGAATTGCGGGCAACTGGACGCGTGCGATCACGCCGCGCGTGACAACGGAGCTCAAGCTCAACTTCAGCGATGACGATCTCTGGTGGAATCGCGCGCATCCGGAGATCCCGACGCTTGCGTCCTCCGATGGGACTACGCTGCCCGGAAGTCCGCTTTTTTATTCGTATCGGAATCGAAACAAATCCTTCGAAACGATTTACAGCGCTGTGTGGACACGCCGCCGTCACGTGATTACGTCGGGTGGGGGCCTGCTGGTGCGCAGCAATCGCGGTCATTTGACCGCTGGCCAGGATGGGGAATATCTTTTCGATGGCGTCTTCAACTTCGCCCTTGACTCGCCGAGCATGCTGTATGCAGCGGAGGATCGGCTCAGCGGGCAAATTCCGAATTACGACCGGTCTTACCGATACGTACAGAGTTATTTATTCATCCAGGACAGCTATCGCATCGCGCCTCGTCTGACGCTGAATCTCGGTATCCGTTATGAAGGCTTCGGAGCGCCGCGGAATACGGGGGCCGACAAGGATCTTCTGGTGCAACTGGGTTCGGGCGGATTCTTTAGCCAGCGCCTGACGTCGGCCACACTCGTGAGACCTGCGTCGGGCAACCAGAGTATTTACGGTGCGGACAACCTGGATTTCGCGCCGCGCATCGGGTTTTCCTGGGATCCATTCGGCCACGGCAAAATCGTTGTTCGCGGCGGTTATGGCATCTTTTACGATGCGCCCTTCGATAACCTCTGGCAAAATGTCCGCGACAACAACGTGACGCTCCCGGCCGCGGATGTCAGCGGATTCTCTTCTTTCAACTATCTGCAGCCGCTCAGCGCCATTCTGCCGAAGGGCCCATTCCCGCCATCGAACTTTCCGCCTCTGACGTTAGTCGATCCGAAACTGCGCAACGGCTATGAACAGGATTCGTTTCTCGGTGTGCAATACGCGCTGCGTGACAACCTCACGATCGAAGTCACGGGTAACAGCGCTCTCGGGCGCAGGCTCATCACCACGGACATCGTCAACCGCCAGTTCACGGAGGTAACGGGCAGGCCAAACAGCCAATTCCCGGATATCTCCTGGCGATCGGGGCAGGGA
>Ga0134126_10006341_pt1 | contig 14804 bp, 10 predicted proteins | sample KB31752_FD_96881 | JGI IMG/M metagenome (GOLD analysis project Ga0134126, IMG submission 96881) | Terrestrial soil microbial communities with excess Nitrogen fertilizer from Kellogg Biological Station, Michigan, USA - KB3-175-2 | ecosystem: Environmental > Terrestrial > Soil > Unclassified ...
TATGTTCGCGATGTGGCGCACGTGCGCAACGGATTTCCTCCGCAGACCAACATCCTGCGCGTAAACGGGCAACGCGCGGCGTTGATGACGATTGAAAAGACAGGAGATGTGTCAACGCTGGACTTGGTCGCCAACGTGCGTCGGATTCTTCCGCGCATCAAGGCCAGTCTTCCCCCCCAACTCATCATTCGTCCGGTGAACGACCAATCCATCTTTGTTCGCGCCGCCATTAACGATGTGGTGATCGAGGCGCTCATCGCAGCCAGCCTAACGGCGATCATGATTCTGATCTTCCTGGGTAGCTGGCGTAGCACGCTTATCATCGCGGTTTCTATTCCTTTGTCTGTGCTGGTTTCTCTGATCGTCCTCAGTAGTCTGGGCCAGACCATCAACATTATGACGCTGGGCGGACTGGCGCTCGCGGTCGGCATTCTAGTCGACGACGCCACGGTCGAGATTGAGAATATCAATCGCAACCTGGAGATGGGCAAGGAAGTGGAGCAGGCGATTCTGGATGGTGCGGCGGAGATTGCTGTGCCGGCATTCGTCTCCACGCTTTCTATCTGCATCGTGTTTGTGCCCATGTTTTTCCTGGGCGGAGTTGCGAAATTCCTTTTTGTGCCGCTGGGCGAGGCGGTGGTTTTCGCCATGTTGGCTTCGTATTTTCTGTCGCGCACCATTGTGCCGACCATGGCGAAATATCTGCTGCATCCGCATGAAGAAGGCGATCAGGATCGTCGTCGCAGCAGCCGCAATCCGATGGTGAATCTGCAGATGAAGTTCGAGGACAGGTTTGAGCGGATTCGGCTAGGCTACCGCGAAATTCTGGTGGTGTGTCTGCATCATCGCGGCCTGTTTTTGGCGGGTTTTTTTCTGGTGTGCGCGATTTCCATCGCGGTTTTATTTCCGTGGCTGGGGCAGAATTTTTTCCCCCAAGGGGACGCGGGACAATTCAAGCTGCATGTTCGCGCGCATACCGGAACGCGCATTGAGGATACGGCGGCGCTGTGCGATCGGGTGGATCAAACCATTCGCGACATCATTCCCAAGGACGAACTAGGCACCATCATTGACAACATCGGGTTGCCCTATAGCGGAATCAACCTTTCCTACAGCAATACCGGAACCAGTGGATCTTGGGACGCCGATATCACCGTCGCGCTGGAAAAAAACCATCGTCCAACGGACGAATACATTCGTGCTCTACGTGAAAAACTGGCGCGCGATTTTCCGGGCGTGACATTTTATTTTCTGCCGACCGACATCGTGAACCAGATCCTCAACTTCGGTCTGCCGGCGCCGTTGGATGTCCAGATTATCGGCGCGAACACCGATGCGAACCATGCATTGGCGGAATCGATGATGAAGCAACTGCGCAGAATTCCCGGCGCCGTCGACCTGCACGTTCAACAATCGCTCGACTCGCCGAACTTGACTGTGGATGTGGATCGGACCAAGGCGCAGCAAGTGGGTCTCTCGCAGGCTGATGTGGCAAGGAGCGTGCTGACTTCTCTGAGCGGCAGTTTTCAGACGTCGCCGCAATTCTGGCTGAACTGGAAGAGCGGTGTCAGCTATTCGATCGCTGTGCAAACTCCGCAATACCGCATGGACACGCTGCAGGATTTGAAGAATATCCCCGTGACCGGCGACAGTGGGGCTCCATTGCAGATTCTTTCTAACATGTCCACTGTTCATCGCGGAGTGGAGCCCGGCTCGGTGAGTCACTACAACGTGATCCCGGTGATTGATATTTACGGCTCAGTGGATGGGACTGATCTGCGTTCGGTGGCGAACCGCGTGGACCAGGTTGTGGCGAGCGCCAATAAGCATCTGCCGCGCGGTTCGCGCATCGTTGTTCGCGGTCAGGTGTTGACCATGCGCTCTTCCACAAGGGGACTGATTGGCGGCCTGCTGTTCGCCATTGTTCTGGTGTATCTGCTGATCGTGGTGAATTTTCAATCGTGGCTGGATCCCTTCGTCATCATTGCAGCCTTGCCGGCGGCACTGGCGGGAATTGTGTGGTTTCTGTTTCTGACGCACACGCATATCAGCGTTCCAGCTTTGACTGGTTCGATTATGTGCATGGGCGTGGCGACGGCAAACAGCATCCTGGTGGTCAGCTTTGCGCGGGAAGAGATGGTGCGCGGAGCCAGCGCTGTTGAAGCGGCCATGGTTGCCGGCTTCACCCGCTTTCGTCCGGTGTTGATGACAGCCCTGGCCATGATTATCGGCATGCTTCCGATGGCATTGGGAATTGGAGCCAGCGGAGAACAGAATGCGCCGCTTGGGCGGTCGGTAATCGGGGGCCTGTTGTTTGCGACGGTAGCTACATTGTTTTTTGTGCCGGTATTTTTCAGCCTGGTGCATGGAAGTTCCAAGTCGCTGGCGGAATCGTCTGAGGAGCAAGAGTCATGAGCGAAACGGAAAAGCAAGTAGCCGGCGCGCGGGATGGGTCGTCGGGCTCGACCCAGAGACACTCGATGCAGCCCACGCAAGAGACGACCCGGCGGACGGTGGCAATTTTGATTGTGCTGCTGGTTATCGCCGTCGTGGTGGCGATCGCCGGCATAATTCCGCGCATGCACGCGCGCGCTGCCTTGCGCAAGGAAACAGACAGCATGGCGGTGCCGGACGTTGCCGTGGTGACTCCGAAGATGGGCGAGCCCATGCAGGAGGTGTTGCTGCCGGGAACGATTCAGGCCTATTCCGATGCGCCGATTTATGCCCGGACCAATGGCTACGTGAAGGCGTGGTATCACGACATCGGCGCGCATGTGCGCAAGGGCGAACTGCTGGCAGTGATTGAAGCTCCCGAGGTGGACCGCCAGGTGGATGAAGCTCGGGCCAGTCTGCTTACCGCCAAAGCCAACCTGGAGTTGGCGCACGTGACGGCACAGCGCTACCAGGGATTGCAGGGAACTGAAGCGGTGTCAAAACAGTCCATTGACACAGCGACGCAGACGGAGAGCGCCCAGGCGGCATCGGTTGCAGTGGCGCAGCAAAGTCTGAATCAGCTCCTGGAAATGCAATCCTTCGAGCGCGTGTATGCGCCATTCGATGGTGTGATTACGGCACGCAATATCGATGTGGGCCAATTGGTGGATTCTGGAAGCAACGGCGGAACCGGCAGCTCCAGCAATTCTGCTGGAAATATCAGCTCGACGGGCACGGTCACGAACGGTCCGCGGGAACTGCTTCATATTTCCAGCATGAATACGGTCCGAATTTTCGTGAATGTTCCAGGCGTCTATGTATCCGAAGCGCGACCCGGGGTGAAGACAAACATCGATGTGCCGGGTTTCCCGGGCCGGGTTTTCAAAGGGACAATCGTGCGGACGGCGAATGCGATCGACCTGAACACGCGCACGCTGACGGTTGAAGTGGATATCCCCAATCCGAAGCATGAGTTGCTGCCGGGCGCCTATGGGCAGGTTCACCTGCAGCTTCCTATCAAGCATCCAGCGTTAATTATTCCCGTCGACACAATGCTGTTTCGCTCGGAAGGATTGCGGGTGGTCACCGTGGATGCGCAGAACCGGGCCCATCTGCATGTGATCACAGTGGGCCGTGACTGGGGGACAACCATTGAGGTGCTTACCGGGCTTACGCCGCAGGATCGGGTCATCAATAACCCGCCGGACTCGATAGCAGAAAACGATGCGGTGCATGTGGTCGATATCGATGGCAAACCGGTACAACCAGGCTCGTCGGCAACCGAAGGTGCGCCTGCGAACGGGAACCCTTCATGACATGGAGCTTTCCCAGGACGAGCATGTGGGCGGCGATAGTGCTACTCGTGTGCGTGACCGGATGCACGGTTGGGCCGAACTATCACCGGCCCAGTGCTCCCACAACGCCGGAATTTAAATCTGTGGCCGGGTGGCAGCCTGCGCAGCCGGCTGATCAGCAGATTCGCGGTCATTGGTGGGAAGCGTATGGAGATTCGGAACTGAATTCGCTGGAGGAGAAGGTAAGCGTCTCCAACCAGTCGCTGAAGGTTGCCATGGCGCAATACACGCAGGCGCGGGCCATGGTGCAGTATCAGCGGGCTAATTATTTTCCGTTTTTGAGCGCTGGGGTGGATGCGACGCGGCTGCGGAATTCAGAAAATCGCGCGACCTATTTCCCCGGAATCAAAAATCAGTACAACGATTTTTCGATTCCTCTGGAGGTGAGTTGGGAGCCGGACATCTGGGGCCGGGTGCGACGCACGGTGCGTGCCGCGCGCGAGAACGCGCAGGCCAGTGCCGCTGATGTGGTGAATGTCCAATTGATTTTGCAAGCCGAGTTGGCGCTCGATTATTTCCAGATGCGTGGCCTGGATGCGCAGCAATCCATCCTGAACACAACGGTTGCCGCAGATGAGAAGGCGCTGTTGCTGACCACTCAGTTGTTCCACGCCGGACTGGATTCGCAACTGGATGTGCAGCAGGCGAAAACTCAATTGGAGACTACGCGCGCACAGGATCAGGACGTAGCGATTGCGCGCGCCCAGGACGAGCACGCGATTGCGATCCTGATTGGAGTGCCGGCCGCATCGCTTACAGTTCCGGCGCGAGTCGCCGAGTACACGCCGCCGACAATTCCTCCGGGTCTGCCGTCGCAATTGCTAGAACGGCGGCCGGATATCGCCATCGCGGAGCGGCAGATGTCGGCCGCGAATGAGCAGATCGGCATTGCTCGCGCTGCCTACTATCCGAACTTTTCGCTGACAGGCATTGGCGGCCTGGAGAGCGGTCGCCCCGGAAACTGGTTCACAGGTCCCAGCACTTTCTGGTCGGTCGGCCTGTCCGCCGCGGACACGCTGGTGGACTGGGGACAACGACGTGCGCTGAACACCATGGCGCAGGCCAATTACGACAGCACCGTGGCAAATTATCGCGAAACTGTTTTGACGGCGTATCAAGAGGTGGAAGACAACCTGGTAGCGCTGCATATTCTGGAACACGAAATGCAGACACAGAACCTGGCCGTGACCTCCGCGCAGCAACAGATGGAGATTGCGACCAAGCTGTACAAGCGCGGATTGGATCCATATCTGAACGTGATTCAGGCACAGACTGTGATGCTGTCCAGTGAGTTGACCTCTGCGAACCTCGTTACTCGACGGATGACCGCCAGCGTGTTGCTGGTGAAAGCGTTGGGTGGAGGATGGAATCGCAGCCAGTTGCCGAAGGAATGAATGCACTCAAGTCTCGAAAGGCTGGCGATTCCGTTGGCATAGTCTGAATTCGATTTGGGAACGGATACAACAATGAACGGACCTGAAACAGCTCCACTGCCTGTGGGCGATGCAAGTTCTGAGCGCCTCATGACTCGCGCCTCCGCTGATGAAATCAAGTCTGTGATCGCGTCAATGATGGCCGAAGAGGGGGAAAGAAATGCGGGGGCCGGCACTGGCTCCGATCGCAATTGCGCCCATGATCGCGTGCGATGGACGATCCTTGAACGCATTATGGATGGAACCTATCAGCCTGGCGAGCGGCTGAAGGAGTTGACGCTGGCGCGCGAATTTCGCGTGAGTCAGGCGCCAGTGCGCGAAGCACTGCGCAAACTGGAAGCCATCGGGGTTGTGAAGTCCGAGCCGTATCGCGGCGCGCGTGTGCGCGAGCTTTCTCCCACGGAATTGCGCGATGCGTATCAATTGCGCGGCATTCTGGAACAGGCGGCCACGGAATTCATTGGCGAATTTCCTGAGGAAGCGGTGCAAGTGCTGGAAAAGGAATACGCTGCGATGCGAGCCGCGGTTCAGGCGTGCGACCTGCAGGCAGTGGCATGCCACAATCGTAATTTTCACCGTTCGATTGTGGAGCGCTGCGAAAACTTAGAAGTGGTGCGCGCTTGGAAATCGCTGGGCATATGCATGCGCTCGCGGTTGAATGTGCAGCGTCGTGTCGATCGGTTGCCGGAAGCAATCCTGTCGCACCAGCCGATCATCGACGCCTTGCGAGCAGGCGATTTGCGACGGGCCGGCCAATTGCTGCGCGAACATTCGTTCGGATTCGTTGCCGACCTGATGTAGCGGTGCGGACTCGGTAAGCGCTTCGGCGTTCTGTTGCGACGGTTATCCTTCGTCGTAGATTCTGGAGCGAGAACCCACCAGTCTTGAGATCAGAACCGCAAGATAAAGGACCCCGAGGACAGCTTCGATCAGCGATAGCGATCTGGCCTGATTGGAAACCGCGGCGATGCCGGTGGCTCCCAGGCAGGTCAAGGTTCCAAAGCTGTAGTAGATCAGATCGAAGCGGTTCAGCGTGAGGTTGAGATTCATCGCCGGATCCAGGTAAAAGGCATGCGGCTGCACAGCGGCCAGCAAGGTGTAGATGCTGGAAAAGCCGAGTCCAACCAACAGATAAATGCAGAGGGCCCCATAGATCGTTTCTGCTGTCGGCTGTTTGTGAATAAACACGCGACGAAAGATCACGACGACGATGAAGCTATCGAAGGCAAGCGTCAGAACGGTGGTCAGCAGCGAAGTGGCACTCGCCTCCAATCGCACCACGCGTAGATGCTCCACGATGGCTGGAATCGCGAGCGCCATGCCAATGAAAACCAGACTGCGGCGGAAACTGACAGCGTAGACGCTCAACAGGGTAATGCCGATACCCAGAATGCGAAGAGCGTAGTAGGGGACACCCTTGTTTTGCGTGTAGGGATAGACGAGAAGATACAGCAGCAGGAAAAAGAATAAGAGGAAAAATTTATGCCCGGCGATCGCGGATGCTTGTCGATCGCGGATTTCGAGAAGCTTTTCAGAGCGAGCGGTCATCGGTTGCCAACGCAGGAGACGGGAGAATTTGACGCCAATCATACCTCAAGAGGCGGTTGTAATGTCCTGGGTCGGAAGATCATCGAAAATTTGATGCTTGGAAACCATTCGAGCGGCAGGTTCCTCGACCGCGGTCGCCGCAGTGGCCTTCGCGCTGGATGGCAACTTTTTACCTGCGGTCATGCTGCGATTGTTAGTTCACTGAACCGGTGGATGGTTGGAGTGGCGCAGCGAGTTGCGGCGGTGGGATGAGACCGATCATCGACATTAGAGAGAAGGTCAGTTGAGCCGATCCCTGGAATTTCCATTCGCAGCTATCGAAGGTCGCATTCACCACATCGAAGGGTCCGCCCGAGTAGAAAATCACGCACTCGCGCAGGACGCAGTTCACCAGCCAGGTTTCTTCCAGCACGATCACTTTTTTGCTGAGCGTCATTCCTTCATACTTTGTGATCGGCATACGTTGTCCTCAATGTGGGGCGATGGTGTGCCTGCAAATTTCACTCCTGGCTGAGCTTGGCGATCTCCGCAGCCATGGACATATCGCGAGCGGTGACGCCGCCGGAATCGTGAGAGACCAGCGCTACTCGGAGTTTGTTGTAGCGAATATCGATGTCGGGATGGTGATTCGCCTTTTCCGCAAGCAGCGCCAGTCGCACCACAAACGCGAAAGCGGCCGCAAAATCCCCGAAAGCATAGTCGCGGATTAGTGCTCCGGCTTCATATCTCCAGCCAGCGAGCGCCGGCAGTTTTTCCTGGATTTCTGTGTCGGTCAGCTTGCCCATGATTGGACTCCATCGCGTTTCCAGCAAGAGAAACGGTCGTGCAGTCATTCTCGACCTTGATGCGTAAAGTTGGCAAAGGAGAAAGGGCTGGCGCACACAGAAAAACCAGAATCAGGCGGTGTGGACAGGAAAGCAGCTTTCTAGAGCGGATTCACAGTTGGTGTAGCCATTTATGGAGAGTCATTCTGAACGAAGCGGAGCGGAGTGAAGAATCCAGAGTATGTCCGTTTCACCAGACGCTGCCATTATTTTCTGGATTCTTCGTGGAGCCTACCCTGAGCGAAGCCGAAGGGCTCAGAATGACGCCTATTGTTTTTGACTACAGAATCCGTAAAACCGCTTTCGGCTGATCGCTGCGGCCACCTGCGGCGAACCTGCAGTAATTCCGTGCCTGGTCTATGGAATGGCGCCAAAGGTGTAGCCGAAGGGAGAAAAGGCAAACCCGTCGCGCATGATGCCTTCGCGCAGGTCGAGCCAGATGGAGTCCGAGGTAGCGACAAAGACATCGACGATCGACGGATCGAACTGGCTGCCGGAACAGCGAAGGATTTCTTTGCGCGCAGCCTCCATGGTACTGGCTTGGCGATAGGGACGGTTTGAGGTGATAGCGTCGAAGGTGTCGGCGATAGCAAAGATGCGCGCCCCAATATGAATTTCTTCGCCGCGCAGCCCGCGGGGATAGCCGGAGCCGTCGAAATGTTCCTGGTGGGAATAGACGATTTCGGCCGCTTCCTGCAGATAAGGAATTTTGCGGATCATCTGATATCCCAGCTCGGTGTGGGTTCGCATGACGGCCCGTTCTTCCGGGGTCAGCTTGGCGGGCTTGCGCAGGATGGCATCGGGAATGGCCATTTTGCCGATGTCGTGCAGGAATGCGCCTCGTCCGACGACGCGCAGTTGCGGCTCACCCAGGCCGACAGCGCGGCCAAGGGCCAGAGTATAGGCAGTCACCCGTTTGGAATGGCCTTCCGTTTCAGCGTCTTTCAAGTCGAGCGCATTGCCAAGCGCCTCCAGGGTCACGTCATAGGAGTTTTCCAGTTGGCGCATGCTGTGCTGCAGCATTTCAGTGCGGGCGGTGATCAGTTGCTCCAAATGGTGGCGGAACAGGTCGTTCTGGGTTTGCAGGCGGCGATACTGCAGGGTTCTGCGGATTGTGGCCAGCAGTTGATCCGCGGAAAAAGGTTTCAAAATGTAGTCGTACGCACCCATCTGAAGCGCCTGTACGGCTTGCGGCACATGGTGGGAATCCGTGATCAGCACGATCGGGATCTGAACTCGATCGGAGTTCCACAGCAGCACCAGAGGGGCGAGGAGGTTCTCGGTAACTGCTCTCAGCCAGGGGAAAAGCAGTTTTCCGCTGGGACCGGCATCCAGCAAGACAAGATTGATATGCGGATTGTTGGCAGAATCCGCAGCCACCGACTCGATGGCATGTTGTGGGGAAGAGCAGGAAAGCAAGGCAAGATTTTGGTCTTGCAGAATTTTGGCAATGGTATCTGCTTCGGCGGGATTCCCGGAAATCAAGAGAATCTGGCCGACCGCCGAGGACGGTCGAGCTGAGTTTTCCACCGCGATCGATGAAGATCCCGCAGTCATTCCGCCTCGAAGGATTAGGTTAAACGAACATGTAAAGTGTTCAGCATTTAATGTAAAAATGCCAGACAAAGGTTTTGAGGCGATGACTGCTGTGTGGTCCCCACAGGGAAACGAAATGCACACAGGTGGTAATTAATTTCCACTTTTCTTCGAGTCGATGCTCGGATGCAAAAGTGCGGCGGCAAGTTGCCCCTATATCCTATAGGATCGTCGAATCCTTATTACTCAATGAAAATCGTTACCAAAGGGCACCTACCCGCTAAGGGGCTCGAGTGCAGTGTGGGAGTGGCCTATGGCGTGCTTGTAAGAATGGCATCTGATGCCGTACTTTTGTGAATCCAATATGGGATATTCCGCCGGAATGATGTTACCTCGACCCGCGACAGTTTCACAGTCAATTATCGCCAGGGTTACACAGCGCTATAACGCGCGGGCAGAGCAGCGCGACGTTTTCGAGAGCCATCGTCACCACGTATTTTCTGTCGCATACTACATGACGGGCGATGAGCGGGAAGCGGAAGCCATTCTGCAGTCAACATTTATCGCAGCCTTTGAGCAGGACACGGTGCCCACGGTTGCGACCGTGGACGAAGCGCTGTTGTCACAGCTCCATCAGCGCTTTTCTCTGGACCCGGTGCCTGCCGTGACTTCGGAAGGCGAGGGGCTGGGGAACAGGAATGTGCGCCGCACCGATCTGGAAGAAGCCGTTTGGCAGATGCCGGAGAGGGAACGTTTATGCTTCCTGCTGCGGGATGTGGAAGGCTACAACAATGCCCGCATCGCCGATCTGCTGCAAACGCAGGAACACGAAGTACAGCGGACAGTTTTTTCCGCCAGGCTCCGCATGCGCTGTTTGCTGCAGGAGCAACGCCTGCATCGGGAGCTGGTTTCGTAAGCGGCTGGATCATCCCCATTGGAATTGAGGATTACATAGCGTAGCGGCAGTTTAGCTATATCTATGCCAGGATCGCCTGATTCTTCACCTCTGTCCCCGGCAACCCGTCGTTCACGACGACTCGCCGAACGGGACAATCGGCCTGTGCATCACGCTTTGCAATTCCATCCATCCACATCGGTATCTAGCGGTGGCCCTTGGATTCGTCAGAATCGGCTTCGCCTGCGCCGAATACCAGGAAGGGTGCATCCTCCGAGTAGTTATCTCCAATGCCAGGGCCTCTCAGCGTGAGCACCACCGTGTACTCTCCATCTTCCAGCTTCAGCTTAGGATCGCCCAATTGAAAGGCCGCTGTGCCGACGAAGCCGCCATCTTCCCCTTCCAGCCAATGAGCGGGTTCTTTCGCCAGTCGTGAACCCTTTGCATCTACCAGATTGAACTCACCCTTCCAGTCTTTCGCTGGCCGATTCGCGAGCTTGCCAACCGGCGTGATGCGCACCAACAACCACAGTACATCTTCCGGGGAGTAGGAATGGCTTGGTTCCAACTGGATCGTGCAATTGCCCGCTCGAAGATAGTGGATGGAGTGGGATGGAACTGGCTGGCCCTGATCCTGCATCGTTGGCGGATCAAATAGACACGAGCGGCCAATGACGAGCGAACTGATGCGAACCGTTTCGTCCGGATCGGTGGGAGCGACGCTGAAATCCTTCGACTCTCCAGCCGTGAATTTCCCGGTTGTGTCGGCTGCAGCGACGTTCATCCGGTAATCTCCAGGACCGACTTCGATATCCGTGTTCCAGATGGGTTCGTGTGTATACCAGTCGATTTGGCTTGTCGTTGTGGCCAGTTTGACACCTGTCGTGGTTTCTTGGAATTGCTCCGCCATTGCGACAGGAGAGGGAGGTGGAGTGGTGCCGGTCCAAAGCAGCCCGGTACTGACAAGCTGGGTGCCGGTTTTGCCGTCCGGGTGCGGAAAATATTCCATCTGCGTGCCAAGTTGCAGCGGCGCATCGGGATTGGAAGGCGGGTTCTGGAGTGCATCGCGTAAGGGGGCGGGCATGCGGGAGAGTTCCTGCAGCTCCGTCAGGCTCGGAGCCGTGTAGAAGGTGGGGACATTCAGAATCAGTTGCTTCCGATTCGGTGTGACGGAGACGGTGTGAGGGCGACCATCCATTTGCCCGGGGGTCACATGAATGTCCAGGTCATAGGCAGCCATGCCGTCATTGCGAATCTGCTGCAGCGTGTCGGTGACGGGACCGCAAATCCAGCCGTCCAGAAAATTGTTGTCGGAGATCAGCATCCACGGGCCGGTTCCTACCAGCGAATACGGTGGAGGAAATCTGCGCAGCGAATCGGCCTCTTTCAAAGCTTCCGCGGAGTAGAGGATGACGCCGGCAGCGCGAGCAGCCGTGGTCACGTCGACAACTTGAAAAGCGTTGTAGACCTGCCCATACCCCTGATTGACAATTTCATGGAACAGATCGCCGAGCGACAGAACGACGCGGCGCCCGGGCAGGTTGCGCATGCTGGCAATGGCGACGGCGGCGGTGCGGCGCCAATCGGCAAGATCGATGGAGTCCGGACTTTCGGCGCCCACCCTTTCCAGTTCAGAAATAACCAGCGGAAGCTGGCGGGTATACGAGGACTGATTGCCGCTGTCATCCAGAATAGAAATGTTCCAGCCGGAAATAGGCGCGACTTTCAGGGCGGCGACAGCTTCATTGATGATGCCGTTGCGGTCCAGCGGTCCACCGGCGGGAAGGATGATCAGCATGTTGGGCCGGTCGTCCGGCTGGCCGGTTTTTGGGTTGATGGTGCGGCTCCATGGACGAGAAAGCTGGAAGCTCGCTGGCTTGCCATCGATGTCGAGCGCCAGGTCGGTGGGCTGCAGATCCTTGATGGGGGAGATACTCGACAGGCTGAAGGCGTGGATGGGGACGGAGACCGTTTGGGCCTGCTGCACCAGTTGCGAAGCCGCGGCCGAAAGTGGAGCGGCGGGTTGAGCTGAGGTCTGAGCAGAAGCAGCCCCACAGGCAAATGCTGCAAGAACTAATATTCCGAATTGCAAAGCAAAGCGCGCGACCCAAGGCTGGCGAAAGTTTCCTGACACACATCACTCCCGAAAAAAAGGGTTGGCAGACTCTCCAGTGTAGGCCGTCTCTCCCTCTACTTGGATGGTTCGATCCCCACAAAGGAATCAGTTGTGCGAGGCGGTCGCACAGATTGGCGCGTTTCGCTTCCGCTGTGCGGTAAAGATTCGCCGCTCTGGCCGGCCCGAGCGTGAGCTTTAGAGGTAACGGGATAGCCTTGCCAGATATATTCCAGAGCCCCCGGTAGCGTCTGCAACTTCACCGCCCGGTCGACATGTCCGGCATTGCGGGCAAAGACAAACTGATAGTGATAGCCCTTGGCGGCCAGCACTTTAGCCATTCGTTCATTGGCGACAACCCAGTCATGCATGTTGTCGCGCATGACGTTGGGATTGAAAAGATCGCGATCGCCAACCTCCATCCAGATGCGCAGCGGCTTCACCGGGCTGTTCGGGATGAGATGCTCGTGGAACGCCCACGCGCCATGCGGCGTTTGCGGATTGTACGGCCACTGCTGATTCACATAGGTGCCGGAGTAAGTGAGGACGCGATGGTATAGCTCAGGGTGATACCACGCCATGATCAATGCGCAGGATCCGCCGGAGCTGCCGCCCATGGTGGCTCGGCCATCGGGATTTTTGGTCAGCTTGACGTGGGCTTTCAACTCGACCAGCGGCAGCACTTCATGCTCGATGAATTCCGCGTATTTTCCGGACATGGTGTCGTATTCCAGGCCACGCTCGCTGCCCTGAGCGTCGCCGCCACCGTTGCTGATGGAGATGGCAATCATCACCGGAACTTTGTGCGCAGCGATCAGGTTGTCAAGCGCAGTGAACAAGACGCCGTCCAGTCCATCCGCGCCGACGATGAAGGGAGCGACGGTGCCAGTAACATATTGCCGGGGAACGTACACGGTGACGCGGCGCGTATAGGGCGCAGGGTGGCTGGTGGTGACAATCAACTTTGCGGGATTAGTGGGATCGGGAGTGCCGAACGTTCCGTGCTCACGCGCGATGCCGGGATAGAACTTGCTATCCGCGGAATTCATCGTGAATCGAACGATTGCGCCCTGGGGCACTCCAGCGTGGACCATCGATTGAGGCGCTGCTGGGTGCGTCGGGCCGAGAATGTAATTCCCATCGACATTCGCAGGCGGGACCGCACCGTCAGGTAGTTCTGTGGCCGCCACAAATCCAGGCGAATGCGGATCGCGCGTCGGTGGGGCAGGTTGTGCTGAACGTGTGGTTATCTGCGATGCGCTTGAGCTTGACGGTGCGGACGAAACGGATTGCGCACAGGCCGAGGCCGCGAACGTCAGCAAAATAATTCGAGATACACGGGCTAGATAGGGTCGCATTTCCTTTCAGGTTCCTTGTGCGCGATGGCAGGACGTTTTCAGTGTAGGCCGTCGGCTCCTCTATAGTGGAACTGCATGAGACCGATGACGAAATTGAATCCTCCTGTTGCCCGCAAGGATCCCCATAGTCTCCCATTCCACGGCCAGGCGCTGCATGACGATTACGCATGGCTGCGTGAAAAAGAAAGTCCCGAAACGCAGGCCTATCTGACGGCAGAGAATGCCTACACGGCCGCGGTGATGGAGCCGCTGCAGCCCCTCATCGACACGCTGTACGCGGAGATGCTGAGCCATATTCAGCAGACGGATATCTCGGTGCCGTATCGCGACGGGCGGTTTGACTATTACGCGCGTACGGTGGAGGGCAAGCAATATCCCATCTATTGCCGTGTCCCCGCGGAGAAGGGTTCGGCGGCTCGACCGGTTCCTCCCGTGCAGGGTTTTGCGGACGAAGAAGTGATGTTGGATGTGAATCAGCTTGCGGAGGGCGAGGCCTTCATGTCAGTGGGTGCCTCGGTTGTGAGTGACGATGGAAACCTGCTGGCATACACGACCGACAATATCGGCTTCCGCCAGTACACACTGCATGTGAAAAATCTGCTGACTGGAAAAACCCTGCATTCGCTGGCCGAGCGGGTTGGATCTGTCACTTGGGCGGCGGATGACCGCACCTTGTTTTATAGCGTGGAGGACGAGGAAACAAAACGGCCGTATCAGATTATTCGGCGGGTGCTGGACGCAGCGACGCAAACTTTCTCAAACGGCGAGATCGCCTGGCAAGATGCTGATGAGCGCTTCAACGTCGGTGTCGGACGCACCCGCGATGGGAAATATTTATTCGTAGAGTCAGCCAGCCACACCACCAGCGAGCAATGGTACTTAGCCGCGAACGACCCAACGGGAACGCTGCGCTGCATTGAGCCGCGGCGTGACGACATTGAATACTACGCCGACCATCGCGATGGAGTTTTCTTTATCCGCTTGAACGATACCGGACGGAACTTTCGGCTGGTCACAGCGAACGTCGAGCGGCCCGGCCGCGACCATTGGCAGGAAATCCTCCCGCATCGAGACAACGTGATGCTGGAAGACGCCGATTTGTTCCAGCATTTCTTTGTAGCCTGCGAGCGATACCAGGGCCTGCCGCGCCTGCGCATCCACAGCTTGACGGATGAGGGAAGCCTGGCGGAGCAAGCGGGGAAAGCTCCAAGTGAAATCTCGTTTCCTGAGCCGACGTATACGGCGACGCCGGGCACGAATCGCGAATTCGACGTGATGAGCTATCGATACGGCTACACCTCGCTGGTGA
>Ga0134126_10006342_pt1 | contig 14803 bp, 17 predicted proteins | sample KB31752_FD_96881 | JGI IMG/M metagenome (GOLD analysis project Ga0134126, IMG submission 96881) | Terrestrial soil microbial communities with excess Nitrogen fertilizer from Kellogg Biological Station, Michigan, USA - KB3-175-2 | ecosystem: Environmental > Terrestrial > Soil > Unclassified ...
CCCGCGTCGACGCGCATGAGATTCCAGAAGCTCCGCACGAGCAACCCCGCACCGACGACGAGCATCACCGCCAGCGCCATCTCGAGGATCACCAGCCCGCTCCGCAGCCGGGCGCGCGCCCCGATCGTCGTCGTCCGGCTCCCGGCCTCGCGCAGCGTCATCGCGAGGTTGCCGACGGTCATCTGCAGCGCCGGCGCCAGGCCGAAGATGATTGCCGTACCGAGCGCCAGCAGCAGCGTGAAGCCGAGGACACGCGCATCGATCGCGATCCCGCTGGCCCGTGGGATGCTCGAGCCGGCCGCGCTCACCAACGCGCGCAGCCCGACATAGGCGAGCGCCGTTCCGAGGACGGCGCCGGCGAACGACAGCACGGCACTCTCGGCGAGAAACTGCCGCACGAGGCGTGCGCGGCCCGCACCGAGCGCGGCGCGCACCGCCAGCTCCTTGTGCCGCGTCTCGGCGCGCATCAACAGCAGGTTGGCGAGGTTCGCGCAGGCGATGAGCAGCACGAACGCCACGGCAGCCTGCAACGTCCAGAGCGCGCGCCCGATGCTGCCGATGGTGTCGGCTTGCAGATCGTCGTAGCGCAGCGGATGGAACTTCGGATCCGGCGTGTGCACGAAGCCGGCGCCGCAGCACTTCGCGCCGGCGGTGCCTCCATCGGCGACGTTCCACTGCTGGAGCATCGTCTTCAGCTCACTGCGGGCCTGCGTCATCGTGACGCCGTCCTTCAGCCGCCCGATCATCTGGTAGTTGTGACCACCACGGTACTGCGCTCGGTTCGCCGGGTCGAGCGGCAGCGGCAGCCAGATCTTCACGCCCTGATCGTGGACGTCGAAGTCCGGTGGCATGATGCCGACCACCGTGCGCGCAACCCCGTCGACCTGAATCTGCTTGCCGACGAGGGGGCGGCCACCGAACGCGGTCTGCCATTCCTCCTGGGACAGCACCACCACCGGCGCCTGGTTGGGCAGGGTCTCCTGATTGGTGAACGTGCGTCCGCGCATCGGGGGCACCCCGAGCACATCGAAGAATGGCGCGGTGACCGCCGCGGCGGCGACGCGAATCGGGCTCTCGTCGGCCCCGAGATTGACCGCCGTGACGATGTACGCGCCGACGGCGGAGAACGAGCGATTCCGCTCGGCAAAATCGAAATACTCTCCCGCGTCGACCGGGAAATGGTCGAGGCCCATCGTCGGGAACTGACTCGTGACGTAGATCAGCTGATGTGGCGCGGGGAACGGGAGCGGCCGCAGCATCACGCCGTTGATGACGCTGAAGATTGCCGTGTTCGCGCCGATTCCCAGCGCGAGCGTGAGGACGCAGGCAGTGGCGAACGCCGGCACCCGGGTGAGGCTGCGCACCGCGTACCTGACGTCCTGTCCGATGTCGTGGAACCAGTCGCGTGGCCACATGTCGCTCGTCGTCTCGCGAATCGCGACGACGTCGCCCAGGTCGCGCCGGGCATTGCGCTCGGCTTCATCCGGCGATTCGCCGCGGGCGATGCGATCGCGGATCGCCATCTCGAGATGGGTCCGAAGCTCGTCGTTCAGATCGTTCGCCCGCGATGGGTGGTGCCGGTCGCCATTCGACATCTCAGATCTCCTCGCTGGAGGGTGGAGCGAACAATCCCTCGATGGCCTGCGTGAGCTGCTCCCACCGCGATCGCTCGACGATCAGCCGTTTGCGGCCCGCGGGGGTGAGCCGGTAGACGCGCACGCGCTGCTTGTTGTCGGACGTCGTCCATTCCGCCTTCACGACCTTCTGGCGCTCGAGGCGGTGGAGTGCGGGGTAGAGCGAGCCTGCGTCCACCTGCAGGACGCCGTTCGACGTGGCGCGCACGAGCTGCACGAGTCCGTACCCGTGCCGCGGTCCCCAGCGCAGCGCCTGGAGGATGATCATGTCGAGCGTGCCCTGCAGCAGCTCGATGCGGGATAGTGCGGGCTTGGCGTGTCGTCTGGTCATGCCGTCGCGGGCGGTGGGTATAGGCCGTCTATATAGTGGCTAAAGACAGTCTATATCCAGCCCAACGGTGCGCGCCAGCATCCGGTTTCGCCGACCGCGATTCCGTACAGTCTCCGTACGAACGGTCAGGCGTCCGGCTCGATCGACTCGGCGTGCCAGAATCCGGGGTAGTCGACGACGAACCCGTTCGCGTCGACCGTGAGCTCGCGCTCGAACCGGCCGCCGCCACTCTCGTACAGGTACGTGGCGGGCCCGGTGCGCGTGTACGATTGATCGAGCGTCGCGACCCGGAGGTCCAGCCCGCGGACCCAGGCCGCGCGCACCTCGGCGCGCGCGTCCAGCGCGAGCGCGAGGCGGCGGATTGGAATGAGGTTCGTCGACGGGCTGAAGCCGAGATCGATGTCGACGCAGTCGTCGAGCGCGACGTCGCGTGCACCGTTGACGAACCAGGTCCGCTGTTCGGTGCGCACGACGGTGAGCGCGACGTCCGTGGCGCCCACCTGGCCCCAGACCCGCGCGCGTCGCGTCTCCCAGCCCGCGTCGCACTCGACGTCGTACTCGAGCCGAATCGCCTCGCCGTCGCGCGTGAACTCCGCCAGACCGCCGAGGTGCCAGCCGCCAACGACCAGCGCGCTCAGCGAGCAGCGCTCGTGACCCGGCACGTCGAGCCGGCGCCAGCGCACGATCATGCGGCGATGCCCCCGCGCATCAGCACCCCGTGATCCGACACCGGAGAGGCTTCACGTGTCCGGCAGATCGGCAGGATTCCACGCGACCTCCCAGAGGTGGCCATCGGGATCGGTGAAGTACCCGGGATACCCACCCCAGAAGGTATCCTGCGCCGGCTTGATGATGCGAGCACCGGCGCCCGTTGCCTGGCGCATGACGTCGTCGACCTCGGCGCGCGTCCGCACGTTGTGGCCGATGCTGAACTCCGTGGCGCTCGGCGGCGTCGGACGAATGCCCGCGTCGACGGCGAGATCACCGCGCGCGAACAGCGCGAGGCGCAAGCCCGCTTGCAGGTCGAAGAACGCGACGGCGCCGTGCTCGAATTCGGTGCCGACGATCCCGGGCGTCGGCAGGCCGAGGCCGTCGCGGTAGAATCCGACGGCGCGCTCGAGATCGTCGACGCCGAGGGTGAGGAGCGTGATGCGGGGTTTCATGCTAGCCCTCCGCCCGCAGGGCCGCGGCCGGGTCGGCTCGCGCACCCGATTCAGCCGGCGCGAACGTCGCCGCCAGACCAATGACCATCAAGCCGACCGCGACTCCAACGAGCGTTTCGATGTCCGTCGCACTCACGTGGTAGAGCAACGCCGACACTGCGTGGTTCGCGCCAAGCGCCGCGACGGTTCCAACCGCGACACCCACTCCGGAAATCAGCAACCCCCGGCCAAGCACCATCCACCGCACCTCGCTCGCCGTCGCACCGAGCGCCATCCGCACGCCGATCTCGCGTGCGCGCTGGCGCACCATCGTCGCCATCACACCATAGACGCCGATCGCCGCGAGAAGCGCCGCTGCCAGCGCGAAGATCGCGAGCAGCACCGCATCGAGGCGCGGCTCGGCGAGCGGCCCGCGCAGGTACGTCTCGAACGGCGTCGCCGTCGCCAGCCGTACGCCGGGAGGCCCGGAGTCGATCGTCCGCCGGATCGATGAGACCATCGCGGTCGGCGCGCCGTTCGTTCGGATCGCCAGCGTCGTCGGCACGAATGGGAACGCACTCTGCGCGAGCGGAAAGTACACCGTCGGCGGCGCTTCACGCAGATCCCGATAGCGGGTGTCCGGGACGATGCCGACCACGGTCCACGACTGGCCCGGCGAGAGCAATCGCCGACCAATCGGATCCTCGTTGGGCCAGTAGCGCTGCGCCATGCCCTGGCTGATCACCACCACGCGTACCGAACCCCTGCCATCGCGCGCGTCGAGGGCGCGGCCGCGCAGCACGTGCAACCCGAACGTGGCGAAGTACTCCGGCGTGACCACCTCCATGTTGAACGCTGGATTCTTCGCGGCCTGCTCCGGCGATTGCTCCTCGGTGTACCCGTGAGCCGTCCAACCGCCGGCTCCGGAGTACGGCATCGCGACGACGGGCGACACGGCACGGACGCCAGGTGTCGCATGCAGGCGATCCAACACCTGCCGGATGAGCGGCAGCTGTTGCTCCGGTGTCCCATACTGGTCGTACCGGATCGCCAGCTCGGCGATCAGCAAATGCGAATCGTCGAAGTTGAGCTGCGCCGCTCGCAGCTTCATGAAGCTCCGGCCGACGAGCGCCGCCGCCGAGAGGACGACGACGGAAAGGGCGAGCTGTGCGGCAACGAGTGCCTCTCGCGCGACGCGAGACGACCGGCCGGCACTCTGGCGTGATCCCGACCGGAGCACCGCGGCCGCTTCGGCGCGGGATTGCGTCACCGCCGGTGCGAGGCCCGCGATCACCGCGGCAATCGACGTGAGTGCAAACGCGCCGAGCAACGCATGCCCATCGAGGGCTATTCGGTCGATCAACGGGATACCTGCAGGCGCAATCGCGAGGACGCCCTGCACCGCCGCCCAGGCGACGCCGACGCCGAGTATTCCGCCGACGGCGGCGAGCACCAGGTTCTCGCCGACGAGCTGCAGCGCCAGCTGCGCTCGCGACGCGCCGATCGCCGCGCGGATCGCAATCTCGCGCGCGCGGGCGAGGCCGCGCACGAGCAGCAGATTTGCGACGTTGATGCACGCCAGCAACAGGAGGAGCGCCGCGGCGGCCGCGAAGGCGAGCACCGCCGGCCGCGCGTCGCCGAGGATGACGCGCGGCAGCGGATGCGCGACGCCGTACATCTGCCGCCATGCCGTCGGCGCGTCGGGCCGTGCATAGAACGCGGACAGCTCATGCGCCGCGTCGTCGACGCTGGCTCCCGGCGACAGTCGACCGACGAGATCGAGCGCCGTGTACGCGGTCGTGTCGGACTCGCTGTGCAGCCGCGCAGGGCCAAACGGCGCCCAGACGTCGGCACCGGGGGGGTACGCCAACCCCCGCGGCATGACGCCGACGATCGTGTACGTCGTGCCGAATTCCGCCAGCGACACTCGCTTCGACAGCACGTTCGGGTCGCCGCCGAACCGCTGCTGCCATGCGTCGTAGCTGATCACCGCGACCGGGGCCGCGCCGACCACATTGTCCGATGGCTGCAGCGCACGGCCGAGCACCGGGCGCGCGCCGAGCACGGTGAAGTAGTTGCCGGAGACGAGGGCGCGTCGGAGGCGCGTGAGCTGGTCGCCATCGCGCACTGCAACGGGCCACGCTCCTTCGTAGGCGACGTACGCAACGGCCTGCAGCGTCCGTGTCCGGCGCGCGAACTCGCGAGCCGTGCGCAGCTCGAGCGGCCAGTGGTCGAAGTCACCGTGCTTCTGGACCCACAGCGTGATCAGCCGATTCTGATCGCGTATTGGCAGTCGTCGCAGGAGCAACGCGTCGGCGACCGTGAACACCGCCGTCGACAGACCGATGCCGAGCGCGAGAATCGCCGCCGCGGTGAGCGCAAAGCGAGGCGCACGGAGCAGCGTGCGGACGCTCGCGCGAATGGAATCGAGTGCGTACATCGAAGCGCCCCTGCGCGTGGACAGTCGAGCGACGGCCGATCCCTACGTAATTACACGCGTTCGGGCGCGCCGTACAGGGCCGGCCTGCCCAGCGTTTCCGGCGCCCCCGCGCGAGCTAGGGCGTGACGGTCATCCCGAGCGACGCTGCGTTGCGCCGCACACGCTCGTCGAGCGAGAGCATATGCATTGCACCGACGGCGCTCCGCAGCGTCAACGCGCTGGCGAGGTGCACGGCATCCAGGCTCCGCACCGGTTCATGCGGAAAATGCTGGCGTGCCCGCGCGATGATCGAGTCTGATAATTCCAGCAGATGCCACGACTGCACGGCAGCATCGAGCAGGCCGGCGGCGGCACGCTCCTCGACGGAAGAAATTCGCTTCATTGACTCGGCGCGCACCAGCGCGCGACCGCACTCGAGCACCGTGAGCGACGATGTGACGACCGTGTCCGCGCTGGAGAGCACCGAGATGACGTCGTCCTGCTGCTGCTCGCCGAGGACCCAGCTCAGCACCGCACTGGACTCCGCGTAGACCAGCGTCATTCGTCGCGGTCTGCGTCGATCAGCTTCCTGGAAAGCCCACCGCCCTCGAGCTTCAGCGGCGATCGTGGGTACGCCTGCGCCGGTCGCTCGGCAACGCGCAGCTGTCCAGTGGCAGCAAGCCGCGCGAGCGCCACCTGCTCCGGGCTGGCGGTCCATGCGGCGGCTTCCGGACTGCGCAATTCGGCGATGACGCGTCCCCGGTCGGTGACCAGGTAGACGTCGCCGCGCGCCACGTCTCGCAGGACGCTGCTCAGGTGCGCCTTCAGCTCCCGTATGCCAACCGTCTTCATATTAATAATGTAGTCACTCGTGACTACACCTGCAACCTCGTGCTCGAGCGCTGGCCGATGTGACGTTTCAGACCCTGGAGCGATTCTACCAGCAGACCCGACGGAGCCGACCATGAGATTCGACAGCCTGCACGTGCGACTCACGAGACGATTCAGCCTGCTCCTCATCAGCACAGCCTTGCTCGGCTGTCAGGATGCAACGAGCCCGCGATTCGCGCAGCCGGCGGACGACGTGGTCATCCGCCTCCAGGTCCCCGCGCCCTGCCTTGGCGTGTGCTCGTTGACGAGCAATGAGTTGACTCTGGGCGCCGCGACGATCGTCAACTCGGGAACCGCAACCGCGTACCTCGCCCGCTGCGGCGCGTCGCCGGCGCTGATGACACAGGTCTGGCAGAACGGCGCGTGGGTCAGCTTGATCGGCCCCGGTCTGTGCGCGAATGCTTCGTCGCCGTCGATCGCGCTCGCCGCGGGCGACAGCATCGAGGAGAACGTCTGGTTCCAGGTCCAGCCAACTCGTCTGGCACTCGACGTGAGCACGACGCCCGATCTCGCGGAAGTGCAGACCACAGCGTCGGCCGCGGTATTCATGTTTCCGTAACAACCCGGCAGAGCCGAGCATGAATACCCAGCCCATCGCGCCGAATCTCCGCGTCATCCTCGCCGAGATGCTCGACGGGCCGACGGCCGGCGGCTACCTGCTCAATACGAACGATCCGGGCATCATCCGCTCGCTCGACCACCTCTCCGCGCAGGCCGCATCGGCGACCCACGCCGGCGGCGCGTCGATCGCCGCGCACGTCGACCACCTGCGCTACAGCTTCTCGCTGATGAACCGCTGGGCCGCCGGCGAGAATGCGTACGCCGATGCCGACTGGACAGTGAGCTGGCGCACGAACGGCGTGTCAGATGCCGACTGGGCGAAGCTCCGCGCCGACTTCGCGCGCGAGGCCAGACGCTGGCTCGAGACGATCGGCAGGCCGCGCGAAGTGAACGACCAGGAGCTCACCAGCTTGATCGGCAACCTCGCCCACCTTGCCTATCACATCGGGGCGATCCGGCAGATCGATCGCAGCACGCGCGGACCGGCGGCGACGGACTAGGACGCCGGCAGCCAGAGGGTGAACGTGCTTCCCGCGCCGACCTCGCTCCGAACCGTAATCGTTCCGCCAAGCGCGGCGGCCAGGCGCTGGCTGATCGCTAGTCCGATCCCGGCGCCCTGCGCAGCATCCGGGTCGAACCGGGTGAATTCCTCGAACAGCGTGTGGCGCTTGTCCGCCGAAATCCCCGGCCCGTCGTCGCAGACGTCGATGGCGACCCAGCGTCCTCCGCGCGGCGCGGCGCCGTCCGACTTCGTGCAGGCGGCGACCTCGATGCGGCCGCCGCGGGGTGTGTACTTCACCGCGTTCGACACGAGGTTCGAGACGATCTGACGCACGCGCGACTCATCCGAGTCGACCGCCGGCAATTCGCCCGACGTCGTCAGCACGAGTGACAGTCCCTTCTCCTCGGCTTGCGCGCGAAACTCTTCGACGATGTCCTCCGCCGCCGCGGCTGGACTCATGATCGCGCGGTGGATCTCGATCTGCCCCGCCTCCGCCCGCGCGAGCTCGAGCACATTTCGAATCAGATCGAGCGCGCGCTGGATCGATCGGCGCGCGCGGGTCACCGCATCGAGCTGCGCGGGCTGCAACTCGCCCATCATCCGATCTTCGAGCAAGGCAAGAAATCCGTCCGCCGCGCCGAGCGGATTCTTGACGTCGTGCGTGAATCCGCGTACGAGACGGACGCGACTCTCGGCGATGCGCTTCCGTTCGGTGATGTCTTCCGTGATCCCGGCGATTCGAAAGATCTCGCCGCGCTCGTTCGTCACGGGAAAGCCGCGCGCCCACACCCAGCGAAGGTCGCCATTGGGCCGCACGACGCGGTACTCGATGTCGAACTGCCCCTGTTTCAGCTCGGACAGGGCGGCCGCAACTCGTCCTCGATCCTCCGGATGCACGCCTTCGAGCAGCGACCAGGGATCCGCGTACAGGCTCTCCTTGCTGCGGCCCCAGATCTCGGCGTACGCGGAGTTCACGTAGAACACCGTGCTGTACTCCGCATCGGCGAGCCAGACGTTCTCGCGAATGTTCTCCGCGATCTGGCGAAAGCGCTCCTCGCTTTCGCGCAGCGCGTCGAGCAATTGCACGCGCTGCAACGCTGCCGTTGCGAGATCGCCGAGCGCACGAAGATAGGACGCGTCAGCATTGGACCGCCGTTCGTCGTCCTGAGCGCGGAACAGCACCAGGGTAGCACGCACCCCAGCATTCCCATCGATGTGCACGGCGAGCCCGCGGCGCGACTCGGGCTGAACGTCGAGCGGCACGTACTGCGGCACAACGACGGGGAGGACGCGTGGCTCAGGGGCGGCGGCGGTTTCCGACGCTGGCGTGTCGGCGAGCGTACTCGTCGCCGAGGCATCGTACGGGACCCGTCGTTCCAGAAGCTCGCCGGAGCTCAGTCGCACGGCGGCGTCGATGTCCGCCTGCGGCGCCGATGCCCGACCCAGCTCCACGATGAATCCGTCGGCACTCGTCGCGTCGACTCCGGTGGTGACGAGCGTCCGCATCACGTCGCTCGACGTGGCTGACGCGTTGAGGCGGCGCGCCGCGTCGCCGAACGCCGTTTGCCAACGTTCGCGACGGTCCAGACGAATGGCGAGCGCGTGTTGTCGACGCCCGGCTTCGGCGGCGACCGCCGCTGCCAGCAACCCGACGACGACCAGCAGCGCGTCGAGCGCCGTGGACGCACGCTGCGTGGCCTGGATCTGCGATCGAGTCCGAGCCGCGGCCGCGGCGACGGCTTGATCCAGGCGGCCGGCGGTGGCGATGGCTGCACTGAATCGCTCGCGTTGGCCAACGATGCGCTGCGCGTACGCCGGTCGGGGGATGAGACCATCGTACAGGGAATCGCGCAGCAGATCGATGGACGTGAACTGCTCGTGCAACTCCTGGCTCAACTCCAAAACGGGGGCCCCCAGCTCCCGGGCCAGCGGCAGCAGTTGCTCTTCCGCGCGATGGCGTCGTGCCCGCGCGCGCTGATGATCGCTGGAATCGCTCGGCTCGGCGGTCACGATGTACGACCGCGTGTCTTCGGTCTCGAGCGTGAATGCGAGCTGGATCTCGTTCGTCAGGGCACGGGCCGGATCGGCGACGTTCACGACCTCGTTCCACAGCTCGCGCGTCCTGCGGTCCATGATGAACGGAGCAGCGACGAGGCAGAGCAGCGACGCGATAACGACCGCGAACGGCCACCCCATATGCCACCGACGCCGAAGGCGCGACCGCTCCCGCGACGACAGCGGCTCGGTTCTCGTCAGCTCGTCATTCACGATTCCCAATCAATGCCGAGGCGATTGGGGCGCCGACTCCGCCCACACGGCGGGCGGCACGAGGAGCACGGGAATGTCGAGCCGCTTCATCACCGATGCCGCGACCGATCCGATCCGGCCAACGCTGTCCACGCCCAGTCCACGCGTCCCCAGAACCACCAGGTCGGCACGATGCGTGTTCGCGTAATCGCTGATGCCGGCCGCTGCGTCCGGGTTCTCCGTGCTGACGCTTTCGATCGGCGTCCCTGCCCAACTGCCGGCGTCGTCGCGCAAGCGGTCGATCATGCGCCCGAGCTCGTCGTTCGATGCCGGCGGCTGCTCGCGCTGCCCACGGGAGCGGGCGACGTGCAAGGCCGTCAGGCGCGTCGATTGCGCCGCGTCGCGGCCGCGCGTCCGCAGGGCCGACGTCCATGACAGGGCCACGGCGAGCGTGCCGCGCGCGCTGTCGGAGATGTCGACCGCGACGAGCGTCCGCTGCAGTGGAATGCGAAGGACGCTGGTCGCGACCAGACATGGAGTTGCCGCGTTCGTCGCCAGTGCCAACGCCGTGCTGCCAAGCACCGCCCGGCCCTCGGCCCGGTGACGGCCGCGGTGTGGTCCGATGAGAATTGCATCAACACCGATCGTATCCGCGAGAACATTGATGGCGTGCGACGCCTCGCCAGTCGCAACGTGAAGCGAGGTGTACTCCGGCTCTAGCCCGAGGTCGGCGAGCTTGGCGGCCAGTGTCTCGAGCGCGTCCGGGTCTGCCGAGACATGAACGACATGTACCTCGGCGCCAGCGGACTCGGCAAGCTCACGCGCCGTGGCGAGCGCCGGGCGGGAACCTTCGTCCAAATCGGTGGCGACGAGTATCGTCTTCAGCTCGAGTAGTCGCACTCCGAACCCCTCTCGGTTGGCGCGCAAGTGGATGGGCGCGGGTCTGCCATTTCGGGCAAGAAGAACGCCGTACCCTGCGCCGGACGCGACCAGATCGGACACCGTCAACCTGAGATTGGACACCGTCAACCTGAGAGTGGACACTGTCGACCCGAGATCGAACGCCGCCAACCCGAGATCGAACGCCGTCAACGGGAGATTGCGCAACGCCAGCCATGACTCACCCAACTGCCCAGAAGGAGTCTTGCGCGGTCACGGAAGATCGCCGAGCGTCAGCTCCATCGCCTGCGATCGCAGCTCGGAACCGGGCCGCACGGGTTTGGACTCGCCCGTCGGCGCGAACCCGGCGCGCTCGTACATCGCGAGGGCAGCCACATTCCCGCATGTAACGTCGAGCGCCAGCCGCCGAACACCGCGTTGATGCGCCCAACGAGTCACCGCCTCCATGAGGCCGCGTCCCACGCCCCGCCGACGATGCGTCGGCGCGACCCACACCTGATACACTTGCGCGAGACGGCTCTCGTTCGCATCGAGACGTGCCCACGTCAAGCCGACGAAGGTGCCGCTCTCCTCGGCGACGAGCGGCAGGGCATCCAGATCGCTCCTCGCCGATTCGAGACGAGCCTTCCACTCGTCATCGCTGAACGCCGCCTCGCGGACGTACGTGCTGCCGAACGAATCCGGCGCATCGGCGAGCGCACGGAGCCGCACGTCGCGATAGCGGGGCCACTCGTCGGCCGTGAGGGGGCGGATGAGGATCGTCAATGGGAAGAGTGCTGATGCGAGCCTTCTATATATATGTCGCCGCCGATGGCGAAATGATTGAGTCGGAATCATTGCGACGACATCGAACCATCGCGCAACGAGCCTCGCGCCGGCCAGATGTAAATTCTTCTCAATCATTTCGCGTTTCGCGGCGACATATAAGTAGAGGGGACGATGTGCGCTCGAACGCCGGCGTGCCTGCGTGGGCGCCAATGCGTATCTTGGGGCGAGGATTCGGTGTTGGCGGTTCGGCCCAGGGAGGTAGCATGTCGACCATGGGAACGTTTCGAACGATGATGTCAATCGAGAATCCGCTGCGGCGGGGCGAGAGGCGTACGCTGCCGGACACGCTCGTCGACACCGGCGCTGAGCTCAGCTGGGCTCCACTCTCGGTGCTCGAGGAGCTCGGTATCAACCCGCAGAAGCGACTCGGCTTCCGGACGGCCGACGGTCGCGCAATCTACCGGGATATCGGGTACGCGATCGTCCTCGCCGACGGCACGGAAACGGTGGATGAAGTCGTCTTCGCCGAGCCGGGGGATATGATCCTCCTCGGCGCACGGTCGCTCGAGGGCCTCAACCTGCGAGTCGATGCCCGCAGCAAGCAACTCGTCGACGCGGGACCGATCGTGGCCGCGCTGGTGGCGTGAACCGCAGGCCTCCCGACATCCAAATCCGATATGGCTCCGCGCGACGATTTGAGTCGAGTGCGCCGCATCGCACTCTCATTGCCGGACGTCGAAGAGGGGACGACGTACGGTTGTCCGGCATTTAAGGCCGGCGGCAAGCCATTCGCGTGGATGCCGGTGAAGGCGGGGGTCGAACCCGGCTCGCTCGGCGTCCGCATGAGCTTTCTCGAACGCGACTACCGCATCGCGTCGCATCCGGACATCTACTACTGCATACCGCACTACAAGGATTATCCGGCGGTGCTCGTGCGGGTGTGGCTGCTGAAGGATGCCGACCTGCGCGAGCTGCTCGAGTCGGGGTACGAGTTCGTGCTCAGCGAGGCGAAGCGCAAGAAGAAGCGGGCGCGGTGAGCGCCGCCGCGATACCGCAAACCGAGAGCTATCACTACTCGATCGGCCACTGGGTCCAGGACGACCCGGTAAACGGCGACAGCGCCTTCAGCAGCGCCGGAGCGTTCGGCTTCTACCCATGGATCGACGCGAGCAAGACCTGGTACGGCATCGTCGCGCGCCGGGACACGAGCGGCACCAGCGACCCGGGCGACCCCGACTCCGCGGGCCACGGCTTCGCGTCGGCGGAGTGCGGACAGCTGATTCGCAGCGCGTGGATCCACGGCGTGGCGCGATAGCCGCGAGCCTCAACCCCATGGGGCTGCGCCATGCGCACACACCAGCGTCGCGAACCGCTGCATGAGGCCTGCGCTCACGATCGCGTCCATCGCGTGATTCACCGGACACGACGCTCCGTCGCGACCAGCGCAGGCCGGGTAATCGCCACCGGGCGTCAAATGTTTCTGGGCGGTGAGCCGCTTCGATAAGGTCGAGTCCAGGCTCGACTCGAATCGCTCATCGACTTCGAGCAGCGCCGCCGGCGTGGCGTAGCGAACCTGCGATGTCGGACACTGCTCGGCGACCCGCGCCAGAAGCGCGCGGAAGCCAGGACCGTTCATCAGCTGGATCGGACCGGTCGCGGTGGTTGCGCGATCGTTCGCGGTCACAAGGTCCTCGCCGCGCCGCACGTCGCGCACGCGGAAGGACAGCGAGTCGGGTCCGGCGCAGATCTGCAGCGGATCTCGTCGCCGCCATTGATTGGGGTCGACGAAATCCTGCCCGTACGCTCGCAGCCAGCGGCCACTCGCCGTCACCAACACGTATGGGGCGGCGGCATCGTGGTCGTTGATGACCGATGCGAGTGTGTCGGGCTGGCAACGGGGGGCCGCCGCGACGGTGCCGAACAGGACGGAGGCGAAAATCCACAACATCGGTGTCAAACGTGATCGTGGATCATGTCAGCAACGTTGGAGCGCGGAACCAGGCGGACATCCGGGTCCGTGGTCCGGAAGCTAGCCCGGCGGGGGCTCCCACAACTCCACCTTGTTCCCTTCCGGATCAATCACCCACCCGAACTTTCCGAAATCCGATTCGTCGACCTTGTCGAGCACACTGCACCCTTCGGACCTGAGTGCCGCGAGGAGGGCGTGCAGGTCGTCGACGCGATAGTTGACCATGAACGACGCATTGCTCGGCGCGAATTGCGTGCTGTCCTGCGGGGTGATCAGCCATGCGGTCGTGCCGCCGATCGGTTTGCCATCGGCGTCCGTCCAGTCGAACGACGCGCCACCCCACGGCTGGACGTCCACGCCGAGGTGTCGCTTGTACCACGCCTGCAGTGCGGCGGCGTCCTTCGCCTTGAAGAAGATGCCGCCGATGCCAGTGATTCGCTTCATACGAATGTCTGAATGTCCGTGATCAGGCGACGACCGGTACGGTATCTGTCGACGACTCGCGCTTGCGTCGCAGCGCACCTGCCGACACGAGCGCGATGACGACGCCGACCGGGAACGGCTCGATGAACGTCATCACCGCGACCCACGCCGGGTTCCTGGCGTTCTCCGCCATCGCGTCCATTGCTGTTTTCGTCTGCGCAATCTCCGCGTTGCTCCTGCCGTCCATCCGCGCCTGGTTGACGGCCGACTGCGCGAACTTCGTATAAAAGTCGGGCATGAACTCGTAGTACAGGACCTCCCAGGACGCCACGTAGCCGATGCTGCCGATCGTGGCAATGAGCAGGCCGACGGCGAACGCCCGCCCGAAGCCGATCCGGCCGCCCAGCACGTTGTCCCGGTACGACCGGACGCCGAAGTAGACCGCGAGCAAGCCGGCGACGATCCCCGTATACCCGAGGATGTAGCTGTGGGCGCCGAGGCCGTTGACGAACGGCAGCGTCGCGAACATGAACGCCGCCATGATGGCGGCCGAAATGAGACCGAACGTCCAGACGATTTTTTTCATGGGACGAGGGGTTGGAGACGACGCCATTCTGTGCTTTCACGGAGCATCGCGCATCACCCGTTCGGGTGATTTTCGACAAACCGGGCGACAAACCACCCGTTCAGGCGATCAATCCCTGGGCTTTCGCGATCTGGACGGCGTGGGTACGGCGGCGGGCGTCGAGCTTCTCGAACAATCGGCGGGAGTGCGTCTTGACCGTATTCTCGCTCACGAAGAGCGTTTGCGCGATCTCGCGGGTGCTCAGGCCGGCGGCAATGTGCGTCAGGATCTCATGTTCGCGCGGCGTGATGCCGAGCTGCTCGAGCCGCGCCTGATTGACGACGAACGGCGTCGGCTCGCGAACGACGACGATCTCCGTCGCGGCTGGCCGCCCCGTCATTTTGAGGCCCAACCAAATCCCGAGTGCGGCGAAGATCGCGGCGACCAGCGC
>Ga0134126_10006343_pt1 | contig 14803 bp, 10 predicted proteins | sample KB31752_FD_96881 | JGI IMG/M metagenome (GOLD analysis project Ga0134126, IMG submission 96881) | Terrestrial soil microbial communities with excess Nitrogen fertilizer from Kellogg Biological Station, Michigan, USA - KB3-175-2 | ecosystem: Environmental > Terrestrial > Soil > Unclassified ...
GGGTATCGGCATCGGCGCGCTCGCGCCGTCATTGAAGCGCTCGCCATACGACGAATTCATGATGCGCTTCCACAATTACCTGAAAGAGAACTCGTCGTTTCAGCAGAATTGCCCGAAACAGCACTGGGAGTTTCCTCCGGGCTCGAGCTGGATGGTCTATACCGACATGGTCAGTCACGCAGTCCTGTCAGGACAGTTCGCGTTGGAGCAGACGCTGATCATCTCGCGTCAGGTAATGGTCACGCCGGAAAAGTCGCCTTATGGCGTGTTATCGAAGGTCGCAACGCGATAAGGCTGGACCGACGCGCGCCCTCGCGCGGGTTTTGTTTTGGCAGTTCAGTTGTCTTGACCGATTCACCTGGTCTCACCGAACACCCGGCCGAGGGTGGCCGTCGGTCCTGTCCTGCGCGTTGTGCTACTCATCTCCACGCACCTGCCATTCAGGCATGGATTGAAATTGCGTCATCTTTTCTGCCCCGTGCTGGTCGTACCACTGACGCCAAGCATTCGCGTCGCCTGGAAGGCGAACATCCGTGATCTCCTGCATAGCGAGGAATGACCAATTGCGCATTTGCGCGTTCGTGTCTGGAGCCTCAGCTAATGTGAGCAATTTCGGAAACATCCTCATGCGCTGCCTGCGCATGAAGTCGCCGCAATCGGAGATGTTACAACCGGCGCGGTCGCGAACGCTGAACGATGCGTCCGTGGTGAAGATCTGGAATAGATCATCGAGCGCCTCGTCCGTTCCCAAAAAGCGCAGGCCCTCGGCGGCAGCCTGACGAACCTTCGCATCCGGGTCAGTGCGGGCGTAATCGTAGAGCGCAGTTTGGACCTGCTCAGTCTCGACGCCTCGACCGCCGAGCATGCCTAAGTACCACATGTCGTACGCGCGAGAGCTGGCGTCGTTCTTTGCGCGGCCGAGAAGAATGCTGACAGCCTCGCCGTCTTCGCTCCAGCCTTCCATTGCCAGCATCATGTCGGAGTAGGCATACCGTACGCGCAGATCGGTTGAGTATTGGGCGCGATTCAGCAGTTGCTGCATGCGCGGGCTCTGCCTCACCTCACCTTTGTAATCTGCGTAATGCGAGTTGAGAATTTCCAAGGCGCGCGGATCGTGTCCGATGCTGCGCTCCAGCAACTCCTCTGCCTGATCCTGTATCGGCAAGGCCGAGATCCGCGGAACATCGGCTTCTGTAATCGGATTGAACTTGCGCGGGAGTATTTGAATGGAAGGACGCGATGCCGCTTTGCTCCGAGCAGCGTTTGACTTCGCCGAGTGCGAGAAACCTGGAATGAGCACTCGACCAAAGATGAACCCGATCCATATCAGCATGAAGACAGCTGCCACCCAACCCGGAGCCTTGCGCACGGGAACTGACGACGGCGTAACACCTCGCTGTGGCGGCGGACCGTAGAAGTTGGGCGCCTCGACGCGTGTGTCCTGCTTCAGGCTCGCAGCTGATTCGAGTTGCGACACCAGCCAGCGCGCCTCCTGACGATCGGCGATTCCATTTACCAGAGTGAGCTTGCGTCCGCTTTTCGTTGTTAATCGCAATCCGTAGAAGGTGTTAGTGTTTTGCTGGAATCCGGAGTAAGCATGAACCTCTGCGATGTCCGAAAAGGGAACAACCTTGGTCCTGGGCAGCCCGAGAAGCGACTTGCGCAGAGTGAGAGTGTCGCCCGAAAGCGTGATCCTCGTGCTCGAAAAGACTGCAGAAAAGAGGATCCCGACGAGCAGAAGATCTACGCTGCCGAAGACGATTGGAAACAGGATTGGGGCCTTCGAGTGGAGCAGAAAATATTCAACTCCGGTCCAGGCGGTTGCGATCACGAGTAGAGCTAGAGCAGACATTGGATTGCGCAGAGGCGGAAAGTAAATCTGCGTTCCGTTCCAGTCGGTCGAGATCACCGCTGAGGTTTTCGCCGGACGCTCCACAGGCCCGTCCTCCGCCTGCATTGCAAAGGCCGGCGCAGCCGCAGCTCCGAAGCTGGTGCTGAAAACAGAACTGGAACTCGATGCTGCGTCGGGCGCCGGCGAGCCTGTCGTTCGAAACACCGGCAGCTCGTACTCTTCCTTGAAGTCAACGCCGGGCACGTCCGCTTTGGCGCGCAGCAGCCATAGAACTTTATCTCGTGGATTCTCGCCATTGCTCTCGTATGCGTCTGCCGGAACGTCGAAGCTCACGGGCACCGATGTGCCGACCGCACCGAAGCCGAGCAGATTCGATGGGACGTTCTGCTCTTGTTCCCACAGTGCCTCGTCATGCGTGCTTTGCTCTTTGCCCGATCCGGTGGTAATGCGACGCACGCAACAGAGGCGGACGTCAATGCCATGCTGTGCCCCACTGGCGAGATGCAACTCGATTTTTCCCGTCATCTTTTTGCCGGGAGAGATCGGAAGAGAGTCGAACTCGAAATAAGTCTTGCCATAGCGTTCGCGGCGAATGGTGGCGAAGAACGCGCTAACGGCAGTGAGCGGGGCTAATGAGCCGAGCACCAGAAAGAAGATCAGCGGTGGCGCTGCTTTGGGCGGGTCCGGATGCGAGGCGATGAAAATCCAGGGCAGCGTAAGGCAGGCCACGACGATGGTAGCGACCCACAGTGCGGCAGCCCGGTTATTCTGCTGGCCATAGACACGGCTTTGGGCCCAGTCCTGGCGCCATAGCCACGGCGAATCCGGATGCGCAGCTTTGGACTCATCGTCCTGCTTCAATTTCGTGGCTGCGTATATGGCTCCACCCATGATCAGTAAGCCGATCAGCGCAAAGCCTCCAGCGAAAATCGCTCCAGCAGTGGAATTCGGCGTCCTCTGGGGCGCCGACAAGAACTTCAGCATGAGAGCGCCGCCCATTCCGGCAAAAGGCAGACCAATAAGAAACAGGAAGGCGACTCCCAATTTCGAACTCGTACTCATGCAGGGGATTATGTGGCGGGTTTGGGTGAATGCAGGATCGTGTTGGTCCCTGCGAGAGTACGGGAGTAACCGTGCCAGAGTTGATTCAGGTGGACGAAGTTATGTGTCCGCTCAGAGCGATTTTTAGAGGCGAAGGAATCCATACAAGTGTGGAAGCCCCCGACTTTAGAGGCTGCGGAAGAATGGCAACAGAACCGCCGGCGGTAGCCGGTGGGTCGGAGGTCGCCGAAAGGCGAACTCCGAATGCGACGATACTGCCAGCAATTGCGCAGAAACGCAGCCGCAACACCGGCGTTTGCCGGGGACCCCGCCTACCGGCGCCGGTTCCGTTACCCTGGTCGCGCACGCGTTTTTCCGCAGCCTGTAGAATCGGCGCCTTCCACAGGGTTTCCACCGGATTCAATATCGGATCTTATCCGGCTTCTTGTCCCATTCGCGGAATGCAATGAGGGCTTCGTCATGCAGAATCTGTTCCATTTTGAGCGAACGGTTATGTGGGTCGCGGGCCAGTTCGTGATAGATAAAATCGTCGTCGAAGCCTATGCTCGCCGCATCGGCTGCGGTATTGGCGTAGTACACGCGCTCCGGGCGCGACCAGTAAATGAGCCCCATGCACATGGGACATGGCTCGCAGCTTGTGTAGATCTCGCATCCGGTGAGCTGAAAGGTATTTAGGCGGCGGCAAGCTTCGCGAATCGCGACGACTTCCGCGTGAGCACTGGGATCGTTCGTGGCCAGCACCTGATTCGCCCCTTCACCAACAATCTGTCCGTCTTTCACAACCACCGCACCGAACGGGCCGCCATTGTTCGAGCGCACGTTGTCCAGAGAGAGGGCGATCGCCCTGCGCATAAACTTCGGATCCAATGCTCACCTGTCAATTCGTTTGTGCATTGTAAATGGCCACCCTAACCTGCTCGCGGCCCGCTCGTCTAAACATCCGGTTGATGTAACAATCTGTCCGGCTTACTTACTTCTCCCGAGGATCCCATGCTCGATCAACTCACGCAGGACTTCACCTACGGTCTCCGTGGACTGCGGCGTGCTCCCGGCTTTGCTGCAGTCGCCATTCTGACGCTTGCGCTGGGAATCGGCGCGAACACTGCGATCTTCAGCATCATCTACGCCGTACTTCTGCGGCCTTTGCCGTATGAACGGCCTGAGCAGTTGGTGCGCTTGTGCGAGACTGAAGCTGCGCCGGGGAATTATCCGTTCACCGGTCCGGACTTCCTCGACTGGAAAACCCAGAATCACAGCTTCCAGGACATGACGCTCATCAGCTGGGCTCATTCCATGAACCTTAGCGGGCATGGCGAGCCCGATCACGTGATGGGGATTCCCACGGAATCGAACTTCTTCTCTTTGCTCGGTGCGCGCCCGCTCATGGGACGGACGTGGGCTCAAGGGGAAGACGAACCCGGACACGATCATGTGCTGATCCTCAGCTACGGCTTATGGCAGAGCCATTTCGGAGGCGATCCGAAGATCATAGGCCGCGAAGTTGAGTTAAACGGCGAGAAGTACAACGTCATCGGCGTCATGCCGGCTGGATTCCATTTCCCATCGGAAGCTCAACTTTGGATTCCCAAGGATATGGATAGCAAGGGCCTTGGCCAACGCGGCAGTCATTCGTTCCGGGCGTTCGGTCGCCTGAAGCCCGGCGTTTCGCTGCAACAAGCGCAATCAGAGATGTCGGTGATCGCCAGCCGCCTCGAACAGCAGTATCCCGATTCGAACTACAAAGTCGGCGCTTCCCTCGTTCAGTTGCACGAGGATATGGTCGGAGAATCGCGCAGTTCCCTGCTCATGATGTTGTGGGCCGTAGCGCTCGTGCTCTTGATTGCCTGCGCAAACATCGCAAACTTGCTGCTCTCGCGCGCGGTGGCGAGACAAAAAGAGATGGCTATTCGCGGCGCCCTCGGCGCAGGTCGCACCCGGCTCATTCGGCAGGTTCTCACGGAAAGCGTTCTGCTGTCGGGCGCCGGTGCCCTCGCAGGATTGGCTCTGGCCTGGGGCGGTGTGAAGATCATCACGTCTTTGAAGCATCTGGGATTGCCGGAAGCGAACGTCATCAATATCAATCCGGCTGTACTCGGTTTCACTTTGGTACTGGCTTTCTTAACCGGCGTCGTTTTCGGCATTGTGCCGGCACTGCAGATCTCGCGTCCAGACTTCTTCGAAGAGTTGAAGGGCGGCGCGGGAAGCGCGATCAGCGCCGGCCGTAAACGTCGTTCAGTCAGTGATGCACTAGTGATCGGCGAAGTGGCGCTCTCCCTTCTGCTGCTGATCTCCGCCGGGCTGTTGTTGAGGGACTTCATCCGGCTCCGCAGCAACAACATCGGCGTGCGTCCAGAAGGCGTCTGGACCGCCGTGGTATCTCTCCCGGATGCAAAGTACAAAGACCCTCAGCCGCAATCCAGCTTCGCAGAATCTCTCTTGGAGAAAGTCCGAAACATTCCTGGAGTCGAATCGGCCGCGCTCAGCACACGCATGCCGCTCGAAGGAGGCAGCAACGGCTATGTCTCTCTTCGCGGGCAGCCCTTTAAACCGATGAGTGGCCCGCTGGTAGAAACTCACGCGGCCTCACCGGATTATTTCAAAGCGATGGGAATTCCATTGCTGCGGGGACGCGTATTCACGCAGGAGGACGTGAACAATGCCTTAGCACTGGATAAGCGTGTGGATGCCATTACTAAGTCGAGCGGAAAACTCTCACCCGAAGAGAAGAATGCGATCACGATTCCGACCATCGTCAACGAGGCCATGGTTCGGCAGTTCTGGCCGAATCAGGACCCGATTGGGCAGATGTTTACCCGTGGCGACAAAGATGGTCCGTGGTATCAGGTAATTGGCGTGACCGGCGACGTAAAGCAATGGGGCATCACCCATGCATCTGTTCCCGAAGCTTACGATGCCTTCGACGGTTCGCAATACATGTACGTGATCGTGCACACGTCAACGGCTTCGATGGATGTCACGTCCGAGGTGCGTCACGCTCTGGCTCAGGTCGATCCGGGCTTGCCGCTGTTCGGCGTACGTACCATGAACGATGTGATCGCCGAACACGCCAGTGGAGAGCAGTTCTTAGCTCTGCTCGTAGGCCTCTTCTCAGCTCTGGCGCTGATCCTCGCCGCAGTCGGGATTTATGGAGTGCTGTCGTACCTGGTGACGCAGCGCACGCGCGAGATCGGCATTCGCATGTCGCTAGGAGCGAGCCGCTCGAATGTGCTGACGCTCGTACTCCGGCACGGCATGCGGCTGGCGGGATTGGGATTTGCCTTGGGTCTGATTGCAGCTCTAGCGGCGGGGAAATTATTGTCTGGCTTGCTGCACGAGATACATCCAAGCGATCCGGCGACGATTGTGTTGACCGCGCTCTCCTTGGGTGTTGTCGCCCTTTTGGCATGTTATGTCCCGGCACGGCGTGCAGCAAAGGTGGATCCGATGGTTGCGTTGAGGCATGAATGAGCAGCAGGTGTGGCGAGAAAACGCAGACCCGGAGGGCCGAAACAAGTGCAGCCCAGTGGCGTAAGCCTTGGGGGAAACGTTCTACAACGACCCAAGCCCTGAAAGGGCAACATCTTCAATCGAACATTTAGCGAGAATCGTAGTCTGTACCTCAAACTCAAGTCGAGGTGGCGCCCTTTCAGGGCTCTGTTCCTGTGGCCACTCTCCCCAGGGCTTACGCCGCTGGGCTGCGCTTATTCCGGCTCTTCGGGCCTGAGTCATGTCCAAACATAGGGGCTTGCGAACACTGGAGTGATTGACACACGGCCTCCCTCCCTCGAGCCGCGCACCGATACCAAGGCCACATACGGTCGGGTAAAAACTCAACAGCGATTATTGCGCCGTTTGGCGCGGGTGCCTGCATTGCCCGTCGTGCTATAGTAAGCCCACTTATTGCGCCATAACCCGAATGGCCGGACGGATACGTTCGATCTGCAAGCAGTGCCGCGCCAGGGCATAGGAATGTCCACGACTCCCACGACAAAGGCTGCGGCTAGCTCCAGCACACGTGTCTTGCCTCTGCTGGTGAGCTTCGATCAGGAACCGCGCATCCGGCAGCTGCTCGGTGATCTCTCTCGCTTTCGTCGCATTTCTTTTGAAGGCTCGCTGGAATTGCCGGCCGACCTCGAAAGAGTGCTGATCAGTGCTGACGAGTCGCTGCTTCTCACGCACTACGACGACCTTCGCCGCCCCAATCTGCGGCTGATTGCGCTCACAGACCGTCGCTTTCACGATCCACGGCTCGATGCGCTGGTCTACGCATACCTGCCATCGAACACTCCGCTCCCATTGCTGGAGCGCACGGTTGACAATGCTCTCGACCACGTTCACCTGATCCACGTGCGTGAGCAGGTAAACGAACGGCTGCGCGGAGTGACGCGCGAAATTCAGGAGCTGAATAAGATCGGCGCCGCCCTGTCTGCTGAGCATCGTTTAGACCGGCTGCTCGAGTTGATTTTGACGAAGTGTCGCGAAATTACAAATGCCGATGCGGGCTCGCTCTATCTGGTCGAAGGCATTCCGGACGACAAGTCTGCAGCAATAACTCCTAGTCCCGTGATTGCAGGTTCGGCATCGTCGAGTGGGTTGCCTGCAGCTCAGCTGCTGAAGGCGCAAGAGGAAGAGCCGAGGCAGAAATTCCTGCGCTTCAAACTGGCGCAGAACGACTCGATTGAAGTTCCTTTTCGGGAATCGACAATAGAGATCGACCATCATTCGATCGCGGGCTATGTCGCGGATACTGGAAAAGTCGTCAACATCGACGACGCCTATCACTTGTCGCCCGACGTTCCCTACAGCATCAATCGTAAGTTCGATGAAGACTCGGGCTATCGCACCCGCTCGATTCTCGCTGTGCCGCTGCACGATCAGAAAGAACAGATCGTGGGCGTGTTGCAGCTTATTAATGCCAAGCGCGATGGCAAGGCTAAGCTCAGCTCAATTCAGGTGATGAATCAGCAGGTGATTCCATTCGGACATCGCCAGCAGGACATCGTTACGTCACTTGCCAGCCAGGCTGCGGTCGCGATCGAGAACAGCCGTTTATACGAGAACATTCATCGGTTGTTTGAAGGTTTCGTGCGCGCGTCGGTTATTGCCATTGAAGCGCGCGATCCAACGACCTCAGGTCATTCCTTCCGCGTCGCCAATCTCACCGTCGCTTTGGCTGAAGCTGTGCAGCGCGTGGAGGCCGGACCATATTCAAACCTGCGCTTCACGCGCGAGGAAATGCGTGAGATACGCTATGCCTCGCTGCTGCACGATTTCGGTAAGGTCGGGGTTCGCGAAGAGGTTCTGGTCAAAGCCAAGAAGCTGTATCCCGCACAATTGGAATTGGTGAAGCAGCGTTTTGATTTCGTGAAGCGCTCAATTCAGGCAGAAAAGCTTCAGCAGCGGCTCGATTATGTACTCGCCAAAGGACGCGAGGAGTACATGGTGAAGGTCGAGCGCTTTGACGATGAGCTTCGGCAGCAACTGGAGGAAGTCGATCACTATTTCGAGACGGTGCTCAAAGCTGACGAGCCCACGGTGTTGCCAGAGGGAAGCTTTGAGAAGCTGGCCGAAATTGCCGAGCGCTATTATCGCGATTTTGATGGCCTCGAGAAGCCTCTCCTGATGCCCGACGAAGTTCGCCTACTCTCGATCCGCAAAGGCTCGCTAGACGAGAACGAGCGGCTACAGATCGAGTCGCACGTAGTACACACAGTCAATTTTCTTCAACAGATCCCCTGGACTTCAGAGATCCGCCACATTCCGGAAATCGCACGCGGACACCACGAAAAGCTGAATGGACAAGGATATCCATACAAGCTGTCCGCGCCGGAGATTCCTGTGCAGACACGAATGATGACCATCTCGGATATCTTCGACGCGCTCTCTGCCGCCGACCGGCCATACAAGCACTCGGTCAATCTCGAACGCGCGCTACACATTCTCCAGCTCGCAGTCGATGATGGCGAGCTCGACCCTTCGTTGTTCAAGGTCTTTCTCGATGCCAAGGTGTACGAGAAGTGGAAGGTTGAGCCGCACCCGTACTGAAGCGTGGAGCCGGCCGCCCTCGGCCGGGTTTCTCGGCGACCGATCCGGGAGGAACGCTTTCGCCTGGAACTCCGAAGAACAGGTTGTCAAAAGAAATACAGCGCGGACGGTGGTGGCAAACACCCGGCCGAGGGCGGCCGGCTCCACGTTCTCGAAACTCGCCCATTTATACTGAACTCACGATGTCGAAAGTCTTCAATCGTGTTCTGTTAAAGCTCTCGGGAGAGGCTCTGGCAGCGGGTCAGGGCTTTGGTGTGGACGTGAACCGCGTGCACGAGATTGCGGGCGAAATCGCTGAGGTCCACGAACTGGGAGTGCAGCTGGCGATAGTGGTGGGTGGCGGAAATTTCTTTCGCGGAGTGGCCGAGCAGGCGCGCGATATGGACCGTGTATCGGCCGACCATATGGGCATGCTTGCCACTATGATCAACTCCCTCGCTCTGCAGGACGCCTTGGAAAAGAGAAACGTGCACACGCGAGTGATGTCGGCAATTGAGATGAATCAGGTAGCCGAACCATTCATTCGCCGCCGCGCCATTCGACACCTCGAAAAAGACCGCGTCGTGATCTTCGGCGCGGGCACTGGCAATCCATATTTTTCGACTGACACTGCAGCCTCGCTACGCGCAATGGAGATCAAGGCCGACGTCATCCTGAAAGCTACCAAAGTCGATGGAATTTACGACGCCGATCCCTTCCTGGTGAAAGACGCGACGATGTTCCAGCAGATCACCTACATGGAAATCATCAAGCTTGGACTGAAAGTGATGGACACCACCGCGATCAGCCTGTGCAAAGACAACAACCTCCCCATGATCATTTTTAACCTTAATAAACATGGGAATATTCGGCGCGTGATTACCGGCGAAAAGGTCGGATCGCTCGTCTGCGCGTAGAGCCGGTCTGCTTATTCGCGACGACACCAACTAATCGCTAGGCCTGTCTTACGCAGGTTCCGCATCAGTGATGTTTGGAGATATTCGGCGCTCATCGCCACTGCAGATGCGATGTGTCCGAGTCCTTCGCCGAGGAATGGGTGATAGACTGAGAAGTTTTGTCCGCATTCCTGATGCGGCTATACGTTATCCGGAGAAGTTTTGAATGCCTGAAACCATGCAGGCCATCGTGAAGCCGCAAGCGGCGCCTGGATCAGAAGTACGCCAGGTTCCGCTTCCCGAGATCGGTCCGAACGATGTTCTCGTGAAAGTGAAAGTTGCTTCTATTTGTGGCACCGATTTGCATATCTACGAATGGGACGCCTGGGCGCAGAAGCGCATTCGTCCGCCGCTGGTTCCCGGACATGAATTTTGCGGTACCGTTGCGGCCGTAGGCCGGGAAGTCACCAGCGTAAAAGAAGGCGACTTCGTTTCAGCCGAGATGCACGTCAACTGCGGCAAGTGCCTGCAATGTCGTACCGGCGAGGCACACATTTGCCAGCACGTAAAGATCATCGGAGTCGACGCCGATGGTGCTTTCGCCGATTACGTCAAAATTCCCGAATCGAACATCTGGAAGCTCGATCCGTCGATTCCCGCGGACTACGCTTCGATCCTCGACCCGCTCGGAAATGCGGTCCACACCGTCCTAGCCGGAGAGATCGCGGCCAAGACAGTTGCAGTGATTGGCTGTGGTCCTATCGGACTGTTTTCCATTGCGGTTGCGCGCGCAGTAGGCGCGGCCCAGGTTTTCGCGCTTGAAGTCAACGAGCACAGGCGCAAGCTTGCTAAGGCCATGAAAGCCGATCATGTCTGCGATCCGAGCAAGGACAACGTAAAGAAGTTCGTGCTGGAGCGCACGGATGGAACGGGCATCGACGTGGTGCTCGAAATGTCCGGCCACCCAGATGGCATTAAGACCGGATTCGACATTCTGCGCCTTGGTGGCCGCGTGTCCCTGCTCGGTATTCCCTCGGTACCTATCAAGATGAACTTCGCCGAAGATCTGATTTTCAAAGGTGCAATCGTGCAGGGGATCAACGGTCGGCTGATGTACAAGACCTGGTACCAGATGCAGGCTTTGCTGAAGGCGGGCAAACTGGATTTATCTCCCGTGATTACAGATCGCATGCCGCTGAAAGATTTCAGCAAAGGCATGGAGCGGCTTAAAACCGGTGAAGCCAGCAAAATTCTTCTGTATCCGAATGGCACGGGAAGGTAACGCTCATTTGATGATCAGACGACGTAGAGCGCCAGGCGGAATCAATAGTCAAGTCCTCTGCTTTGTTTTCTGCCTCTGTGCTCTCCGTGTCCTCTGTGGTTAAATTTCCCTTCACCATGCCGCCGCTATTCAAGAAAATTCTCATTGCCAATCGCGGCGAAATCGCCGTGCGCGTGATTCGCGCCTGCCGCGAGCTTGGTATTCCGACGGTGGCAGTCTTCTCGGACGTCGACCGCGCGGCCTTGCATGTGATGAAGGCAGACGAGGCGTTTCACATCGGACCGGCAGCTGCGCGCGAGTCGTACCTCAACATTGAGCGCATCATTGACGTCGCGCGCCGGAGTGGGGCGGACGCAATCCATCCCGGCTACGGATTTCTTTCCGAAAACGCACACTTCGCGAAAGCGTGCGCAGACGCTGGAGTGAAGTTCATCGGCCCCCCGCCTTCCGCCATGGAAGCACTGGGCTCAAAGACACGAGCCCGCGAAGCGGCCGATCGCGCCGGTCTGCCGCGCGTTCCCGGATCGGTTCGCGCGCTCGCTTCTCTTGCCGACGCCGAGCAGGTTGCGGAGCAAGTTGGATATCCCGTGATGCTGAAGGCAGCAGCGGGCGGTGGCGGCAAAGGCATGCGCCGCGTGAATGCTCGCGACGAACTCGCCTCCGCGTTCACATCGGCAAAGAGCGAGGCGCTGCGCGCCTTCGGCAATGATGATGTTTACATCGAGAAGCTGATCGTCGAACCTCGCCACATCGAAATCCAGGTGCTCGGTGATGAGCATGGCAACACGGTGTATCTCGGCGAGCGCGAGTGCTCGGTGCAGCGCCGTCATCAAAAGGTGATCGAGGAAGCGCCGTCCGCCGTCGTCGATCCAGCGATGCGGCAGGCGATGGGTGAAACCGCGGTGGCTCTTGCGCGCACTGCGGGATATTTCAATGCGGGAACAGTGGAGTTTCTTGTCGATCAAGACAAGAACTTCTACTTCCTGGAGATGAACACTCGCCTTCAGGTCGAACACCCAGTAACAGAACTTGTCACCGGACTCGATCTTGTTCATCTGCAGATTCTCATTGCCGCCGGAGCGCAACTCCCGTTCTCCCAAAGTGACCTGCAATTGCGCGGACATGCCCTCGAGGTACGGGTTTATGCCGAAGATCCGGATAACAACTTCTTTCCCAGTCCGGGAAAGATCATGCGGCTGCTGACACCTTCCGGTCCCGGCATTCGGGAGGACAGCGGCATCTACGAAGGCTGGAGCGTTCCGCTCGATTACGATCCCATGCTGTCGAAGCTGATCGCCTACGCGCCCACTCGCGAGCAGGCGATTCGACGGTTGCGCCGCGCTCTCGACGAGTACTTTATCGGGGGAATTGCAACCAATCTTGGCCTGTTTCGCGAGATCCTCGACGATCCTGATTTCGCTGCTGCTCGCATCCACACTGGATATCTGGATCGCTTGCTATCGTCTCGCGCGCCGACCCTTTCCAACAATGGCACCGGAGAAAAAATTGCCGCCATCGCTGCTGCGCTCCTGCAATCTGCAAAGAACGGCAATGGAGCGCGTCTAAACGGTCATGGAAACGGTGCATCCGCGGCGCCAACCAAATGGAAGAGCGTGGCGCGGCAGGAGGCGCTGCGCGAACGATGATTTTCGACGTCACCGTGAACGGTCGCGATCATCGCGTTGAGCTTGCACAGCAAGAAGGCGGCAATTGGCTTTGTAAAGTCGACGGGGATCAGGTGGCCGTGAACGCTAGCGCAGCGGCGAGCGGAGTCCTTTCGTTGCTGATTGCTGATCAATCTTATGAGGTCGTGCTGAACGCGGCGCAGCAGCAGATCGTGGTAGGACGAGATCGCTATGCGGTTGAGGTTCGCGATCCGCGCTCATGGCGTTCGCGTCGCGCTCGCGCCGGCGCCGGTGAAGGTCCAAAGAAAATCATTGCCCCCATGCCCGGGAAAGTTGTGCGCATAATGGCGTCGGAAAACTCCCAGGTGGAGCAAGGCGAAGGCGTTGTCGTCATCGAAGCGATGAAGATGCAGAACGAGCTCAAGTCGCCGAAGAAGGGCAGAGTGGCAAAGCTGCTTGCAGTAGAAGGTGCAGCAGTGAACGCCGGCGATGTACTTGCGGTAATCGAATAAGATGCAGCATCAGGCTTCGACCTGCAAACCTCCGATCAGCTCCTTGATGTCCTTGATGCGATGCTCCAGACACCAGCGATAGACTTGATCCACGATATTTTCAGTCGCGCAAGGATCGAAGTAGCTCGCGGTTCCCACCTGCACAGCAGCCGCGCCTGCAAGTAGAAATTCGATCACGTCGCTGCCGCTGCTGATTCCTCCCATTCCTATTACGGGAATGTTCACGGTCCGCGCTGCCTCGTAAACCATTCTGAGCGCGATCGGCTTAATCGCCGGCCCGGAAAGACCGGCAGTGAGATTGGAGATTCTTGGCTTACGCGTTTCTGGATCAATCGCCAGAGCAATAAACGTGTTCACCAGCGAAAGCGCGTCCGCCCCCGATTCCTCTGCAACCCGCGCCATCATAGGAATGCTTGTCACGTTCGGAGAAAGCTTCACGATCAACGGACGACGCGCATGTTGTTTGCATGTCGATACCACTTCCTCGAGCATGTGCGGATCGCTGCCGAAACTGATTCCACCCTGCTTCGTGTTCGGACACGAGACGTTGAGCTCGTAGGCCGCGATCCCTTCGCCTTCGTTCAAGATGCGAATCACCGCCTCGTAATCCTCGCGCGAGTGGCCAAAGATATTCGCGATCACCACTACGTTCTTCTTGCGTGCAAGGATGGGCAGCTTGTCACGAAGGAAAGCTTCTGCTCCGATGTTCTGCAGGCCGATGGCGTTCAACATTCCCGCTGCAGTTTCGAACATGCGCGGTGGAGGATTCCCGGCCATCGGCTCGGGCGAAAGACCTTTCACCACGAATCCGCCGAGCTTCTCGAGTGTGACGATGTCCTCGAATTCGACGCCGTACCCGAAAGTTCCACTGGCGGCGATGATGGGGTTCTTGAAATGAATGCCGCAGAAAGTGATGCTCAGGTCTGGCCCAGTGCCTGGATTGGGGGAGTTCATCTCATTGCGATTTAATCATGGAGAGGCGAACCCTGTGCACACAAACGTAAATGCGCACGTGTTCCCTTAGGTGCTGCCCTTCGGTGCACCGTGAGCTGTATCGCAATCAAGCTGGTAGTATTTCCGCCATGCTCTCGCGTCGAAAGTTTTTGGCTGTCAGCATTGGGGGACTCGCTTCCATCGTCGCCGCCCGCAGAGGCTTTGCTGCAACCCACCGCACACTTGGCGTTCAGCTCTACACCGTCCGCAAGCAAGCCGAGTCCGATTTGCCGGGAATCCTGAAGCAGATTCGCGCGATCGGTTACGACGAGGTTGAAACCTACTGGAACGTCTATTCGCACCCGGCAAAAGAGCTGCGGATGATGATCGCGGACGCTGGTCTAAAAGTCCCCAGCGGCCACTTCGACTACGCCGGTCTTCCCGACAAGCTCGACTATGCGCGCGAACTCGGCGTCGAGTACGTGGTGTGTCCGATGCTTCCCGAAAACATGCGCGATTCAGTGGACGGCTTCGCCCGAGCTGCCGAGAACTTCAACAAATGGGGGGAGCGCGCGAAGAACATGGGCATGCGCTTCGGATTCCACAATCACAATTAC
>Ga0134126_10006344_pt1 | contig 14802 bp, 9 predicted proteins | sample KB31752_FD_96881 | JGI IMG/M metagenome (GOLD analysis project Ga0134126, IMG submission 96881) | Terrestrial soil microbial communities with excess Nitrogen fertilizer from Kellogg Biological Station, Michigan, USA - KB3-175-2 | ecosystem: Environmental > Terrestrial > Soil > Unclassified ...
CAGGTGCGGGAGATCGCGCAGGTCAAGATGGAAGACCTGAACGCCAACGACATCGACGCCGCGGCGAAGATCATCGCCGGTACCGCGCGTTCGATGGGCGTCACGGTCCAGGACTGACGCGGCGTAGGACTGACACAGCGCAGGATTGACGCGGCGCAGGACCGTCCGGTCCCGCACCCCTCGCCGAATCCGTGGTAGGGCCTCGCGCGGCCCGCAGCGACCACGACTGCCGGTAACAGAACTCAGGAGCAGAGAAATGCAGCGCAGCAAGAACTACAAGGCGGCCACCGCCACGATCGACCACGAGGCGCTCTACAGCCCGCTCGAAGCGGTGCGGCTGGCCAAGTCCACCTCGAAGGTGAAGTTCGACGCGACCGTCGAGGTCGCCCTCCGGCTCGGGGTGGACCCCCGCAAGGCCGACCAGATGGTCCGCTCGACCGTCATCCTCCCGCACGGCACCGGTAAGACCGCCAGGGTCCTGGTCTTCGCCACCGGCGACCGTGCTGAGGCCGCCCGCGCGGCCGGCGCCGACTTCGTCGGCGCCGACGAGCTGATCGACCAGGTCTCCAAGGGCTTCCTCGACTTCGACGCGGTCGTCGCCACCCCCGACCTCATGGGCAAGGTCGGCCGCCTCGGCCGAGTGCTCGGCCCGCGCGGCCTGATGCCGAACCCGAAGGTCGGCACCGTCACGCCGGACGTGGCGAAGGCGGTCAACGAGATCAAGGGCGGAAAGATCGAGTTCCGGGTCGACCGGCACGCGAACCTGCACCTGATCATCGGCAAGACCTCGTTCTCCGACGAGCAGCTGGTGGAGAACTACGCCGCCGCGCTCGACGAGGTGCTGCGGGTCAAGCCGTCCGCCGCCAAGGGCCGGTACCTGAAGAAGGTCACCTTCACCACCACCATGGGCCCCGGCATCCCGGTTGACCCGAACCGCACCCGCTCGCTGCTCACCGACGAGTCCTGACGCGACGCGTCCGTCCCGCGAGCCGGGACCGGGCGCGACAAGCCTCCGGCGGCCCTGCTGCCACACCGGTTTCCCGGTGTGGCAGCAGGGCCGCCGTTTTGCTGCACGCCCCGCTTTGCTGCACCTTTGCCTTTTCGGACAGATGCGGCCTGCACTTTCGGGCAGTTGTCGCTGTACGGTTTCAGTCCTCTGTGGGGCCTCCCCGGCTCGGCGCACCGGCGTAGCGTGGATCGTGAACCGGTGCGGGGAGGTACCCCTCACCATGGGAGGGTTCTGGCTCATGCTCAAGAGAATCGGCCTCATAGCGGGCGCGGCGGCCGTCGGGCTCGCCGCGGTCGCCGGATGCACCAGCAGCGGCGGTTCGGGGAACGCGGGTGGTTCGGCGAACGCGGGCAGCGGGAACTCTGGCGCGGCGCAGCTCTCTCCGGCCGCCTTCATCAAGGCCGCCCTGACCAAGGCGTCGAACGACAAGACCGTGCACGTCACCGGCACCATCTCCAGTTCCTCGTTCAGCGGCACACTCGACGCGCAGGAGCAGTTCAGCCCCGCCACCGAGATGTCCATGACGATGAGCAGCTCGCAGATGAACATCTCCGAGGTGCTGGTCGGCAACACGATCTATATGAAGATTCCGCAGCTGAGCTCGATGCTCGGCGGCAAGCCGTGGGCGAAGCTGGACATGTCCGCGCTCGGCTCGCTCGGCTCCAGCGTCCAATCCATGCTCGACTCGGCGAAGAACACCGACCCGACGCAGCAACTCGAGCCGCTGCTGGCCTCCGGTGACCTGCGCAAGGTCGGCACCGAAACCGTCGACGGCGTGCAGGCGGACCACTACTCGGGCACCGTCGACGCGGCTACCGCGTTCGACAGCTCGGTCGCGGCGAAGAACCTGACGCCTGACCAGGTCGCACAGCTCAAGTCACTGATGAAGACCGCGGGCGTGACCACCGAGACCATTGACGTGTGGGTGGCCTCCAGCGGCCTGCCGGTGCGCGAGACGGTCAGCTCGAACACCGCCACGGGCGCGGTGAAGGTAGACCTGCACATGTCCGGCTGGGGTCAACCGGTGTCGATCTCCGCTCCGCCGGCGGATCAGGTCAGCGACCTTAGCTCGATCATGGGCAACCTGACCGCGAGTCCCAGCTCCAGCTGAGCACCCTGACCGCAGCTTCGAACTGCGCACCGACCGCCGGGCCGGGACCGATCCGCTTTGCCTGAAGCCGATTTGGTCCCGGCCCGGCGGTCGCGTACATTGGGACCAATCCGATGACCGCTGGTCGCGCCAGCCTGCCCGGTTCACGCCGGACGGACTGACCGCCGAAGGTCCTGTCCGATGCCGCCCTTGGGAACGGCATCGAGCAGGCGGCCCGCGCAGGTGTGTGGAGTGGTTCCTCGCGTCCGACCGTGCCTTCGAGCACGCTGGTGACGCGGTTCGCCCCGTGCGCTTGCGCCGGGGCTTTTCCGTTTTCCGGCCAGCCTTTCGCTGCTGAGGCGAATCGCGCGCACCGGTGAACGGGCCTTCGCGAGGCCGGCGGTCGAGTAAACCGACCGTCCCGGAAGGAGGGCCATGGCGAAGACTGAGCGTCAGGCCGCCGTCGAGGAGATCACGGAGCAGTTCCGTGGCTCCAACGCGGCGCTGCTGACCGAGTACCGCGGGCTCACCGTGAAGCAGCTCAAGGAGCTGCGTCGTTCCCTGGGCGCGGACACCCAGTACGCCGTCGTGAAGAACACCCTGACCAAGCGGGCCGCCGACGCGGCCGGCATCGCCGGTCTGGGCGAGCTGCTCGCCGGCCCCTCCGCGATCGCCTTCATCAAGGGCGACCCGGTGGAGGCGGCCAAGGGGCTGCGTGACTTCGCGAAGGCCAACCCGCTGCTGGTGATCAAGGGCGGGGTGATGGACGGCAAGCCGCTGTCCGCCGCCGAGGTCACCAAGCTCGCCGACCTTGAGTCGCGCGAGGTTCTGCTGGCCAAGGCGGCCGGCGCGATGAAGGCGACGCTGGCGAACGCCGCTGCGCTCTTCCAGGCGCCGCTCTCGCAGTTCGCCCGCACCGCGGACGCGCTGCGCGCCAAGGTCGAGCAGGGCAGCGCCGCTGGGTCTGACAGCGCTGGGTCTGACGCGTCCGAGCCGTCCGACGCCGCGCCGTCCGATGCGCCCGCCGAGCAGTAGTCCCGCCCCACCCCCCGAAGCCGTATCACCGAAAGGAACGCCGTCATGGCGAAGCTGAGCAACGCAGAGCTCCTTGAGTCCTTCAAGGAGATGACGCTGATCGAGCTGTCCGAGTTCGTGAAGCTGTTCGAGGACACCTTCGACGTCAAGGCCGCCGCCCCGGCCGCCGCGGTCGTGCAGGCCGGCCCGGCCGCCGCCGCCGAGGAAGCCGTCGAGCAGGACGAGTTCGACGTCATCCTCGAGTCCGCGGGCGAGAAGAAGATCCAGGTCATCAAGGTCGTGCGCGAGCTGACCTCGCTGGGCCTTAAGGAGGCCAAGGACCTCGTCGACGGCGCGCCCAAGGCGCTGCTCGAGAAGGTCAACAAGGAGGCCGCGGAGAAGGCTGCCGCCGCGCTCAAGGAAGTCGGCGCCGGCGTCACCGTCAAGTAACGCTGTCAACGGTTTGGCTGGTCCGGTGAGCACTTTTCGCCGGTGCTAAACCTCCCCGTGGGGGCGCGATCCGTTTCGGATCGCGCCCCCACGGGCGTGTTGTGTACCCAAATAGATACCGTGTGCGCTCCCCCTCTCGCATGCCGCACTGCATTTCCATACACTGATGGCCCTGTGCACCCGAAAGAGCCAAAATCGTCACTCGCGCGAGTGAGTGCGCACCGGGTCCGCCGCTCGGTCGATCATGCAGGTCGGCCCCTGACCGGCCGGTAGACACTCCTGGCGTCCGGTAACTCTTGACGAAAAGCCCTGGGCGCGCGATTCTTCGGACGTCTGGTTGCACCGCGACCGGTCCCAAGGCAGCGCAAAGCCGGGGCCGCGGCGCGGGTCGAGTCGGACCGGTGCGAGGACTTGCGTTCGAGTCCTTGTCGGCGGCGAGGAGTAGCTTGCTCCCTGAGTTAGCTAGCCCACTGCGCGCGGCGGCCTTCCGAGGGCTCCGTACGCGCGCATCCGGGACGTCCGAGGTGGCTTAGGACGGCCCGAAACGGGCAGAGGGGCGTTGAGGACCGCCCCACTGCGGCCCGGTAGCCGCTGACCTGGGACTTTGAGAAGTCTCCGAGCCGGGCTCGACAGCAGTTGGCCTTTCGGCTACACTGCTCGTTTGCGCTGCCTTCTGTCCTCCCCGCACGCTCCGGAATCGGCCGGTCACTCCTCCACCGACCAAGCCGACCGATGTCCGAAGCGTCATTCCCGCGGGGCAGTGAACGGCCCCCCGGCGGCGCGCAGTGAGTCCGAGCCCTCGGAAGGACCCCGTCACCTTGGCCACCGTCGCCTCGCACGCCGTGAACGGTATTAACCAGAACGCCTCCAGCACCGCCCCCCGCAGGGTCTCCTTCGCCAAGATCCGCGAGCCTCTTGAGGTTCCCAACCTCCTCGCACTGCAGACCGAGAGTTTCGACTGGCTGGTCGGAAACCAGGTGTGGAAGGACCGCGTCGCCGCGGCCCAGTCCCAGGGCCTCAACGTGCCCACCGCCTCGGGCCTCGAGGAGATCTTCGAGGAGATCTCGCCCATCGAGGACTTCTCCGGTTCGATGTCGCTGACCTTCCGCGACCACCGCTTCGAGCCGGCCAAGTACTCGATCGACGAGTGCAAGGAGCGCGACTTCACCTTCGCCGCTCCGCTGTTCGTCACCGCCGAGTTCACCAACAACGAGACCGGCGAGATCAAGTCCCAGACGGTCTTCATGGGCGACTTCCCGCTCATGACCAACAAGGGCACCTTCATCATCAACGGCACCGAGCGTGTCGTCGTCTCCCAGCTCGTGCGCTCCCCGGGCGTGTACTTCGAGCGCTCGGTCGACAAGACCAGCGACAAGGACGTCTTCAACGCCAAGGTGATCCCGTCCCGGGGCGCCTGGCTCGAGCTGGAGATCGACAAGCGCGACACCGTCGGCGTGCGCATCGACCGCAAGCGCAAGCAGAACGTCACCGTGCTGCTCAAGGCGCTCGGCTGGGACGACGCGAAGATCCTTGAGGAGTTCGGCGACTACGAGTCGATGCGGCTGACCCTGGAGAAGGACCACACCGCCACCCAGGACGACGCGCTGCTCGACATCTACCGCAAGCTGCGTCCGGGCGAGCCGCCGACGCGTGAGGCCGCGCAGAACCTGCTGGAGAACCTGTACTTCAACTCCAAGCGCTACGACCTGGCCAAGGTCGGCCGGTACAAGATCAACAAGAAGCTCGGCGTGGACCAGGGCCTGGACCAGGGCGTGCTGACCGTGGACGACATCGTCGCCACGATCCGCTACATGGTGAAGCTGCACGCGGGCGAGAGCGAGATGGCCCCGGCCCGCGAGGGCGCGCCGACCATCGTGGTCGAGGTGGACGACATCGACCACTTCGGCAACCGCCGCCTGCGTACCGTCGGCGAGCTGATCCAGAACCAGGTCCGCACCGGCCTCGCGCGCATGGAGCGCGTGGTGCGCGAGCGGATGACCACCCAGGACGTCGAGGCGATCACGCCGCAGACCCTGATCAACATCCGGCCGGTCGTCGCCTCCATCAAGGAGTTCTTCGGCACCAGCCAGCTGTCCCAGTTCATGGACCAGACCAACCCGCTCTCCGGCCTGACGCACAAGCGGCGTCTGTCGGCGCTCGGCCCCGGCGGACTGTCGCGTGAGCGGGCCGGCTTCGAAGTGCGTGACGTGCACCCCTCGCACTACGGCCGCATGTGCCCGATCGAGACCCCTGAAGGCCCGAACATCGGCCTGATCGGCTCGCTCGCCTCGTATGGCCGGATCAACGCGTTCGGCTTCGTGGAGACCCCGTACCGCAAGGTCGTCGACGGCCGGGTCACCGACCAGGTCGACTACCTCACCGCGGACGAGGAGGACCGGTTCATCATCGCGCAGGCGAACTCCACGCTGACCGCCGACGACACCTTCGCGGACGACCGCGTCCTGGTGCGCCGCCGCGGCGGCGAGGTGGACTACCTCTCCGGCAGCGAGATCGACTACATGGACGTCTCGCCGCGGCAGATGGTGTCGGTCGCCACCGCGATGATCCCGTTCCTCGAGCACGACGACGCCAACCGGGCCCTGATGGGCGCGAACATGATGCGCCAGGCGGTGCCGCTGCTGCGCAGCGAGGCCCCGCTGGTCGGCACCGGCATGGAGTACCGCGCCGCGGTGGACGCTGCCGACGTGGTCTCCGCGCAGAAGCCGGGCGTGGTCACCGAGGTGACCGCCGACTACGTGACCACCGCCAACGACGACGGCACCCAGACCACCTACCGGGTGGCCAAGTTCCAGCGCTCGAACCAGGGCACCTCCTTCAACCAGAAGGTGATCGTGGACGAGGGCGCCCGGGTCGAGGCCGGCCAGGTGCTCGCCGACGGCCCGTGCACCCAGCAGGGCGAGATGGCGCTCGGCAAGAACCTCCTCGTGGCGTTCATGCCCTGGGAGGGCCACAACTACGAGGACGCGATCATCCTCTCCCAGCGACTGGTGCAGGAGGACGTGCTCTCCTCGATTCACATCGAGGAGCACGAGGTCGACGCCCGTGACACCAAGCTGGGCCCCGAGGAGATCACCCGGGACATCCCGAACGTCTCCGAGGAAGTGCTCGCGGACCTCGACGACCGCGGCATCATCCGGATCGGCGCGGACGTGGTGCCCGGCGACATCCTGGTCGGCAAGGTCACGCCCAAGGGTGAGACCGAGCTGACCCCGGAGGAGCGGCTGCTGCGCGCGATCTTCGGCGAGAAGGCCCGCGAGGTGCGTGACACCTCCCTCAAGGTGCCGCACGGCGAAGAGGGCAAGGTCATCGGCGTTCGCATCTTCGATCGCGACGAGGGCGACGAGCTGCCGCCGGGCGTCAACCAGCTGGTCCGGGTGTACGTGGCGCAGAAGCGCAAGATCACCCACGGCGACAAGCTGGCCGGCCGGCACGGCAACAAGGGCGTCATCGCCAAGATCCTGCCGCAGGAGGACATGCCGTTCCTCGAGGACGTCACCCCGGTCGACATCATCCTCAACCCGCTGGGTGTCCCCTCCCGGATGAACCCGGGCCAGGTCATGGAGACCCACCTCGGGTGGGTGGCCAAGACCGGCTGGAAGGTCGAGGGCAACGACGAGCCCTGGAAGGACCAGCTGCGCGCGATCGGCGCGGACGAGGCCGAGCCGGGCACCAACGTGGCCACCCCGGTCTTCGACGGCGCCCGCGAGGACGAGATCACCGGACTGCTCGGCTCGACCCTGCGCAACCGCGACGGGCTGCAGCTGGTCGGCAGCACCGGCAAGGCGCGGATGTTCGACGGGCGCTCCGGCGAGCCGTTCCCGTACCCGATCTCGGTCGGCTACATGTACATCCTCAAGCTGCACCACCTCGTGGACGACAAGCTGCACGCCCGCTCCACCGGCCCCTACTCGATGATCACGCAGCAGCCGCTGGGCGGTAAGGCCCAGTTCGGCGGCCAGCGGTTCGGCGAGATGGAGGTGTGGGCGCTCGAGGCTTATGGAGCCGCCTACGCGCTGCAGGAACTGCTGACCATCAAGTCGGACGACGTGCTCGGCCGAGTGAAGGTCTACGAGGCTATCGTCAAGGGCGAGAACATCCCCGAGCCGGGCATCCCCGAGTCCTTCAAGGTGCTCATCAAGGAAATGCAGTCGCTGTGCCTGAACGTGGAAGTCCTCTCCTCGGACGGCAACAACATCGAGCTGCGCGACACGGACGAGGACGTCTTCCGCGCCGCGGAAGAGCTGGGTATCGACCTGTCCCGGCGGGAGCCGAGCAGCGTCGAAGAAGTCTGAGTCTCGGCCGCCGGCCCGGCGCACGGCAACACGCGTGCCAGGCCGGCGGCCAGAGCCTCCCGAATCATGGATTCACTTGTTCCCGCCGCGGGACTTCCTCCTCGAAGCGGGACGAACCATAAGGATTGACACACGTGCTTGACGTCAACTTCTTCGACGAGCTCCGCATTGGACTTGCCACCGCGGAGGACATCCGCCAGTGGTCCTTCGGCGAGGTGAAGAAGCCGGAGACCATCAACTACCGCACACTCAAGCCCGAGAAGGACGGCCTGTTCTGCGAGAAGATCTTCGGTCCCACCCGGGACTGGGAGTGCTACTGCGGTAAGTACAAGCGGGTCCGGTTCAAGGGCATCATCTGCGAGCGCTGCGGCGTCGAGGTCACTCGCGCCAAGGTGCGCCGTGAGCGGATGGGCCACATCGAGCTGGCCGCGCCGGTCACGCACATCTGGTACTTCAAGGGCGTTCCCTCCCGCCTCGGCTACCTGCTGGACCTGGCGCCGAAGGACCTGGAGAAGGTCATCTACTTCGCCGCCTACATGATCACCTGGGTGGACGACGAGCGGCGCACCCGTGACCTGCCCTCGCTCGAGGCCAAGGTCTCGGTCGAGCGCCAGCAGCTCGAGCAGCGGCGCGACGCCGAGCTCGAGGGCCGGCAGAAGAAGCTGGAAGAGGACCTCGCGGCCCTCGAGGCCGAGGGTGCCAAGGCCGACCAGCGGCGCAAGGTGCGCGAGTCCGGCGAGCGGGAGATGAAGCAGATCCGCGACCGGGCGCAGCGCGAGCTCGACCGCCTCGACGAGGTCTGGAGCCGGTTCAAGAACCTCAAGGTCCAGGACCTCGAGGGCGACGAGATCCTGTACCGCGAGATGCGGGACCGCTTCGGCCTGTACTTCTCCGGAGGCATGGGCGCGGCCGCGCTGCAGAAGCGGCTCGAGACCTTCGACCTGGACGCCGAGGCCGAGTCGCTGCGCGAGGTCATCCGCACCGGCAAGGGCCAGAAGAAGACCCGGGCCCTCAAGCGCCTCAAGGTCGTCTCGGCGTTCCTGCAGACCAACAACTCGCCCAACGGCATGGTGCTGGACTGCGTCCCGGTCATCCCGCCGGACCTGCGCCCGATGGTGCAGCTCGACGGTGGCCGGTTCGCCACCTCGGACCTCAACGACCTGTACCGCCGCGTGATCAACCGGAACAACCGGCTCAAGCGGCTGCTCGACCTCGGCGCGCCCGAGATCATCGTGAACAACGAGAAGCGGATGCTGCAGGAGGCCGTGGACGCGCTGTTCGACAACGGCCGTCGCGGACGCCCGGTCACCGGTCCCGGCAACCGGCCGCTCAAGTCGCTGTCCGACATGCTCAAGGGCAAGCAGGGCCGGTTCCGGCAGAACCTGCTGGGCAAGCGCGTCGACTACTCGGCCCGTTCGGTCATCGTGGTCGGCCCGCAGCTCAAGCTGCACCAGTGCGGCCTGCCCAAGGCGATGGCGCTGGAGCTGTTCAAGCCGTTCGTGATGAAGCGCCTGGTGGACTTGAACCACGCGCAGAACATCAAGTCGGCCAAGCGCATGGTCGAGCGGGCCCGTTCGGTCGTGTGGGACGTGCTGGAAGAGGTCATCACCGAGCACCCGGTGCTGCTCAACCGCGCGCCCACCCTGCACCGCCTGGGTATCCAGGCCTTCGAGCCGCAGCTGGTCGAGGGCAAGGCGATCCAGATCCACCCGCTGGTGTGCACCGCGTTCAACGCGGACTTCGACGGCGACCAGATGGCCGTGCACCTGCCGCTGTCCGCGGAGGCGCAGGCCGAGGCCCGCATCCTGATGCTGTCCTCGAACAACATCCTGTCGCCGGCCAACGGCCGCCCGATCACCGCGCCGACCCAGGACATGGTGCTGGGCCTGTTCTTCCTCACCATGGACCGCGAGGGCGTCACCGGCGAGGGCCGCTCCTTCGGGTCGGTCGGCGAGGCGGTCATGGCCTTCGACGCCAAGGAGCTGGACCTGCAGGCGCCGATCGACCTGCGCCTGATCGAGGCCGTCCCGCCGCGCGGCTGGGTGGCCCCGGACGACTGGGAGTCGGGACAGCCGTTCCGGCTCAAGACCACGCTCGGCCGGGCCCTGTTCAACGAGGCCCTGCCGCTGGACTACCCGTACGTCAACGAGCCGGTCTCCAAGAAGCAGCTGTCAGGCATCGTCAACGACCTGGCCGAGCGCTACCCGAAGGTCCAGGTCGCGATGACCCTGGACAACCTGAAGGCGGCGGGCTTCTACTGGGCGACCCGTTCGGGTGTCACGGTGGCCATCGAGGACATCGTGGTGCCGCCGAACAAGAGCCAGATCCTCGAGGGCTACGAGTCCAAGGCGGACAAGGTCCAGAAGCAGTACGAGCGCGGCCTGATCACCAAGGACGAGCGGCAGCAGGAACTGATCTCCATCTGGACCGAGGCGACCAACGAGGTGGCCAAGGCGATGGAGAGCAACTTCTCCCGCGAGAACCCGATCTTCATGATGGTGGACTCGGGCGCCCGAGGAAACATGATGCAGATGCGGCAGATCGCCGGTATGCGTGGCCTGGTGTCGAACGCCAAGAACGAGACCATCGCGCGTCCGATCAAGGCGTCCTTCCGTGAGGGCCTGACCGTGCTGGAGTACTTCATCTCCACGCACGGTGCCCGAAAGGGTCTGGCGGACACCGCCCTGCGTACCGCGGACTCGGGTTACCTGACCCGGCGTCTGGTGGACGTCTCGCAGGACGTGATCATCCGCGAGGAGGACTGCGGCACCGAGCGCGGCATCGCCATGGCGATCGCGCACGTCGGCGCCGACGGCACGCTGCGGCGCGCCGACGACGTCGAGTCCTCGGTGTACTCGCGCAACCTCGCCGAGGATGTGGTGCTCGAGGGCAAGACGCTGATCCAGGCGGGCGCCGACCTCGGCGACGTGGCGATCGGCGAGCTGATCAAGCACGGTGTCTCGGAGGTCAAGGTCCGCAGCGTCCTGACCTGCGAGTCGAAGGTCGGCACCTGCGCGATGTGCTACGGCCGCAGCCTGGCCACCGGCAAGCTGGTGGACGTCGGCGAGGCGGTCGGCATCATCGCCGCGCAGTCCATCGGCGAGCCCGGCACCCAGCTGACGATGCGTACCTTCCACACCGGAGGCGCGGTCGGCGGCGACGACATCACCCAGGGTCTGCCGCGTGTCATCGAGCTGTTCGAGGCGCGCACCCCGCGCGGTGTCGTCCCGATCGCCGAGGCGGCGGGCGTCATCAAGATCGAGGACACCGACCGGACCCGCAAGATCGTCATCGTGCCGAGCGACGGCAGCGAGGAGATCGCCTACCCGGTCTCCAAGCGACTGCGGCTGCTGGTGTCCGAGGGCGAGGTCGTGACCGTGGGCCAGAAGCTCGCGCAGGGTGCGGCGAACCCGCACGACGTGCTGCGCGTGCTCGGCCAGCGGCAGGTCCAGGTGCACCTGGTCCAGGAGGTCCAGAGCGTCTACCGGTCGCAGGGTGTGTCGATCCACGACAAGCACATCGAGATCATCGTCCGGCAGATGCTGCGCCGGGTCACGATCATCGAGACCGGCGACTCGGAGCTGCTCGCGGGCGACCTGGTCGAGCGCGGCAAGTTCGAGGAGGAGAACCGCAGAGTCATCTCCGAGAGCGGCCAGCCGGCCTCCGGCCGTCCGCAGCTGATGGGCATCACGAAGGCGTCGCTGGCGACCGACTCGTGGCTGTCCGCGGCCTCCTTCCAGGAGACCACCCGGGTGCTGACCGACGCCGCGATCCACGGCAAGTCGGACTCGCTGGTCGGCCTGAAGGAGAACGTGATCATCGGCAAGCTGATCCCGGCCGGCACCGGCATGCACCGCTACCGCAACATCAAGGTGGAGCCGACCGAAGAGGCCAAGGCGCAGATGTACTCGCTGGCGGGCTACGACGACCTGGACTACGCGCCGTTCGGCGTGGGTTCCGGCCAGGCCGTCCCGCTGGAGGAGTACGACTTCGGCGGCTACGCCGGCTGACGCCGGTAACGCAATAACGGCAGAGCACGAACACGCGCCCCCGGCTCCGGATCACTCCGGAGCCGGGGGCGCGATGCTTACGTGGGTAGGGAAAGCTCTCTAAGGTAGTGAACCCTGGCGAATGTCCGCTTGGCCGCCAAATCGGCGGGGGAGATGATGAGTGACGGACAGAATGGACTCATGCTAATGAAGCTGTCGGAGGAACCGATGATCTCCATGCGCGACCGGCGCCGTGCAGTGATCCGGCAGGCCTTCGATGCCCTGCCTGCGGAGATGCGGGCAGAGATCGTCGACGGGGACATTGTCGTGAGCCCATTGCAACTGAACGCACATCAGCGCGTGATCATGTATCTCAATGTTCTGCTAGCGCGGACGATCCCTGAGGACTGGTGGGTCCACACATCCGGCGGCGTCACCCTCGAGCCGGATTGGAACGAGTACCACCCGGATTTGCAAGTCACGCCGAACAACGCCTGGGATCGCCCGGGCAATACCGGACCAATCTTGTCCGAGGTCAAGCTGGTCGTGGAGGTGACCTCGCAGGATAGGCGAGATCTGGTCCGGGACAGGGAGATCAAGTACGCGGCGTACGCCCGCGCGGGGATTCCGCTGTACTTGCTCGTAGATCGTTACGACGGAGACGGTTTCACAACGCTGTATGCGAACCCGTCCGGCGAGGAGTATCTGGACGCGCACAAGGTGCCGTTCGGGGAGAAGCTGACGCTGCCGAAGCCCTTCGACGTCGAGGTCGATACCGCGCGGTTCTAGCGCCTGCTGATACGCATACGAGACGTACAACGCGGCAGGTTGGCGCTATGGTCACCCCATGAGCAACGAGGGCGATTACGAGGTCGGCCGCCCCCGCTATCAGGGTTCTGGAGCGCCGGGGGAGCAGGGGGCCGGGAGCCGAGGCGCGCAGCCAGGCGTCATACCAGGCAGCACGGGGATTCCGAGGCGAGGAGAGAGCGGCGGATCGTCCTCCGGCACGGTCGTGCGCAAGACCGCGCCCGCCGCAGTCGTGGCGATGGCCTTCGCGGCCGTCGGCTGGCTGCTGCCGGTCTTCGGCGGCCTGATGGCGATCCGGCGGGCCAGGGTCGCGCTGCATCAGATCGAGGCCTCGGGCGGCGAACTCGACGGCGTGCCGCTGGCGGTGTGGGCCAGGCGGCTCGGGTGGGTATACGTGGTCGGCTGGAGTGTGGCGCTCCTCTATATCGCGCTGCGGATCTACATCGACGTGACCAACGTGATGGTCACAGTGAAGTAGCAGAAACGCGCAACCTGGAGGCCGGGGCGTTAGCGGCGCGTCACACGTGGCACGATGACTCGCGACACACGCTCAACTTGCTCTTGGAGGCGCGCGGATGACGCTCGGCCGGCCTGGTGACCTGCTGGCTGACCGGTACCGGCTGGACCGGTTCGTCGGCGCCGCGGGATCCGTGGAGCGTTGGCAGGCGTACGACGAGCGGCTGGCTCGGCCGGTCACCGCACGTTTGGAGCCCGCCCCCGGCGATTCGGCGGAGCAGAACGAGTCGACTGCGGCGGCGCAGGGGGCGCTGACCCGCGTAGCGCAACTCAAGCATCCCGGCGTCGCCGCGGTCTACGACGCGGGTACCGCGGACAGCCTGCGGGGCAGCGCGGTCGGCTACGCGATTTCCGAGTGGACCGAGGGCCGCACGCTCAGCCAGATCATGGCGGCCGGGCCGCAGCCGTGGGCGCGGACCGCGGACTGGGGCCGGCAGCTGAGCGCGGCCCTTGCGGCGCTGCACGGGATCGGGATCGCACACGGCGCGCTGAGCCCGGAGAGCGTGGCGATCCACGACAACCGCCAGGTGAAGATCCTCGACGCGGGACTGGATTCGGTGCCGCCGGATCGCGTCGGTGCCGGCGAGTTTGACGGCGAGGCATCGGCCGATGGCGAGGGAAATGCGCCGGCAGGTGCGCCGAATGACATGTACGCGCTTGGGTTCTTGCTGTGGGAAGCGACTGCGGGAACCGCGCCGCAGTACGTGATCGCGAAGGCGGACGCCGGTTCGGCAACGGCCGATGCTGAGGCTGCGGGCGTGGGTCATAGCGGCGGGGCAGCGGCCCAGGACACCGCGGAAACCGAGCCGCTGCAGCTCACCGACGCTGAGCCAACCGTCGCCGGGATCGACCAACAGCCGCTCCTAGAGACCGGCGCGCCCGCCGAACTCGCCGCGTTGCTGTCGATGATGCTCGCCGCTGATGCCGCGCTGCGTCCCACGGCCGCCGAAGCCGAGCGGCGATTCGTCCCCTTCGCCGCGGTCGAACGGGTCAGTGACACGCTCCCCGGCGTCGCTGCCGCAGCGGCGGCTCGGACGCAGGTGCTCGGGCCGCCGGTCGCGGGCGCCGCAGCCTCGGCTGCTGCGGCTCAAGCCGCGAGGGCGCACCAGGATCGCCGGCGTGGCGCCATGCTCGGTCTGGGCCTGCTCGTCGCCGCGGTGCTCGCCGGTCTCGGCTTCCTGCTAGCGAATCTGAACTCTCATTCCACCAACCCGAATGGCGTGAACACCACGGTCCCGTCGAGCAGCCCCGGCATGGTCACCCTGCCGAACGGCTCGCTGAGCCCGGCGCCGAGCCGCACCCAGACCGGCGGCGGCCAGGCCACCAGTGCCGCACCGAGCACGCACGCGAGCAGCAGCCCGACCGGCCAGGCGGCCACGTCGGCGCCCGCCTCGGCGAGTGCGCCAGCGAGCCCGAGTTCGGCTCCGAGCGCTACCGGGACGGCCGGCGTCGGCGGCGGTGCGTCGACTCCGTCCGCGCCGGTCGGCGGAAGCGCGACACCGGCCGCGAGTGGCGGCAATATCCGGCCGAACGGCACCGGCGCCGCGGCCGCGGCTTCGCCCTGACGCCACGTCACAGCCGTTCGCGCGACACTGTCCGGTCACGAAAGTGCGC